>Ga0302248_1001418_pt1 | contig 17985 bp, 18 predicted proteins | sample AAG_UR_Leu_MG_FD_193528 | JGI IMG/M metagenome (GOLD analysis project Ga0302248, IMG submission 193528) | Enriched activated sludge microbial communities from anaerobic digester in WTTP, New Holstein, Wisconsin, United States - AAG_UR_Leu | ecosystem: Engineered > Bioreactor > Anaerobic >... | reverse complement strand
CGAGGACGTGATGTCGGCCTTCATGCAGGGCGAGTACGACATACTCCTCTCCACCGCCATCATCGAGTCGGGCCTCGACCTGCCCCGCGTCAACACGATCTTCATCGACAACGCCCACACCTTCGGGATGGCGGACCTGTACCAGCTCCGGGGCAGAGTGGGCAGGAGCTATCAGCGGGCCTACTGCTATCTCATCCATCCTGCCGGGTGGAGCGGCATGAGCCCGGAGGCGAGGAGCCGGCTGGAATCGATCCAGCGGTTCACCGAACTCGGCTCCGGATGGCACATGGCGATGAGGGACCTGGAGATCAGAGGCGCGGGGGAGTTCCTGGGCGCCAGGCAGCACGGGCACGTCGAGTCGATCGGGTATTCGATGTTCGAGACCCTCATCGCCGAGGAGGCGGACAGACTGTCGGGAAACGCATTGGAGAGCGAGGTCGAGGTAAGGATAGAACTCCCGATGGAAGCCTTCCTGCCCGAGGACTACATGCCGGACGTGATCGAGCGCGTCCGCCTCTACAGGTATGTCTGGCGTGCGGGAACGGAAGCCGAGATAGACGATTGGAAAGGCTTCGTGAAGGACCGGTTCGGCGAACTCCCGGAACCGGTCCTGAACTGTGCGGAGAGGGCCCGGATTCACCTGCTCGCCAGGAAGGCAGGGGTGGAGGAGGTCGTCGGAACCGGCAAGTCCGTCAGGATCGTCCTGTCGGAGTCGGCGGGAGCCCGCGCGGCAAAGCTGCTGTCGGGGAGACCCGGGATCTCCGCCAGACGGGAGAAGACGGGCAGAATGGTTTTCAGCGCCGAGTCGAGACCGCCGGGTCGCATCGCGGACGCCGTATCCGATATATTGCGGCTCCTGGCATGAAGTGGTATTTATTACCGACTGCACCAACATTTTCCGAGAGGTGACATAGATGCGTTCCAGAGCGCTCGGCGTCGCAATGATCCTCCTGGCGGCCGGCTGCGGATCGAGGCGGGAAACGCTCGCCACGGTCGGGGACAGGCGGATCACCAGGCAGGACTTCATATCTGCATTCTCCAGCATGAGCCCCTCCGAACAGGTCGATGTCCTGGAGCCCGGCGGCAGGCTCGCGCTGGTGGACCGGCTGATCGACAAGAACCTGCTGGAGATCGCACTCGAGAGCAGGGGAGCCCCCGGATCGGAATGGTGGGTGTCTCTTTACGAGGACGCCGCTCTCGCCCCGGCCTGGACGAGAGCCAGATTCACCGAGGTGATGGGGGACAACCCCGACATGAACGACTTCCTTTACCTGTCCGGAACCTTTTCGATCAGAGTCATTCTCGTGCCGGACAGCACAACGGCTGTGAAGGCACTGGAGAACTGGAGGAGCCCCGGCTTCCCCTCCGGCATGGTCATGTCTCTCGCGCCGTGGAGCACGGGAGGATCGAGCCACCGGGAAATGGAGGGATACCTCTGGCAGTTCCCGGTCGACCTCCAGATCGCCTTCTCGGAGCATCAGGGAGACGGCCCGGTGATCGAACCCCTCTACGGAGCCTGGGCGGTGGCCGAACTCGAGGTGGATCCGACTCCCGCGCTCGATTCGATTCCGCCGGAGGCTGTCATGTCGGTCTTCAACCTGGCCCGGAGGACGGAGATGGACCTGGCTCTCTCGAGCGGCGCGATCTCCGCACTGGCTGAAGCCCTGGTCGTTGACGACGACGGCTACCATATCGCGGATACCTCCGGTCTGGACCGGTCCGAAGTCCTGGCCTCCTATGCGGGCGGCGGGATCACGACCGGAGACGTGATCGACCTCGTGACGCGCACGGACCGCTGGCAGTTCTTCGGAAATCCTCCGGCCGAACTCGCGGAGTTCATCATGCCGACGCCGTCGGGCGTGGCCCCCGGAATCGATCTCTGGTTCTTCGTCTCCTCCGTCGCGCAGACCCGGTGGGCGGCCGCACAGGCGAGGGCGGCGGGAATGGAGGATGAGACCGGTTCGACAGCCTTGATGGCGTCTGTCGAGCACCTCCTGCGTCTCGAGGTCCTCGACCGTGTGGAAGAGCCCGACTCCTCCTCGGTAATGGCCTGGTACGAAGCCAACATCGAATACTACACGATTCCCGAGAGGCGATCCGCCCTGGTCGCCTACCTTCCAGCCGCAAGCGCCGATTCCGCCGGCACCCCTTCGTCCTTCGCCGAGCTGGCGCGCTGGACCGTCGTAGATTCCTCCGGCGCCCCCTGCCCCACACCGCTTCAGCCCGAGGACGCCTTCGGCGCCGTCGGCGGGCTGGTTTTTTCATCGGAACCCGGGCAGCTCACCGGCCCTGTCGAGATCGGAGCCGAAGGGTTCAGGGGGTACGTCGAGGTTGTCGACGTGCTGCCCCCGGAGCCCGCACAGCCTGAACGGATATGGCGGATAATCCGCGACGACTGCAGGATCGTCCGCATCCAGGAGGCCTTCTCCTCCTTCATGTCGGAACTGAGAACCGAAACAGGTGTAGAGATAGACACGTCCGCGGTCGAGAACGTCGATCCGTGGGCAGGCACCATCTAATAGAAAGACGGGAGTCATCGATGAGATACTGCCTCCTGGCTGCGTTGCTGTCCGTTCTCGCCGCATCCACCGCCGGTGCAGAGGTGCTGGCTTCGGTCGACGAAGCCGTACTGACCTGGGAACAGCTTGTAGCGATGGTCGGTGGAGAGGAGAACAGCCGGTACCTTGCGGTAGGAAGCACGGCGGAAGCCGAGGAGATGCTCCGGAGCTGGGTCCGCGAAGAGCTTGTGGTGCGTGCGGCGCAGTCCGACAATCTCGAGAGCAGGCCCGAGGTCGCCAATGCGATCAATCAGGCGATCCGCCAGATCCTCCTCGAGGCGTACCTCGGCGAGATGACCGCGGATGTCTCGCTCTCCCGCCTCACAGTAGAGAACTACGTAACGGCATGGAGGGAGAGCTTCCTCACCGACATCCACGCCAGGCACATTCTCCTGCCCGACCTCGCCCAGGCCCAGGCCGCACTCGCCAGGCTTCAGTCGGGCGAGAGTTTCGACGTGCTGGCCCAGGAACTCTCCATATGCCCAAGCGCTTCCCAGGGCGGGGATCTCGGGTGGCTCAGCCGAGGACAGGCGGTGCTGGCGTTCGAGGAGGCCGCCTTCTCTCTCTCCCCCGGCTCCACGAGCGGCATAGTCCAGACAGGCATGGGCTACCACATCATCAAGCTGCTCGAGACCAGGCCGAGGACGCCGGTCCCCACGGACGAACAAATCTTCCAGCTCGCCGGCGACGAGCTGCTGATGGATGCCCAGGAGACTGCCATAATGGCGGTCCTCGATTCTCTCGAGACACTTCACTCGGTAAGCGTCTACCCCGAGAGACTGCTTGAACGCGTCGGCCGTTAACGGCGGAAAGGGCGGCATCCGGACCCTGCTCACGGCAGCCGTGGCCCTCACGGCGGGAGTTCTCGCAGGCTCCTTCCTGCTGGCCGGACGACCCGTGGCGGGAACCTCCGTCGAGCGGGTGGAGGACGACAGGGTCGTCGCCGCCAGGGTCGGGGGGCAGGCGTTGTATCTGGACGAGATCCGGATCGTAGGCACCGGCGCCGGCCCGGAGGCATGGGTGGATGACGAGCTGCTCGCTCAGCTCGCTTCCGAGTCCGGGCTGGAGGATCCGACGGTGTCCTCGTTCGTCCAGCGCAGGGCAAGGCAGCTCTATCTCCGCGACGAACTCCTGTCGCGGACATTCTCCGCGATCGACGCCCCCACCGAGGAGGATGCGTTCGCTCTGATGCGCACGGACAGCCTCCTCTACATGGTGGAGCGACATTACTTCGAGATTCTGCTCGCCGACAGCATGCTCGCCGAGTCTCTGCTGACGAGGCTCAGGGCCGGGCAGAGCTTCCAGGTCGCGGCCGAGAACCTCTCTCTCGGGCAGAGGGCGGCCCTCGGCGGGGATATGGGATTCCTGGCAGGGGGAGAGCTCACCGGCAGGGGGCTTCCAGGAAGTGTCGGCAGGCTGGAGGGTCTGAGCGGGGTGATTTCCTCGGAATACGGCTGGCACATCTTCCTCGTCAACGGGACGAGGCCCCTCACGGATACCGCGAGGGTCGTCCAGAGTCTGTGCCAGGTCATAGAGACGCAGAGGCGCGGCGAAGCGGTCGACAGCCTCCTGTCCGCCGCGAGAGCCGGCAGGGATGTTGAGGTCGATGAATCATGCTGGCACTGATCGTTCTGTTGTCCTCCTGGGCCATATCCGACAGAGTGGAGGCGATCGTCGGGGATTTCCCCATCCTGCGGTCCGATGTCATCGCCCGCATGGTCGAATCCCCCGATTACGGGAGTGATCCCGGGGCGGACTCGGCGCTCTTCGCGTCCACACTCGACGGGATAGTGGACGAGAGGCTCCTGGTGGAGGGGGCGCGCGCCGCCGGTTTCTTCCCATCGGCGCAATCGATCAGCGAGATGGTCGAATCCCGCATGGTGGAGACGAGGGCCGGCTTCGCCACGGAGGAGCAATACCTCGCCGCGCTGGCCGCGGCAGGGCTTACCGAGGAAAGGCTCAGATCGGATCTGACGGCGCTGATGGGGGATCAGAAGGCCGCCTCGGACTTCGTCAATTCCAGGACCTCGCGGGACATGGCCTCTCTCCCGGCCGATCCCGTCCGCTATCTGAACTCGAATCTCCCTCTGCTCGAAGAGGAGCTGATGCCTAGGAACCTGTCATGGATCCTGATCCCGGTGCTCCCCGGAGGCCCCGACGCGGATTCCGCCCTTGCATTCCTCCGCGGTCTGGAGGCACGGATCGGTTCCGGAGAGAGCTTCGGGGAACTGGCCGCCATGTACTCGCAGGATCCCGGCTCCTCGGCCTCCGGCGGCTCTCTGGGAGCCTTCGCTCCCGGCGACATGACACCGACTTTCGAGAGCGCCCTCGTACCCCTGGCGCCCGGCGGGATCTCCGAGCCCTTCCTGTCGCCCTACGGCGCTCATCTGGCCCGGCTCGACTCGCGGGATTCGACGGGGATCATGGAAGCCAGTCACATTCTCCTGCTACTGGAGCTGACCCGCGAGGATCTCGACCGGGCCGTCGAGCTGGCGGATTCCGTGGCCGGCCTGATCAGATCGGGTTCGACCGGATTCGCCGAGGCCGCCATGCGCTGGAGCGTGGATCCTCTCACATCCGATCGCGGCGGGGACATCGGCATCGTGATGGTGAGGGAGTACATCCCGGAGGCGGCAGGTCTGCTCGCCAGCTCGGAGGCGGGTGACGTATCCGGGCCTGTACCGCTGGGCGACGGGTCGGCGGTCGCCCTGCTCCTGGATCGCGGTTCCGAGAACGGCTTCGACTGGACCGGCTTCGACGACAGATGGCTGTACGAACTCGTCCGGAGCGTGATCTACCGGCATGGAATAGAGACTCTGGTGGATTCGCTGCGAACCGCCATCCCCGTACTGTACGCCCCGGATGAGAGTTGATCTCTTCCTCCGGATTTCCGGCATCCTCAGGACCAGGAGCCTGGCCGGTGACGCCTGTGACGGCGGTTTTGTGAAGATAAACGGTCGTACCGCCAAACCGTCCGCGAAACTCGCTCCGGGGGACAGGATAGACATGTCCATGCCCGACGGAAGGGATGCCTCCTTCATAGTCGATTCTCTGCCGGAGGGCCGCCAGGTCGCCAGGAAGGACCGTGGGGCCCTCTTCCATGCCGTTCCGGTTCAGGGCGGTAACGCTGATGATCCGGTTTGACGGGGTTTATCGAAGCTACTCGGAGTGGCCGGCCCTGGAGGACGTCTCGTTCTCCGTGGAGCCGGGCGAATTCGTGGTTCTCACCGGCCCCAGCGGCGCAGGGAAGACCACGATACTCAGACTCATATGGATGGGAGACCTGCCGTCCCGGGGCCGCGTGGAGGTGGCCGGCTATTCCTCGGACAGGATGAGACCGGCGGATTTTCCTGCTCTCCGGCGGAAGATCGGCGTCGTTTTCCAGGATTTCAAGCTGTTGCCCGACAGAACCGTGTTCGACAACGTCGCCCTGCCTCTGCAGGTGGCCGGCACCAGCACGCGTGCCGTCCGCAAGAGGGTCTTCTCTCTCCTAGGCGAGATGGGGCTCAGCCACAGGCGCCTGTCCATGCCGCACGAACTGTCGGGCGGCGAGCAGCAGAGGGTCGCCGTCGCGCGGGCCATGGTAGCTCATCCCTCGGTCCTGCTTGCCGACGAGCCTACCGGCAATCTGGACCCTGTCGTATCGCGCCGGGTCATCGAGCTCCTGGTGGAGATAAACCGTAGCGGCACGGCCGTACTCATGGCGACGCACGACCCCAGGCAGATTCCGCCCAGGCTCGCCAGACTCATCTTCATCGAACAGGGTCGCATAAAGGATCCCTCCGACATACAATCCGTGGAGGCCAGGTGATACCCGCGCTGCCGATGCTCCGGGAGGCCTGCCTGAACATCCGCGGGAAGCGCGCCTCCCTCCTGACGACCTTCCTGATGGTGAGCCTGTCCTTCGTGGTCTTCGACACTTTCCTCGTGGTCACCTGGAACCTCAGATGCATCCTCGAACGCGAACAGCGCGCAGTGGGGATAGAGGTGTTCCTCGACGGAGGGGTGGGGGAGGCGGCCGCCAGATCGATGGCGGACATGATCAACGGCATGGACGGCGTAATGTCGGTGTACTACGTCTCTCCAGCGGAGGCGGAGGCGCTTTTCCGGGCGGAGATTCCCGAGAGGACGGACCTGCTGGACATGATGGGCGAGGACTTCCATCTCCCCGCCTCCCTCCAGATCGGTCTCCTCCCCGAGTGGAGAAACACCGAGAGGATCTCGACCCTGGCGGCCTCCCTCTCCGGTTTCGAAGGAGTCAGCGACGTGGTCTACGGAGAGGACTACCTGCCCGGACTGACAGGGTTGATCGGAACCCTCCACAAGCTGGACCTCTTCGCGGGAACCATCATACTGGTGGGCGTCTCGCTCGTAGTGGCCGGAGCCGTGCGTCTGGCCGTGGCCAGGAGATCCCTCACCGTGGAGATGATGACGATAATGGGGGCTTCCGACGGCTTCGTGAGGGCGCCCTTTCTTTTCGAGGGCCTCCTGTCCGGACTGGCCGGATCGGTCGGCGGCCTTCTGTTCACCTATGCCGTCTCACAGATACTCTCGGGCTCCATCGATCACAGCTTCCTGCCAGGAAGGTGGATCGGCGGGGTCATCCTCCTCGGTGCCGCGACGGGGCTGGCCGGAAGCTGGATGGGCCTCTCGAGCAGCCTCCCGAGCCCGAGGAAATGAACTGACACAGGAGGAGTGATGAACATAGCCGCATCTCTCGAGGCGCTCGCCAGGCTCGCACTGGTGTCGCAGACCACCGATCCCTCCACGGCGCCGCAGCCCAACTGCATGGACCCCGCGAACCTGACGAGCCTTCTGCCCATCGTGGCGATGATCGCGATCTTCTATTTCATCATCATCAGGCCCTCTCAGAAGCAGCAGAAGGAACTGAAGACGATGAGGGACTCCCTGAAGAAGGACGACCGCGTCGTGACTTCGGGCGGCATACACGGAGTCGTCTCCGCCATCAAGGGGGACATCGTCTCTGTGAGGATCGCCGACGGAGTGAAGGTGGACCTGGACAAATCCGCAATAGCGACCGTCGAGAAGGGATCAGAGGGGGAGCAGTGAGGTCGATCCGGATCTACGGCTCTCCGGAACTGGGGGTCGTATCCCGGGAAGTTGCGCTGCCCGGCGATTCGGGGCTCCTCGAATCCCTTCTGCCCGACATGGAGCGGCTGCTCATGGACGAGGAAGGTCTTGGATTGGCGGCGCCCCAGGCCGGCGAGAACGTCAGGGTGTTTCTTATGGAGACTTCGCTCCTCCCGTCGCTTCAGGGTCACAGGGTCTTCGTGAACCCGGTCCTCCAAACCGGCGGGCCGCCGTCCAGGCACGAGGAGGGATGCCTCAGCCTCCCGGGTATCTGGGAGCCCGTGGTCAGGCCGTCGCTCGTCTCCATCAGCGCCTGCGACGAACACGGAAAGCCCTTCGCCCTGGAACTGGACGGCATGGCCGCCAGGGTGGCCCAGCACGAGAACGACCATCTGGACGGCATCCTGTTCATCGACAGGCTCGGGCAGCTCCGCCGAAGGCTGCTGAGGTCGAAGCTGCAGAAGCTGGCCGGGGGATGACCGGAGGACAGTCAGGGCCGGTTTTCCTCGGGACGGCCGCATTCGCCGTCCCCATACTGGAAGCACTGGCCGCGTCCCGCCACCGCCCGTCCCTCGTAGTGACCAGGATCGACTCGAAGGCCGGGCGGGGGCTTCGGAAATCCATGACTCCCGTCGCCGAGGCGGCAGGGGCCCTGGGGCTGCCCGTGGTGAAGACGGCCCGGCCCTCGGGCCTGGACTGCATTCCGGAAGGCTGCACGCTGGCCGTGTCGGCAGCCTTCGGGCTGTGGCTCCCGGAATCGTTCATAAACCGTTTCGGGATGGGCGTGCTGAATGTCCACCCGTCCCTTCTCCCGCGCCTCAGAGGACCATGCCCGATCGAGAGGGCCATACTCGGAGGCGACCGTCGGACGGGCATCTCCTTCATGCTCACTGATTCCGGCTGGGATACCGGCCCCGTGGTCAGCGCCTTCCCGACCCCGATCCATCCCGGCGAGGACTCCGGAATGCTCTCCGCAAGGCTGGCCGGGCTCGCCGCACGGGAGATCGGAGGAGTCATCGACGGATATCTGTCCGGCCAGCTCGAGCCGGTTCCCCAGTCGGGCGGGGCGACCCGGGCGGAGAAGCTGACGGACGAGGAAGCCAGGCTCGACTGGAGCAGACCGGCGGATGAGCTTCTGAGGACCATCAGAGCCTTCGCGCCCTCGCCCGGCGCCAGGACCGTATTCCGCGGGAGGCTTTTGAAGGTTCTGTCCGCTGCGGAATCGAACCGGAGCATTCCTCCGGGGACTCTTTCCCATTCCGACGGAATCCTGCTGGCAGGCTGCGGACAGGGCTCCATCGAGCTGCTCAGGCTTCAGCCCGAATCCCGGAAGGCGATGGAGGCCCGCGCCTTCATCGCCGGCTACAGGCCTGTGCCCGGGGAGACCCTTGGCTAGTTCCACACTGCTGTTCAGAGCCGGGCTGCTTCTGGCATCCCTGCCGCCGGCCCTGGCGGGGCTGCTGTTGATGAAGGCCACCGGCGCGGCCGGCTGGGTCGTCCTGTCGGCCGCGGCCCTGCTGCTTCCACAGATCGCTGCGTCGGCCGCCGGAGCACTCGGATTGCGCCGTCTACTGATACACCTCCTGGGGATCTCATATCACTCGCTCCGGCTGGTGATGCCCTCCGGCGCAAAGAAAGCCCTTTCGGCGGAGACCATGGTGGTGGAGGTGAACGACCGCGCCGTCGAGGTCATGCTGCGGTCGGGCAGGGGGCGACAAGAGCCGGCCGGGGTGCTGATCCTGCTCCCGCACTGTCTCCAGACGCACTCCTGCGTTCACAGGATAGTACACGACCACGGACTCTGCAGGAGGTGCGGAGCCTGCGACATGGCCGCCCTGCTGGAGATGGCGGAGGCCCGAGGAGTCGAACTGTCTATCGCGACGGGAGGAACGGCCGCCCGCAGGGCCGTCGACAAGACCAGGCCCGGCATAGTGCTGGCTGTCGCATGTCCCCGCGATCTCGCGTCCGGAATCCTGGATTCCGCTCAGGTGCCGGTGTACGGAGTCCTCAACAGCCGGCCGAACGGCGACTGCTTCGATACCAGGGTCGACACCGCCCTGATGGCCTCCGTACTGGACCGGATCCTGGGGGCCGGTTCCGACCGCCGGCCATGATCCGTAGTCTCCGCATCCGCGGAGATCAGGACATCATCCCGCCCAGCCTGTCCACCGTCTCCGCCAGGTAGTCCAGGGCCTCGTTCACCGGAGCCGGTGTCTCCAGATCGACTCCAGCGTCCCTGAGTATCTCCAGAGGCCTCCTGGACGACCCTGCCGAGAGGAATCCGAGATATGCATCCAGCGCACCCGGCCTGCCTTCGAGAATCCGGCGCGACAGGGCGACCGCCGAGGAGAGCCCGGTGGCGTACTTGTAGACGTAGAAATTGTAGTAGAAGTGAGGTATCCTCGCCCACTCGGCCGCGATCATGGCATCGTCCGCCTCTGTGTTCAGGGCTTCGCCGTGATAGAGCCGCACCAGTTCGAGGTACTTCGAGTTCAGGAATTCGGGGGTCAGAGCCCCGCCCTCCTCGACCTCCCTGTGGATCAGCCATTCGAACTCGGCGAACATGGTCTGCCTGAAGAGCGTCGTCCTGAAGTCGTTGACGAGCCTGTCCAGCAGGTAGGCCTTCATCCCGTCGTCGTCGCTCTTTTTCATCAGCATGTCCGCCAGGAGCATCTCGTTGGTCGTCGAGGCGACTTCCGCCACCAGGATGCGGTAGTCGGACATATGGTAGGGCTGATGCCTCCAAGACATGAGGCTGTGCATCGAATGGCCCGCCTCGTGCGCCAGTGTGAAGACCGAGTCCAGCGTGCCGCTGAAGTTGTGCAGGATGTACGGCATGGAGTCCACACAGCCGGTGGAGTAGGCGCCCGAGCGCTTGCCGACGTTTTCGTACCTGTCGACCCAGCCGCTGCGGAAGCCCTCCGCCAGATCGGAGACGTATCGCCCGCCAAGAGGGCGTACGGCCTCCAGCGTCATGTCCACGGCCTCGTCATAGCTGTACCTGCGCGGGGTATAGCGCACGGCGGGCAGGTACAGGTCGCACGGGGAGAGGGTGTCCAGGCCCAGGGCGGACTTCTTTGCAGCGTAGTAGCCGTGCATCACCGGAAGCCTGTTGTGGACCGCGTCGATGAGGGCCCTGTAGACTTCCGTGCTCACCAGATCGTGGAACAGTGACGCCTCCAGTGCGGAAGCATGCCTCCTGGCTTTCGCCATGAAGATGTGCGACTTGACCTGGCCGTTGAGGAGGGCCGCCGCCGTGTTCAGGTTGCCTGACAGCTCCCTGTAGTAGCCGTCGAACGCCGCCCTTCTGACCCCGGGGTCGCTCTCCTCCATGAGCGGCACGAGGTTGGAGTTGGTCAGCTTCGTCCGCCTGCCGTTCTGATCCGTGATCTCGGGCAGCCTGGCCGGCATGTCCACGTTGTTCAGCTTGCCGAATCCGGCGTGGAAGCCCTGGAGAGCGTCACCCGACATCGCGAGAAGCTTCTCCTCGGGTTCGGACAGCGTATGGGGTCTGTATCTCAGCATTTCCTCGAGCCACGTCGCATAGCCTTCCAGCACCGGGCTGCGAAGCCATTCCGCCATCACGGCAGGGTCTATGGAGAGAAGTTCGGGCATGAAGAACGACTGTGCAGCCGCCACTTCGTTCCTCCTGGCCGTGCACCTGTCGTCCATCGAGGAATGGAGGGCGTTGGAAAGATCCTCGTCCTGCCTCATTCCCGCGTAGAGGCCCAGCTTTTCGAGCGCCCTCTGCTGCGCGAGCATCTCGGCTATTGCTCCGGCGAGAGATTCCGGCGATTCTCCGAGCCTTCCCGCCCATGCCTGGAAGGCACGGCCATAGTCCTCGGTCGCCCGGAAGGCCGACTCCCATTCCTCATCTGTTTTGAAGATCGCCTCTACAGCCCATCTGTCTTCCGCTGCAACCTGGTCTCTCTTCGGAGGCTTTCCAGACATCCGTCTACCGTCCTTCTTCATTGCCCGGGGCTCCGGACGCCCTTCCGGACACCCTGCCCAGGAATCTGTCCGCGTCGACAATCATTCTCTCGTGGCGGCCCTCTCCTATGAGGCCCCACGGATCCTCGGCACGGACCTCGAACGTGAGTCTCGCGCCGTCGGCGGAGATGAGCTTCGCAACCGCCTTCACCGTCGCACCGGGAGGCGTGCCCGCCAGGTGCCTCACGTCGACGGCGATGCCCACGGTCGTAAATGCGGGATCTAGGCAGGGCTCCGCAGCCGCGGCGGCCGCGCGCTCCATCAGGGCGATCATCCAGGGGGTCGAGAAAACATCGAGCCCCCCTGAACCGACATACGACGCCAGGGTCTCGGGGGAGGCCTTCAGAGAAACCTCGGCCGAAGCGCCCAGGGGTACGTTCGCCTTCATCCGGGAACCTCCATCCGGTGACCCGCCAAGTATAGGTTCCGGGCCCTGGATCGCGCCATTGCGGAGGGGAGGGCATGGCCCGGGAAGTTCGTTATCCGCAATGTTCGACGCTCGGAACCGTATTGCCTCGTCAACACGGAGGACGGATGCGTCGAACGACTTTTGGGCATATGGCCGGGAAGATCGGCCTCGCCGGCAACATGGGCAGGATGATGATCGGGGTCGCTCTGATGTCGGCCGCGGGCAACGTTTTCTCCTCAGTGATGCCGGATTTTCTCTTCAATGTGCTCCGCGTGGGCGGGGACACCAGGGGCGCCCTGGAGTTCCCGAGGGAGCTCCCCGGGTTTCTCCAGGTCGTACTGGTGGGCCTTGTGGCCGGAATGTCGAGGGGCAGGGCCATCAGCCTCTGCTTTGCGGCCGGCGTGGTGAGTTTCGTCGTACTTGCGGTCGCCGGGTCGTCCTTCGGGGTCTTCATGGCCTGCATGATCCTCTGGTCGGCGGGGATGCACCTCTATGTCCCGCTCCGCGACGCTCTGGCCATGGATCTGGAGCCGGGGCGCGGCAGGGGCTGGATACTGGGCACCGTGGGGGCGTACAGGTCCGCGGGGCTCATGCTGGGAACCGGGATCGTATGGGTAGTGCTGAACAGGCTCCAGGGAAGCTTCGGAATGGTCTACGGAACGACCGCCGCCGTCCTGGCCGCCGGCTTCTGGCTTTCCACGGCCATCCCTCGGGTACGGGGCGACAGGATGGAGGGCGACCCCATGCCCTCCTTGAAGGAGCGGTTCGTCCTGCGCAGGAGATACAGGCTCTACTACATACTCGCGGTCCTCTTCGGAGCCAGGAAGCAGATCTTCCTGACATTCGCCCCCTGGCTGCTGGTCAGCGCATTCGATCAGAAGGCCTCCGATCTGGCGCTGGCGATGGGCGCTGCGGCACTGCTCGGCCTGTTCTCCAAGCCGCTCTTCGGAGATCTGATAGACAAATACGGCGAAAAGTCCGTTCTGACAGCCGAGTCGATCCTTGTGTTCACCATGTGTCTCGGATACGCGGCGGCTCCATCCGTCCTCGGGCGCGGCGCGGCCCTCGCCGTCCTCTACTCCCTCTACGTCCTGGATGAACTCCTCTTCTCCCTCAGCATGGCGCGCACGACGTACCTCTCCAGGATAGCCGCCTGCAGCAGAGACATAGTCCCGACACTGGGGCTCGGAGGCACGATCGACCATGCGGTCTCCATGCTTGTACCGGCCGGAGCGGGGCTTCTATGGACGTTCATAGGCCCGTGGTCGGTCTTCGTACTCGCGGCCCTCGTGGCGGCCGTGAACCTCGTCTTCGTGAGGAGGATGGAGACGGCATAGAAAAAGGCCCCCGGTCTCCCGGGGGCCCTTTCCACCGTGCAGAAACTCAGTCGATCTGATCGAGGGTGACGTTCCAGACGAACCCCTCGGGACCGATCTCCTGGCCCCAGAGGGTGTAGGTGTCGCCGTCCTCGTCTTGAACCTTCATGTCCCAGGCGCCGGTGGTGATATCGACGTCGATGGACTCGCCGGGAGCGAGGGTCGAGGCGCCGAGCCTGTCATCGCCCCAGGGATCGATGGTGCGGGAGACGTAGACGTACCAGATGTCATAGCTGTCGAGGCCGTTTACGATGGTGACGGTGGTGGGAATCGCAGGCGGCCTGGGGGTGTCGATGTCCTCGGGCATGACGGTCAGGGTCGCAGCAGTCTCGCTTACGGCGAAGGCCTCGTAGGTGTAGGTGAAATCGGTGTCGTCGACGACCTGGATGTCATAGGAGCCGGGCTCGACCCAGACGGTTATCTTATCACCGGTATAGACGATGTTGGAGCCCATGCACTCGTTCGCAGGGCCGGTGCCGGCGGGATCGATGTAGAGATACCATATATCGTAGTCGACCAGGTCGTTGGTGATGGTGAGCGGGTAGTGGCCGCTGCCGACGTGCTGGTGATCCCAGTTGAGGTCGTCGAGGGTTATCGCCTTGGTGAGGCCCTCCTTGGGAACGGTCAGGTTCTCGAAGAAGTAGCTGTCGTCGTCCTCGTCGATGATGAGGATGTTGTAGTTGCCGGGCACGAACTGGAAGACCGCGCTCTGTCCGGGCGTTAGGTCGGCGGCCTGGAGATCCTCTCCGCGGTTGGCCTGGTCGGCCGGGTAGATGTAGATCTGGGCTATGTCATAGTCACCCAGAGAGTTGGTTACCGTGATGGGCGCCGTCTTCGTACAACCCGCCCCGAAAAGTACGAGGGCGCTTGCGATCAGCAGCAGGGCTCTTCTCATCATTCCTCCATAGGGTGTTGTTATGGTACAGGTTGGTTTTCATGGAACGGCCCGGAACACACCGGAGCCTATTCACCCAATCATCGCACCACACGCTCCCGGTGTCCATACCGGAGGGCGGGGCCACAGCCTTTCAGTCCATGTCGGACAGGGTTACGCTCCAGCCGTAGCCGTTCGGTCCGACATCGACGCCGTATCTGCTGTACGTGTCGCCATCCTCGTCCGTGACCATGATGTCGTAGGTTCCGGGAGCGACCTTCACCGTTATCGTGTTGCCCGGGGAGAGGATGCCGGATGAGCCGAGCCGGTCCTGGCCCCATTGCGATTCTTCGGAGGGGCTTACGTAGACGTACCAGATGTCCCAGCTTCCGAGATCGTTGGTGATTCTGACGGAGCTGCTCCCGGAACCGACCTCGAAGTCCGTTCCGGAGACCGTGTCCCCCATGCCGAGATCGCCCTGGATCTCGCGTGCGATGATGTCGTCGACGGTAATGCCGGACCCGGCAAGCCCCTCGTCGATGGCGCCCTTCATGAAGTCCTCGAAGTCGAGCTTCCATTCCCCGTCTTCGAGTACGAAGGTCATGGTCTCGTCGCCGTCGTCCGTCGCGGTGACCACGTCCGCCCTGGTGGCACTGGTGAAGGTTACGGATTTGATGTTGCGGGAGAGGTCGGACATGTCGATCCCGGACAGTATCCCGGCAAGGAACTCGCTTCCTGTTTCGCCCCAGCCCATGCCGTAGAACTCGAAGGCGGAGGCGAGGTCGTCCAGGAAGGTTCTGGTGTTGGAACTCATCTGGTTGAAGACGGCGTCAAAATCGCCGGATTCGAGATTGTCCGTGAGCTCGTTGTAGGCGGTACGGACCGCACGCTCCTCAGATGACTGCCCGCAGGCGGATAGTATGAGGAGAAGCACAAACATCGACTTCAGCAGCCTCTTCAAAATACCTCCATCCCCCCAGTGTTCGGACTTGATCGAACCAGCCAGCATGGTTAGCGTACAAGCATCGGCTCCCCGTGTCAACATCCGGGTTGCGGCACGGCCGGAACGAGCAGATTGGGGCGACATTCCCGTGGCGAATGAGACCGGTGTTCCGAGTGACAGGCTTCAGTTCCCGCGTGAGGGCGAGAAGGATACGGTGACAGGGCTTCCACCGCGGAAGGCCCTGAACGAGGATCTTCCCCGGCTCCTAAAGATGACGGCGACGGAACGACTCCCTCTCTGCGCGATAATGATCGACATAGACCACTTCAAGAAGTTCAACGACAGATGGGGGCACTCCATAGGCGACAGGGTCCTGGGCCACGTGTCGAGCCTCATCCGGAACTGCGCGAGGTACAGGGGCGAGGCTTACAGATACGGCGGCGAGGAGATAACCGTTCTCCTCATCAATTTCAACACCGGGGAGGGGCTCGCTGCGGCGGAGAGAATGGTGGAGACGGTGCGTTCCACGCCCATGTCGATCCCCGGGAACGACCCCGCCATCCCGGTCGCGGCGCGTTCCCGGGACGGAGAGCCTGTCCGCCTCGAGGTCCGGATCTCCGCGGGCGTCTGCAGCACGAGGGACGTCACTGGCGCCGAGCTGCTGGTGATGGCCGACAAGGCCCTGTACGAAGCGAAGGAGTCCGGGAGGGACAGGGCTGTGGGGTTCACTCCCGGCCTGAACGCGGAGAAGAGGACCAGCACGATCTCCGTCCGCTTCCAGGGCAAGAGCCCCATACTGGACAGGAACCGGCTGATCATCAAGGCTTGGTTCCCGATCAGGCTCAGCGGGTCGTCGGCCGCCATCGCCGATATGGAGCAGATCGAGGCGAGGGAGATCAGATTCCTCGAATCCAACGTCAGTGAAGTCATACCGGAAGCCTCCCCGGCGGGCGGCCTGATCACTCTCGAGATTCCCGGCAGGGTGGTCTCCGTGGAGAACCAGGGCAAATACACCTTCTTCGAATTCGACGTGCGGGAAGAGGTGTTCGAAATGATCCAGACCCATCGCGCAAACTGGAAGTCGGGAGGTCCATACTGAGGGATTCGGTCATAAGATGCGCCTCCTTCAGGGGAGGAGCCGGAACGGGGAGTCCCGGGCCGACCGAGATAGTGATCCGCGACGGCGTCATCAGGTCGATCTCCCCGCTTTCACGGAAGCCCCCCCGGGTCTTCGCGGCCCCCGCCTTCTTCGACGCCCACTGCCACTTTCTGTGGATGGGCATGGAGAGGATCGGCATCGATCTCTCCGGATGCGACGGCGCGGGATCGCTGCTCGAAGCGGTGGCCGGACGGGCCGGGCGGCAGGACGAGGGGATCGTCCGGGGCGAGAAGTGGGACGAGAGCGACTGGAGCGATCCCAGGCTCCCCAGTCTTCCCGAGCTGGACTCCGTAACAGGCGACAGGCCTGTCATGCTCCGGCGGGTGTGCGGCCATTCCGCCCTCGTCAACACTCCCATGCTCCGCCTCGTGGAGGCGCTCGTTCCGGGCACGAAAACCCTGGGATGGCCGGAAGGCGCCCTGCTCGTCGAGGGGCCGGTCCTGACGGCCTACGAACTCTTTCCGCCCACTCCCGGGGAGATGCGCCTCGCTGTGTCCCTGGCTCAGGAAGCCGTCTTCGCCGCAGGAGTTACGGGCATCTCCACGACGGAATCCGCCGGGTCGATCCAGACCGTCGCGGATGCGGCGCATCCGGAACTCTCGATATCGGTGAGCGTCCATTCCAACGACCCCCTGCTCTGGCCCGATGCCTCCAGGACCGGCAGGTTCGCAGTCTATGGAGCCAAGATCTTCCTGGACGGAGGTCTCGGAGCGTCCACCGCCGCCGTGGAGGGCTCCTACGCAGACGGTTCGAAAGCATCGCCCGCCATGGACGACGCCGCTCTCGGCGGGCTGCTGGAGGAGGCCGCGCGGAGGAGACTGGTGCCTGTCGTTCACGCCATCGGGGCCGAAGCGCTCCGGCAGCTCGACCGGGTGTCCGCGCAATTCTCGGGGAGGGCTCCCGGCACTATCAGAGTAGAGCATGCGGAGCAGCTCGAGCCCGCATGGCCCGGCGGATGGAGGGCCGGAACACATCAGTTCTCCATGCAGCCCAACTTCGTGCGACGCTGGCAGCAGCCCGGCGGAATGTACGATCAGAGGCTCGGGAGCGCGGCGGCAAGGCGCCTCAATCCGTTCTCGCTCCTCCTGCGCGGCGGGTTCAAGCTCGGTTTCGGAAGCGACGGAATGCCTTTCGGACCACTGTGGGGGCTCTCAGGAGCCGTCAGCCATCCGGAGCCGGAGTTCTCGATTCCAATGGAAACAGCCCTCGACGCCTATTCGCTCGAGGCAGCTCTGATCTCCGGCTTCGAGGATCTCGCCGCTCCTCTGTCGGTCGGGCGGAGGGCCGATCTCGTCCTGCTCGACTCGGACCCCGGACAGGGGAAGCCCGATTCGACGAGAGTCCTGTTCACAATCGCAGGAGGGCGGGCCGTGTACCGCGACGCCTGCCTCCCGGAGGGGAGCGCGGATGGGTTTTGATGCGGTACAGGCTTCTTCCGTCGAGGTGATGCCATGAGCCCGGACTGGAAGGATTTCGCAGCGGTCGCAGCAGATGCCGTTGCCCGTGGACTCGAGGAGGACTGCGCGGATCGCGATGCGGCCACCGCCGCCCTCGGCCGTTCGGCCGCCGCGCCCTCGTGCGCCGT
>Ga0302248_1001415_pt1 | contig 18010 bp, 23 predicted proteins | sample AAG_UR_Leu_MG_FD_193528 | JGI IMG/M metagenome (GOLD analysis project Ga0302248, IMG submission 193528) | Enriched activated sludge microbial communities from anaerobic digester in WTTP, New Holstein, Wisconsin, United States - AAG_UR_Leu | ecosystem: Engineered > Bioreactor > Anaerobic >... | reverse complement strand
GCCCCCCAAGCGGACCCGGCGTCGATCAGCTACGACAACCTCCTCGACTTCTTCCTGGACATGGATGCATGGGAGGCGACCCTGTGGACCGCCAAGACGGCGACCCTGAAGAAGATCCTCAAGCTGGATGAATTCAAGGACAGCAGGCTGTTCGACACGGCCGCCACGGGCAACCTGGCCCGGATCTTCGGTTACCAGGTGCGGCGCTTCAACTGGACTGAGACGACCCTTGGTGACGGCATGGTCATCCAGCTCGACAAATCGGCGGCCCTCGAACTGGTCAAAGAAAACGGCGCCGAGCTTGTGGAAACCGACAAGGTCATCGACCGGCAACTAGAGAAGACGGTCATCTCCCAGGTGGTCGGCTTCAGCCGGATCTTCGCCGATGCGGCCAAGGTCTTTGTCGAGGCCGAAGAGGAGCCCGAAGGGTAATGGCCACGATCCTCGACATGGTGAAAAACAGGCTTCCCGACGAGGCGGCGCTCTTCGTCGCCTCCCTCGGGGCCTACATCGAGGAGGCGATTGCCGACGCCGGCTACGAGGGCACCGCCGAGGCGGACCTCTCCACCCGGCAGAAATCCCTCGTGGCCGACATGGCCGCCCGGGCCCTCATCACCCCGGCCATGTCGAGGTACAAGAAGGACCTGGAGGAAGCCGAAGGGGACGGCGCAGGCAAGGCGAAATTTGCCGACAAGCTGAAATTCCTCCAGGAGATGAAAAAGGACCTGGAAAAGTCCATCGCGGACCGGAAGGCGGCACTTTCAACGGCCGCCGATGCCGGAATCCCGATGATCGTTGTGGAGTGAAAATTCGAATTCAAGTGAAAGGAGACACAATCATGAAAAGATCCATCTGCATATTGTTCGCCCTGGTCATGGCCCTCGTTTTCCTCCCTGTCGTCGCTCCCGCCTATGATTATGGAGCCTCACCCCCTACCTTGAGCCGAGACAACCAAGGGAGCCTCGATCAGGAATCCATTGGCGTCAGAACGTTCTGTTTCGTGAACCAGAAAGAGGCCCCTCTTTGCTTCGCCGGGTGGCCGGTCATGATCTACCCGATGGTGCCAAACCTTCATTCTTCCAGAATCAAGATTTTGGGACCTTCACCCCGGTACACATCCGGTCCGCCGCCAACAATCGTCCGAAAGTGGCTGATCGCGTGAGGGTGAAATGACGGATCTCCTCTCTCAAGAAAATGTTGATCAGTTTCGGGGCGCCATGCGTGACGTGACGGACACGTTCCACAAGATCCCGGTCACCCTGCTTCGGGCGGCCGGGGGGCAGGTGGGTCTCCTGGCCGGTCTGGCGCCTGACGATATGGAGGCCCAGAACGGGGAGGTTCATGGGGAGCTGCACATCCAGGAAGATCGACGGGAGACGGTGGAACGCTGGATCGTCTCGTTCAACCGCGATTATCTGCGGGAAGAGGGGCTGGTGGATGAGGACGATCATCTGCTCATCGCCTACGAGGACCGGATAATGCTGAACGGGAAGCGCTACAGCATCATCAAGATGACGGACAAAGCCATCTTCCGCAATGCGCCGATCCTCGTGAAGCTCACGGTGGCGAGGTAAGCCATGGCCGAACGGTCTTTAACCGGAGACTGGGATGCATTGAAACGGGTCCTCGACCAGGCGAGCCCGAAGATCAGAAGCGAGAGCCGGAAGGTGATCGGCCGGCAGTTAAAGATGATTGAACGCAAAGTGCTCAAGCACATGGACAGCCAGGATCTAAACTGGACGAAGTTAAGCGATCCATACGCCGCGCGGAAAGCACGGTTGGATCTTTCACCGGATATCCTCCGGTCCTCGAACAAGATGTATGAGAACATCAACACACGTGTCCTGAACGCCTTCGAAGGTGGCGTGGGCGTGATACGGGGGGTCAAGACAAAGAACGGGATCGAGCTAACGAGCATCGGCCTGATCCACGAACAACCAAACGATGATGGAAAGAAAATCCCGCCCAGGAAGCTGTGGAAGCCGACCTTTGAGGAAATCAGGGATGACGTAACGGCAGAATTGAAAGGGATAGTTATCGAGGTCTTCAAAAAATGATCCTGGCATGCCGGACATTTTTAACCGCGCGCCTGAAGGAGCTGCTGCTCCCGGACGGCGTGACGCATCCATATAGCGATGGAATCCTCCCGCCTCCAGCGGAGGGAGAGGAACCGGATCCGGAGGCCGTTCCGCCCGTGAGGGACATCTTCTTTGACGAGCTGCCCATCGATTTTCTCAAGGACCACGATTACGCCGCCTGCTGCCTGGATCTCCGGGACGCAACCAAAAAATCCGGCCGGTCCATCGCCAAGGCGCGAAACGAAGAACTGACAGAATTGACGGTCACTCGGCGGCGGTATGACAGGGAGATCCTTTTCCGCTGCCTGCTCTATGCGCTTCGGCCGGACGATCTGTGGGGCACGGCATCCTATACAGGGCTGGTCGAGCAGTTCTACAACGTCATCGCCGAACACAAGTGGATTGCCGATTCCGACAACAGCGCCATCCGGGTGGATCCCCAGGACGTGGCCCGGCCCTGGGACACCGACGAGGAAATGGACAGGAAACTGCGCCGGCCGAAGCTGGCCATCATGCGGGTGGAGTTCGCCGGGGGCATCCAGAAGACGGCGACGCAGCCGCTGATCACGGGCGTGGAGATCACGCCGAGCATCGCAACATAAGAAAGGAGCAGCTATGGGGAGGAAGGACAGAGAAGTGGGAGCATCGATGGTGGCGCCGCACCCGCCGGCGACCGGCGGACTGAAGCCGGTGGAAGACCTGGCGGCGGAATCTGGGATGACGCCGGCGACCCTCGCGGGCCTGCGCCGGGCAACCGGATGGGCGCCGGGAAAGCAGGTAAGCGGCCCGGAGTTCGAGGCGGCCGCTGAGGCGTTCAAAAGCCGCCGCATGGGTGGAGGCAGGATTTAACTTCAGCAGCGTTCCGGGATGAACCTTGCTGAACCGAAAGGAGCGAACATGAGAGACGTTTTTGAGTTTTTGATCGATGGCACCAGCGGCATCGCCCCGGGCGGGGTCGAGGGGGCCTGCGTTGTCGCCGGGGTCTGCTCCCTGGGCGAAGTGGGAAAAGGGTATCTGCTCGGAAAATCCTCCGATCTGGAGGGGCTCCTCGGCGTGGGGCCCCTGGTAGACCGGCTGCGGGACGTGTTTGCCGCGGGCGGACAGGCCCCGGTCGTGATCGCCGTTCCGGTGACCGGCCAGGCCGGAGGCTACATCACATCCGTGGTTCACGCAGGGGAAGGGCCTGACGGCACGGTGAGCGGTACCCCGACGGGAAACGCCCAGGCCGTGGTGCAGATCGTGGCGGGTGGGGCGCCCGGCACGGCCACATGCAAGGTGTCCCAGGACGGCGGCGGCACGTGGGGGGCCACGGCAGCCGTCCCGGTCAACCGGCAGGTGGCCATCGGAACCACCGGGGCGACGCTGCTGTTGGCAGTGGGCGACCTGGTTGCCGATGACACATACACCTTCCTGGTGCGGTCCCCCATCGGCCCCATCACCAAGGTCGGAACCGGTCCGGCGATCACCGCTGCCGGCACGGTCAAGGCCGCCGCGGACGTGATCCTCAAGATCGTCGCAGCCGGCGGGCGCAATACCGGGACGTATCAGCTCTCCCTCGACGGCGGGGACAGCTACGGCGCTGTGCGTACCATCCCGGTCGACGGCGAGATCGCCTGTGGATCCACAGGTGTGACCATCACGGCCCCCGCCGAAGCCATGGTTGCCGGCGACACATACAGCTTCGAGATCCTGGCGCCAGTGCCGTCCGTGACGGACGTCCTGGACGCCCTGGAGACACCCCTGTCCCTGTATGACGTGGAGTTTGTCTACGTGGCGGCTCCCTCGAACTCGGCGGACTGGGCCTCCCTGGGGACCAAGGCGGATACGCTCTGGAACGCCCATCGTCCGACGTTCTTCCTGACCGAGGCCCGGCTTCCTTACGCGGACGAAGACTATGACGACTGGGCCGCGGCCCTGGTCGCCGAGCGGCAGGGTTTTGCCCATCGTTTCATTGCCGTCTGCGCGGCCTGCGGGGAGATATCCGATTCGACGGGCAAGAGGCTCATCCGGAACGCGGCGGGCTTGGCTGCCGGGAGGCTGCTTTCCATCCCGGTGATGAGGGCCCTGGGCCGGGTGCGCGATGGGGCCATCTCGCAGTTGGCCCTCTCCGATCTCTATACCGAGGCGCATCAGGCCATACTGGAGACCGCCGGGTACATCACGGCCCGCCGATATGCGGGGCTCTCCGGCGTGTACTGGGGGGATGAGCGGACCCTAGCCGAGACGACGAGCGATTACCAGTTCCTCACCGTGCTCCGGACCGTTTTCAAGGCCGTGCGCAAGGCGCGGGTCGCGGCCCTCAAGAGCATGTATGACGAGGCGGGGGATGCCTTCCTCGGCGGAGGGGCGGCCGGGCTGGCTTATCTGGCGGCCAATCTGAGGGCGGCCCTCAATACCATGGTGGCGGCGATCCCGTCCGAGCTGGCGGCGCATGTGATCACCATTCCACCCAATCAGGATATCGTCAACAATGGCGTGGCCGTGGAAATGACTCTGATCGGCATTCCGATCATTCGCACGATCAAGCTATATGCCAGCTACGTCTATGCGGGCAGCGGGTTTGATCCGCGGCTGCAATAACCGCTGAGAAAGGAGCACCAATATGATCAACGGACAGCTTTACGACTGGGAGAGCATCGAGATCGTTCTCCCCACCGGGATATGCATCGGCGTCACGTCCATCAACTACAAGGACGAACGGCCGGTGGAGCCGCGCTACGGCAAGGGGGGAACTCCCCGCGGATACGGACGCAAGAACTACAAGGCGGACGGGTCTATGGAAATGGATCTGGATGAAGCCGAGCTGCTGTCGGCAGCCCTCGGTGGATCCTGGTATGGCGGACCCCCCTTCCCTATCGTCGTCTGCTATTCCAAGGACGGCGCCGGGATCGTCATCGATGAGCTTCCCGCCTGCAAAATCACAAAGTGCGATACATCGGCCAAACAGAACGATGAGAGCGTTGGAGGCCGGAAGTTCGATTTTCAGATCCTCGAACCCATCGTGTGGGGCAATGCGCAGGTTGTGGCCACCGTGGCCAAGGCCCTACTCTAAACCGGGCAACTGATTGAAAGGAGAAAGCGACTCATGAAGAAGACACTTCCGCAGGCAGTAATCGATGCCCAGCAGGCGGGGAAGACCGTCCTGGAACTGACCGGGGATGATGACCGGGTCTACTATTTCACCAAGCCGGGGAAGAAGGACATCGAGCGGTTCATCGCCACGGCCACGAAGGGGAAGGCCGCCCTGGCCGCCAAGAACCTGGTCCTGGAGATGGCCATTGCCCCGACCGCGGACGAACTGGCCAAGGACTATGAAGAGAACCCCGGCCGGATGGTGGCCCTGAATAACGCCCTGCAATCGGCCGTGGGCATGAACGAGGAGTTTACCGCAAAAAAGCTGTAGAGCTCCGCGAGGAGCTGGCGACAAACGCCATCAGGCAGATGGGGATCCTGATCCGGCATTACCTCCACGCCGATCCGGCTCAGGACCTGGATGAGTTGATGGAACAATACGCAGAGGCGTTGTTCATCGAGGAAAGGCAGACCCAGGTGATGGCGGCGGCCATCAGCAAGGCGTTCGGGGGCAAACAGTAAATGGAATCCATCTTCAAACTCGGCATCCTGCTCAAGATCATGGATCTGGCATCCGGCCCGGTCCAGCAGATCTCCCGCAGCATGGACACGCTCCGGGCCAAGGCGGAGAAGCTCCAGCCCGTATTCGACAAATTCAAGGAGTACGGGAAATGGATCGTCGGCGCCGGCGTGGCGGGGGCGCTGGCCCTTGGGATCACGGTGACGCAGTTTGCCAATCTGGAGGAGGCGCAACTGCGATTGCGCACCACGCTGATGGATTCAGCCGGAGTGGTGGGCCCGGAGTACCAAAAGCTCAATGCCCTGGCGGAAAAACTTGGTTCCGATCTGCCCGGATCCACCAAGGACATGGTTCAGATGTTCATTGCCCTGCGTGAGCAGGGCGTACAAACCAATCGCATCCTCGGAGGAACCGGCGAGGCGGCAGCCAAATTCGCGGCCCTGATGAAACTCGGCTTCGCCGAGTCGGCCACCCATGTGGCCAAATTCAGCGAGAGCATGGGCGTTGCTGACGATGACATGGTCCGTTTCATGGACCTGCTGCAACGCCTGAAATACGCATCCGGCGTCGAGGTGGGAGACCTGGCGTATACCTTCAAGTTTGCCGGAGGCGCGTTGAAGCTCCTGGGACTGCAGGGGCTGGAAGCGGCCAAAGATTTCTCCACAATCGTCGGGGTCCTGGCCGCCGCGGGGATCGAAGGAAGTACCGCTGGCACCAACATGGCCCAGGCGTTATCCCGCATGGCTGAAATCGGCCACCGCCTGGATCGCGGGCAGATTGCCAAGCTCGTAGGACCCATTCTCGATCAATATCAGATCAAACTCGATTTCTTTACCTCAGCCGGGGAATTCAAGGGGCTGCGGCCAATGATTGCGGAGTTGGAAAAGCTCAAAGCCCTGAACCCTCAAGAGCAGATCATCACCCTGAAGAAGCTCTTCGGCGAGGAAGCGGCCCGGCCGCTGGCGGTGCTCCTGAAGAGCGGTGTTGCCGGTTACGATCAGATGCTGGAACGGATCCGGCAGCAGGCAGACATGGAAATGAAGATCCAGGAGATCATGTCTGGAACCAAAATGCAGTGGGAGACGCTATCCGGTACCGTTTCCAATCTGGTGGCCCATATCGGGGGAGTGGTCGCGAAGGTCAGCTTTCTGCCCGGCATTATGGCCAAGGTAAACGATCTGGCGGGCCGTTTCGACGCCTGGGTAGTGGCCAACCCCAAGACCGCCGGCATCATAGGCGGCGTGGTGATCGCGGTCACAACATTGACCCTGGCGGTAGGCGGAATCCTTCTTGCCATTGGAATTGGCGGGACCCTGGTCACGAAGATGGCCCTGGGATTTGGTCTGTTGGTTCAGGCAATAGCGTTGATCAAGGCGGCTGCATTGGCAGCTATCCCGGCCCTCTGGGGAATGACGGCGGCGCTGTTATCCAATCCCATGACCTGGGTTGTGATCGGCATCGTCGCAGCCGTCACGGCATTGGGAGCCGTCATGGTGTGGATGTATCGCCGGGTTGAATGGTTCAAGACCCTGATGGACGGCTTTCTCTTTTTCATCGGGTTCAGCCTGGGAATCATCGTCAAGGGATGGACGAACCTGGCACGCTGGATCTTCTATCCGTTTCAGTTGATCTGGTCGATCATAGATCGCGTGATCGGTATCTTGCCGAAAATATCCAGTTCCGTTTCCGACGCCCTGGCGGGTATGCTCAATGCATTCCCGGCTATTTTCAGTGGCCTGTATGAGTCTGGACGGAAGATCATCGCTACCCTGGTGGACGGAATCATGTCCGCGGCCGAGGGACCGGTTGATGCCGTCAAATCGATATTCCAGCGAGTTAGGAATCTTCTTCCGTTTTCGGATGCCCGAGAGGGGCCTCTCTCTCGGCTGACGCTTTCCGGCCAGAGAATGATGCAGACATTGGGCATGGGCATATCCGTTGCGGCGCCGGAATTCAGGAAGGCTGTAGCGGCCGGGTTGGCTGGCGTGGCGTTGACCACGGCGGTCGCCGTCAAACCGATGCCCGCGCAAGCCTCGATGCCAGCTCCCCCCGCGGTAACTCGTATGGTTGCCCCTGCGGAATCGATGGCGAGAGCGACGGCGGTCAATCCCGGCCTGGCAGCACCAAAGATCGAGACGCCGGACATCACCGTTTCCGCGCCGCCATCCGTCTCGGTGCCCTCCGGAAGCAGAGAGGCTGCTATGCCCCAGGCGCGCTCCACGACCGGAAGCAGCCGCAAGATCGTGGTCCACATCGAAAGAATCGAGTTGAACAGCGTCACAAACGCTCAAGACTTCGTCAGACAGCTTCAGGCGCTTGTGGAGGGGTACGATGCCGACTGACCGTCTCACGTTTGCCGATGGAGAGATTAAACTCGGTAATGATGTACTTCCAGGGATTCTGGTTTCCATTACCGTCAGCGCGGGCGTCAAGTTTGATAGGGCCGAGCGGGACCATATGAGCGGAAAGACCAGAACCCCGCTGGGATGGGAAGATGCGGACATCAAGGTTGTTCTCGATCTGCTCACCGATGGGGAAGGCGATGCCGAAATCATCGGCCACAGGACAGACACTGGCGAAAAAGTCGGTATTAAGACCACATGCTATGGAAAGCTCACGATCATTGACAGCTATTTCAAGGGGAACGAAAACAAGCCAAGCCCCAGGATCTACGACATCGCCGGAAGCCACTTCTATGCGAGGGATATCAAGCAGGTGGTCTTCTCGGGGCTGCAATCCGAGGAAGACGATCAGAGCGATGTGATCCGGGCCACGCTCGCCTTTTCGGAATATCTGCCGGTAGTCGTGAGGCGGGAGCAACAAGCCAATGCCCAGAAAAAGGCCACTGGCACGCCCGCAGTCAAGCCGAAACCCGCCAAAGCACCGGCGGTTGCGGATACGGTCAATCCGTTCATGGCCGGCATAAACGCGGGATTGGAATGAGGGCTAAACGATGGAGATAAGCGGTCTCAGACTCAACATCACCATCGGGGAACACGAAGTATACCGCGCTCCACGCTGGTGGATCGACTCTCAGCGGAGCTTTCCTCTGGGGCGGGCCGGGGTCATCCTGCCCGATCCGGAACGAGACCTGTACAAATCGATCAAGCGGGGCGACGCCGTCGAGATCACCTGCGGGTATCGAGACCGGGACCCCGCTGTCTGGAGAGGGTCGGTTCTGTATTGCGGGCCTGGGGAGACGAAAGACCAGATCGAGGTCAGTGCCGTGGATGGATCCCTTCCCCTGGCTGCAATCCGCGTCACCCAGAGCTGGGAAAACGAGACTCCCGAGGCGATCATAAAATGGGCCGTGAATAAGGCCGGCCTGACAATCGGCCGGATCGATGCCCCCGGGATCGTACTGCCTCGCTTCATCGCCTCCAATATCCCGGTCTGGCAGGTGGCGCGCCAGGCTGCCCATTCCTGCCAGGCTGCTTTCGAGATCGACATGAGCCGGTGGGCGTTCTGGCTGGGCGCATCAGGAGTGAACTGGGGGGACTTTGACGAGGTCGGAGAGGCGCCAGTGATCACCACGGGAGATGGCTTGATTTCCCATTCCCCGGCCGAGGGACCGGCGGCGCTGTCTATGATCGAGACGTTCCTGCTCCCGGAGCTGACCCATTCCCGGCAGGTGCATCTCCAGGATAACTGGCGGGGGATTGATGAGCGTTTTCGGGCGCTCAGGGTAAAACATGAAGGGACGCCGGATACGGCACGGACCTTCATCTGGTACGGCACGGAGTCGGAATGAGGGAGAGCGATCTCAAGAATCTCTTGAAGCGGGTGGTGGAGCTCGTGATGCCGAATTTGCGCCACTATTACCGGCTGCCGCGCAAAGGCATGGTCGTGAAGAGCTATGCCTCAGACGGGTCATACTGGGCCGACGTGCAGCCCCTGCGCAACGACGATAGCGTCGATGAGCGTGAGCCGGTCATCTCCCGGGTGGAAATCCCCATCCTCTGGGGCGGCCCTAGTCGGGGCGTTGTCTGCCCGCCGGCGCCGGGAACCTTCTGCGACATCGAGTACTATGACGGGGATCCCGACTACCCGCGCATCAGCAATTTCCGGTGGGCGCGAAACGGCGCGCCGGCCTGCGAAGTAGGGGCATTCATCATCCAGCAGTCGCCGGGGGTATTCATCAAGATCACGCCGGAAGGAAACATCGTCCACAAGACGGGCGCGGATCTGGTCAATGAGATTGGTGGCGACAAGTCGGAAACGGTGGGCGGGTCATGGGGGATTGAGGTGTCAGGGCCGGCGACGATCAAGGCTCCCGAGATCACCCTAGACGGGGAGGTCATGGTGACGGGAAACCTCATGGCGGGCGGCAACATCGCCGATGCCGGCGGGGCAAAGAGCATGAGCGGCATGCGGGGGACCTATGACGGGCATACCCACCAAGAGCACGGCACGGGCGGCGGCGTAACGGATCCACCGTCCCAGGGGATGTAGGAAATGGATCTGTTCGGCCAGGATATCAGGATCGATGCCGACGGTCAGGCCCTGGTGGCCGCCAACGGCGAACTGCTGTTGACGAGCGGCCCGGAGACCGGCGTTCAGGACGTGCGCCTTCGTCTGGGGACCCCCCTGGGGGAGTTGTTCTATGATGTCGATTTCGGCAGCCTGATCCATGAGTTTTTCCGCGACGAGTTGACGTCTGCCAATCGCTCTGCTTTCGAGGCGGAGGTGGAGCGGCGCATCGAGGAGGATCCCCGCGTCGCATCGGGGTCGGTATCATGTTCAGTGGCCGCCTGGGATGAAAATGGATTCTCGGCACGGGCCGCGTGGACGTTCATTGATGAGGACCATCCCTTCAACCTGGTTATCAGCTACGACAGCGACAAGAAGACAATGGTGATAAGCGATGTCAATCCAAGAGCTGGTCTCTAGATCTCTCGATGAGATCCGTCAAAGTCTGTTTGACCGCCTGGCAGCGAAGCAAGAGGAATACGCCGCTAAAGGCTGGCTTCCGATCCGACTGAACCTGAACAAAGGGATCGTCCGGGGCCTGATCGAGCTATGGGCCTGGGGTCTTTGGCAGCTCTACCAGTTTCTGGGGACCGTGCTGGTGCAGGCATTCCCCGATACGGCAACCGGTTTGTGGCTCGATCTCCATTGCCGTCAAGTCGGTGTTACGCGTCGCCGTGCCACGAAGGCACGGGGGACGGTGTATTTCACCCGCACCGGAATGACCGGCAACGTCCCGATTTCCGCGGGCCGCATTGTCAAGACGAAGCCCGACGGCGCCGGGCGTGTTTACAGGTTCATCACCGTCGCCGATGCGGTTTTACCCGATGGGGCAAGCGAGATCGCGGTCACGGTCGAGGCGGAGGAATTCGGCGCTACGGCCAATGTGACAGCCGGGCAGATCAGCGAGATATCCACCGTCATCACCGGGGTCGATGGGGTGGAAAACCGGGCCGGTTGGCTGGCCAGTGAAGGGGCTGATGAGGAAAGCGACGACAGCCTGCGCCTGCGGTATCAATTGGCCTGGATGGCGCTATCGGGATGCACCAAGTATGCATATGAAGCATGGGCGAGGGAAGTCACCGGTGTGGTCGAGGTGAAGATCCTCGATCAACATCCCCGGGGGGAGGGCACTCTCGACGTGGTGATCATCGGATCGGGCGGTATACCAACCGAGGCGCTCTTGGATGCCGTGCGCGCCAATATCCTGGGCACCGGTGTCGGCGACGAAAAGAATCCGATCAACGACGATGTACAGGTGAAGGGGCCGACACCGGTCAATGTCACGTATGAGGCCGAGCTAGAACTTACCGGTGGTACACCGTCTGACATCGTGGCCGAGGCTGAAAATCGGGTCCGGGCGCTCTTTGCGGCGATACCCACCATCGCGGGCATATCGTCCCTCGGCGTCGGCCAGGATGCAACCAGGGACCGACTCAACTGGGCCGTGATGCTCCCGATGGTCAAGCGAGTCAATACCGATTTTGTGGATGTTTCGATACCCCAGGACGGCATAGCGGTGCTGGCGGGCGTCACGATCACCTGGGCTTGGGCGAGTGAGGCATAATGGGTATATTCTGGGACTACTTCCGTAAGACCTTGCGCTTGCCGTGGATCCAAAAGCCCGGCCCTCTGGCCATGCTGACCGATGGTGGCGCCACATCCCTGGATCCGGCCCGCGATGACATTCTTCAGTTACGGGATCAGTTTTCGCCGGAACGTTGCGAAGCTGCATTTCTGGCCAATTTTGCCCGTAGTCGCGGCATCGTTCAGTCTCCCATGGAGTTGGAAGATCATTGGCTTGCCAGGATTCGCTTTGCATACCAATGGTGGGCTCGTGGCGGCCGGGCGGCGACAATGGTCGAGGTGTTCGTTCAGGGGTTCGGATTCGAAGCGGCCAGGGTGATCAATCTGCGCACCGAAGACCCGCTGAAATGGGCGAGTTTCAGAGTGGAGACGGAAAACCCGGCAGGAGAATCTCCGGTTGTATTTGAGCAGGTCAAATGGGCTATCAATGAGATAAAGCCCGCCAGATCTAAGCTCGCCGAGCTTCGGTATCACACGATCCTGCCAGCAGACGCACCGGTACTAGGTGCAACGACCATTTCGCAGGCCACGGTAATGGTCGGGCCAAGAAATTTTAGCGCAGGAATACTTTACAAGGGTGCTGCTGTTTGCGCGGGTGAGACGGTGCGGATCATGCCACTGGCATCATAGGAGACGCGAGGATGGAAAATTTTTTTACAATTTTGACCAATGCTGGTCTGGCGGCCGAAGCAGAGGCGGCTGCAACGGGAATCCCCGTCATTCTATCGCAGATGGCTCTGGGTGATAGCGGCGGCGCCTACCATGACCCGGATCCGGAGCAGACGGAGCTGGTGAACGAAGTCTGGAGAGGAACTATATATGCGTTGTACCAGGATGAAGGCAATCCGTATCAATACATTGCGGATATCATCATCCCGGCCGATGCGCCGCATTTTTTCGTTCGGGAAGCTGGTCTGTACACCGACCAAGGCATATTGTATGCCGTGGCCAAACACCCGGTGGTGGAAAAACCCCAGCTATCGGCTGGGGTGAATTTCAACCTGCTGGTGCGGATGGTGTTTGCCGTTTCCAATGCGCATACGGTTCAAATCATCGTCAACACGGAGCAAAATACCACCATTAACGATGCTCTTGTTCCGGCCGGCGATACGGGGTCCACGAGCGTGTTGTTTAGCTGGCTGGCTCACATGATCAAATTGATCATCGGTAAGAGCAGTTGGCGTTCCTCGCCATCCACAACGCTCGAAGCGGCGGCGCAACATATAGCCGATAAAGAGAACCCGCATGCGGTTTCTTACGAGCAGGTCGGCGCCGCAGCCAAAAACGCCCAGATAAACGATGTATTGGCACCCACTGCAGATTTAGGGCAGGTGGTTGTGCTGCTCAGTCACCTGGCATACATGATCCGGGCCATTACCGGGAAGAATAGTTGGCGTATCAATCCAGCCGCTACGATTGAAAATATGGCGGGCATCTTTGCGTCTGGAACCAAGATGGTCTTTTATCAGCAGGCCGCCCCTGTGGGATGGACACAGGTGACAGAGCATAACGACAAGGCGTTGCGCGTCGTATCCGGATCAGGCGGAGGTACGGGCGGAACGCATGATTTCAGCAACCCGCCATCATTGGTGCATTCACATAACTTATCCAGTCACACGCATACTGACCCACAAACAGGCAGTCATCAATTGACTATAGCTGAAATGCCCAGTCATCGCCATTCAGAGATTTATGGTACCGCGAGGCCAACATATACCTCATCGGATAACTGGTACACGCATTTCGATGCCCAGACATCCGGTTTTACTGGTTACGAGGGTGGAAGTGGTGCCCATATTCACCCAAGCGGTGGCCAGACAGGGCCGCCATCCAGCAATGTCAGTGGGGAGACCACACCGACCGCATTCCGGCCGAAATATGTGGATGTGATTATCTGCATCAAAAATTAGGGAGTCATCATGGAAACTCGGTTTATTTGTCCACTGGGCGCCAAATGTGAGGAAGCAAGGGACGGGGCCATTCACCGCTGTGCCTGGTATACGAAGGTGGTCGGAAAGGATCCGCAAAGTGAATCTTCTTTTGACGAATGGCGATGCGCTATGGCCTGGCTGCCGATTCTGCTGGTGAACGTGGCGGCGACGAATCAAGGTCAGACCCAGGCCATCTGTTCGTTCCGCGACGAGACCATAGGGCGGCAAGACGTGTTGAACACGATCTTGGGGGCGTGCCGCGGACCGGCGAACCTCCAACATCCTGCGCTTCTCAGGCACACCATCGGGGATGGGCTCACCATCGAAGAGCATGGCAGCCAGAGCGGTTTTGATCCACACGAACACGGGGGATGAGCATGGACGAATTCTACACGATATTGACCACTCGGGGCATCGAGGCGGAAATCAGGGCCACGGGTACTGGGGTTCCCGTTAAACTCACCCATATGGCAGTCGGAGACGGCCTCAACGGTGCCTATTATGAGCCGTATCCCGAGCAGACGGCGTTGAAGAACGAACGATGGCGTGGGGTGCTCAACGCGGTCGGGGTCGATCCGGACATCCCCAATCGGATCATCGCCGAGGCGATAGTCCCCGTAGGCGCAGGGCCATTTTTCGTGCGGGAAGTCGGTTTGTTCACCGACGCGGGCGAGCTCTATGCCGTCGGCAAGTTCCCCTTGCGGTACCTGCCCGGCGCCGGATCCGGAGCCGTCGTCCCGATGCGCGTGCTCATGATCGTGACATCCACGAATGCGGCTGCGGTCCAGGTCGTCATCGATGAGTCGCTGATCAACGGCACGGTCATGTCCGGGGCATCGACCTTTAACGGTACCGATGGCATAACCATCACCCATAACCTGGGCCAGACCAACTACGTCGTCACGGCGACTCCCCTGGCTGGAGCCGATAAAGTGGGCGGGATCTGGTATATCCGGGCCGCCAATACCTGCACGATCTTCAACACCGGCCAAGCCGGGATTCCTTTCACTTTCGCCCTGGGTGTGGACGCCGGGATGGACAGCCCATCCCAATGGTCCTGGAGGCATTACGGCGGCCTGCGGGTCGATGGCCCGCTTTGGGCAAAGAACCTCCTGGAGACATCCGAGGTCCGCCCGGATGGCGATGCCGTGAGATCCTTGGGGACCGCGTTGCTGCGGTATCTCAACGGCCATTTTGCCAAGCTGACGCTCGGGGGGGTCGAGAAGGCTTCCTGGGACCTGGCCGCCTCCGGCCTGAACGGCCTGGTCATGTCCGGGGTTTCCACCTTCGGCGGCATTGATGGCATCACGATCACCCATAACATCGGCGCCACGAACTATGTGATCACGGCGACCCCCTTGGCCAGCGCCGAGAAGGTGGGCGGGATCTGGTACGTACGGGCGGCCAACACGGTGACGGTTTTCAATACCGGTGCTGCGGGGGTCCCTTTTACGGTCACCATCGAGGTCGACGCTGGCATGACGAGCCCGTCACAATGGTTGTGGAGGCATTACGGCGGCCTCCAGGTGGACGGTGTGGCGTGGTTCAAGAACCTGATCGAGACCCTGAACCTACGGCCGGATATCGACGCGGCCCGCGAGGTGGGTGATGCCACGCATCGGTATTTGAACGGGAACTTCGTCCGTCTGACCCTGGGCGGGTCCATGAGGGAATCCTGGCCGATGGCCGTCGCCGGCAGTAACGGCAACGTGTTCTATTCAGGATTCGCGCCCACAGGGGGGATGGACGGCATCACGATCAGCCATTTCAAAGGGGACACGAACTATCTCCTCAAAGTTTTGCCGAGAGGGCTGGAGGGATTGGGAAAATACGGGGAGATCTCATATGTCAAAGCGGCGAACACATGCACGGTTTACAACACGGGAAATGCCGGGCTGCTGTTCGATTTTGAATTTTCGAACGTCGCATAGGAGGGCTTTATGATCGTAGGAAACAATCAGGCGATAAGCGTTCAGGGGGCCATATTGATGCTGGCGGCATTCACTTGCCAGAAGGGAGCTGTGGCGGCCCAGTCAGTGGATATGACGCCTTTTCAGACGGGGAATATCACCCGGGTCTATCTGGACAATAACCTTCAGCTCCGGGTCAACCCCAGGGAAGACATGTTCTGGCAGCTTGCGGAGATGGTGATCCCTGCGCCGCAGAGCAACCATGTTCAACAGGGGACTCTCCCGGTGGACAAACTGGAAACCGTCATGATCGTTCGGGGGGAAAACGATTTCGATGCCGTTCCCGATCTGGAGGAAAGGGAGATCGTATCCGTCGGGCATGGGTGGCAAAATTATCAGCCGGGAAGCGAGTGGCAACCGGAGGAAGATGGTGTGCGGTGGATCGGAGAGCGGGCGCCGCAGGCCGGAGAGGAATATCCGGTGGAGGTGAAAACGGTCATCCAGGCCCCCAACATGGTGTCCGAAATAGTACCGCTGGATCTGGAAGAGATCACGATACAGGTGTTCGACAACCCGGCCTGAAAGGCCCATGGACAGGAGGTGTGTCATGATCAAGAGGTTATGGTGGAAGATTCGCGATTGGATCGATGACCAGATTTACGGTCCGGCAGAGTGCCCCAAAGAGGTCAAGGATTCGGTTGCGAAGGCAAATGCGAACAGGGCGCATCTGATGACAATGGAAGAATGTATCGGGTTTGCGTCCGGGAATCCTCCCCCGAACCTCGTTGTAACAGATGAGGTCTGTGTGCTGAGGCTGTCGTCGTCTAGCGCAGCGTTTGACCCGGAGAAAGAATCTGGCCTCCTATTGGAGGCTCCTGGACGGTATTTGAGATTTCCGTTTAAGCGGCAGCCGGTAGGCTTGCGGCAGGCTTGGTAGTCACAAAAATTTAATGGGTTCTCTGCCGGTCTGATCAACCGCGGAGACGTAAGAAGGAAAAAGGGCGGCAGTGAGGTGCCTCACCATCTCACTCCGCCCTTTTTCTTTGCCCAGATCAACGAAAGGAGATGCACATGGGAAAGAGAACGAGCTTATGGAATTTGGAGAGGCTGATGACGTTTGACACCCGCTTCGACGTCTATGTGGACGGCGATGGCAACGAATCCATCATGAAATGGATTCCGCCGTTCAGAGCATGCCGGGCATTGACCGTGCCGGCAGCGGCGGCCACGCCGTCGGGAACCGTTGGTGACTGGTTTCACCCTGAAGACATCCAAAGCGGGTGGGTGCTGAATACGGATTACGAGGTCGTCACGATGGGCGGATATTGGGCCGATATGTACCTATGTTCCAGCCCCCTGGCGACGCCAGCCAGTATCGGTTCGGTCTGCAATGGTACGGATCCGAACCGGAAGGCATACGTCTCCCAGCCTGGCGTAGCGCCGATGGTGGGTCAGGAGATTGTCCATTTTCGCCAGTACCTGAAGGCACGTTTCGCTTTTGGAGGTTTTGCTGGCGCGGCCGCAGGTAGCGGATGGGCAGGAAAAGGTGGTCTGATGACGGACGCCCACTGGTTTGAATTGTGGGTCTGGACCCGGATCAATCGATGGCTGCTTCGTGGTAACACGAACGGATATAACGCCAGCAACCATGTTCCGCAGTGGCACCTGGATCCCAATGACATCGGCATCCTCGATGCATCCCAATCTGCGGCATACGGGACTTCTATTACCGGGGGCGGCGGGAAGTTTTGGGATATCCCGATCAGCGATTTCTGCGGCAATCGGTGGGAGTTCACCGATGGTCTGAGGCTGAACGAAGGGGTGATTTACACCGCAGGAAAGACCGTAAACCCCTTTACGGACCCCTCTGACGGGTATGGGCATGCTGCATTCGCGGCCACGGGCCTGGCGATCACAGGTGCCCTCTCGTCTGGGAACTCAGTGGCTGCATACCGCATAGAAGCGGCTATTAAAGGCCATGGCATCGCCTTGGCGACCACAACGGCCGGGCAAGGGGGGTTCGACGGCCAGGGGTTCTGGTTTGACCTTACGGGCGAAAGAATCAGCCTTCGCGGTGGTAATTGTAGATACGGTGCTCGGTGCCCGGGCGCGCTCTACCTTAATGCTGGCCCGGCCTACAGCGATTGGTATGTCGCCGCGCGCGCAGTACTTGTTCCCTGAAAACTGGTTACTGTGTTCTGTTTCCCTGCCCGATAGGGCAGGGGGGCAGGAACCCACAAAGAGAGTCTGATCAACAGAATGTGCACGAAATGCACAGGTAAAAAAGATAAAGAGCGGACAGTATTCCAGGGAGTTGGCCCTCCCCAGACCAGGCGCCGAAAACGCCCGACGGGATAACCCGCTACCATCCGCAGGCACGGAAATTTTTTAGCAGGGTTACTCCCAAAAATCAATCGACGGGAGGACCACAATGAACAGTTTTTT
>Ga0302248_1001408_pt1 | contig 18090 bp, 13 predicted proteins | sample AAG_UR_Leu_MG_FD_193528 | JGI IMG/M metagenome (GOLD analysis project Ga0302248, IMG submission 193528) | Enriched activated sludge microbial communities from anaerobic digester in WTTP, New Holstein, Wisconsin, United States - AAG_UR_Leu | ecosystem: Engineered > Bioreactor > Anaerobic >... | reverse complement strand
GCTCCTGGAAGATGGGGATGACGGAGCCGGAGCTGCCCAGGACGTTCCCGAACCGCACCGCCATAAAGCGGCAGCCCCCGGCGCCCCTCTCCCCCCCGTTCATGCACTCCACGAACATCTCCGCCACTCGTTTCGTCGCGCCCATGACGTTCGTCGGTCGCACCGCCTTGTCCGTCGATACCAGCACGAACCGCTCCACGCCGTTTTCGCCCGCAATCCGCACCAGGGTCCGCGAGCCCTTCACGTTGTTGAATATCGCCTCCCGCGGGTTCAGCTCCTGCAGGGGCACATGCTTGTACGCCGCCGCATGCAGCACCACGTCCGGCTTGAAGGCCGCAAAGGCCCGCCGCACCGCCCGCTCCACCCGGATATCCACCAGGTAGGCCTCCACGGGGATGTATTCATAACGCCGCCGGCTGTCGTTTTCCACCTGGAAGAGGTTGTATTCGGAAAAATCCACCAGCCCCAGCGCCGCCGGCTGATACTTCGCCGCCTGGCGCACCAGCTCGCTCCCGATAGACCCCCCCGCCCCGGTGATCATGATCCGCTTCCCCCGGTAGATCCGGTTGAGGAGGGCGCTGTCCAGGCTCACCTCTTCCCGCCCCAGGAGGTCTTCATACCGCACATCCCGGATCGTCTTGATGGAGATCTGCCCCCCGATCACCTCGCCGATATTCGGGACGATCCGGTAGCGTTTCCCCACCTTGTCGCAGGCCGCCACAATGGCCCGCATCTGCGGTCCCTTCACCGACGGAATGGCGATGAGGACCTCATCGAATTCATGCTGGAACTTCCCCAGCTCCGTCGTCACCCCCTTTACCGGCACGCCGTGGATCGCCTTGCCCAGTTTGCCCCGGTCGTCATCCAGGAATCCCACCGGCCGCATCTTCATCGCCGGGCTGTCCATCATCTCCCGGACCACCTTCTCGCCAGTGTTGCCCGCCCCGATGATCATGATCCGCTTCCGGCTCCGGTCCGCCCCCCACAACCCCTCGGGCAGGCCGCTCCCCCGGTTCATGATCAGCCGCACCGCCACCCGGGCGCCCCCGACAAACATCAGCGTCATAACGAAATCGATGACAAAGACGGACCGTGGAAACCCCAGCGCCCGCCCCAGAAGGGTAAAATAGACAATCATCGTCATCGTCGCCGCCAGCGACGCCGCCACCACGTTCCGCAGATCGTTCAGGCCGGTGAAGCGCCACATCCCCCGATAAAGCCCAAATGCGAAGAATATCAATATCTTCAGCACCACCAACGGCGCAACCGACCGGGAGAACAACCACAGAAATCCCTCCGGAATGTCGCCGTCAAACCGCAGATAGAACGCCAGGTAGTAAGCCCCCGCCACGAGCGACGCATCCAGCAGCAGCATGAGGTAGAAATTCCGGCTCCGGACGAGATTCCTCACGCGGCCGCCCCCTCCATGACCCCGATCACCGTCCCCACTGTGGGCAGGTCTTGACATATTGACGTTGCCCAGCACGGAGATGGGGTCAGCATATAAGACCCCACACCCATACCTGCCCCCGCCACCCCAAAAATGCTAATTTTCAAGACCTGACCCCCGAAGAAGTTGCATCTTCCATGACCTTGAGCACCGCATCCGCCACGGCCTCCATGTCCGCCTCCGTCAGGGTCGGATGGACCAGAAACATCAGGCTCGTCTCCCCCAGTTCCTTCGCCACCGGCAGCCGCGCCCCCGGCCGCATCCCGTTGCCCGCAAAGGCCTTTTCCAGGTAGATCTCGCTGCAACTGCCGCTGAAGCAGGGCACCCCTTCCTTCACCACGGCGTTCATGATCCGGTCCCGGTCCCAGCCCTTCTTCAGTCGCTCCGGCCGTACAAACGCATAGTATTTATAATAGGAATGATAAATCTCCGCCGGCGGCGGCGTCAGGCGCAGCCCTGCCAGCCCCGCCCACTTCCCGGCCAGGATCTCCGCATTCCGCCGCCGTAGCCGCACCCACTCCGGCAGCTTCTGCAACTGCCGCCGCCCGATGGCCGCCTGCATCTCCGTCATCCGCCAGTTCGTCCCGAAGCTGTCATGGAGCCACCGGAATCCCGGCGGATGCTCCCGGTGATAGACGCTGTCATAGTTCTTCCCGTGATCCTTGAACGCCCAGGCCTTTTCCCACAGCGCCTCGTCATCCGTAAGCAGCATGCCGCCCTCGCCGCCCGTGGTCATGATCTTGTCCTGACAGAAGGAGAAGGCCGCCGCATGGCCCATGCTCCCCACCGGCCGGGGATAGAGCGTCGCCCCGTCCTTCTCGATGGGCTGCCAATCTCCCCCCCCCTCACCTTCACCCTCCATCCCGTTGCCCCGCTCCCGGCTGTAGTAAACCGCTCCGTGGCTCTGGGCGCAATCCTCAATCACCTTCAGATCGTACTCCTTGGCCAGTGCCATGATCTCATCCATCGCACAGGGCCAGCCCGCCAGATGCACGGCGATGATCGCCTTCGTCCGCGGCGTGATCACCTTCCGAAGCGTCGCCGCCGTCATGTTCTGACTCTCCCGGTCCACGTCGGCAAAGACCGGCGTCGCCCCCTGGAGGACCGCACAGCTTGCCGAGGCAATAAAGGTCCGGGGCGTCACGATCACCTCATCCTCCGGCCCGATCCCGTACCCCCGCAGGGCCAGCTCCAGGGCTAGCGTCCCGTTGGCCAGGGCGATCCCGTATTTCATCCCCGCCGCCGCCGCAAATTCCTCCTGGAACGTGATCACCTCTTTCCCCGTCCACTGGTTCACCTTTCCGGACCGCAATACCGCCGCCGCCGACACCACCTCGTCATCGGCGAAATAGGGCCACGCCGCCCTGGCCGGCAACCCCTCCGGCGGCACCCACCCGTCCTGCTGGGATAGGAGGGTGAGATTCCGGACGATCTCCTCCAAATTAGGGTTGTAACTCGCCAGCGGGATCAATTTGTAAGTCACATAGAAATACCGCCGCGCCAATCTTCCCGCCAATATGAACACAAAGACAAAAGACCACCCCACGAAGAACATGCTCCGGGGGATCCTGTTGACGCTGAAATACAAAAGGAAGGTGTATATCAACAGCGCCGCCGTCACCGCCTCCGCCACGGCGATCAGGATCTTCCGGAAGCGGTTCTCCCTGGTAACCCCATACAGCCCCGTCATCCCGTAACCGATCAGACAGGACAGAGTCACCAGCGGGATATTCTCCAGCCAGGTGTTGATGAACATATTTTGAAAGTGATACCGGGGGATAACCGGGTTGTCGATCCAGAAGGTGATGGTGAACACCGCCCCCAGAAACATCCCCGCATTGGAGACCACGAGATCGAGGCCGATCCGCAGCAGCAGACCCGGCGAGGAATAGGCGTTGAGGCGGTGGAGGAGGTAGCCGAAGATGCCTGTCATTCCATTTTTTTGCATTACCTTTTACTGTGATCTCCAGGTTTGCTGTGATGCGGGCTTTTGAGGTGACAGGGAGTAATCTACCGTACATACAGGCCCTAACGAATTTGCGGGCCACTTCAATAGTGCAGCCGACCAAGACAAACCGACACCAAACGCACAAAGCACAATATTCATACCCGGCTTGATGCGGCCCTCGATCCATGCATCCGTCAGTGCAACAGCAACGGTTGTCCCGCCGGAGTTACCAATGTCATGCAAACGATAGTGGAGTTTTTCAGGGGGAATTTTTAATTTGTTTGCTGAAGATTGTACAATAAGCTCACTGGCCTGATGAAAAATGAAGAGATCAATATCGTCAATAGAAAGTGCTGATTTTTTTAGCAACGCTTTGACTGTTTCGGTAACAATTTTCAATGTAAACACAAAAATTGCCGGACCATTCATGTACATATCATCTTCACGTCGTACCGACCCGAGTTTGTCAGTGATCTCTTTGGCCGTTTCTGTAGATCGGGGCTGGCGTAAGCCAGAGGTCGGCCAAATCAGATATTGATGACCGGAACCATCAGTACCAAGTTCAAAATTTACAAATCCTTCGCCTGCAGATACTGCATCAAGTAAAGTGGCGCTTCCTGCATCGCCAAAAAGGGGAGCATTTGTACGATCTTTGGGATTGATGATCCGCGAAACTGTATCACCCGTCATGATGAGTGCACGTCGTGCAACACCGGCAACAATCATGCTATGGCCGACAGATAAAGAATACACATACTGGGAACATCCAAGATTAATGTCAAATGCAGCGGTTTTTTTAGATAAGCCAAGCCTGTCCTGTAGGATGCAAGCTGTTGTAGGAATTAAGTAATCCGGTGTTTGCGTAGCGAATAGGATTAGGTCTATGGAGTTACGATCTATATTGTGAAAGGTTAATAAATCATGCGCTGCCCGAAAAGCCAAATCTGATGCACACTCACCATTCTGTACAATGCGACGCTCCCATATTCCTGATGGTTGTGCAATTTTCTCCATAACCTCTCTGCCGAATCGACCCACCAATTCTTCATGGGTAAGTTTTCCGTCAGGTACATAATAAGCACAAGCCGAAATAGCGGAGCTTAGTTTATTCATCAAAAGCAACCTTCTGTTTGATCAATATGGACCGCCCATGCTGACCCATCTGACCATCCGTTCCATGGCATAAAGACCATCCCAAGGAATATCAAAATAAGTCATACGTCCTATATCTGGAAATCTTTCGGCGCCAAGTGCCGCAGCGACATCAGCAAATAGAAATTTGCGAACCCCCCCTAAAGCCAAACCAATAGTTTGGATGCCCGGATGGGCAAGCTTAGCGACATCGAGAATGTCATCAACAGCGCGCACCGTAACGACGCGTGAGTAGCATATCTCGCCCAAACCCACCGCGCCCGCCTCATCATAAAGCACTGTCCATTCAGTACCTAATGAATTCCATAGCTCCCCGGTAAACTCATATTTCATGCGTAGAGAACCTATTTTACTTACCGTTCCAGCATCTGGCGTTGCTTTGGGAATACGGATTGAAGCTCGTTCCATTTCCAATGCCAATTGCATGGCAAATTCACGGGGGGAAGCTGCTAAACCACCTTTTTCTACAAATATGGTATGAGGTGAAGAACATGCATACTGATCAAAAACTGAGACATCTGTTGCAGCATTACGAGCTAACCTGCGCACCTTTCGCTCTTCAGCAAGACTCTCACGACCAATAGCCATATAAGAAATTTTAGGCCCAAATATAATGTCTTCCGCATTATATTTCTTTGGTAAATTCGCAATTGTTTCTACAGCTTCACGCCCACCCCAGGCCAAACGTACATCCGCCTCCATGCTCAGTGTTTCCGACGCCGCTCGATTCGAATGTGGGAAATAAACTACGGCAATTGAAGACAAGATATCATTGCCACATAGAACACGACCTGCCGGGGTGGTAACGTTGAGATCTCGAAAAGCGTTAAGTAACATGGGGAGCACAGATGAATATGTACTCGCAACTTTCAACACATTGGCATTACGAGTAAGAATTGACTGGACTAACGCCAACATACCCAGAAGGGCAACATTACCCGAAAGCCAGTGCACGCAAATCCCTCGCGGAACAGCACGAATAAGTCTTTGATTAGAACCTTGAACTGGACGGAATCCATCAAGATAACCACGCTCACCACGGAGAGAACGATCTGCAAATCCACGCATAACTGGTGATGAGCACCAGTTCATTAGAAAGCTGACACCTTGCTGTCTCAATGGCAAGAGAGGAGAGTCGTGCGCACCCCACCTTTGCGCTGCCGCACTGATGAGAACCACTAATTCGTCAATTGAATATTTATCAAGCAAATTTCTTGAAACAAGCAATCGTTTAAACAATTTCGGCAAGTCGCTAATCGTCGGCAACTTTGAAATATTTATATTATCGGTCAAAGATTGAGGAACATGAATTCCTTCACTGTCAAAGAGCAGATTTACATTATCTTCGACACAGTCACCAAGCGCATTAGGAACAGCTTTATGACTGCTGGGACGGGCGATCAGTTCTCCCATAATGTCTCCGCACCCGCGAACCTCAGCTTTTGCAGCCCGGCCAATAATCTTGAAGCTGGTACCATGCCATCCGTTCTCTGCCTGACCACGACCAACGACAACGCCGATATCATCGGTCAGCACACTGATGCCCGCATATGAATATGGAAGTGGTGTCAGGAATTGAAGCAGCCCCTCACGCCCATCAGCAACTGGTTTTAGTGTGGCAGGATCTCTGACTATTACTTCAGCAAAATTCGGAACGTGCTTTAAACCATCAGCGCCGTCTGGATAGGTCACTCCTAATTGCTCGGTAAACCCATAGAAATCGACAACATCTGTTTGTGATACGCCAAAAACATCGCTCACGGCTTGATTAAAACGGACCTTGCTAACTTTCTGATCTTCGAGTTTCTTCCAGCCGCCAATGTGTATAACGCTCGAACCTTGAGGTAGTTTGAAAACCAAACCGTTATTTTGTAAAAATTTTACTACATCCGCATAAAGTACGAACGTAAAACCAAAAATCACCACAGGTTCGTTTAATGAAGAGAATTTCTCAAGCACCTCAGACATTACGTCTTTTCTAAGGGACAATTTACCTGGTGAATCAAGTTCCATAATATAATGAGACTCGCGTGCCAAATTGAGAAAGCCCTGAACAGCAGCAGAACGTGCCCCAAGAGAAAATCCTCGTATCTTTCTCGGGTCGGCGTCAGCTATCAGGAATGGCCTGCGTTTGCCCCCCATCACTTCCACAAGCACAGATGCCAGAGCGCGTATTTGTCGTTTAGAAGTAAGTTTATCAATAAAAATCGTGCTTGAAATGCCGCTTGTTGCGGAAGATTGAATCTTTTTCTGGATCAGGTCATTACTAACCGAAATCAAATGAATGGCGCTTTCCTTAAATGCCTGAATTGGTATGAATGGCATATCCTCAAATTCTGAAAATATTGTGGACCCGGAATAGCCACGGCGTTCACAATATTTCCTGAATCCAGAACAATTCAGAAAATGATGGCTATAACTCTCATTCATTGCCTGCAACAATTGCGGTTTTTTCTCTTCTCTCGATAACATATAAGGAGGCAGCGATAAAAGCCTATCCGTTACGCTATCCTGATTTTTTTCCATCAATACAATCCTTTTATTAATTCTGAAACCAGGGATTCATCTACCGGCCGAGGATTAGCACGGGCACAGATATCAGATTTCGTACCTTCTATGATTTTCTCACGATTTGACAATAACGTCTGTTTTCCACCCTCAATATATTTACATACAGACAATTCAAGACCCATTGCATTTATCAATTCTTCACAAGCATCAGCAAGTTCCTTTGAGGATTGAAGCCCTAAAACAGTAGCAAGATTTGCATACTTTTGTTGAATCTTATCTACTTCCCCATTAATCCTAATGGCCGCAGGCAGCAATATTCCGCAAGCCAGACCGTGAGGAACATTAAAGCGTCCCAATTGGTGAGCAACCGCATGACCTATGCCGGGGATTTTCAGATTTTGAACCCAACCAGCCAATAAGGCTGCTTGCATCATCTGCAATCGCGCTTCTATATCTTGCGGTGCAGTCGCGCTTTTAGGCAGATAAGTAAAAATCTTTCTTACCGCAGTTTCCGCATGCATATCTGCAAAAGGATTAGTAAAACGCGAGACATAACCCTCCACCGCATGGGCCAGGGCATCCAACCCACTAATTACCGTGACAATGGGGGGCGCGCTAACCGCAAACACAGGATCCAGTATAGCGATATCTGGTAAAAAATCATTAGTTACAATATAGCGTTTGCGACCTGTAGCATCGTCAATAAACAAAGCTGCGGAACTTACCTCAGAACCGGTCCCAGCAGTCGTTGGCACGGCTGCAAGTCGAGCTTTACCGCGCAAAGATGGCAAACCATTCGGGCGTGTTACTCTTTCTAAATCCGCATCTGGATGTTCATAAAATGCCCATGCCAACTTTGCACAGTCAATGACTGAACCGCCGCCAACTGCGATAATCCAATCAGGATTGAATTCAACTAATTGTGATAAAACTTCATTAATTGTCGATAACCGCGGCTCCCCTGACTTCTTCTCGATAAAATGCAGATCCAGCGTTCCTATCGCCTTTACTAAAATCCTTTTATATTCATCATGTTGTGAGAGGGGCGGCTCCCATATTACAACAGTTCGCGCTGCCCCCAAAGCGCGAAGCACACCTATACATCCCTGACCGCAAAAGATCTCGCCTGCGGAAAGAAAGCGCGGCACTGGAATTCTAAATCTTAGCATGGTTTATCCTTTAAGGTTTCAAAGGGATCTTATTGTGGCCTTTTAATATTTTTTTAATGATAACAACAATTTCATGACGCTTGATTTTGCCTGAATCTGAACGGGGTATTCCATCGATGATGAAAAATTTTATTGGCACTTTAAACTTCTCTAACTGCGCCAAGCAAAAACGCATACAATCATTTTCGTTAAAATTCCCTCCCAGCTTTTCGTCAAAGACGATACCGGCTACAACCGCTTCACCAGCAATACCCTCAATGGCATGAATACCAACAACACCGGCATCGCAAATACCCGGATATTTCACTAAAACTTCTTCAGTTTCGTAAGGATTCAATTTCATTCCACCAACATTAATTACATCCTTAATACGACCAGTTACGAATAAATAGCCGTTGTGATCAAGCCAACCCAGATCACCTGTGTGCATCTTCCCTTCGCGAATTGTCGCCGCTGTTTCGTCCGGTTTGTTCCAGTATCCCGACGTAACAGTCGGACCGCTAATAACAATCTCGCCAATTCTACCCGGCGGCAGAGCTTTTCCTTCCTCGTTTATGATATTGATTACGACATTGCTCATTGGTTGACCCACCGATGAATAATAGTCAGGCCCAGAATTTGTCAGAGAGATAAAAGCCGATCGCGATGCCTCTGTTAGGCCATAATAAACCATGATGTTGACATGCGGCAACAAGTCTTGTAGCTGCCGCGTGCGCTCCGGCGGCATCGGGGCGGAATCTATAACAATAAATTTTAAAGATTTTGCCTTGTCGGCAAATACGTTAGCAAATCTTTCCAATAACATGCCATAACCGAGAGGTGTCCCTGGAAATCCGGTTATACGATATTTTTCCAATGCATTCAGCACGCGGCCGATACGAGACAAGCCATTTTCAAGATAAACGAAGCCACCACACATCATATTGCAGTAAACATGCCCCAAGCCAAAATTATGTGAGACGGGAAGAATGACCAATTCACTGTCGTCTTGAGTATATCCTACAAAATTTACAATGTTTTTTAACGCAGCCATTACATTACAGTGCCTAAGCATGACCCCTTTAGGCAGCCCTGTAGAACCAGTTGTATACATTATTTTGGCCAAATCATTTGGCACCGCCTTCTCAAGTTGAGAAGGCTCTTTCTTTCCTGTTTCCACAACCTCTGGGACAAGATAAACTGGCACATCTGTATTGTTTAAGCGGTGCTCCCCGAAAATAATTACCGCCTTTATTTTCAATTGTTCAGCCACCACCGCCAAGCGCGTAAATGCTGAGGATGTTGTCAATAAGAATTCAGCGCCGCTATCGATCAAAATAGCTTCTAAATTTCGAGCGGAAACATTATAATCACAAGGAACACTCACGCCGGCGGCGGTCATCACCGCAAAATGCGCGAGAAAGAAGTCTACTCCATTAGGCAAAACACAAATACATCGATCACCGGTTGACAAACCATGCCCACGTAGTCCATGGGCCAAATCAATTACCGCAGACGATAACTCGCCGTAAGTTACTTCTTGTTTTGAATCAACAATAGCCCGGCGCAACGGTGAGACGCGGGCACGCTCATGAAGGATATCCGTAACAAGATCAAACATTACCCTACTCTTCCCCTAAATAACGTTTAACCAGGAGTAAAAAGTCTTTAACGCTTTCCAATTCAAGAGCATCTGTAACATCAAAGGCAATATTAAACTCATCCTCAACTGCCTGTAACAGGTTTACATGTCCCAGAGAATCCCACTCTTGTATATCACCGGCACTTAGTTCCTCACTATATATGTCTGGAGAAATATGAAGAACTTCACAGAAAACCCTTTTCATGCGATCATCTATCGAATCACTCAAAAAACACCTCCGTATGACTTGAAATAAAAATATTACATCTTCATTAAAACTATCTTATTGTCAACCCCCCGTCGATCACAAGCTCGGCACCGGTAATCCAACGAGCATCTTTAGATGATAAAAAAGCAATGGCAGCGGCCACGTCTTCCGGTTTACCCAAACCCAACGGGTGTGCTTGCCTGATTAAATCAGCTTGCCCAGGCGGAATACTCTTAAAAAATTTCTCTGTCATCGGTGTTTCGACTACCCCTGGAACTACGGTATTAACGCGAATTCCCTTAGCAGCCAACTCAGAGGCTAACGCCCTATTTACTGATAACAAGGCACCTTTTGCCGCTACATAGGGTACAACACCGGCACCGCTTCGTAACGCAACGGCAGAAGAAACAAGTACGACAGCAGCATTACCTGGCCTGGCAATATTTGCAAAACACCTTGCTACAGACAGGGCAGTCAGCACGTTTTTCTCAAACATTTCAATAAAATATTTACTCTTTGCCAATTTAAAAGGCCTGACTGAATGAGCACCGACACATAGTGCGGCAACATCTATATGACCAAGGGTCGCCTTTGCTTCACTAACCATGTTTTCAACATCTTCTTCTATGGTTAAATCACACGCTTTCCACCAATGACCGTCACCTGCCAGCGATTCGACGGCCAATTTCAACCGATCTTCATGGCGGGCTATCATCCCTACACGAGCACCCTCTTGAGCGAAAAGTTGAGCGGAAGCCAAACCAATCCCTGATGATGCACCCGTCACTAACACCGAGTAATCTTCAAAACGACCCATCTAATCCTCCTTTTTTGCTAATTTCTTCTGGGCCAAGAAAACAATGTCGCCGAAAGTCTTTATCTGATCGACCTCATTCTGCTCTATAGATACTCCATTTTCGTCTAAAACAACCATTAGAGATATCATCATCATAGAATCAAAGTCAGTAAGTTGGTCGAACTTAGCATCCATTGTCAAAAGCTCAGGTTCTATCTCCAAGACCTCAGCGACAATTATCCTTAAATTATCAATATTCAATTACTGTCCGCCCTCCCCATAATTGTACTTGGCAACTTATATATAATGAAATTTTTCTCCATCAATAACCTTTTAACTCATTGCAAATTAACAGCTCTTTCCAAACGTCTTCGCAGGCACGCCAATTACAGTAGTATTTGGCCTCACCGAGCGGATTACCTGTGAATTTGCGCCAACTGTGGCGGCTGTGCCTACAGTAATCCCAGGATGCAAACTTGCGTTACTTCCGATAAAAGCATACTTCTTAACGGTACACATCCCATTAACTCGTGCGCCAGGACAAACCTGTGCAAAGTCTTCAAGGACGCTGTCATGCCCAATACCGGCCGAACAATTAATGAGCACATGATTTCCAATCTTAGCTCGTGGCGCAACAACGGCACCAGCACCTATATAAGAACCGTCACCAATACTGACCTCACGACCCATTAAGGCACTCGGATGAATGAGGGTTATCGGTCTCCATCCAAAACCCGCTAATCTGTTTGCTACATTTTCACGGCTTTTGTTGTCACCAATTGCACAATGGAAGTAAATCTCACCTTTTAATTCTTGTGCAATTTGTTCTGGTAATCCCAAAACTGAATATCCGTAAAATATTTTTCCTTTTTTTTCAGGATAATCATCTATATAGCCAAGGATCTTAAATTTATTTTTATCCGATAGATTACGGTTCATTTCCTCAGCAACCCAGATCGCTTCCATACCAAAACCACCTGCACCCATAACCAACAGAAGCATCACAATTGAAACCTCCCAGCAATATAATTCATGAATCTTTTTGATGCGGCCAAAGAGCCTGTAAGCATTGAATTTATAGCACTTTTCTCTTGAGCACCTGTTCGTAATTTATTTCCGATAATGGGAAAGGTGTTCCATGCCCAGGATTAACTTGCATGCTTGGTCTATACATTTGTAGTAACAGATCAACACTTTTCTTCAATGCCGCTCGATCCCCGCTCGGAAGATTGCAGGGCGTAGCAATATCATTTAAGATTGTGTCACCTGTGAAAAGCCAATCGTCAATAGCAATACATATGCTCCCAGATGTATGTCCTGGCGTTTCGGTGAAAACTATTTTTCTCCCATGCCAATCGAGCATCATTTGAATGTCCTGACACGCCAAGTGTGGCGGTTCGACAACAATATTACGTCCAAGGCCATAATAAGACAAATTTTTTTTAGGGTGGACTATTCGGTCACTACATATTTTTGAACACAAGACTGTACTTTTATAACTGTCACGGACTAAATCTGTGCCTGCAATATGATCGAAGTGTTCATGCGTTAGAATTATATATGGGACACTACCGGCGCCATTTAACAATTCAAACTCAATATCTTTAATGTTTTCTTGTCCCGGATCAATTATAATTGCCTCAGAGGTTTGACAATCAATGATTATATAAGTATTTGATAAAAACCTTGGATTTATTATTCTTTTTAAGCTGAGAACATTCAATCCTTAAATTCCTCCATCGTCATTTGCCCGGACTGACTGATCCCTTCCCGCTCACTCCCCGGAGGTCAAACCAATAGCCATTTCCAGACGGGAATGGCCCGAATGTGCTCCTCGATTTCGGCTTCATCGTCCCAGGTCACGATCGTGCCGGAAGAGATAGAAAGGTCCTCCATGGCGCGCTTCAGGCCCGCGAGCTCTCTGGCAAAGGTTTTCTTGTCCGACATCTCCCAGCAGGCCTGAATCAGATGCCTCTCTCCCGAAATCCGTTCCCGCGCCAGGAAATCGGTTTCACGCCCGTCTTTTGAAACGACATACTCAACATCGTCATTCCTGCGGCGGAGGTGCAGATACACCATGGTTTCCAACAGCCGGCCGTAATCCCCGGAATTGCTAACAGTCATGGCATTCAACAGTCCCGTATCGATGGCGTAGATCTTGGCCGGATGGATCAGCCGCGATCTTTCGGAACGGCCGTGAATCGGGACCCGGTAAAACAAAAAGGCATCCGTCAAATGATCGAGATATTCATACAGGCTGTTCTTGGTACATTTTATCCCCAAGCTTTTCATGGTGTTGAAGAATTTGTTCACGCTGAACTGCCCGCCCGAAGCTCCCATGATGTGGCGGACAAGATGCTTGAGCACAAGGACATTGCCGATCTTGTGGCGCTCAACGATATCTTTCAGCAAAACGGCGTCGATGTATCCCTGCAGGACCTCGATGCGAAGAATGCGCTCCAGGTTCTGCACCTCCGGGAAGCCACCCACTTCAAGATAATCCCTTATGGACTTGCGCAGGAGAGCGACCGTGTTCGCGCCGAAGGTTTTGGGCCGCTCAGAAAGGAGGCCATGAAAGCTTAAATATTCCTCGAAACTGAGCGGAAATATCTCTATCGGCAGGGAACGCCCCCGCAAGCCGGTAGCGATTTCCGAACTCAACAGCTTGGATGATGAGCCGGTGATGAATATTTGAATATTTTCGGTATCCAACAGGCGCCTGATGAATGCTTCCCACTGATCGATGCGCTGGATTTCATCGAAGAAGAAAAAGCAGCGGGTATGCCGATGCTCAGGGTATTTCCCAAAATAGACGTCGAGGATTTCCTGAAAATGACCGACATTGAATTCAAGCAGCCGATCATCTTCAAAGTTCAGATGGAGGAGCCGCTCTCTTTTGATTCCCGAAGCAACCAGATCTCTTATTTTCTGATAGCAAAACCAGGTCTTGCCCACCCGCCGCATACCGATGACGACGTCCGCCTTGCCCGTGATCTCAAAAAATTCCTTTATTCGCGGGACCGGCTCCGGCAATGTCCGTTCATGGAAATCATCGATAAGGCGCGAAATGATGTTTTTCATGGTCGGGATTCTATCTCTTTTCGAGAGACGGAACAAGAGGTTTTTGTCTTTTTTTTAGAGATGATTTTCTGGATTTGCTGTTTGTCACCCGACATGATCGAGATCCTTTAAATTACCCATGAATTCCTGCATCGTCGCCTGCCCGGGCTGACTGATTCCTTCCCGTTTGAGGATCTTCCAGATGGTCATGGCGATGATCTTGACGTCCAACCACAGGGACCAGTTGTCAACATACCAGACATCCAGCTTGAATTTCTCTTCCCAGGTGATGGCGTTGCGGCCGTTGACCTGCGCCCAGCCAGTGATGCCCGGACGCACTTCGTGGCGCCGCGCCTGCTCCGGGGTGTAGCGATCCAGGTATTGCATGAGCAGCGGCCGGGGGCCGACCAGGCTCATATCGCCTTTCAGGACATTGAACAATTCCGGCAGCTCATCGAGGCTGGCAGCACGGAGAAAGCGCCCGAAGGCGGTCAGGCGCGCTGCATCGGGAAGGAGCTTGCCGCCGGCATCGCAGGCATCCGTCATGGTGCGGAACTTGAGCAGCCAGAAGGGCCGCCCGTTTAAACCGGGGCGTTGCTGTCTGAATAAAACCGGGGTGCCCAGCTTCCAGCGGATCGCCGCCGCAAGAAAAATCATCATTGGGGATAGAACGACCAAAGCCACACCACCGGCAAGAATATCAGTGAAGCGCTTCAATTTCAGAATCCGCCCAACGAGTGACGCCTATTGTTATGCAGCTTTGTTTTGCCACTTACGATGAACTTCCTCCAACCAGTCCACAAATTCACCCGCCAGACGGGAGCGGGAAAATTCTTTCTCCGCCAACTGACGGGCGTTGCGGCCATATTCGCGGCGGCGTTCCGGATTGTCTGCAAGCTCGCACAGGGCATCGGCAAAGGCCTCGGGGTCGCGGGGCGGCACGGCGAGGCCGCATCGATGTTCACCAATAAGATCGGCCAGCCAACCGGGATAATTGTTCAAAACAGGCAAGCCGGATGAAATATAATCAAAGAATTTGTTAGGGGAAGTGCCATAATAAAATGCCGGTACATCATCCAGGATCATCAAGCCGATATCACAGCAACTGACCACGCGGTTGAGCCTATTCTTCGGTATGGGATCGATAAAGCGGCAATTCTCCAGCCCTTCGGCTTTCGCCCTGGCCACGAGCTTTGGCTTGAGTTTGCCGTCGCCTATGAATGCCAGGACGATATTCCGCCTTCCCCGCCCCATCAAGACACGTGCGGCATCCAGCACCGCATCCAGGCCATTGGCGATGCCGTGGGCGCCGGTGAAGACCGCTACACATTCACCGGGTTGCACGCCCGGCAGGTCAAGATCTTTGCGACTGCCCGGTTGGAAAAGATCCAGATCGCATCCGTTGGGGATCATGGCAATGGCTCGCCCGGCAGGACTGCGGCGGGCGATGCCGTCCCGGATTCCGGGGGCCAGGGCTATGCATGCCGAAGCTGTCCTGTAGCTCATCCATTCCAAAGCAGACATCCCCGCCAAGACCAGCGGGTTGGTCACCACCCCCATCGCCCGGGGTAATTCCGGCCACAAGTCTCTGACTTCAAAAACGAATGGCTTATGACGCAACGGCCGTGCGAAGATGCCGGGAATACCGGCGGTAAGGGGCGTCGTGGTGGCGAAAAGCAGGTCATAATCAAGACGCAGAGCAATCCCCACGCTCCGCAGGGCAAAAAGGAGAAAGATCATGGCCCGCTTCGGCAAACTCATGTAGTTGCTGTATTCCAGGTTGAATTGGATAACCCGGATGCCGTCCACCATGCCTTCACGCATGGAGGCATCGCTATTGCCCGCCAGGACCAGCCCATCTTTGCCGTGGCGGGCACAAACCATCGTCACCTTGTGGCCCCGCTCGATCAGTTGCCTGGCCATTTCGTATGACCGGGTGCCGCCGGCGGTGTTGGGCGTCGTAAAATACTGATGAAAATAAAGGACATGCATCTCAGGATGCCAGTAAAAAGCGGGTGGTTATCTTCTTGAAGTTCTTGCCGATGCGCAAGACCAGGACAGGAAGGGGCTGTTTCTGCCAGTAATACAGTGACTCAAACCCTTCCGATAGGACCATTTCAAAATCCTCTCCCGCAACATCGATCCTACCCCAAGAACCCATGACACTGTTGCCTTCGATCTGGTAGTCATCGGGAATCAAACGATAAACAACTTTCGCATCCTCAAATCTCCCGGCAAAGTCGTCTTCAATAACCCAGGTATCTTCTTTCCAAGCGATCTTTCGCCGGTGGCGGTTGCCGCGATAATCCCGATATGACCCTGTCCAATGCCGGCCGTCTTCGTCGGCTTGCTCAATGGCGCCTACCTGCTCCTCCCTGATCCATTGCCCCAACATGAACCTTCCCAGTCGCGGCATCTGTTCAGTATCGTCAAAGGCGACGGTATTATGGGCCTTGACGGAAGCAAAATAATCACTTTCCTCCAGGACATCCGGGTGATAGGAATAACTGCCGCCATCACGGCAAATGTTCTTCCCGTTGAACCATAGATCAAAATGAAAGACATCATTGTGACCCGGGCGGAACCGGAACATGGGAAAGCGGTGCATGGCCCATGAACGCTTCCCGGTCATAATCACATATCCCCCCGGTAATACTTGGGACAGCTTTTCTCCCTCCGGCGCCAATGATGTTGTGGGAGAGGCGGCGTTGGCGGCAGCGGCAGAGGCGCCATCGCCGTTTAGCCCCAACCAGTAGCCGGGCTCATCCCACGGCCCACCGGCAAAAAAGCTACGGCCGTTAAACAAGGCGGAAGCGGTCTGGATGCTGGGGCGGAAATCCCGGTAGTCGCAACTATGGGCATGCAGGAGCATGGCGCCGTCGTTGGCACCCAGATTGGGGGCATTGCCCGAGCGGGTGTCCGTCATTGCGCACAGCCAGGATAGGGCCGCCTGAGAGCGCCGGTAAAACAGATCGGAAAAAGGTTCAGCGTCAAACTGCCGCCGCCCAAACTCCGCAAAAATCAGGGTGTCCAGGAGCACCCGGTGGTACGTGACGGAATGCTGGGAAAAGCTGCCGTCTTCCTCCACCAGTTTTTCAAGACGATTCTCCAGCCATTTCCTGCCCTGGCGAGCAAAATAGTGATACCGTTGCCGCCTTTTCTTCCTGCTATCTCCAACGGCATTTCCGGCGCTATGGCCCGCGTTATTTCCGGCCGGGGGGTCATCAGCGCAAACACCTGGTGGAGTCATTTTTACCTGGGTTTGCCAATGGGACAATCCTTCCGACAATGAAGCATTTTCATAATCCGCGTTAATTGCACCGCCGGAATCGGCCCGCCCACACCACAGCCCGCCGATGAACAGGGCCGCCGCTTCACTGGTGCCATGATTGTTGTCCTGGGCAATGGCATAGCGGATGTTGGTGTGGATCCTTTCAAGATGACGGTAAACGAATTCCTGTAACGCCGGGCTCGGATGCTGCCACTGCTTCAGGATATATGCAGCCAGCAGCAAGTTGAAAATCCGGATCGACGCCTCTTGGCCGCATTTCCAGTTCGGACCTGTGTTGACGGGGTTCTTCATGGCCCAGTCGCCAAGCCAGCGGTTCAGGGTATCGAGATAAGCGCTCTCACCGCTTACCGCATAAGCCCGCGCCAGCGTCACCGCCCATTCAAAGCGGGAGGCCTCCCAGATATTCTTGATATCGCCGATGCCGGCGTGGAAATCGTCAAGGGTTGTCCAGTGCTGATGGGGATGCTGCCAGATTCGGCCGTTGAAAGGATTCAGGAACCAGTCGGGCGGTTCGCCGACGGTCCGCCAATGATGGGCGTAATACCTGATGGTACCCTGACGGATTTGCTCGGCGTCGCGGAGGAGGCTTGATTTCCATGCCTCGAGGCAGTCCCGGTCTGAAGCAGTCCGGCCGGCGGCGGCATCGGAGCAGTTAAGGACGGTCGCGGTGGGGTGGCATTCGAGGCCGCCGGTATGACGTACGGGAACACTTTGGCAACCGGCATTTTCCGGATGAAAGAAAGGCCCGGTTGCGGTGAACTGCCGCTGGGGGAAAAAGAACTTACGGATACCGCATTTGAGGGAAAAGCGATACCAGGCGACATAAGCGACATTCAGGAAACCGAGCCGGCGGATAACATCCAGGTAAAGCAGCACCCGCCTC
>Ga0302248_1001401_pt1 | contig 18145 bp, 18 predicted proteins | sample AAG_UR_Leu_MG_FD_193528 | JGI IMG/M metagenome (GOLD analysis project Ga0302248, IMG submission 193528) | Enriched activated sludge microbial communities from anaerobic digester in WTTP, New Holstein, Wisconsin, United States - AAG_UR_Leu | ecosystem: Engineered > Bioreactor > Anaerobic >... | reverse complement strand
GACGGGCACAATGCCCGCCCCTACGAATACGGATATATTGAAGATTAACGATTAACGATGATGCTTTCAATCACCGGCGGGACCAGCGGGCGGTCGCTGGCATCGGTTTCCAGCGCGGCAATTGCATCAACAACTTCCATACCCTCCAAAACTTTGCCAAAAATTACGTATGACGGCGGCAAAGGATAATCTTGGTGCATAATGAAAAACTGGCTCCCGTTGGTGTTGGGACCGGAATTGGCCATGGCGATTGTGCCGCGCGAATACTCTCCCTCAAACGGCTCGTCATTGAATTTATACCCCGGCCCGCCAGTGCCCCACGACTCTTTTCGCGCGTCATCCTTGGTAAGGGGATCGCCGCCTTGGATCATAAATCCCGAAATCACCCGATGAAATTTCACGCCGTCATAGAATCCATTTTCCGCCAACTTGGCAAAATTGCCGGCGGTGATGGGCGTTTTGTCGCCGGCAAGTTCAACTTTTATTTCTCCCAATGAAGTTTTGATGGTGGCATTCATAATTTTTTGATATTCAGGATCAAGCGCCGGCGCGGCACTGCTCATATTTTCGGCATTACCAACCCCGGCGGAAGCGCTCTCCTTCATTTCTTGATTATTATTTATTTCCGTTTTCGGCGTTTCTTTTTGATTTTTTTGACTGCTCATAACCGCGAAGGTAATCGCGGCAACCACGGCCGCTCCCAATAAAATAATCGTGATTTGCTTATTCATCTTTTTTTAAATTTATCATCGACGAAAATCATTCTACCACATTGCCCGCGGAAAACAAAACTCCCCTTGCGGGGAGATTTTTGCTTGCAAAGACTAGCGATCGCCGTAACCGTTGTCGTTGAAATCGCGGCGAGGCGCGCGCGGTTCCATCGGGCGAGCTTCGCTGACGGTGATGCGGCGGCCTTCAAATTCCTGGCCGTTGAACATTTCAATGGCCTTGGCGGCTTCTTCTTCAGTGGCAAATTCCACGAATCCGAAACCCTTTGAGCGGCCGGACATCTTGTCGGTGATCACGATCGCCGATTCAACGTTGCCGGCGGCCGAAAACCCCTGTTGCAAGCCGTCTTGGGTGGTGCTGTAAGGCAATCCGCCCACATATAACTTCTTGTTCATTTGAATGCGAAAAATTAACTTGGTAGGGCGACCCGCTCGCCGGTACTTAAAATTTTAATTTAAGAAAACCTTGGAGAAACACCTACGCTTATGCCTTTACTATATCACCAATTTAAAAAAAATCAACACAAAGGCGGTATTCCCGCAATAATGCTTGCCATTAAAAACTAAAACGCGGTATAATCAAAATGTGGACAAAAATAATCAATAAACAAATAAAATGGAAACCGAAGACAAATACATTGTCGCCGGAATATCGCTGGTTCTGCTGGCGGTAATTCTCGTTCTCTTCAGCCCCTTTGCCATTGTCGGCGCCGGCGAAAAGGGCGTGGTTCTTAATTGGGGCGCGGTTTCCGATCGGGTGTTGGGCGAGGGATTGCACCTGATCGTCCCCGTCTACCAATCGGTCAAAAAAATCAACGCCAAAACGATAAAATATGAAACCGACGTGGCTGCCTATTCCAGCGATATACAGAATTTGGAAACAAAAATCGCCCTGAATTACCATCTGCGCGGCGACAGAGTCAACAAGATTTATCAAGAAATTGGCGATATCGGCGCAGTGGAAGACACGATCATCAATCCCCTGATCCGGGAAACGGTGAAGGCCGCGATTGCCAAATCGCCGGCTCAAGAATTGATTGACAAAAGAACCGTCCTGCTTGAAGAGATCCGCGCCAATTTGGCGGAAAAGCTGGAAAAAAGAGGTATTGTTTTTGACGATGTTTCCATGGTTGATTTCCGCTTCAGCGACCAATACGAGAAGGCGGTGGAACTGAAGCAAGTCGCCCAGCAACAAGCGCTGAAAGCCGAAAACGATCTGAAAAGAATAAAAACCGAAGCCGAACAGCGGGTCACGCAAGCGCAAGCCGAGGCCGAGGCAATCAAAATCCAGACCGCGGCCATCACCCAGCAGGGCGGTAAAGATTACGTGCAATTGAAGGCGATTGAACAATGGGACGGCGCCCTGCCCAAATCAATGGTGTCCAACGCCACCTTGCCGTTTTTGAACATTGAACAGTGATGGACAAAAAAATTCCAATGAAAATTCCCGTGCCGAACCGGCGCGCCGTAAAGCCGCTGGCGTTCGCTTCTTTCTTAAATGATTTTGGCTCCGACATCGTCTACGCGGTCTGGCCGATTTTTGTGATTTCCGTTTCGGGGGCGAATATGGCGATACTGGGATTGATAGACGGATTGGGCGATGCGGTTGTTTCAATTTCCAAGGCGATTTCCGGTTATTGGTCCGACAGAATTAAAAAACGCAAGGTTTTTGTTTGGACCGGATATTTTTTGGGCGCGCTGTCGCGCATCGGCTACGCTTTCGCTCCGACATGGCATTGGCTGGCGCCGCTAAAAGTCCTTGATCGCGCCGGCAAAATTCGCAGCGCTCCCCGCGACGCGATTGTCGCCGACGAATCGGATTTTTCCAACCGGGGAAAGAATTTCGGCATCCTCAAGGCCGCTGATCACATCGGCGCGTTCGCGGGAATTATTTTTGCCATCGGCCTCTTTCCTCTTTTGGGTTACCAAAAATTGTTTTTGTTTGCCGCCATCCCCTCGCTGATCGGCGCAATTTTCATCGTTGCCTTCATCAAGGAGAAAAAAAACGCGGAAAAGAAAATTTTTCCCGGACTGCGCTTCAGGGATTTGGACGCAAATTTCCGTTTGTTTATGATCGCATCGGCGGTGTTTTCGCTGGGCGCGTTTTCCTATTCTTTTTTGATGATTTTCGCGAACAAATACGGCTTTGCGGAAACAACGATTCCTTTATTATACTTGATTTTCACCGCCGTCGCGGCCGCCGTTTCAATCCCTTTCGGCCGATTATCCGATAAGATTGGAAGCCGAAAGAAAGTTTTTTTACTCTCCTATATTTTGTGGATTGCCGTTTGCGCTTTGTTTATGGCAAATCAATCCGCCGCCGCGATCATTGCCGGATTTATCCTCTACGGACTTCACAAGGGAGCGTTTGAGGCCGTTCAGAAAGCGCTTGTTTCCGAATTGGCTCCCGAAAAATATCGGGCATCAAGCCTGGGAGCAATCCAGCTGGTCACCGGTCTTTGCGCTCTCCCCGCTTCTCTGGCGGCCGGCATTATGTGGAGCGCGTTCAATCCTTTCGTTCCATTTTTCATCTCCATAACGCTGGCTTCAGTTTCGGGAATTTTGATGGTTTTCGTAAAAGAAAAAATCCGGCAAAATTAAAAACCGCGTTTTGAAAGTATGCATTTAAATACATATTTAAATACATACTTTTTATCGCGCCAGCAGAAATATGAAAACAAAAACCGCGATAAAGATCTTGGTTGCAGTCTCTATTGCCGCGATTGGCGGCACGATGTTTTTTTTAAACAATAGCTCCCGACTGCCAATAGCGGACGAGAAAAGTGAATTGAAATCCGAAAGCGAAACGCGGGAAATCACCGATGGCGCCGGCAAAAAAATCACCATCCCGGCCAAAGTGGAGCGGATTGCCGCCGCCGGCGCGTTGAACCAAATCGTTTTTATGCTGGGTGGCGGCGACAAACTGGTGGCCACGGCGGAAGGAGTGCAAAAGGGATTTTTTCCGGTCGTTTTCCCGCGGATAAAAGAAATTCCCGCGGCCTACGGCGGCCCCGGACCCGGGACGCTGAACATGGAAACCTTGCTGAAAGCAAATCCGCAGGTGGTTTTCGGAAGTTATGTCAACGACAAAGATGTTGAAACTTTGGCTTCGGCCGGAATCGCGCTTTTTGAATTGAAATTGAATACGCCGCCGGATATCAAAGACACCATATCAATGGTCGGCAAAATCATCGGCCCGGAAGCGGAGCAAAAAGCCGCCGATTTCAATCGCGATTACGACCAAAATTTGGATTATGCCCGTCAATTAACCGCGGGCGCATTGAAAGTCAAGGTATTCGCCGCAAGCAGTGATGGCGGCGGCGGCCCGATAAGCACGGTTCCCGGCAACGACATTCTCACTTCCTACATTGACGCGGCCGGCGGAGTCAATATCGCCGCCGAAAAATTACCAACCGCGCTGGCCGACGGATCCGCTTCAGTGGATTTTGAATTTCTGATCGCCCAACAGCCCGAAGTCATCATCGCCCAAAACCGGCAAATATACGATTATATCACCGACGGGAAAAACGGCAGCCAATGGCAATATCTTGACGCGGTAAAAAACAAAAAGGTTTATCTCAATCCGAAAGGCGTTTATCTCTGGTCGGTGCGCAGTGCGGAAGGCGCGCTGGAACCGTTGTGGCTGGCAAAAATTCTGCACCCGGAACCGGTAGCGAGCCTGGATATAAAACAAAAAACAAAAGAATTTTACCGCGATAATTATTATTACGAATTGAGCGATGCGCAAGTTGAGAACATTTTATTCCCCGAGAATTAACCGCCATGACCACCAAAGTTTCCCAAAAAATTCCCGCACCGCGGAGGAAAAAAATGTCAAACGGTATGATCGTCGCCGTTTTGGCCGCGGCGCTGGTTTTATTGTTTTTCCTTTCGCTGTGCATCGGCAGATACGGAATTCCGCCCGGCCAATTGTTGGAAATAATCGCGGCCAATTTCGGGGGAACTCCGCTTGGCGGCACCGCCGAAACCGTTATCTTTTATGTGCGCCTTCCGCGTATTCTGGCGGCCGTAATGATCGGCGCGGCGCTGGCAGTTTCGGGAGCGGCTTATCAGGGATTGTTCAGAAATCCCATGGTTTCGCCCGACATCCTCGGCGCTTCGGCCGGCGCGGGATTCGGCGCGGCGCTGGCAATATTGCTGTCTTTTGATTCTTGGGGAATTCAAATCAGCGCCTTTCTGTTCAGTTTGGCGGCGGTGACAATCACCTATTTGACCGCAACCGTAATTGGCCGCAAAAACGACGCCGTTTTGACGATGATATTGGTCGGCATCGTGATTTCTTCGCTTTTCTCTTCGCTGATTTCCATTGCCAAATACGCCGCCGACACCGACGATAAATTGCCGGCAATCACTTTCTGGTTGATGGGAAGCTTGTCTTCAGCCAGTATCGGCGACGCCAAAATTTTGGCGCTGGCACTGATTATCGGCGCCATTCCGATTTTCCTTTTGCGCTGGAAACTCAACATAATGTCCTTCGGCGACGAAGAAGCCCGCAATATGGGGGTGGATGTCAACAGAATCCGGCCGCTGATCATCGCCGGCGCCAGCCTCCTCACCGCCGCGGCGGTTTCAACCGGCGGAATGATCGGCTGGGTGGGGTTGATTATTCCTCATATCGCCCGGTTTCTGGTGGGACCGAACTACAAAATCCTTTTGCCGGTTTCCCTTATTTGCGGAAGTTTGTTTTTGCTGGCAATTGACAATGTCGCGCGCAACGCTTTTGCGGCCGAAATCCCTTTAGGAATACTCACTTCATTAATCGGCGCGCCGTTTTTCATCTTTCTTCTTTGGAAAGGGAAAAAATCCTGGGTCTGACATATTGAAATATGAAAATTGAGATCAAAAATCTTGCCTGCGGCTATAATACCGGCATCATCGCCGAAAATATTAACCTTCGGATTGAGTCCGGCCAGATACTTTGCCTTTTGGGCCCCAATGGCGCCGGCAAAACCACTTTGCTGAAAACGATTCTGGGATTCATCAAACCGAAACGGGGCGATATTTTGATTGACGGCAAAAATATAAATTGCCTGTCGGCAAAAAAAATTTCCCAAAGCATCGCCTATGTTCCGCAAATACACACCCCCCCGTTTCCGTTTTCGGTTCTGGATGTGGTAACAATGGGACGGAACGTTCACTTGGGAATGTTCGCTTCCCCGTCAAAAAAAGATTACGCTCTGGCGGAGGAAACCCTGGCATCTCTGGGAATATCTTTTTTGAGAGACAGGATATACACCGAAATCAGCGGCGGAGAGAGGCAAATGGTTTTGCTCGCACGGGCGCTGGCGCAACAGCCCAAAATTCTGGCGATGGACGAACCGACGCTGAATCTTGATTTCGGCAACCAGACCCGCGTGCTCAACCAAATCCGCCGACTGGCGCAACGCGGGATCGGCATCATTATGGTTTCGCATTTTCCCGACCATGCGTTCTTGCTGTCGGGAAAAGCCGCGCTGATGCAAAAAAACAGGCCATTCATTTTCGGAAACACCGACGAAGTGATTACCGAAGACAATCTGAAATCGGCTTACGGAACCAATGTGAAAATAACCGGCATCAATATGGATGGCGGCGTTTGCGTCAAGACTTGCGTCCCGATCATAAGAGAGTAATTTTAATCACACCCGCCAATGGCCGCAACAATCCGCGACAAAAAAAACAATGTCGCTTTAAGCCCGGGAAAATATGATTTTATGGGACACCTTCCCGTGCCGCTGAAATACACCTTTAAGGAAGGGCTTGAAAGAATTCAAAAGAAATATTTCGAAAGGACCGGCAAAACTCTCAATTGTTATTTTCCGATGGGCGGGAGCGGCAATGAGCCGTTTAAAATTCTCGGCCGGGCAAAATCCGCAAACGATCTGCCCGGAATCGTTTTGTCTTCCGCATTTGACGGTTTGTTCGGCAAAAAATTTTTGGAAAAATTTGCCGATAGCGGCGAATTCCGGTCTTGCCAAAAAACACCCTTGCCGCCGATCTACGCCGATTGCGGCATCAAAGATCCGCGAAATTTTTTTACCGTTTTCTCGGTGGCGCCGATCGTGATACTGGCGGACATTGGGAAACTGAAAAATCTGCCTCGGCCGCGGCGATGGGCCGATCTTCTCAATCCGATCTACCGCAAAAAAATAATTTTCGGCGGCTGGCGCAAAGAGGGGCAAAAAAAATTTTCGGAATTCAACAATTTTCTGCTTTTGAATTTATATAAAGACTACGGCGCCGAAAGCTTGAAGTCGCTGGCACAAAACACCAGAAATTTGCTCCATTATGTTTATATGTCGCGCATCGCGGGCACCGCCGAATCGGAAGCGGCAATATACATAATGCCATGGTTTTTGGCCGGCATCTGCCCGCGCCGCGGAAAAACCGAAATCATCTGGCCTGAAGACGGCGCACTGGCATTTCCGACTTATCTTCTGATCAGGAATACCGAATCAAAAAGGCTCGGCGTCTTGACGCGCTATCTTGGCGGAAAAAAACTCGGGCAATATTTAAACGACAATCGCTATCCTTCATTGAATCCCGATGCACGCAGTCCCTATCCGCCCGGCGCCAAATTGAAATGGATCGGTTGGGATTATGTTTATTCAAACAATGTTTTAAAATTGATGGAAACAGCGTCAAAAATATTTTTTAACCATTGGCGCGATCCGTCGCCGGCCAAAACAAAAAAATGAAATTAATCACTATCGCCGGCCCGCCGTCTTCGGGCAAAACCTCGGTAATTATAAAAACCGCGCGGGCATTAAAAAAACGGGGCGTAAAAATTGCCGCAGTCAAGTTTGACTCGCTTTCAACTTTTGACGATCTGGCCTACAAAAAAGCCGGCCTGCCGGTTCTGGTCGGATTGGCGGGCAATTTGTGTCCGGACCACTTTTTCGCCGTCAATATTGAAGACTGCTTTAACTGGGGAAAAACGAAAAAAATTGACATTCTGATTTCGGAAAGCGCCGGCCTTTGCAATCGCTGTTCGCCCCATATCGCCGGGGTCATGGGAATTTGCGTGATTGATAATCTTGCCGGAATCATCACTCCCAAAAAAATCGGGCCGATGCTGAAATTCGCCGACGTTATCGTCATTACGAAAGGCGATCTCGTTTCGCAGGCCGAGCGGGAAGTTTTCGCTTTCAACGCCGCGGCGGCCAATCCGCACGCAAAAATAATTTTTATTAACGGCATCACCGGCCAGGGAACCCGCGAATTGGGCGAAAAATGGCTGGCCGCCGCCGAAATCGGCAAAATTGAAGGTAAAAAATTGCGGCTTTCACTGCCGTCGGCGGTGTGCCCGTATTGCGTGGGCGAAACGGTTCTGGACAAGGATTACCACCGCGGCAACGCCAAAAAAATAGCAATCAAAAAATGATTATGATTAAAAACGATTACCGGCTGGATTTTTTGAAAATATGCGGCGGCACCGACAAATCCGGACAGCCGGAAAACATTGATGTTGTTTTAACTCCCGGAGAAATTGTTTGCATTGTGGGCAAAACCGGCGCCGGCAAAAGCCGCCTGCTGGCCGATATTGAATGCCTCGCGCAAGGCGACACTCCCACCGGACGCAAGATATCGGTTGGCGGCAAAAACGCAAAAGACAGCGGCATCGGCAGGCGGCTGGTGGCGCAAATTTCCCAAAATATGAACTTCGTCGCCGATCTTCGCGTCGGAGATTTTTTGGCGATGCACGCTCAAAGCCGCCTGATTGCCAACATCAAAGAAACCGTCAAAAATGTCATTGTCGGCGCCAATCGGCTTGTCGGAGAAAAATTTCGCGGCAACACGCCGCTGGGAGAATTGAGCGGCGGCCAGTCGCGCGCGCTGATGATCGCCGATGCGGCAATGTTGAGTTTTTCGCCGGTATTACTCATTGACGAAATTGAAAACGCCGGCATTGACCGCAAAAAAGCGCTGGAACTTCTGGTGGAAAAAGAAAAAATCACGCTTATTTCCACGCATGATCCGCTGTTGGCGCTGATGGGAAACCGCCGTATTGTGATGAAAAACGGCGGCATCGCGCGCGTCATTGAAAGCTCCCCTGAAGAAAAAGAGAATTTAAAGCGGCTTGAAATAAACGACAACAAAATGGCAAATCTAAAAGACCGCCTCCGGCGCGGCGAAGAGATTAATGACCCCTTATCTTTTCTCCCTTCCCGTTAGACAAAACAAAGGGGGCATTGGCGGCGGCAAAACCGCGATCACTGGCAATAGCACGCGGTTTCACCCACGGAAAATTGAACATAACTTTGCCCGTCAGTATAAGTCCCGCATGGTTCCAACCCCGGACGGCAAGGACTGGATAATTCCAAGCATGTCCACGATGAAAAAATACTAAAGATACTGCTGCATTTCCCCATCTCTAAATTTTCTGAAATTTCACACCGATTTCCTATGTGATGCGCAACTTGAACGCAGGCGCTAACCGATGGATTGGTCAGGCCAACGCCAATACAATTTTGACCGCGCGCGGAACATATTATATCGCAAGACATATTCAAGTTAGCTAATTGTTCTGCCGAACCCCGCACAATATCAAAACTCACTCCCGGAGATGTCAAATCACGGCCATCGCTCGCATAGCATTCGTCAATACTTGATGGCGGTGGTAATGGCGATGGTACCGGAGAAGGAGTCGGCGCCGGAGAAGATGGTAAAGCAGACGGAGGAGAAGAAACGATGCGACAGAATTCGTCGCAGGGAACTTCCGAGATTCCCGGCTCACATTCCTCGCCCGCCTGCACAATGCCGTCGCCGCAATGAGTGCAGACCAGTTCAAATTTCCACCAAGTGTCTTTGTTGGTAAAATTCATTCCCGCCAGAGACACGCTCACCAAAAGCCAGCCGCAATAGACAACCAAACCGCCGACAATGGCGGTAAGCATTATTTTTTTGGCTCTGGCCCAGACATCGGGATCTTCCTGTTTGAGCATCATCATCACGCCCGCGGCAACGACCGCCAGAATTATCCCCGACGGCACAACGAATTTGAGCGTAATGCCGATAACATTTACCATCATGGCAAAAAAGTCGCAGATGGTGCAGGCGTTGTTCTGCCCGGTGCAGGTGTAAAGCTGGGCCGCGGCGGTTTGAACTCCGGCTAACAGGAAAAATATCGCGGCAACGATTACTTTTTTCATTTCGTAATTTTAACCGTTAAAAGAATATTCTATTTTTTGAAATGCCGCGCGAAACGCCACCACCTCTTTGCCGACGGTTTCGGGATTTTCTTTGTCCAACACCACGCGCTTGATAAATTCGGCAATCTGCTTCATTGCGTCTTCTTTCATTCCAAATCTTGTCATTTCCTGCACGCCGATGCGAATGCCGCGCGGATGGCGCGGGTCAATGCCGTCTCCGGGAATGATGTTCTTGTTTAAAATTATATTGGCGCGCTCCAGCGCTTCGGCGGCAACGCCCCCCGAACCCGGCTGGCCGCAATTCACCAACACCTGATGCGACCGGGTAAAGCCGCGTTCTTTGGCTAAAACATTAAAGCCCAAATTATCCAATTCCCGCGCCAGCGCTTGCGCGTTTTTAACGATCTGTCCGGCATAATCTTTGCCGAATGTCTGCATTTCGCGCAACGCCCCGTAAAGCGCGGGCATACGGTGCAAATGATGGTTGGAAGAAAACTGCGGGAATACCGCCGTTTGAATTTTCTTTTGCGTTTCTTCGCCCACATTTCCCAAAATCACACCTCCTTGCGGTCCGGGAAAAGTTTTGTGAGTGGAGGTGGTGATAATGTCCGCGCCCTCCCGCAACGGATCCTGAAACATCCCGGCGGCAATCAATCCCAAAACATGCGCCGCGTCATAAACGATTTTGGCGCCAACCTTATCGCAGGCTTCGCGCAATTCTTTAATTGGCTGAGGAAACAAAATCACCGATCCGCCGATAACAATAAACCGCGGCCGATATTCCAAAATTTTGGCGCAGGATTTTTCCGCGTTCATTGTGCAATCATCGTTATATTCCAACCATCCCACTTCCAATCCAAGCGTTCCCGCCGCGCCCGCCTTTTCATGGGAAACATGGGAACCATGCTCCACCCCCAGCGACAAAATTTTGTCGCCGCGCGAAGAGATCGCGGCAAACGCCGCATAGTTGGCCAGCGTCCCCGAAATCGGCCGGGCATCGCAAAACCCGGCGCCAAAATGCTTTTTGAATTCTTCCTGAACCATCTCTTCAATTTGGTCAATATATTCCAAACCGCGGTAATAGCGCTTGCGCGGCGTGCCTTCCGCATAACGATGCATCAAATCGGACACGTAAAGCTTTTCACACGCCGGCGACATCACGTTCTCCGAAGCGATCAAATTAATGCAAGAACTTCTCCATTCATTGTGCCGTTGCAATAACGAATTTATTTTATCCATAAATGTGTTTTCTGTTTATCTGTCGGAATATCCCGGCCGGCGGAACAATTTATTCCCCGCCATCGGGCAATTTTTCGGACATTGCTTGTTCATAATCGCCAACCCCGTCGCCGTCGCTGTCTCTTGACGCCGGATTGGTGCCATAAACAATCCACTCTTCGCCGTCGGTCAATCCGTCACCGTCAACATCCGCGTTGTAGGGATCCAAGTTCATAAACAATTCGTTGGCATCGTTCACCCCGTCGCCGTCCGAATCAACTTTAGCCGCTTCAATATGTCCCATTTGCGCCACCTTGTAACAAAAATTGCGGTAATTGTTGGTGTCCCGATCATCTTTCATATCAATTTCATTGCAATCATCAAAATTCGGATTGCCGGAAATAATCGCCTGCGCCAGGCAATATTGACGAAACGCCTGGGGAACCGCGGTGCAATCGCCGTCAAATTTATTTTGATACGAATTTATCAGGCACAATTTTTCATATTCCAAGGTTTTTAAATCCGCGCATTTGGAAATGGTTTCTTTGTCGCCGTCTTCGGCAATAATAAACGCCATCACCCGATCAACGCATTCTTGTTTTTCGTAACGCTCGCCGCTGTCGAAAAGATCGCAAACGGCAGTATCCTTTTTGACAATTCCCACAATACTCAAACAGCGCGTCTTGCCGAATTTTGATCCCATAATTTCGCACAGTTTTTCGTCGCCGAGATTCCGCGCCACGGCAAGGCGGCAATCATCGCGCACCCATTCGTCCTTGATTTCGGCGCACCGGTAAAAATCCCCGTCGTTCACCGCCTCGGCGGCAATCACCCTGTCCAGGCAAAAATCGGCATCTTCGGAATTTTTCATTTTCAGGCAGTCCTCCCGGGACGGCGCGATATAATTATAGACCCTCTGCGGCGATTTGTTCCGCGCCGCATCATTTTGGATCCACGCCACGATCCCCCAAATCGCCGCCACCAACGCCAAAAGCGCGGCAAAAAAAATTGCCCGGCGCCGTTTTTTATTTTGATCCGCTTTTTGCGAATCATCCGATAAATTTTCTGCCATATTTTAATTGATTATTAGACCTACTGCGTGAATATTCACGCGACGAAATTTTCAGATTTTGTGCGAGGGAAACAAGGAAGAAGGAAACACACTTGGCTTGAAGTCTGCCGACGACTGACGAATTTCCCGTAGCCGAAATATGGAAATTGCAGTAGGAAATATTTACGCAGTAGGCCTATTATTCTTTTGCAAACACATCCAGGCATTCCTGGCGGTAATTTTGCGGCACTGCGCCGCAATCCCCGCCGAACTTATTGACGAAAGAATGGAGAAAACACAAATCAATATATTCCTGGCTTTTCAACTTGCGGCATTTATACAAGCTACCCTTGTCTTCGTCCCAAGCGATGAAAAACGCCGCCACTTGATCTTGGCAATTTTGCCGGTCCTCCAAAGAACTCAATTTGTCGCACAACGCCGGATCGTTTTTTTCCGAAGCGATCATTGCCACGCAACGATATCGGGCGAGACTATCGCTGGTTTCAAGACACAGATCTGCATCCTGAACGCCTTGGGCGACCCTTGAAATGCAGGCAAAGCGCAAAGATTCGTTTTTTATTTCATAGCAAGCGCTCAAATTTTTGCCCTGAATCGCCTTGTCCGCGGCAACATTGTCCAGACATAATTGAATCTCTTCTTCCGAAGAAAGACTCTGACAGCTTTCTTGGGATGGCGCTTGATAATTATACTCTTTGGCCGGCGCCGCGGAGCCCGCTTCTGATTGATTTTCCGAAGCCGCACTCTCGCCACCCGCCGGCTGATTTTTTTCCGCCGGTGCCTTACCGCCGCCGTCGGTCTTTGCAAAAATTAGCAATGCGATTATCACAACCATTAAAATACCAGCAACGGAGAAAAGGGCCAGTTTGACCCAGCTCGCGCCCGGTAATGGCTTATTTTCTCCTCCCTCCTCTTGGTAATTTTCATATTCTTGTTCCATAGGATGGAATCGCTTTCGCGATTTAAATTATTGGCAATAGCAAGCAGTTTCGTCCACGGAAAATTGAACATAACTTTGCCCTTCAACGGCACCGGCATCAGCATCAGCACCGACATTGCCAAAGACGGTTCTTCCTGGAAGATTACTACTATTATAAACTCCGCACGGTTCCCATCCCGACCTGCAGGGGCTGGATATTTCAAGACACGTAGCGCCGACAAATATACTATAGCGATCGGAACAACCGCTACCTTGCTGTAAATTTTCCGACAACTCGCAAATATTATCAATATGGTGCCTCACCGAAACACAACGATTGGTGGCGACATTGGTCAGTCCCACGCCGATGCATTTTTGGCCGCGCGCGGCGCAAACTTCATCACAAGTATAAGTATTTGTAATGCCTTTTACTGCTGGTGATTGCCCCGCTGACACTTGCGGCGCGCGCACAATATCGAAGCTCACTCCCGGATCGGTGAGGTCTTTGCCGCCATTGGCGGTGCCGCAGAGGTCTTGCGCCACGGGTTTTTTCTCGGTGATGATTTTGCAGAACTCGTCGCAAGGAACTTCCGAAAGCCCGGGTTCGCATTCCTCTTCCGCCTGCAGAACGCCATCGCCGCAATGAGTGCAGACCAGCTCAAATTTCCACCAGGTATCTTTGTTAAAGGAATTCATCCCCGCCAAAGACACACTCACCAAAAGCCAGCCGCCGTAGGCAACCAGGCCGCCGATGATGGCGGTGAGCATTATTTTTTTGGCCCGGGCCCAGACGTCGGGATCCTCCTGTTTGAGCATCATCATCACGCCCGCGGCGATGACCGCCAGAATTATCGCCGACGGCACGATGAACTTGAGCGTGATGCCGATCACGCTCACCACCATGGCAAAAAAGTCGCATATGGTGCAGGCATTATTCTGGCCGGTGCAGGTATAGAGTTGGGCCGCGGCGGTCCGGGCAACGCCCAGCAAAACCGGCACAACCGCGGCAACAATGGCTTTTTTCATCAAATTTGTTTTAAATTCCGGATCGAACGAATCGCTTCTCGCGCCGCGCAAAAATTTTTTGCTGACGCAAAAACCGGATTTATTCCATTATAATTCATCCGCCCCAAAAAATACAATCTTTTTGAAGCGATCTTTTTTAAAGGCATATTTTATTGGTTTTTCGTGTTTCTCAATTAAAAAGCGCCCGAGCAATGCCGGACGACAAATCCAAAATCTTCAACACCTAAACGAATGTCGGCAAATGTTCTTTTTGTTCCGTCCAAAAAGAAAGGAATTTTCCCGCGGCCGCGCGGCCGAAAAACTCGGAGAACTCTGACAAAAATCGGGCGCAGAACCTGATTCCCTGATTTCGCCGAAACGAAATCATTGCTTCATTCTATCCGTTGCGAAAAAAAATTCAAGACTTGCGCGGATTAAAAATCGTGGTTTAAAAAAATAATTTTGAAAATCGCCGGCATCACAGCAAATCGCGCGGCAAAAGCCAAATATAAATCCCCAAAAAGATGGACGCGGCCGACATCAGGCAAAACAACCAAAAATATCCCACCATCTGGATCACAAATCCGCTGATCAATGCCGCCGCGCCGGTGGCGACATAAGCCATGCCCTCCCACTGCCCCCACTCGGCAATTGATTTCTCGCTACTGGTGTGCTTGCCGTAGGTGGCGTCAAACGCCGGCACTCCCAGCGCCGATCCGATGCCCCATAAAACTTGCGTAAAGATCAACTGGGCGATGCTCCCCATAAACGCATAGCTTAAAAAAACCAATCCGCGGATAAAATATCCCACCGCCAGCAAAAGCTCCTGTTCTTTCACTTTCATTCCCCATTGGCTGAAAAGAAAAATCAAAATTCCCGCCACGATCGGATAAACCGCCCAGGAGAAACCGGCAATTGCCAAATTTCCGCCAATCTTGTCCTGAACATAAATCGCATAAAACGGCGAGAACATTGCCACGATAAACACCATTGCGGTGTTGACCATCGCCAACACCCGCAAACTTTTGTTCAGTCTCCTCGCCGGAAAAAGTCCGCCGATAATCTTGAAAAAATTCAAAAAAGAAAAATTCATAAAAAAGATGGCAATTCCGCCGCGGTTATACTATAATGTTAGCGCCAAATCGCCGATATGTCCAAACTGCCGCAAAAAATGAAATTTTTGAAAAAATTCGCGGGCGCGGGCGCTTTTGCGGTGAAAAAAGCCGCGGCAAATTCCAAAAAATTCATCAGAGCCCGCTGGCGGCGGCGGAAAAAAATCAACAAAAGCGCGACAGTGAAAGCGTTGGCGGTTTTTCTGTTCTGCTTGGTGCTGGTGTTCCAATATTTTCACGCCGAAAAAATCGCCTTGGAAGAAGAAGGGGTTCGGCCGTTAAAAGAAAAAATCGGCCAAATGCTGATGGTCGGCTTTCGCGGCACCGAGATTGATGATGATTCCGAAATTGCCAAGACAATAGAAGAATTGAATTTGGGCGGCGTGATTTTATTTGACTACGATGCGCCGTCAAAAAGCCGGCCGCGCAACATTGTTGACCGGGAACAAACAAAAAAACTGGTTGCCGATCTGAAAGGATATGCCAAGAACGAACCCCTGCTGGTTGCCGTTGACGCCGAAGGCGGACTGATCAACCGGTTAAAACCTTCAATGGGATTCTCCAAAATTGGCTCGGCGCAATCCTTGGCGGAAAAAAGCGGCCTGGCCGCGATTAACGAATATTGGACGCTGGCGCGGCAGTTGGCCGATCTGGGATTCAACATCAATTTCGCGCCGGTGGTGGACCTGAATCTGAATCCCGAAAGCCCGGCAATCGGCGCGCTGGAAAGATCCTATTCGGACAACCCCGAAACCGTCGCCGGCTACGCCCGCACCCTCATCGCCGCGCACCGCGCCTTCGGCGTTTTGACGGCACTCAAACATTTTCCCGGCCACGGCAGTGCGGACGCCGACAGCCATTTGGGACTGCCCGATATCACCGCCTCCTATGAAGAGCAGGAGTTGGCGCCTTACGCGGAATTGATTGGAAGCGATGGTGCGGATTCGGTGATGACCGCGCATGTGATCAACCGAAACATTGATCCGGAATATCCCGCCACGCTTTCGGAAAAGTTCATCAAAGAAATTCTGCGCCAAAATTTGGGATTTGACGGCGTCGTGTTCTCCGATGATATGCAAATGGGCGCGATTGTTGACAATTACGGATTTGAGGACGCCATCGTCCGCGCGATCAATGCCGGTTGCGATGTGCTGATTCTTTCCAACAACGGCGCGGAATACGACGACTCCGTCGCCCGGCGCGCCCGCGATATTATTCTGCAGGCGGTTCTTGACGGCCAAATCTCCGAATCCCGCATCAATGAATCTTACGCCCGCATAATAAAACTGAAAGAAAAGCTGAAATAAACTACGCCGGGGCAAAGCCCCGAGGTATTCTGGCGGGTAAATAAAATACCCCGGACAGAACCCGAAGTATAAAGAACATCCTTACATACTCAAGTATGTAAGGATGTTCTTTTATGCAAATTGAAGCTACTGACGATTCATAATTAACTTGCATCATTTTAAGGCTAAAAACATAGCAAGCTAATTACGGAACATCAGTAGAATTTTAAAAGTTGGCAAGTAATTTGTTTTTTGACGACATCAATTTTTTCTTGCTCCGCGGTAGTGTCTTGCCATCGGGCGGGAACATCTTTTACCCTCATTTTTTCGTTGAAAAAGTGGCGGTATGACAATTCTTTTTCAAACCGCTCAAACAAAACCGCGCAATCGCCGTTTTGCAAAAAAACATAACCGCCGTTTTGCCTTTTCATCGCGGCCGCCGTTTTCCACAATGCCGGCCGCACCGGAATACCATCCGGAATTTGCATTTCCCGAAAAATATCCTTAATCTCGTAGGCGGGATAAAATTCGGTTGCTTTTCTGGATTTGGGAATGAAGTGCAAATGCGCGTGGAAAACGCTCTGCCCGAAAATGCCGTATTCCACCAAAAACGGCGTGCCGAACGCATCCTTGATTTTCTCAAAAATCAAGCTTTTTAAATCCTCAAATTCCGGCCGCAAATCCTTCAAAATATCGGCACAACAGGCAAAATGTTTTTTGGGAATCAGCATCACGTGCCCCGGCGCGGCCAGTCCGATGCCGATGCCGGCGAAAAAATTTTCCGTCTCAAAAATTACTTCGCCTTTGTTTAATTTCAGATCGCAAAACACGCAATTTTTAATTTTATCCATTGTCCCGAAATTTATGCTGTTTCTTCATTCTACCAAAAATTCATCCGATTCAAAGCATCGTTTCTGGCACGCCGCAAAACTTAAATAAAAAATCCTTAAAAAAGTTATGGGTCTGTTGCCGAATAGCTTGACGCCAAGCATTTGGCTACTTGATTGGCCAAAGTATCTTTGCTTAAAAAAGATCAATCCCAACTGACGGTTTGGACGATGCGATCCACAGTGGCGTCAAGGTCAAACGCCTCCCGCTCGCTGGCGCAGGCCCGATTTCGTTCCTCGTCGTAATTGGCGCAATTAGGATAGCGCAAAACAAAACTGGCAAAAACCAATTTTCCCCGAACGGGAGTCATATAAATATAGGAAGAATAAACACTGCCCGCGGCGCCTTCGTTTTTGACATTGACGCAATAAATCCGGTTATCAACCACTCTTTGCGAAGTTATCTCCATCATACTGCTTACTTCTTGCGGTGTTTCGGCACAATAAAAATCGCCGGATTTGATCTCAACCGTTGGCGGCCATTCCACGACAGAAATATATTCGGCGGTCAGTTTCTCCGGATACCGGAACGAAACGCCGTCTCCGCGATATTCTTTCCAAAGGGAGTTTTCTTCCGGGGCAATTACCGACACTCCGGTTATGAGCCAGCGATCGCCGAATTTGACCACCCCGATTTGGACTGCCCGCGATCCGGCCATGCCGGCATTGGTCATATCAATGATTTTCCCGTTCACATCATAGGCGCCGGAACCGAATCTGCCGATGCTCCCGATTTCAATGCTTTCCGGCCAAGGGCTGGAAGTCGTCC
>Ga0302248_1001398_pt1 | contig 18179 bp, 18 predicted proteins | sample AAG_UR_Leu_MG_FD_193528 | JGI IMG/M metagenome (GOLD analysis project Ga0302248, IMG submission 193528) | Enriched activated sludge microbial communities from anaerobic digester in WTTP, New Holstein, Wisconsin, United States - AAG_UR_Leu | ecosystem: Engineered > Bioreactor > Anaerobic >... | reverse complement strand
CCAGGGTCTGTTAACATAACAGACCCTCTGCCCTCCGGCGAGGAAGCGGGGGTTCAGGGGGAATGCTTATTTCCCCTGACAGGGTTTGGGACAGAGTCCCAAGGTTTTAATCTTTTGCCATACTTTTTCACTTTTCAAAGTTCGTTTTACTCCTGATAACATCTGATGCCGTTTTTCATACGTTACTTTACACTATCCCATAAAAAATGGCACGAGCGTTCCCGTACCTTTCTTAAAATTACTGTTTATTGGCCTTTCGTGCCGCAGGTTGTTTTAAATATGTCCTTTTTCTATATAACTATTGAGCATATTTCTGATGATTTCAGTTTCCTGCTCGGCTTTGGCCGCTCTCACGGTCGCTGCATTAAGGTCATTGATTAGAGATTCCTTTTCATTTTTTAGCGCTTCGTTTTCCTCTGCAAGCTCAGTGACTCTGGTCTCAGCCTGCCTCTTTGCATGGTTTGTGTCGGTTGCCTTTTTAAAAAGCTCGTTCCATTCATTGCGGGCTTTTTCTACTTGCTGGTGCAAATCGGCTATTTTCTGACGTGCGTCTTTCAGGTCCTCGGCTGCTTCCTCGTACCTGTCGGCATTTTCTTTTAATTCCTTGTACCGCTCGCTAACATGGTCGAAATAAAACTCCATATTCTGTACCATCGGCCATGTAAAGCGGGTTATAAAAAAGAAGGTCTGTTTGTCGGCTTTGGCGTGCTCTGCTAATTCTCCCAGCGGGCAGCGCCCCACGATGTCGGCAGCATAATTGATAAATTCAATATCTTGCGTGTGAATACCGTGCAATCTTACATATTTTAATAATTCGGATACGGTTGAAATGTCATAATATTCAGGGGTTGCGGGATTTTCTCTTTTCCTCATGATATAAACGCCTCCATTCTATTTATCTTCCTATGGGTTTCGGGTTCTTTGCTTCCAGTAGCTTTTCATCATTTCTGTAAAACAACAGGCAGCGTAAACCTTACGCTGCCTGCCATTCCTTTAATTTTTGCCGATTTCTTTTGTTACTTTTAAGGCATAGAGATAGTCATCTATCCCCTTATAGACATTATTCCACCTGAGACGCTTGACATTGAAGCCAAATTCCTTTGCTATCGTCAACAATTGAATGCTGCCCTTTTCAACATAATCGTTTACATATTTGTCCATGTCATATGCCTCCACAATCGTTTCGGTTCCGTTCTGTTTCAGGACCATAAATAGCTCCATAAGATTACTGTACTGGTTTGCACCTGCCACAGCGGCAAAGCTCTTTCCCGATAGACAGTGCGACACCGTGGCTTTTAGCGGTCCCTCTGTGACGTACACCACTTTGGCTTCAGGATTTCCAACAAAATGAATGGGGCTTCCCGAGGAAGCACCCATTATTTTGCTGATACTTGAAAGCCATAAGTATTTACGGTTATTGAACGGACGATCAAGCCTGTTTTGCATCGCACTGATGCGACCATCGATAGAAATTACCGGGATCAGGATCCCCGAACATTTGGCGTGAAAATTAACTGTCCATTCACCATCATCATTGACATAGAAGCCGGGGACTCCTTTAACAGTACAGCCCTGGTCCATCAACCTGGCCGTCAGTTTTGTGAAACCAAACGCCGGCGTACTTTTATATCCATACCGTTTGATCTCTTCCTCTGAAAGACCTCTTTTCATTAGTTGCTGCTTGTGCAGGTTGGAAAGAGTCAGCATGGAAAAAAGCAGTGAATAGGTCTGATGCCTTTCTTCAAGGCTGGCAAGCTCGGCGTTTGGAACAGGAGGGGAGCAAGCTTTCTGCTTTTTGGCTTCATATTCCGGAGCTGAGGTTCCGGTCCGCAACACTTCACATATCTCGTGATATGCATCTGCGTTGGAAATGCCATACACCTTAGCATACATTGCAATCATCCCGCCATATTCTCCGCAGTAATTGCACCGGAACACATTCTTTTCAAAATTGATGTTCATTTTTCCCCGTGTATCACCACAGAAGGGACAATTTACATCCATGCTCCGTGGCTGTTTGTGCCGGACGCGAAGGTTTAGCAGGGTTGCAACATCCGCAATAGTAAACGGAAAGTTTTGCTCTCCATAGTCCATAAGCAACGCCTCCTTTCCGCAGAAGATATCTGCAAGGTTTTAGCTTGCTTGTGCATTGACGGCTACATTGATGAGCAGTTTGGCGCCGGCCCGCAGGATGTTATTGGGGCCTTTATAAGAATCTACATACCAGTCCAAGCTGCCCGGTTTTTCAAGTGCTACCTGGCCCAGTGTCTTTCCCTTGAAGATACCGCAATCTACCACAACCCTTTTGGCCTCATCCAGGGTCATAAGCCTGCATATTTCCTCTATCGGTGTGGTCGATGTGTAGCTTACTTTTGGCGGCTGCTGAGAAGGCTGAGCCGGAGCCGGTGTTCTGGTCGGAGCTGCGCCGGTCGTACTCTGGCCATTGGGAGATGGCTGCGTCTCAGTAGCAGGAGCAGCTCTTTTCCCGCCAGAAGGACCAACGGGAATCCCGCTGTCCACAATGCCGGGGTCGCTTTCCTCGCCGATGTCGCAAAACTGAATGCCGAAGCCTGCATCTGCCAGGGCGCGGCCTACCGAAGCTGTTTCCGCTAGCTCCACATAACGGTTACCGAACCTGTCGTCCTGCTGCAGGAATCGCTGCGCCAGGGCGCTGGCGACGTAATTCTCCTCCGGATCGTTTTTGTCCAGATAAACCTTTGCCTCAACAATTGCAAGCTGTTCAGTCAGCTTGATGATGCTTTTTTTGATCTTGCCGTTGGGATGTTTGAGCCGGAACCACAGCTTGCGGTATTTGACATCCAGATAAAGCTGTTTTTCCTGGGTTTCCGATTCAATTTCCCGCATATAAAGCCGGGGGTCAAACCCTTCCACGCGGTTTAACTCTGCGACTACCGGCAGGGATTCATACATTAATGCTCCATTCATCGTTTTAAGCTCCTTTCAATCTTTTAGATAAAAAATAAGATACAGAGCAGCGGGAGAGCTGCCGTGTACCTTTCTTTAACAACTGAGTTTCATTTGTTTGGGAGGGTCCGCGGCCTGTTTTTTGGCCTGTTCCTGAAGCAGTTTTGCATGGCACCGCGTAATCCGCTCTCCGAGCAGAGTATTTCGCTTGTCGATGTCATTGCGGTGGATTGCCATGTATAACGCCTGCTTTTGCCCGACCAAAATGACTTTTTTCTTTGCCCTTGTAATTGCAGTGTAAATCAGATTTCTCCTCAGCATAATGTAAAAGCTGGTCAGCATTGGGATGATGACCGTATCGTACTCACTGCCCTGGCTTTTATGGATAGTCATGGCGTAGGAGAGTTCGACGATATCAAGGTCTTCTTTTCCATACTCGACTATTCTGGAGTCCGAAAACTCAATGGTCAGAGAGGAATCATTGTCTTCACCGATATAAACCTCTTTCACAAATCCTACATCGCCGTTGGAGATCTCCCCCTTGTTTTTGGTCTGCAGTACCCTGTCGTTCATCCGAAAAGTCCGGGCGCCGACTTTAAATTCGGATATGGCAGGCACTAAGGGATTGACAAGCTCGCGAATTGTCTCATTCAAGCTTTTCACACTGGCCTCCCCGCGGCTTCTGAATGGGGAAAGGATCTGCACATTGTTCACACTGGCCTGGGCGATTTCTTTCAGATATTGCTGCTGAATTAATGCCGCGGCATCATCCGCCGTTTCACAGGATATAAACTCAAAATCCGGGCCGTACAACAGCTTCGTACTATTTTTATTGATAGACTGGGCATTTAACGCGATACGGCTGGTGCCGGACTGCCTGAAGACCACATCCAGAAAAGTAACAGGGATTTTTCCGCAGTTAATCAGTTCACGGAACACGTTTCCGGCTCCCACAGAGGGAAGCTGGTCCGCATCTCCGACAAGCAGTATCTTTGTACCGTTTTGGATCCGCCTGAACAACTCGGCTGCAAGACGCATATCGACCATAGAGAATTCATCCACTACTACAAAATCAGCCTCCACAGCGTCACTGCTGTTCAGGAAGTCATCATCTTCATCCGTCACAAGTCCCAGTGCGCTGTGCAGCGTCCTTGCATCCGGATAACCCGTGCTTTCCGACATACGGCGGCTGGCGCGTCCGGTGGGGGCTGTCAGCAGGATTTTCCCTTTAAACAGCTTGTTATAGACCTCAAGTACAATTTTAAGAACCGTTGTTTTTCCTGTACCCGGTCCGCCAGTGATGATTGCCATATTATGTGCAAAGCACATTTTTACCGCATCTGCCTGTTTGGTAGATAAGATCAGCTTTAATGACTGTTGGGCCTCTGCAAGCTCATTTGAAATATCCACGCTTTTTGAGGTAGCCATCAGCAGTTCCGCGATGCGTTTGGCAGTATCAGCCTCGGCCATAAGGCTTTTGGGCTTATATACATTCCCGTTTTCAGACAGAAGCCTGGTTGCAACTACCAGATGATATAGCTCCGTCTGCACCTCCCGCAATGTAACGACCTCTTTGACAAATCCTTTATTCAAAAGAATATGGGCCTTGTCGCATAAATCCGTCTTGTGGAGAAACAGATGGCCTTCCATGGTGACCTCATCCAGCACATACTGTATAGCGCCCCGGATTCTTAACGGGTCATTCAGCTCACAGCTTGCCTTTCGTGCAATATTGTCAACCGTTGTGAACCCGAATCCCGATATGGCGCACAGTTCAAAAGGCCTGTTTTTGAGAACATCCATGGTCTGGGCGCCGAATTCCTTTTGGATCTTCGCGGCTTTTTTTACGCTGACGCCAAAAGGAGAAAGGAAGGTTACAATCTCCCGCATGGCTTTGCTTTGCGTATAGGAGGCAGTAATCTTTTCCAGCTTCTTTGGGGAGATCCCTTTGATTTCAAGCAGCTTTTCAGGATGCTCATCCAGCACTTCCATGGTGTTCAGTCCGAATTTGCCAACGATGGTTTTGGCCGTCTTTTCCCCAATGCCGTTGATAAGGCCGGAGGAAAGATAGCCGATAATTCCTTCTTTCGTTTTCGGCACAATTTCTAAAAAGCTGTCAACCGCAAACTGAAGGCCCCGTTTGGTGTTTTCCCACCGGCCGTCCAGCTCAACGTCAACTGTTTTTGAAACCGGGAGCCGGTAACCCGTGGCCGTAAACCGGATGTGCCCATCCTTACTTTGATAGGTGCTGCGTGCTGCTGCCGGGACCGTGTTGTCCTGGGTCGCAAACACGGCAACGCAGAAGCCGGTATCGCTATCTGCGAAGATTGTCTTATCATAAGTACATCTCATCCCAACCACCTCCGCAAAAGCCTTGCGACTTCACATCCTCCAATAGTGCAGCTCTGTCTGGCGTCTGTGCGGAGTATAAATACCGGAATGCCAAGCTCGATGGCTTTTACAATTTCATCCGACATGCCCTTTGTGATCCGGTCCCCGCATACGATAAGCGCATCGCAGGTGGCAAGATACCACAGGCCGAATTCAAGGCCGAGTTTCCGTTCCACCGGATCGCGATCATCCAGAAACAGAGGAAGGAATGCATGCGGTGCTACTGCTTTGCAATTCAGCGTAGCAGATACGATTTCCATATGCTCTATGGCTTTAGCCATGTTTTCCTCAATACCTTTCCGGGTAGGAGCGAACAGTGGGGAGCAGATATATACCTTTTTGAATTCTTTCATTTATGCACACTCCTTCTTTTTCACAGAGAATCGGCGGCTTTCGGAAACAGTCACATAATCCTCATAAATTGAGGGATACGCTACCTCCAGCTTTTCGAGGTCGTCTTTGCTGATACCGGTTCGGTAGTAGGGCTTAAATGAGACTGTATATTCGGTTTTGCCCGACGTGCAGACGGCCCCGCAGCTGACGCCCATTTTATCCACGATGGGTGCATATACTATTTTCATCTCATCCTCCAGTTTCTTTGCTTTATTTTCCAGTGCAAGTTTTTCTTCCCGCAATGAAAGATACCGTTCAATGCTTTTGGCATAAGTGGTATCAAGCTTTACAGCAGAGGCGGAGGAGTCAGCATTGCCATAGTGGCGGCGGATGCTGTCAAGTACCAGGTCACCGCTTTCCGTGTAGGGTGGCTCCATGCCGGCCATAACGTATTCCCACCAAAAATACCTTTCCTGCTCAATCAGGTCAGCTTCATAATCCAGGTCACGCTCCATACGACGGTAAATAAATTCGTTTTCGTTGTTGCCGTAAAGGCAGGCAAAGAAAACCGTGTTGATGTTCATGACCGCCATATAATGCCGGCCCTGCAGTTCATAGTTAACAGGAACCGTGCCGTCAGCCCATTTTTCCTGGGCATTGTAGTTGGTGGTTTTGCACTCCAGGATACCAGTCTCACCGTCCGGCAGTTCCACAAAATAGTCCACATCGGCCAGCATAAAGGGATGGTCCGGGTGCGAAAACATTTTTTTAACTGCGTAAACCCTGAGTCCGGTTTTGCGGGAAAAGATCCTGGCCACAAGGTCTTCCAGAAGGTGGCCCACTTCTTTGGCCACCCAGTTCTGCTCTTCTTCGATAGCAGGTTTGATACCCGCCTTATCATAGTAAAGGTCACGGGTGGTGCAAAAGGGCGACAGCCCTAAGACTGCCGCCGCATCACTGCCGCCGATCCCTTTGCGCCTGTATTCCAGCCAGTCAGCTTCGGATAGGTTTTCGGTACTGACTACCACTACAGGCTTGTAATTCAAGACAATTCCTGACACGATATTTCCTCCTTCTCATAAACGATTTCTGCAATGGGGAACACATCATAATTTCCATTGTCGCCCAGCAGCTTCAGCAATTCCTCCTGCGCTACCGCCGACAGGTCTCCCCAAAACAGAGCAATGTTTGTGATGCCGTCTTTTTCAACCATCTCCATAGGCAATCACCATTTAAGCTCACCGGGTACATCATAGTCACCCCAGCGGACAGACAAGGCCCGTGCGACATTTTCCTCCATCTGGGCGACTTTCGAGCCATCCGCACCGTCGCACTGGAGCATGAAAATCACTTCGGAAATACCGTAGTAAATATCATGTGCCGTGCAGGGACCTTCGCCATTTTGGGCTTTAAACAGGTCAATGGCCTCGAAGGACAGCTTTTTGGAGATGCCGACACGTTTCATGATGCCGGCCATACAATTGATGGGGTAGCTGATCTCGATCTTCAGAAGATCCGTAAGATTCTTGATCGCTTTCGTATACCGGGAGTAAATGAGGGACAATTGTTCATCAAATTTCTCAAGTGTAGCGCCGGTGGCGCCGGCCTCATGCTCCAGCTTCAGGGGGCTGCCCAGTGTAATGATATTATGGTTCTTGCCCACAAAAAGCATCGGGTACAAGTTCGCACCACTGACCCCCACATCTGATGAAGACAGCCGCAGTGCAGGCTTGATTTCATCGAGATTGATGCCATGCTCTGACAAGGCTTCCTTATATGTCTCCACCAGTTCATCCTGGTTGGTAAGCTCCCAGAGGGCCGTTACCAAAGAATGGTCATAAGAACCACCTGCAAAGGTGCTTCCTGGAAAGTTCTTATCCAGGTAGTTGATGGTCCTGCTAAACAGCTCAGGAATCTCAAGCACAGCATAATCCGAGCCGTCACCGCCATGAACGGCAGATATTTTGCCTTCGGAAAAGCGAAGCAGCGCATCGCCGCTGGCCACACGAAGGCAGTAGTTGAGAATCTTTGCAAGTACCGGTTTTTCAACCTTGTTCAGTGCATTTCCGGAAATTCTCGCCCGGCTCAGGATGGTTTTGATGGCACAGTTCCTCACAGGATAGGCCATTTCCTCTGCTTTCAGCAGAAGTCTGGTATTTTCCAGTGTGTCGTCAATGATGCCTTCATTGCCATCTTCGGCATACTTTTCCTTCAGTTCAGCAGTGAGCTTCGAGTCCTCCTCCAAAGCTATGAACCGAATTATCTTAGACTTTTTTGTTCCCCACCATGAATTCGTTTCTCTGGCTTTCAGAAACTCCAAAAAGTCTCCTTCCTTTACAAATGAGCTTGTAAAGCCATCTGCATAAACTTTTGCGCTTTCCATTCTTAAAACCGCCTTTCTTAAAATAATTTTTTATCCTTAAAGCCATAGCTTTTAGGCAAATAAAAAAAGCGGGAACAAAGACAAACCCTGGCCGGAGATCCGGAAGGGACAGTCATCATTCCCACATACGTGTGGGTGCAATCCCACAAAACACAAAAAGTGCCAGTCGGAGCTGCTGCATGATACAGCTATCCTACTGACACTTTGATTACAAACTTAAACAACGTGTGCATGGTGAGAAGGTTACTCACAACCCCAATAAGGGAGACGCACAAAAATCAATTACGTAAGTATTATAACACTATATATTGTGTTTGTCAATATGATATACACAATATATAGATTATCCTTTAACTTCTTTCAGATACCGGTCCCGATATCTGTAAAAGGTAGTATGAGATAGCCCCAATTGCCTGCGGCATTCGGTGGGGCTGACACTACCGTCCGCCACCTTCATATAGGCAGCAGTAAACTTTTCAAACGACAGGGCGGGAGGGCGGCCGTAATCATCCCACTCCCCACGGCGTTTTTTCGCTGCAATGCCTTCTCTTTGCCGTTTCTCTTTCTTTTCAATCTCTGCTTGAGCAAAAACGGCATACATTTCTATGAGCATGTTGTTTATCGTTTCCATCATCATTCTCGCAAGGCTATTTTCCATATGGGAATAATCCTGCTGCGTGGTTGGAAGCTCTAAGATAATTACATAAACACAACGATCACGATAAAACTGCAGCTCTTTCAATATTTCTACCTTATTGCGGCCGAGCCTGTCTATTTCAGTGATGATAAAGGTGTCACCAGGTTGAATTCGATTCTTGATAAACATGTATTCAGGGCGATTGAAATTCTTGCCCGTCTGTTTATCACAAAATATATCACCGGTGAGAGTGATATTATTTTTTGTGCAAAACTCTTCAATTTCATATAGACCGCGATCCAAATGCTGTTCTTTCGTGCTGATACTGCAATTATCTTACTTGTTAGATAATATGAGTTATGCGCTGTAATGACTTTTTGCGGTTAAATTGCCGCGAACGCTTGCAGCATCGGCATTCTTTTTAAAGACACAGCGCATAATTATTTGCGCTTGCTTCGTTCAAGAAAATTCGGATACTTCCCGTTTTCGTTTTTTTCAACAGGTTCGGGGGGCTGTGCAGCAGATTTCCCGCGCTCTGTAAGCATTTTGGTGACCGCGCTTTGCCCGATTCTTGCATAGACCTCGGTGGACTGCACGGAAACGTGGCCGAGAAAGTCGCGGATATAGATTAACTGAGTGCCAGACTCAACCATATGAACTGCCTTGCTGTGGCGGAAACTGTGCGGAGAGTATTTCGGTTCTGTGAATAATTTGGGATTCGCTTCCCTTGCTTTTGAAACGTACTTATCAACAAGGTTACGAACACAAGCAGTTGTCATTTTACCACCCAGTTGGCTTAAGAACAGCGGCTCGTTACGTTTGCCGTCAAGTTCATTTTCTTTGAGATGATATCGGACCAGATTCGCAACATCGTTTGAAATCGGAACTTCACGGGCTTTGTTGCCTTTTCCGAATAACCTTACCTTGGTTGTCGGTCCAAATCTAACGTCACCAACTTTAATATTACACAATTCTTGCGCCCGTGCCCCAGACTCATAGAACAACGAAAGCAGTACCAAATCACGTTTTTCGGTTTTCTTGTCCGGGTTTGGCAATCGTAACAGAATTCTCATTTCCTGAAGCGTAAAGTATGGGAATGGCATATGTGTCACCTTAGGCTTCTCTGCTCCAGCAACAACGGTAAAAGCATGCAACGCCGCCATTTCGCGGCGTGAGGCGTACTTCATAAATGAAGTTAACGCGGACAGCCTCGCCTTTACTGATGCACCGCTGTAATTATGCTCTCGCGTAAGCCACAGTGTGAAGTCTTCAAGCAACGCGGGTGTGAAGTCTTTGTATTGAACCTTGTAATGCGGAATTCCCTGCTTTTCCTGCATAAAGTCAAACAGCAGTCTAAAAGCATCCTCGTATGATTCGATTGTGTTCGGGCTACAATGCCGGACTTCCGGCAAATGCGTATCAAAATACGCCGCCAATTGGCGATTTAATAGGGTTGGTTTCATCGCGGCACCTCCGGAAATAACCCATCCGTGTACGCAGTTGTCTTCTCTATGACGTCCACACTGTTTTCGGCGGTCATATGCAGATAAGTTTCAGTGCCGTAAAGTCTTGTGTGTCCCATATACGCTGAGAGAAATGGCTCGGCGGCATACATATCAACACCTGCAAGGTCTTGTTTGCGAAACGAGTGGACGGCGAATGTGTGCCGCAAACAGTGGAGACAGATGTTGCGCATATATCTTGGAAGCGTAGGCTTTTCAATGCCCGCAGCCTCAAGAGACTTATTAAACCAAAACCGGACAATCGCATCAGAATGCCGCTCGCCCTTACGAGTTGAAAACAACAGCGCATCCTTTGAGCTATCGCGATGATTCAGCGAAACATATTTGTTCAGTAGGTTCGCGAGAGTGCTGTCCATAGGCACAAGTCTGTCTTTGTTGCCTTTGGCGCTGCGAATTAGCAGAACTCCGGAATGCAAGTCAGAATCACCAACTAGCAGACGCAGAACTTCATTCAGTCTTAGCCCACAGCCATAAAGAATCCGCATAATCAAAGGAAATTCAACATTGGCAAAACCGAAGTCATTCCCGGTATTTACAAGATTATCTGCAGCCGAAAACAACCGTGCTATCTCGCCCTCCGTGAACACATACGGCATGTATGATTTGTCGTCCATAGGGCGTTCCGGAACAAACGCTGCAATTCCGAGTGTGTTTAGATACTTCGCAAACTGGCTGTAGTGTGATATGTACACGATTTTCGTGTTGACACTCATTTCTGATGACAATGATTGTACCCAACCCTCAATGATAGGCGCGGTTATGGATTTCTCAGTAACATTCTTCTCAATGAGGTACTGGTCAAGCCGTTTGAAGTAGTGAAATTCACGCGTATACTGATGACCTTGGCTCTCCCGCAAAGCAAAATATCCCTGAAATTCAGGTGCAAGCACACTTGCAAACTCATATGATGCCTTTTTCACGCTGTCACCCCCGATCCGAGCTTTGATGCAAAGATGCCGATCGGAGCAGGAACCGGTAAGGCATAATTCCGCAAATGTTCAACTTCGGTCTTGACGTAGGATTTGACTGCCTCGGGCGATTTATGCCCGAGCGCGTCCTGTACTTCGCGGTGGTTATATCCCTCATTCAACAGCGCAGTTGCCAAACTGGAGCGGAGTGCGTGTGCGCCGCGTTTGCGACCATTTGTGTCAATATCTGTTGTCTCAATTATTCGCGATACGATTGTGTATATCGTATGCGGCTGTACAGTGCCCGTGTGAGGAAGGCTATTGCACAAAAAAACGTGATTGTCACCGCGCTTTGGACGCTCGTTCTCAACGTAATCGTCCAAAGCCTCAAGGATTTCCGGGAGCAACGGCACACTGTGAGGTTCTCCGGTTTTTACCTGCCGGATTTCAATCATGCCTGTGTCGCGATGTATATTTTCAAACCGCAGATTTGCGATGTCACAGGAACGTAGCCCTAACCGCGCCGCAATCAGCACAATAGCTTTATTGCGTTTGCCGCACTCTTTGCTCTGTGTTGCAGCAGCAATTATCTTCTCAATTTCATCAGGCGTGTACACAGTCGGAACAGGAATGTGGCGACTCGCCGATGGAACCAATATACTGAAATCTTGCTCCGTGAGGTCGTGACGATGAGCGTACCGAAAAAATGCGCTGATGCTCTTGTGGAAACCGCCTTTGTCGCTTGCTGCTTCAAACGCCCCATAAATGGTTTGTGCCGTCAATTGTGACAGTTTCTTGATACCAGATTGATCAACGTATTGCAGAAACCGCGCCACAACGTGCATTCTGGCGCGAACATCACTCTTCGTCTTGCCGCTGTTCCGCAGATACTCATCATACAGCCTTGCTTCGTTGCGAAACACCGAATCAGTATATTCCAATATTTTCTTACGGGGATACCAGTCAGTTTCCCCCTCCATTACATGATTTGCCCGTTCGACTGCTGTTATATACACGTCAATAAACGACTTGCTGAGAGGCGGTTCCCGTTGCCGTAATGACTAGAGGAACGCCGCACCAATCTCGGATGAATACTCGCCGTTGCATTGGTTTTGGCAGTATTGAGCTAAAGCTCGGTAGACAGTATTGTACTTTCGGGTGTTATGGATTTTGTAATCCTGCTGCTCAAGTATTGTTAGCACATCGCGGATTACGTCCTGCACCATAATTTTTTGCTCTTGCATAGCCGCTCATATCTCGCTTTCAGTTGAGTTTAGGCGCCATTACGCCTATATGATAAACTCATTATAACCAAGAGCAAAAAAAATTATGCGCTGTGTTTTCACAAAAAGTGTCTGCGCTGCAAGCGTTCACAGCGATTTTATGCAAAAGCATGATTACAGCGCATAACGGTGATATGCGTAATACGCCACCAGACATCCCCCTCTATACCTGCCAAAATGTCAACAAAACTTTCGGTATATTCCAAAAAAGAATGTGTGGACATTTTGGTACGCAATTCACATTGTTTTTCGCATATGCCAAAAAGCATACTTTTTGGTATAGCATTATATACGGCTTTCAAGGCGCTTTTTCAACAAAATCATAAAGTTTACCAATTCGGCTTGATATTATTCAGAAGTTTGAATATAATATATGTATAAACTTTTCTGAGGTAGATGTCATGAAATATTTATCAGCTGCTCAAGTAAGCGCGTTATGGGGAATCTCAGCGAGGCGTGTCGCTCTTTTGTGTGAGCAGGGCCGTATCAGCGGCGCCCAGAAGGCCGGCTCACTGTGGATCATCCCTGAAGACGCAAAAAAACCGGTTGACGCAAGAGTTAAAAGCGGAAAATATATTAAATCTGAAAAATAGTTTGATGAGGTGAAGTAAAAATGGCTGAAAAGCATAACGTAGAATGGAAGTCCAGTTGGAGGGATGAATATCTGGCCTGGATCTGCGGATTTGCCAATGCACAGGGAGGAAGCCTGTATATCGGTCTGGATGATGAAGGACATCCGGTAGGACTGTCCGATAGCGGAAAACTGCTTGAGGATCTTCCAAATAAGATTCGGGATGCCATGGGCATCATTGTAAATGTGAATCTTCAGAAGGAAGGGAATCTGGAATACATTGAGATACAGGTGCCGCCTTATCCCATTGCAATTTCCTGCAAGGGTTCTTATTACTACCGCAGCGGCAGCACCAACCAAAAGCTGACTGGACCGGAACTTGAAAGCTTTATTCTGAGGCGCAGGGGTATCACATGGGATCATGCTCCGCTGCCGAATTTTACAATGGACGATGTTGACGATGACGTGATAAAACGTTTCAAGGCGCGAGCAGCCAAAAAGGGACGTATCGACGAAAGTGTTTTGGATGAATCCAAGGAAAATCTTATGGAAAAGCTGCACTTGAAAAATGCCGGTTTTTTGACAAATGCGGCGATGCTACTTTTCAGCGATGACCCGGAAAAATGGCTGCTGGGCGCTTATACGAAAATTGGTTATTTTGAAAGTGATGCGGATCTGCTCTACCAAGATGAGATTCACGGTTCCATCCTGGATCAGGTTGATAAGATTATTGATTTAGTCTACCTGAAATATATGAAGGCTAAAATTTCATACGAAGGTATACGGCGCATTGAGCGTTATTTCATCCCATTAGACGCTTTTCGTGAAGCTCTTCTCAATGCCATAATTCACAAGCAATATGAAAAAGGGATCCCTGTTCAAATCAGCGTTTATGACGATAGGCTCTACATTGCAAACTGCGGACAACTGCCGGAAAACTGGACAGTGGAAAATCTGCTGGCAAAGCATGCGTCCCAACCGTTCAATCCTCATATTGCACATGTGTTTTATTTGGCAGGATCTATTGAGAGCTGGGGCCGCGGCATAGAAAAAATTTGTGATGCCTGCAGAAAGGATGGTGTTCCTCAGCCGGAGTACACCATTCATCCCGGCGATATTATGATTAAATTCACAGCTCCGGAGGACCGCGTCATTCGGCATAAACTGCCCGACAATGCGGATGTCGTAAATGTCGTAGATGTCGTAAATGATGTCGCAAATAATTTTGTAGAAATTTTAAAGCTTATAGAAGAAAATCCGGAGATCACGACAAAAGCACTCGGCACGAAACTGGCTATGAGCGAACGCCAGGTCCAACGTGTGATAAAAAAGTTGAAAGATGCACATAAGATCAAAAGGGTTGGTTCTACCAGGACAGGATACTGGAAAATCATCAAGGAATAAGTCCCAAAATTGAAGCTAAAAGGAGAACGTCGGAAAAGAAAAATGTCATCAGGCTAAACAGGAATTTGTGCGTCTTAGGCAAATATTGTTTTCATGTAAATATGCTGATAATGTGAATGACGCTTCGCTGAGAGGAGTGTGTTAATGAATAATTACAATGTAGACATTGTGATTTCCGACGGAAATGGAAAGATAATACGTTCCCAACCGTTTTATGAATTCACATATGGCACTAAAGATATTGAAATTCAAAAAGTAATGTATGGCAAGCAATTGCTCGATTTACTAGTCGATGATTTAAATATAATTAGATATAGTGAAAATGGCAAGCTAATACTTGGTGTTATTTTGCAGAGTGATATTAATAGAACTGCAATGCAATTATTAGGTAGAATCGCAGAAGCAATTATTGTTAGGAATTGCAATAGAGATTGTGCTGTTAATCAAAGATACTTTTCCATTGCACGTAAAAAGAGAGCAAAGCAAAAAACAGCAGACAAGTTTTTTGCGCTTGGAACTGGCTTAAACTATACAAAAATTAATTATAGTAAGCACTATAACCCGTCTGATACCCAAAGAGATATCATATGGATTAATGATAATAGCGAATTAGCTATTATGAAAAATCAAGATGAATATTCAACTACTTCTGCAAAAATAGCGGGTTTACAGATTAAAGCTACCAAAGACGGTATTAAATATGTTTTGCCCGATATAATTCAAGACAGATATGATGTTCCTATTATATATTTTGATATAGAAAATGATTATCATAAGATTTTAAGTAAAATATATAAAGATACTAATTTAGATCTTGAATACGATATAATACATCCTAATGAAATCGACCCACGAGGTTATGATGAATTTTTACATTATGTAGACTTGGTGTATGCAATGGTTAATGGTAAACTACATCCTGAAGATTTAATAATCGGGGCAAATAATTCTGGTGATTTATTAATGAAAAATGCTTTATTATCAACAACTTTATCAAATATAAATAAGTCTAATCGAATACTAATATAACCTTGAATGGACATCTTCTTGATATAAGACGCCCGGACAACTTCCAATGTGTCAAGCAGATAATCTTGCGTTTAAGGAGGAGGCCGGAGATGAAGAACAGAACCTATATCGCAATCGACTTAAAATCCTTCTACGCTTCGGTCGAGTGTATAGAACGAGGGCTTGATCCGCTGACCACCAACCTTGTTGTCGCTGACGAAAGTCGTACTGAAAAAACCATCTGTCTCGCGGTCTCTCCCTCCCTCAAAGCATACGGCATTCCCGGTAGGGCGAGGCTGTTTGAAGTCGTACAGAAGGTCAAGGAAGTAAATGCCATGCGGCTGCGCAAAGCACAGGGGCGAGTCTTTTCCGGCTCATCCAGCAGCGATACTGAACTGAAATCTTCACCGAATATCTCACTGGACTATATTGTCGCTCCGCCGAGAATGACGCTTTATATAGAGTACAGCACCCGCATTTACAATATTTACTTACAGTACATCGCTCCCGAAGATATCCATGTCTACTCCATCGACGAGGTATTCATTGATGCCACCAATTACCTAAATACCTATAGGCTTTCAGCCCGGGAGCTTGCCACACAGATGATTCTGGATGTTCTTAAAACGACCGGTGTTACAGCAGCAGCGGGAATCGCCACGAACCTTTACCTTTGCAAGGTCGCCATGGATATTCATGCAAAGCACATTCCGGCTGACAAAAACGGTCTGCGGATTGCCGAGCTGGACGAAATGAGCTACCGTCGTTTACTGTGGTCACATCGGCCTCTCACGGATTTTTGGCGCGTTGGCAAAGGATATGCCAAGAAGCTGGAGGAACAAGGCCTCTTTACAATGGGCGATATTGCAAGATGCTCTCTCGGTAAGACCACCGATTACTACAACGAGGATTTGCTGTATAAGCTGTTCGGCATCAACGCGGAGCTGCTGATCGACCACGCGTGGGGGTGGGAGCCATGCACGATGGCAGATATTAAAGCGTATAAGCCAAGCACAAACAGTATTGGATCGGGGCAGGTTCTGCACTGTGCCTATACCTTTGACAAGGCGATGCTGATCGTGCGGGAAATGACCGATCTGTTAGTGCTTGATCTGGTGGATAAAAGGCTTGTGACCGACCAGCTTGTTTTGACGGTCGGATATGATATTGAAAATCTGACAAACCCGAAGATAAAGAAATCATATCACGGGGCGATCACCACTGACCACTACGGACGTACCGTTCCGAAGTCTGCGCATGGTTCGGCAAATCTTGGCAGACAGACATCCTCTACAAAGCTGATTCTGGATGCTGTCACAGAACTGTTTGAGCGTATCGTTGATAAAAATCTCCTGATCAGAAGGGTCAACATCACAGCGAATCATGTTGTGGATGAGGCAACCATTCAAAAGACGGACAACTTTGAACAGCTTGATCTCTTTACGGATTACGCGGCTGAACGGGCAAAAAAAGAGGCTGAAGAAGCCGAGCTTGCACGAGAAAAAAAGGTGCAGAAAGCAATGCTGGAGATAAAAAAGAAACACGGCAAGAACGCCATTCTAAAGGGTATGAATCTGGAGGAAGGCGCTACCACGGTAGACCGGAACAAGCAGATTGGAGGACATCACGAATGACGAAAACATATGACGACATTATCAATCTACCACATCATGTCTCTACAACACGCCCTCACATGACAGCTATTGACCGGGCAGCTCAGTTTTCCCCCTTCGCCGCACTGACCGGACATGATGCCGCCATCAAAGAAACCGCAAGACTGACTGATGAGAGAGTAGAATTGGACGAATACACAAAGGACGCTTTGAGCGTTAGGCTGCAAATCACAGCAGACCGGATTAAGGAGCAGCCCGAAATCGCAATCACCTACTTTCAACCGGATGCGAAAAAGAATGGCGGCGCCTATGTTACTGCTATCAGTACGGCAAAAAAGATAGACGGATATGAAAGGGTTGTCGTTATGACCGATGGCACAGTGATCCCCATTGATGAAATAATCAGCATAGATGGGCAGATATTCGAATCTATGGTGTTTCATTTATATGAGAGTGAATAATGATAAACAGGAATTAAAGTTTAAATATCCGCCAGTCAATCAGGAGCTGGCGGATATTTTTGTTTAATCCTCAGATTTTGTTGTGATAAAAGGGTCTGAAGGGATGGAAAGAATTCTTTTGCCTTTTGATTGGGCGTAAAGGACAGCCTGGTCTGCGTTTCTTTCGACGCTGTCATCGTCCCCGTGAACTGCAAGCAGGATATCGGAATGATCGACCACATAACGAGCACTTTCTATATAGCAGGTGTCTGTATATCCCTTGCTGGTAATAACCATGTTTGAACAGTTTTCTATAAGATGACGATACCGCATCTGATTTTCGCTACTCCACTTTTTTTCCTGTCCCGTATAGGGGATAACACATATCAGCCTTAAATTGTTAAAGTCTTTTTGCAGGGACAGAACGATCTCTGCACACCAGGTGTCCACCCCCAATTCCATTCTGGTATAAAAGACCTTAACTCCTTCATAGCATAAATTTACGATTTGTGTGATAAGTTTCATTTTGAATGCATCGAATTCTGGAGCTTCTTCATTGTAACCAAATTTAAACCGGTCTGGTTTATCGCCGGTAAAAGCACAGGATAATTTTTTCATAAAATGCCCCCCGTCATATAATAGTTTGTGTTAATCTATTTACACTTTAAATAGATTCCTTTATTGGATTTGCCGGGGTTACAAGGTTTTTTTGAATAAAAAAACAATGACCCCCTTCTTTTGGTATAATTGAGTCTACGAA
>Ga0302248_1001397_pt1 | contig 18185 bp, 19 predicted proteins | sample AAG_UR_Leu_MG_FD_193528 | JGI IMG/M metagenome (GOLD analysis project Ga0302248, IMG submission 193528) | Enriched activated sludge microbial communities from anaerobic digester in WTTP, New Holstein, Wisconsin, United States - AAG_UR_Leu | ecosystem: Engineered > Bioreactor > Anaerobic >... | reverse complement strand
CAGGATCAGGAGATCCCGTTCCTGGTCCTCCCGTAGTTTTATCTCCACGTGCCGGGCGCCCGCCCTTGTGGAGTTCTCGGCGATATCCAGGATATGCAGGGCCAACTCCAGCATGTCAACCGCTTATCCTTCTGCCTTCCCTGTTCTTCAGGGCCAGACATAGCTCCTGGAAACTGCCGTCGGCGATCAGCATCTCCGTCCAGGCGCGACCGATGTCGCGGAGAAAATGGGCATCGGAGGAGGTCAGAAAGGGATAACCGGCCAAGTCGGGGAATTTCGCTCGGGCTCCGGCCATGCCCAACCGGGGGGTGAATTCCAGGGCGTCGAAGGCAAAGGATGGATCGATAAAGCCCAATTGGCCGATGACGCTGAAACTTTCTCGGTCCACATGGGAGGCGATGGCGATGCCCCCCTCGCGATGGATACGGTCGATGATTTCCTGTAGGGGCAGATCGGTGGCGCCGATAAGAAGCCGGCCGTTGATCCCCTCGACCTCGTCGTGGTCGTTGACGATGGCCTGGCAACCGAAGACGTCTTCGTCGTTCTCTCCCGACAGATGGGCGTAAACGAGCATCTGAAAACGCTCCAGTTGAAGAATGTTTTCAAAGAGCGCCAGGGTGTGAACCTCCTCCCGGCTGGTAACCTCCATCCCCGGCAGCACCGTCAAGGGTAGTCCGGAGGCGGCTCTTTGCACATAGACGGCATTCTCCGAGGCATTATGGTCGCAGATGCCGATGATGTCGAGCCTTTTCTCCAGGGCCTTGCGGACAATGGCCCGGGGGTACATATCCAGTTCGGCGCATGGCGACAGGCAGGTGTGAATGTGAAGGTCGCAACGCATCGCCTTCAACATGGGCCGACCCTAAAAAACGGCAAAAAAAAGACCATGGGCGCATGGTCTTATCATACGGAGGGTTCCTGATCCTTCTTTACGTTGATCAGGTTATATACCCTGCCGATCGTTTCAAATCCGGGCATGTCCGCCACTATTATGGGGATGCCTTCATTCCGGGCCTTTTCCACGGTGTCAGGCGCCGGGTCGGCGCCCTGAATGAGGATGATGCCCGCATGGTCCTTCAGGCTGGCCACGGCGACGATATTCTGGTGGATCTGGCGGGTGATCCACACATCCCCCTCCTTGCTGTTGGCCATGATGTCACTCAGCAGGTCGCCCACGTATCCGCCGGCAACCTCGACGTCCAAACGGTCCGCGCCGGTTACGACCCGCAATCCCAATTCCTTTACGATATCGCCTAATTTCACTTCAAATACCGTCGAAATCCTTGTCGATCCGGATGACCATTTTCAAATATGTACCCTTGCCGATTTCTGAGGTGATGCGGAAGAAATCAGAGAAGTTCTTGATGTTGCATAACCCCATTCCGGCTCCAAAGCCCATCTCCCGGATCTTTTCCGTGGCCGTGGAATAACCGGCCTGCATGGCCAGATCGATATCCACGATTCCCTGTCCTTCATCAATCGCCTCTACGGTGACGTGTTCCGGCGTCACCCGGAGGACGATCTGGCCCCGGTCGGCGTAGGAACAGATGTTTATTTCCGCTTCGTAGGTGACCAACGCGGCCCGCCGGACAACCTCTTTGGAAAGCTTCAGCCTTTTGAGGAGCGCCTTGATCTGGCTGGAGACATGCCCGGCATTTTCAAAGGTGCCTCCTTCCACGGGGAATGAGTTTTCGTAGATGGGAGCATCATGAGAAAGCACGTTCTTCGTCAACCCTTTCCACGCAGCCGACGATTCCTTTCGCGTACAATTTTCCGGCCGTCTCAAAGAGGATGTATTTCGTCACCAGAATCGGGATCTGCAATTCTTCGGCAAGGCGAATCGTTTCCGGGGAGGGACGTTTTCCGCGCACCATGATGATGGCGGCGATATCGAGAACATCGGAGGTGCGGATGACCTGGGGATTTGTCAGGCCGGTGAGCAGCAGACTGCCTGCCTTGGCGAAGGCCAGCACGTCGCTCATAAGATCCGCCCCGAAGGCCGTTTTCACTTCTTTGTCCAACTGATCAGCGCCGACGAGCACTTCCGCATCCAGAATGTCTTTCACGTCTCGAAGCGTCACCTTGCTCTCCTTTGATTAAGAATAGTGTTAAAAAACAAGACTATAATTACATATCAGTCGCCCCAGCGCTTACCATACGGACGGGGGGCATGTCAATATAATTGTCCCGGAGAGGGAAATGGAAATAATTGAATTCCCCAAGGCATCTTTTGTGATATGATGCATATCGGTGCCGGCAACGGGTGTAAGCACCGACCTGGCGGGTGATGTCGATTGTTGAAGGGGGAGGGCGTTATGGCGGGAAATGTCGAAGAAACTGGAGGAACAACCGGGAGGAATGCCGGGTCTGGTATGACTTCGGAAGAAGATGACCGCGGTCATTCCCGAAAGAGGAATGCCCGGGCGGAGGCGGAACTGCGGCGGATGGAGAAATCATACCGGTACCTCGTCGAAAACGCCCTGGACATCATCTATCGCACCGACGCCCTGGGTCATTTCACCTTTTTCAATCCTGCGGCGATAAAAATTACCGGCTATTTGGAAGAAGAACTCATGAACAGGCATTTTCTGGAACTGGTTCATCCTGCTTATCGCCGGGAAGCCGAGCGCTTCTATGGGAAACAGTTTTTGAAGAAAACACCCAGTACCTATTATGAGTTTCCCCTGATAAAAAAAGACGGGAGCGAGTTGTGGCTGGGACAGCAGGTGCAACTGATCATGGAAGGGGAGGAGGTGTGCGGCTTCCATGCCATCGCCCGGGATATTTCCCGGCAAAAAAAACTGGAGGCGGATCTACAGGATTCCGAGCATCGTTTGGCCAGCATCCTGAGCGCCGTCCAGGCGGGTATTATCCTTGTGGATGCTCGGACCCATGTCATTGAGGAAGCCAATGAAAGCGCCGTGGCGATGATCGGCCTGCCCCGGGAAGAGATCGTCGGCCGGGTCTGCCATCGTTTTGTTTGCCCCGCGGAGGTGGGGAACTGTCCCATTACCGACCTCGGCCAGTCAGTGGACAATTCCGAGCGCATTCTTTTCACGTCTTCCGGTGGTCGACTACCGATCCTGAAAACGGTGGTTCCTCTGATAATCAAGGGGAGAAAATATCTTATCGAGAGCTTTGTGGATATCTCCGCCGTGAAACGGGCGGAAGAGGAGGCGAAGAGGGAGAGCGCAAAACTGTCGGCCATGATCTCCGGCATGGAGGAAGGGGTGGTGTTTGCCGACGCCACCGGGGTGATCGTGGAGGTCAATGACTATTTCTGCCGTTTTGTCGGCCTGGCCCGGAAGGACATCTTGGGGAAGGAACTGGCGTCGTTTCATCCCGACTCGGCTTTGGAGGGGATTGCCCTTCGCCTCCGGGAATTCCGGGAGCGCCCCGGTGCCCCCGTCGTGGTCCTGCAGAAGACGATGGGATCGGCCCACGTCATTTTACGTCTCCAACCCGTTTATCGGGAGGGCGTTTACGATGGGGCGGTTCTGAATGTGATCAACGTCACCGATCTCGTCGAGGCGCGCCTCAAGGCCGAAGAGGCCAGCCGGGCCAAGAGCGAGTTCCTCTCCACGATGAGCCATGAAATACGCACCCCCATGAATGCCATTATCGGCATGGCAGAGTTGCTCTCCGAAACGCCCCTCACGGAGGAGCAGCGTAATTTCGTTCGGGTGCTCCACGGGGCCGGGGAAAATCTGCTGATCATCATCAACGACATCCTGGATTTCTCCAAGGTGGAGGCCGGGCAGTTCCAGCTGGAAACGCTGGATTTCGACCTTGCCGAGGTCGTGGAGAAGACCTGCGAGGTGATGGCGGTGCGGGCCTACGATAAAGGTCTGGAATTGATGTACCACATCGCCTTTGACGTTCCGGAACATCTGCGCGGTGATCCGGCCCGCCTGTAACAGGTGCTCATCAATCTCCTGGGCAATGCCGTGAAGTTCACCGAAAGGGGGGAGGTGACGCTGCGAATATCCGTGGACGAAGCAGGCGAGCGTCTTCCCGGCCGGGTGACGCTCAGGTTCTCCGTCACCGACACGGGAATCGGCATCCCCCGGGAGAAACAAGAGACGATCTTCGACAAGTTCAGCCAAGCGGATGCCTCCACCACGCGGAAATACGGCGGTACGGGTTTGGGGCTGGCCATCTCCAAGAAATTCGTCGAGCTCATGGGTGGGCGGATCTGGATCGAGAGCGAACCGGGAGTGGGCACGACGGTGAGCTTTGCCGTGCCCTTCGGGCTGCAGAGGGAGATCAGGCCCAGAAACGAATTCACCGAGGAACCCCTCACAGGCGTCAAAGTCCTGGTGGTGGACGACAACGAGACCAACCGCATGATCCTCCGGGGCATGCTCCGGCACTGGGAGGCGGCGGTCACCGATGTTCCGGACGGCATACAAGCCCGGGAGGTCCTCCGGAGGGCGGTGGCAGAAGGGAAACCCTATCGCCTGGTGCTCATGGATTACCATATGCCGGTAATGAACGGTCTCGAGGCGTCGGCGGCCATCGCCGCCGATCCCCTGCTGAAGGATGTCCCCATCATCATCTTGTCTTCCGGCTATTACCGGCCACGGGAAGATCAGGCATGCCCGGTGGCGAGTTTCATCCAGAAGCCGATTAAAATGACCGAGTTACGGGCACACATAAGCCGGGTCTTGAAATCCTGCCGGGAGCCGGCTGCGCTACCTTCCCCACCCGGGGAGGAGATGAAGGAGACAAGGGGGGACGAAAAAGCCGTTTTCCCGGCGAGACCTCTGCGCCTGCTCCTTGTGGAGGACAACGAGGACAACCGCCTGCTGATCCGGTCGTTTCTGAAAAACACCCCCCATATTGTCACGGAGGCGGAAAACGGCCTCGAGGCCCTGGAGGCCTTCAAGGGCGCCCGGGAGAGATTCGACCTCATCTTTATGGATATGCAGATGCCGGTGATGGACGGTTATTCGGCCACGGCGGCCATCAGGAACTGGGAACGGGAGCTGGAACTGCAACCCACGCCGGTGGTGGCCCTCACCGCCTATGCCCTGAAAGAGGACGAAGAAAAGACCCGGGCGGCGGGCTGTGACGGCCATCTCACCAAGCCCATCAAGAAAGCGAAGTTGCTCGAGGCCATCGACAAGTATGCGGGGCAAAAGGAATTTTAGACGGTCTTTATGACAATCCGGAGCGGCGATGCATATCGCCAAGGAACGGGGGGCAACCCCTAAGAAAGATGCGGCCCGGAGGACACGAAAAAAACACTTGATGATTGACTGCCTTTCTGTTACCGGAAATCCACCGCTTGGATCCCTCCGGGGACTGGGACGGGAAGGTAGAGGGTAAACGTGCAGGAAGGGAATGAAACTCCAAGCCTCCCGTCATTGACGGCGAGGCTTTTTTACTTTTGGGGAGGAGATGCCGATGAAGATCATTGCGACGGTAAAGGAGATGCAGGCCTATGCCGAGTCTTTGCGCACGTCGGGCAAAAAGATCGCCTTCGTCCCGACGATGGGCTATTTCCACGAGGGGCATCTCAATCTGATGCGCATCGGCCGGAAAATGGGGGATTGCCTGGTCATCAGCATCTATGTGAATCCCACCCAGTTCGGCCCCAATGAGGACCTGGCGAAATATCCCCGGGATTTTGAACGAGACCGGGAATTGGCGGCCGGCGTCGGCGTCGATGTGATCTTCTATCCTCCCAATGAAGAGATGTATCCCCCGAACTACCAAACCTACGTGAACGTCGAGGGAGTGACGAACAACCTTTGCGGGCTTTCCCGCCCCGGTCACTTCCGGGGTGTGACGACGGTGTGTTGCAAGCTCTTCAACATGGTCAAACCCCATGTCACGATCTTCGGCAAGAAGGATTTCCAGCAGCTTCAGGCCATCAAGCGGATGGTTCTGGACCTGAACATGGACCTGGAGGTGGTGGCCATGGAAACCACCCGGGAGGCGGACGGGCTGGCCATGAGCTCCCGGAACGTCTATCTCAAGCCGGAAGAAAGGGAATCGGCGCTTAGCCTCAGCCGTTCCCTGAAGATGGCCAAGGAAATGTACGAAAAAGGAGAGCGGGATGCCGGGGTCATCATCGGCGCCGTGCGAAAATTTATCGCCGGCCATCCTCATGCGAAGATCGATTATGTGCAGATCTGTGACACCGGCACCATGAAAGACATCGAAAGATTGGACAGCGAGGCGGTGATTGCCCTGGCCGTTAGGGTCGGGTCGGCCCGTCTGATCGATAATTACGTCTTCGGCGAGCCGCTGGAGATATGAACAAGGGGTAGTGCTCATGCAAAGATTCATGCTGAAATCGAAACTGCATCGCGCCGTGGTCACCGATGCGGATCTCCATTACGAGGGGAGCATCTCCATCGACGAAGGACTGCTGGAGGCGGCGGATATTATTCCCTTTGAGAAGGTGGCCATTTACAACGTCACCAATGGAGAGCGTTTCACCACTTATGCCATCAAGGCGCCCCGGGGATCGGGAACGATATGCCTCAACGGCGCCGCCGCCCACAAGGCGGCTAAGGGTGATGTGATCATCATTGCCACGTATGTCGTGGCCGATCCGGCGGAACTCAAGGGGTGGTCGCCCAAGTGCGTCCTCCTCAACCAGGAAAATCAGATCAAGAAGATCAGCTGATCCGGAAGGGAGAAAGAGATGCGGGCGGGGCGCACCGGCGCCATGCCCGCTTTTTCTATGTCGGGGGCGATATATAAATGAGCAAAAAAATCAAGCAGATATTCATAACCGGCCTGGCGGTGACCATCCCCATCGGTCTGACCCTGTATGTCCTGTTCTTTCTCATCGAGGTTATGGACAGCCTGCTCCGGATCATCCCCCAGCGGTACCATCCGGACACCCTGCTGCAGTTTCATGTTCCGGGTCTGGGCGTCATTTTTGTCGTGGTTCTCATTTTCATCAGCGGCCTGCTGATGAAGAGCTACCTCGGCAACCGCCTCGTCCAGATGGGGGAGGCGATCTTCCATCGCATCCCGGTGATCCGCAGCATTTATGACGGCACCAAGCAGGTCATGGACCGCATGTTCGTCCAGCACAACCGGAGTTTCAAAAAGGTGGTGCTGGTGGAGTTTCCCCGCTCCGGGGCCTATACCCTGGGGTTTGTAACCGGTTCCGCCCATGAACGGATTATGAGGGAGGTCGGCCGGCCTTGCGCCAACGTGTTCGTTCCCACCACCCCCAACCCCACCTCGGGCTACCTCCTGGTGATTCCCGAGCAGGACCTCGTGGAGGTCGGCATGACCGTAGAGGAAGCCCTGGCCTATGTCGTGTCCTGTGGGCTGGTACAACCTCAGGTTCTCAACGTCTGAGGACATTAAAAAATGTATTGATGCAGTTGGGGGGCTGTGTTAGAAAATCGCCTGAATAAGAAAATAAAGGAGATCAGGCCATGTACATTACCTCGGAGAGCGTCAAGGTCGGACACCCGGATATGGTTTGCGACGCCATTGCCGCCAATATCATCGCCGATATCCTCTCGGAGGAAAAGAAAATCGGCATGACCATCGACAACATGCCCCACTGCGGGTTGGAGGTCTTCCTGGGTAAAGGCCTCTGCGTTGTCGGCGGCGAGGTCGCCACCCGCACTTATGTGGACATCGAAAAAGTAATCAGAAAGACGGTGCTGTCCCTGGGATACAAGGACTCCGCCGTAGGTCTCAACGGCAATTCCATGGGGGTGCTCAATGCCATGATCCCCCAGTCGCCCGACATCAATATCGGCACTCGGGCGGGGATGGGTAAATATGACGAGATCGGCGCCGGCGATCAGGGTATCATCTATGGTTTCGCCTGCGACGAGACTCCGGAGCTGCTGCCGTTGCCCTATGTCCTGGGCAATCGTCTCATGCGGGCTTTTGAATACTGCGGCAACCCTGTTTTTGCTCCCGACGGCAAGGGGCAGGTGACCGTGGAATACGATGAGGACATGAAACCCCGAAGGGTGGCGACGATCCTCATGTCGAACGCCATCGATTACCGCCATGTCCCCGACACCTTCCGCAACACCATCGAACATGTGGCCCGGTCCATAGCCCTGGAAACCCTGGCGGATTATGTGGACGGAAAAACGGAGTTCCTCTTCAATCCCACAGGAGAGTGGCAGGCGGTCAATTCATGCAGTGCCGCCGACTCAGGGGTGACGGGCAGAAAACTGGTGGTGCAGCTCTACGGAGGCTATCCGGGGGCGCAGATCGGGGGCGGGTCGATCATCAACAAGACGCCGGAGAAGGTGGATTGTTCGGCAACCTTCGGGGCGCGCTATGTGGCGAAAAACATCGTCGCCGCCGGGCTGGCGAAGAAATGTTCCGTTCAGATCGCCTATGCCATCGGTATTGCCAGGCCCATTTCGATCTATGTAAACACCTTCGGTACCGGGCAGATCGGCGACGAGCCCCTGGGGAAGATCATCCTCGATGTTTTTGACCTGACTCCCCGGGGCATGATCGAGGGTTTCGATCTCCTCAACAGCAAGACCTACAAGAAGATTGCCCGGAATCTTTTCCTGGATGATTACGCCTGGGAAAAGACCGACAAGATAGATGCCCTCCGTCAAGCGGCGGGCCTTTAGAGGCAGAATTGGAGAAAGAGAAAACGGCGGTGCTTATCCGTTGGCCTGCCGTAAAACCTCGATTAGATAAGACCGAGGAAATATATACTATGAGCAAGGAGGATGTGTGGCTTACAAGAAAATAGATCCAAATCTACCCTATAAAGTTGCGGACATTGCCCTGGCATCGTGGGGAAGAAAAGAGATGGAGCTGGCGGAAAACGAGATGCCGGGTCTCATGGCGGTGCGGGAGAAATATGGACCGAAAAAGCCCCTCCAGGGTAAAAAGATCATGGGCAGCCTCCACATGACCATTCAGACGGCCATGCTCATCGAGACCCTGAAGGAACTGGGAGCGGATCTCCGCTGGGCCTCGTGCAACATCTTTTCCACTCAGGATCATGCCGCCGCGGCGATCGCCGAGGCAGGTTCGGCCGCCGTCTTCGCCTGGAAAGGCGAGAGCCTGGAGGAATACTGGTGGTGTACCGAGCAGGCCATGACCTGGCCGGACGGCACAGGACCCGATCTGCTCGTCGACGACGGCGGTGACGCCACCCTCCTGGTCCATCAGGGGGTCAAGGTCGAAAAATGCCCGGACATCCTCAAAGAAAAGCCGGAAAATAAAGAATTTGCCATTGTCATGGAACGCCTGGCCCGGGGATACAAGCAGAACCCCCGGCGTTGGCAGGAGGTGGCAACGCGGATCATCGGCGTTTCCGAAGAGACCACCACGGGGGTGCACCGCCTTTATCAGATGGAAAAGAACGGGGAACTTCTGTTCCCTGCCATCAACGTCAACGATTCGGTGACGAAATCCAAATTCGACAACCTTTACGGCTGCCGGGAGTCCCTGGCCGACGGCATCAAGAGGGCCACGGACGTCATGGTGGCCGGTAAGACCGTGGTCGTCTGCGGTTACGGCGATGTCGGTAAGGGTTCGGCCCAGTCGCTGCGGGGCTTCGGCGCCCGGGTCATCGTCACGGAGATCGATCCCATCTGCGCCCTCCAGGCGGCGATGGAGGGTTTCGAGGTCCGCACACTGGATGAGGTTGTGGGTACGGCGGACATCTTTGTGACGGCCACGGGTTGCTGCGACGTCATCACCGGCGCCCACATGGAGAGGATGAAAAACGAGGCCATCGTCTGCAATATCGGCCACTTCGACAGCGAGATCGCCATGCATTACCTGGAGGGCAATCCCCGGTGCCGGAAGGAAACCATCAAACCACAGGTGGACAAGTGGACCCTGACTTCCGGAAGGGCGATCATCGTCCTCGCGGAAGGCCGGCTTGTAAATCTGGGCTGCGCCACCGGTCATCCGAGTTTCGTCATGAGCAACAGCTTCACGAACCAGTGCCTGGCCCAAATGGAACTGGTGAAACATAAATACCGTCCCGGCGTTTACACCCTGCCGAAAATCCTCGATGAGGAGGTGGCCCGCCTCCATCTGGGCCGTCTTGGGGCGAAACTGACGAGGTTGACCAAGGCTCAGGCCGCCTATCTCGGCGTCCCGGTCAAGGGTCCCTTCAAGCCCGAGCACTACCGGTATTGATGGCCATGGGAAGGGGGCCTCGCCGCTCCCTTCCCAAAACCGAAATAGTCCTTGCCATAGCGGGCATAACTCTATAGAAGACAACATAACCATTGCGATACTCTTTTGCCTTCCGGCTTTCATTTCTCCCAAAACTGCGGTGGGAAATCCGGCTTATCGTAATAGAATCTATTCATTGATGGAGATGAGGGACCGAATCCATGACTACGTTCTTTAGAAAAATCCTCAAGACAAGATTGTTCCACGCCTTCCTTTATCGCTTTATCCGCCTTTACAGTTCGACGCTCCGGCTGCGGGTGGAGAATGAAAAGGAATGGATGGACTACCTAAGAAACGGCGGCAGAGTGGTGCTGTGTACCTGGCATCAGCAGTTCTTTTCCGCTATCCGACACTTCCAGCGTTATCGGGACTTAAAGCCGGCCCTGATGATCAGCAAGAGTTCCGACGGGGAGATAATAGCGGCGGTGGCCGAAAGGAGCGGTTAGCATACGGTGCGCGGATCATCATCACGGGGAGGCAAGGAGGCCTTGAGAAAAATGATCGAACATCTGCGGCGGACCGGGCTGGCCGGTCATATTCTGGACGGCCCCCGGGGTCCGGCGGGAATCGTCAAGGCCGGGGTGATCGAGCTTGCCCATGCCGCGGATGCCGCCATTACCCCCTTTTACACCTCTGCCGACCGGGCCTGGTATTTCAACAGTTGGGACAGCTTTTTCCTTCCCAAGCCCTTTGCCAAGGTCGTTATCTCCTTTGGGGAGATGATCAAACCGTCGCCCAGGGTGGATGCGGACTCGTTCGAACGTCGAAGATGCGAACTCGAAAAGATCATGAGTTCCGGGATGAGAATCAAACCTTCCAGATAATTTTCCGGTTGTTTTCATAAGGTGGATCTTTAGGTGTTCACCCGGCGGATCATGGCGTACGCCACGCCGGCAAAGAGCAGATTGGGGAGCCAGGCTGCCAGCAGGGGAGGGAGGTTGCCGGAGCGCCCCAGGGAAAGGGAAAAGGCGAAGACCAGCCAGTAGGAAAATCCGATGATCACTCCGGCGGCGATGCTTTGCGCCACTCCGCCGCTACGCTCGGACCTCAGGGAAAAACTGATGCCGATGGTCAACAGGATTAGGCTCACAATGCTGAAAGATGCCTTGCCGTGCAAATCCACCCGGTAACGGGTCGCATCGTAACCGTCGGCCTCCAGTTTTCTGATATAGGGGTACAGCTCGAAAAAACCCATCTTGTCCGCCTCTTTTTGCACCTGTTTGAAGTCTTCCGGTTTCTCGGGAAGAGGTATCGTTTGGGTCGTCAGTCTTTCCAGGCGGGGAAAACCGTCCCCGGCATTCCGGGTGGTGATCAGTAGATTATGAAAGATCCATTTCCCTTCCTGCCAGTTTGCCCGTTCGGCGTCGATCCTCCGGATCAGTTGAAACGAGGGATCGAGATAGTGAATCGTGATCCCATGAAGGGAATTGGTCTTGGGGTCGAACATGCGGAAATTATATATCGTATTGTCTCCCCGATACCAGATCTCGTTCTGTTTGAATATCCCCAATGACTCCTGCTTCTGCACCTCTACCAACCGGATGTGTTCCGCCTGCTGAAATGCCCGGGGGGTGATCAATTCGGTGAAAAAAAAGAGGAGGATGCTGACGATCGCACAGACGATCACCAGGGGTAAGCTCAGGCGGTAGAGACTGATCCCGTTGGCCTTGACGGCAACGATCTCGTTGTGCTTGGACAGGGTGCCGAAGGTAATCAGGGTAGCCAGAAGGATCACCGCCGGTGTCGTTTGGGAGACGACCGTGGGGATCATGTAGAAGAAATGGGCCGCCATTTGCCCCGCTGTGGCGTTGTTGCTCATGAACATCCGGATCTTGCCGAAAAAGTCAATTATCAGATAGATGGAAATGATGGACAGCAGGAGGAGGAAGAATGTTTTCAGATATTCTCTGAGGAGGTAACGGTCCAGAATCTTCATGATCTTGTCAACTTCCCACCCATCTCAGGCCAAAGGGGTTTCTCCGCCGCTGCCCTCATAAACAGCCAGATCCCGGCCGCACCCAGGATGATGTTGGGAGTCCAGGTCCCGATAAACGGCGTCAGTTGTCCCGTTTCGGCCAGGGCTTCTCCGCCCAGACGGAGGAGATAATAGGCGAGCACCACGGCCAGACCGATGGTGAATCCCCAGTATTTGGCCGTGCGGTGCTTCCGGATTCCCAACGGGATGCCGAGGATGCCGAAGACCAGGGTGGAGACGGGAATTGAGAACTTTTTGTTTATTTCTATGGCCAGTTCCCGCAGGTCCGTTTCCCTGAGCTTCTTGTCCCGCATCCGCTGCACCATCTCCCCGATGGTCATTTCCGTGCTGGACTTGGTTTTTCCCGCTTCGGCGCTCATGGCGGCGCCCAGATCCAGTTTTATGTCATAGCGGGCGAAATCCATCCGCCGGTAGCTCTTCAGACTGCGATCCACGCTGTGGGTGGCGCCGTTTTCCAGGCGCAAGGTGACGGTCATGGCGTTCGGGTCGGCGATCAGATAGGCTCGGGAGGCGATGATCGTGCTCTGCTCGCCGGTATTGCGGGTATCGGAGATGAGAACCCCTTCCATGTGTTCCCCGCTGACAGGCACCCGGTCGGCGTATAACAGGATGCCGCTGAATTCGTCGTTGAACACCTTTTCCTTGATGGCGACGCTGGCCTTTTTCCGGGCGATGTCGAAGAGCAGTGACTTGACGGCGTAATTACCGTAGGGGGCGAGATAGTAACTGGTCAGTGCCGTAAGCAGGAAACAGGCCGTGACGGCGATAAGGATAGGACGGGCGATTTGCGGCAGGCTCATTCCCGCCGCTTTCATGACCATAAGCTCGTTGTCGCTGGAGAGGCGCCCCAGTCCCATCATGATGGCCACAAACAGGGAGATGGGAATGGTGAACAGGAGGAAGGAGGGCATTAGGTAGAAGATGAGCAGGGCGATATCGGTGAGCCGGATGCCCTTGTTGACCATCAGGTCCATGAGCTGAAGAATCTTCCCCATGAGGAGAACGAAGGTGAGGATGAAGAGGATCATGAAAAAGGGGAAGGCGATCTCCTTCAGAATATACCGATCAATGATCTTTTTCATGATCCTCGCGGTTTCACACCATAAGCTTCAGCGGTTCGATGTATTCCGGATCTTCCTTGTCCATGATTTCGATGATGTGCTTGTGCATCCTCTTTTTCATTTCCCCGAAAATGGTCCGTTTCTTTTTGAAGCTCTTGGCAAAGGCTACGGATTCCTTCATCAGCTCCTCATAGTCCGCGCAGGCCTTGACGATGATGTGGTGTTCCTCCAACTCTTTGGCCCCCATACGCTTGCCGCTGAAGACGGCGTCTTCGAATTTGTAATAGGGGATCGCCTTTTTCAGGAGGGCGAACATTCCGGGTAGAAAGGGGATGCTGATGTCCACCTCGGGGAAGCAGAAGAACCCCTTGTCGGAGCGCATGAAGCGGAAATCGCAGGCACAGGCCATGATGCTCCCATCTCCGAAGGCATGGCCGCTGACCGCGGCGATGACCGGCATGGGATACAGGAGGATCCGCTTGAAGATCTTGTTGAGACCATACATGAAATCTTTGATGGCCTGAAAATCCTTTTTTCCGAAGACGTCCATGAGCCAGGTCAGATCGATGCCCTGCGACCAGTTCTTGGGATCGTTGGAGGTGATCACGACGGCGGTGATTTCACTGTCGGCTTCAATTTCGTCAAAGGCCTTCAAAATGGCCTCGGTGAAGGTCGGATTGTGGCGGTTTTCGCCGTTGGTCATGGTGATCACGGCGACATTTTCATCTTTTGTCCATTCCAGTACTGCCATGTTGTGTTCCTCCCTAAGGTAAAATTTTTGCTGCGCCCATGGGTAACGCTGGAGTCAGTTAGCACAATAGCCGTGATAATTCAATCAGCTCGGCGGCGATAATCCATTTGACAATTCCCGGCGCCAAAAGGTAGAACGAAATCATGGAAATCCCCTTGCTTAAAGACATAATCGTCATCTTCCTGGTTTCGGTGACCGTCGTTTTTGTTTTTCACAAACTCCGCATCCCTTCCATCGTCGGTTTTATCGTTGCCGGCATCCTGGCCGGACCCGATGGTCTCAAGCTGGTCGTTTCCAAGCACAATGTAGAGGTCCTGGCGGAATTCGGAGTGGTCGCCCTGCTGTTCACCATCGGGCTGGAATTCTCGCTGCGTACCCTCCTCAAGATGAAAAGGGGGGTGTTGATCGGCGGCGGCATCCAGGTGGGGATCTCCATCATGGCCGGCATGGTGATCGCCATGACGGCAGGCTATCCGCCCGGCCAGGCGGTATTCTTCGGTTGTCTGCTTTCCCTGAGCAGCACGGCGATCGTTCTAAAGCTCCTCCAGGATCAGTCTCAGATCGACACCCCCCAGGGGAGGGCATGTCTGGGCATCCTGATCTTTCAGGATCTCATCGCCATTCCCATGATTCTCCTGACGCCCTTCCTGGGAGGTGCGGGAGGGGATATAGGCGCATCCCTGCTTCTCTTGCTCGTGAAGGGCCTCCTCACCATCGGCGCCGTCTATGTGGGAGCAAGGTGGATTATCCCCTACCTGCTGTACAATGTGACCAGGACCAAGAGTAGGGAACTTTTCCTCCTGGTGGTCATCGTCATCTGCCTCACCGTTGCCTGGTTCACCCATGCCATCGGGATGTCGCTGGCCTTCGGGGCTTTCATGGCCGGACTCATCATCTCGGAATCGGAATACAGTCATGATGCCATCGGCCACATCCTGCCCTTCCGGGATGTCTTCCTGAGTTTCTTCTTCGTATCCATCGGCATGCTCCTCGACATCGACGTGGTATTCGCCAAGCCCGCTTTAATCATTCTCCTCATTGTGGGGGTGATCCTTCTCAAAACGCTGATCGCCTCCTCGGCCGTGGTCTTCGAAGGGCTGCCGCTGCGGCCCTCCCTGATTTCCGGCTTGGCCCTCAGTCAGATCGGGGAATTTTCTTTCGTCCTTTCCCTGGTCGGGGTAAAGCATGGTCTGATGGGAGGCGATGTCTATCAGCTTTTCCTTGCCGTATCGGTGATCACCATGGTCCTCAGCCCCTTTATGCTGAAAATCGCTCCTACGGCTGCCGACCGCGTGGTCGGCTGGCCGTTGCCCCGGCGCTGGAAGACCGGTTCTCCCCTGCACCGGCATGTGACGCGTACCCGCCGGCAGGATCATCTCATCATCGTCGGTTACGGGCTCAACGGACGGAATGTGAGCCGTGCCGCCGCCAGGGCGGCCATTCCGTATATGATTATGGAAATGAACCCCGAGACGGTGCGGCGGGAGCGGAAGGCCGGCGAGCCGATCTATTACGGAGACGCTACCCACGAGGCCGTATTGAGGCACGCCGACATCCAACAGGCCCGGGCGATGGTGGTGGTCATCAATGATCCCACGGCGACGCGACGAATCACCGAACTGGCCAAAAAGCTGAACCCGAAACTCCATGTGATCGTCCGTACCCGCTTCCTCCAGGAGATGAAGGCCCTCTATGATCTCGGCGCCGACGAGGTGATTCCCGAGGAGTTTGAGACCTCGGTGGAGATCTTCAGTCGCGTCCTCCGCAAGTATCTCATCCCCAAACCGGAGATCGAACAATTCATCGCCGAGGTGCGGGCGGCGGGTTATGACATGTTCCGCACGGTGGCGCCGGAATCCATCACCTGTTCCGATTTGAAAATCTGTCTTCCCGATGCGGAGATCGCCACCTTCCGGCTCACCGCCGGGGCCCCGGCGGCGAACAAAACCATTGCGGAACTGGCACTGCGGAAAAGACACGGGGTGACCCTCCTTACCGTCCGCCGTGGAGAGGGAATGATCTACAACCCCGAGGCGGAAATGGCCCTCCTGCCCGGCGATATCCTGGTGGTTTTCGGCGCTCCCGACAAACTGGCCCGGGCGGCGGAATTTTTCACCGTACAGGAAAGCGCCCCGGAGAAAGCCCCGGCGGGGATCTCGGAGGATGCCAGTGTACTTTAGTGGTCCGGAAGGGTTAATGGCGGTTCTTCTCAAGGACGTCAAGAGAGATGACGATGGAAAAAATGCCGCTTTGTACAGGTAATGTGCCGTGAAAGCCTCCTGGGCGCGTCTGACCATGCTCTTCGTGGGGGGCATGACCATCCTCCGGGCGGCGGTGGCTCCCACCTTCGGCCTCGGCGTTGACGAGGCACACTATTTCCTCTATGCCCGGCATCTGGACTGGAGCTATGTGGACCACCCTCCGTTGGTAGGCTGGACCCACTGGCCCCTCTATAAACTCTTCGGGACGAATGAGTTTCTGGTCCGCCTGCCGGCGATCCTCATCTTTGCCGCCGTCTCGCTGTTGCTTTACCGCTGGGTGCTATCCTTCAGCCGTTCTCCGGCGGTGGCCTTCCTGGCCGTCGTGGCCGTCAACTCCTCCTTCATCCTCAACATAATGAGCCTGATGCTGCTGCCGGACTGTTTCCTGCTCCTTTTCATCTTTCCCCTGATGACGACGATCCGGGCCATAGCCGCGGCGGAAAGGGGGCGGGAACGAACGGGGGATTATCTCATGCTGGGCTTTCTCCTCGGCCTGGCCGGATTGGCCAAATACACCGCCGTCCTGTTTATTCCTCCCCTGTTCGTCTATCTGCTGCTGAAGAAACGCTGGGACTTGCTCCTTGCCCCCCGGATGTATCTGGCCGCGGGCATCGCCCTGATGGTGATCAGCCCGGTTCTTTTCTGGAACCTGCAACATGATTTCATAAGTTTCCGCTATCAGGGAGGACACGTTTTGGCGGCAACGGCGCCGAGTCTCAAATCCTTTCTGGTTTCCCTGCTGGCCCAGTTCGGGGCCTACAGCCCCCTGCTGTTCATCGTGGCCTTCGCCGGCCTGGCCCGGGCTTGGAAAGATGACGACGACCGCCTCCGTCTCGCCGTGCTCTTCGGTGTGACGATCCTCCTGTTCTTCTTTTATTCATCACTTTACGAGCGGACGCTGCCCCACTGGCCAAGTTTGTTCTATCTCCTCTTCATCCCGGTGGGCGCCCATTACCTTCTCACTTCCGGGAGACGGAGGCAGAAAAATTTCTTCTATTTTTCCGTTGGCTTCAGCTTTGTGCTTACGCTTTTCCTCTATACGGCGCTGCCGGTAAAATGGTTTGCCTTTCCGGATTACCGGTCTCCCTATCGGGATATCGTAGGTTACGAAACGATTGCCCGGGAGGCGGACCGACTGCTTAGCCAAGGACCGCCGGGGGTGGGGGGGGAGGCCGCTTCTCCTACAGGCAAAGCGATATCTCCCGGGCAGAGCAAGGCACCTTCCTTGAAAACCCGAACCGATCTCTCCCTTGCTGCCGAAAGGGCTATTGATCAGGGCAATGGCGGGGAAAAGGCAAAGGCGGAGAAATCGGGCGCCGGACCTTTATCCGTTCCCGGGAGGGCCTTGGCTGTGACCAATTGGACGATGGGGAGCAGGATGATCTACTACAGTATCCCCTACGGCCGGGAGGTGTTCGTTCTCGACAGGCGCTTTGATCAATTCGATGTCTGGCAGGAGTCGCCGCCGCTGGGCTATGATCTGCTTTTTGTGAATACCCATTTCCATCAGGGGGACATCTGCCCGGCCTATCGCTGTGACGCCTGCCCATCGGTAAAGAAAATGGATATCGTCCTGAACGGCGGGAAGGTGGATACGGTGGAATACATCTGGTGCCGGAATTACCGGGGGATGAAATGAGCAGCGAAGACCTGCTGGCGGTCGTACGGAAAGAGGCAGGTAACGCAGAGTTTCTTGCCGGCCAGGGGATAAGCGGCGCCGGCCGGCCGGGGAATATGAAACCCCGCTACGGGTGCCGGCCATGAAAAGATCGCCGGGTGGCAGGTATTCTCTTTCGGAGACCGTCTCGTTTTCTCTTTTACTGGCGGTGGCGGTGGCAGGCAGTTACCATCTTCTCGACTTGCCGCTGGCGGCTCTTTGCCGTTCCCTGAGCACTCAGATAATCTCTTTTTTCGAGATCGTCACCATCCTGGGGGAGTCGACCTGGCCCCTCGCCGGC
>Ga0302248_1001396_pt1 | contig 18197 bp, 20 predicted proteins | sample AAG_UR_Leu_MG_FD_193528 | JGI IMG/M metagenome (GOLD analysis project Ga0302248, IMG submission 193528) | Enriched activated sludge microbial communities from anaerobic digester in WTTP, New Holstein, Wisconsin, United States - AAG_UR_Leu | ecosystem: Engineered > Bioreactor > Anaerobic >... | reverse complement strand
TGCGGCCGTCGCTCGTGGTACTGGATGACCCGCAGACGGATGAGTCGGCCCGATCACTCTCGCAGTGCGCCACGCGCGAGCGGATTCTGGCCGGCGCCGTCTTGGGCATGGCCGGGCCGGGGAAGAAGATCGCGGGCGTAATGCCCTGCACGGTGATCCGCCCGGGCGACATGGCCGACAACATTCTCGACCGCGAGAAGCACCCGGAGTGGAACGGCGAGCGGACCAAGATGGTCTATGCCTTCCCGACCGATGAGAAGCTCTGGGCCAAGTACGCCGAGGTCCGCGCCGAGTCGCTACGGGTCCACGGTGACATGCGGGAGGCGACGGCCTTCTACCTGGCGCACCGAGCGGCGCTCGACGAGGGGTCTCTGATCGCCTGGCCGGAGCGCTTCAACCACGACGAGGCATCAGCCATCCAGCATGCCATGAACCTCAAGCTCCAGGACGAGGCCGCCTTCCAGGCCGAGTACCAGAACGAGCCGCTGCCTGATAAGGGCGTGGAGGACGAGGGGTTGCTATCGGCCGACCAGATCGCCGAGAAGGTCAACGGCATGAAGCGGGGCGAGGTGCCGGTGGGTGCCACGCAGCTGGCCATGTTCATCGACGTCCAGGGCAAGCTGCTCTTTTGGCTCGTGGCCGCCTTCGAGGAGGACTTCACCGGGTACGTTCTCGACTACGGGGCCTATCCGGACCAGAAGCGCCCCTATTTCACGCTCCGGGACGCGCAGAGGACGCTGACGGGCGTGGCCAAGGGTGCCGGATTGGAGGGCGCGATCTACGCCGGCCTGGAGTTGTTGACCGAGCAGTACCTGGAGCGCGAATGGCGACGGGACGACGGGGCGATGGTCCGGATCGACAGGTGCTTGATCGACGCCAACTGGGGCACCTCGACCGACGTGGTCTACCAGTTCTGCCGACAGAGCCGGCACGCGGCGGTGCTATTGCCCAGCCACGGGCGGTTCGTGGGTGCATCCTCGACGCCGTTCAGCGAGTACCGCAGGAAGCGCGGCGACCGCGTGGGGCTCAACTGGCGCATCCCCAACGTCCAGGGCCGCCGGGCGGTGCGGCACGTGGTCTTCGACTCGAACTACTGGAAGAGCTTCGTTCACGGGCGCTTGGCCGCGCCCATGGGCGACAAGGGCTGCCTGTCGCTTTTCGGCCGCGACCCAGGGGCGCACCGGCTACTTGCCGAGCACCTGACCGCGGAGTACCGGGTCAAGACCGAGGGCCGTGGGCGGGTGGTCGACGAGTGGAAGTTCCGCCCCGAGGCCGTGGAGAACCACTGGCTGGACGGCCTGGTGGGCTGCGCCGTGGCGGCCTCCATCCAGGGCGCGGTGCTTCCCGGCACGGACGGGCCGGCGGTGCGGGAACGGCCGCGCATAAGGCTCTCTGATCTGCAAAGGAGCAAGCGATGAACCAGCCAGCCGGCAAGACCGATCAGGCAGTGAAGCTTGGGATCGAGTGTCCGACATGCGGGTGTCGGCATTTCCGGGTGCTCTTTACCCGTCCGGCGACTTGCGGACGGTTGCGCCGCAGGCGCGAGTGCCGGCATTGCGGCAGGCAGGTTACGACGTTTGAGCAGGTTGTTTGAGCGACAGCGTACATATACGTACTTTTCGGTGAAAAATGGAAATCGTTTCGCAACGCCGAGCCCCTGATGCCAATTTAGGAAGTAGCGACGAGTGCAGCCGCAGCATCCGTAGCGGATGACGGCCCGGCCTCGGGGGAAGATGCGATGCCCAAGGATCTGGAACGCGAGATTCGCCGGAACGCCAAGAGCCCCAAGCGGGCCAAGGGCGACTCGGGCGAGATGGAGCAGCACTCCCTCGCCGAGCAGATCGAGGCGGATCGCTACCTCGAATCGAAGAAGGCCTCCCGCGCACGCGGATTCTCCCTGCGGCGCACGAAGATGGTCCCCCCGGGGGCGGACTGATGATTGGGTGGCTGAAGCACCTCCTGATGGGCAAGCCCACCCTACGCCTCCGGGGGGCCGACCGGCGGTTGATGAAGCTGCTGCGCGGCCGGTACGACGCGGCGGCCACCAACCCCGAGAACATCCGCCACTGGGCGAACGCCGATGGCTTGTCGGCGAACGCGGCGGCCAGCCCCGAGATCCGGCGCATTCTGCGGAACCGCTCGCGGTACGAGGTGGCCAACAACAGCTATGCCCGCGGGATCGTGCTGACGCTGGCGAACGACGTGGTGGGTACGGGGCCGAGGCTGCAGATGCTCGCAGCCGACCCGGCAGTCAACCAGGCGGTGGAGCGGTCGTTCTCGGACTGGGCGGCGGCGGGGAACCTGGCCGAGAAGCTCCGGACCATGCGGATGGCGCGGGCGGAGGACGGCGAAGCCTTCGGGATCCTGACCAGCAATCCGGCGATGGCCCACAAGGTGAAGCTCGATCTGCGGCTGGTGGAGGCGGACCAGGTTACCTCGCCGACGCTCAAGCTGTCGATGGAGAACGCGGTTGACGGGATAGTGTTCGACGCTTTCGGGAACCCGGTCGAGTACCACGTGCTCAAGGAGCATCCCGGCGACCTGACCGGCGGTTTTGGGCTCCAGTACGACCGGGTCCAGGCCGCATCGATGCTGCACTACTTCCGGGCTGACCGCCCGGGTCAGAGCCGGGGTGTACCGGAGATCACGCCAGCCCTCCCTCTGTTCGCCCAGCTGCGCCGGTACACCCTGGCCGTGATTGCGGCGGCGGAGAGCGCCGCGGACTTCGCGGGCATTCTCTATACCGATTCGCCGGCCAACGGCGAGGCGGATGCAGTCGAAGCCATGGACACGATTGAGCTTGAGCGGCGTATGCTCGTCACCATGCCTGGCGGCTGGAAAATGGGGCAGCTGCACGCCGAGCAGCCGGCGACGACCTATGCGGAGTTCAAGCATGAGATTCTGAACGAGATCGCCCGCTGCCTGAACATGCCCTTCAACGTCGCCGCCGGCAACTCCTCGGGCTACAACTACGCCTCCGGCCGCCTGGACCACCAGACCTACTTCAAGTCGATCCGGGTGGACCAGGCGCATATCGGCAGAGCGATCCTCGACCGCATCTTCCAGGCATGGGCACGCGAGGCGGTGCTGATCGACGGGCTGCTGCCGCAGAGCGCGCGACTCATCAGCACCGACTGGTCGCACCAGTGGTTCTGGGACGGCCACGAGCATGTGGACCCGGCGAAGGAAGCCAACGCCCAGGAGACCAGGCTGCGGAACCACACCACGACCCTGGCGGTGGAGCACGCCAGGCAGGGGCGGGACTGGGAGGTCGAGGTTCGCCAGCGGGCGAAGGAAGTCGCGCTGCTGAAGGAACTCGGGATCACGGTAGCGGAGGCAGCGCCAGCGAAGCAGTCGGTGCTGGTGGAGGTTGGCGACGAGGAAGAGGCGGCTGATGCCGCGGCTTGATCTGCGGCTTGGCGCGGCGGGGTGCGGGAGGGCGAGCGGGATGGGCAAGCAGCTTCGGATCGAGTCGATGGTGACCGGCTGGCAGGCGGTGGAGGCCAAGGCCATGGAGGCCGAGGGGTCGCTCGTAGCCCGGAAGCTCCGGCGCTTCCAGATGGTGGCCTACACGGGTGGGGCGATGGAGCTGGGCGGCTGGCCGCACCCGGTGGTGGTGGATCTGGCCGGGATGCGGGTAGCTGCGCGCAGCCGGCCCATCCTCAAGGATCATGATGTCGCCCAGATCGTCGGCCACACCGACAACATCGGTATCACCGAGAGCCAGATCTCGGTTTCCGGGGTGATCTCGGGCACGGGCCCGGCGGCCGGCGAGATCATCTCCTCGAGCGAGAACGGCTTCCCCTGGCAGGCGTCCATCGGCGCCAAGGCTCAGAAGGTGGTCTTCATCCCCGAGGGGCGCGATGCGCGGGCCAACGGAGCGAGCTTCACCGGCCCGGTCTACGTGGTCCGGAAGTCGGTGTTGGGCGAGGTGAGTTTCGTGGCGTTGGGTGCGGACGAGGATGCGTCGGCGACGGTCGCCGCGCGTTCCGGCGGGAGACTGGCTCTGGATACGGAGGTCGAGGACATGGATTTCGAGCAGTGGCTGTCGGGCAAGGGGTTCGAGCTGGCCAAGCTGTCGGACGGGCAGACGGCGAACCTGAAGGCGATGTGGGAGGCGGAGACCGCGGCAGGGGCCCAGGCCGCTGACGCTGGTGCGGAGCAGGCTGCCGCGGCCCCCGCGGCGGTGGCGGCCTCGGCGGTGGCTGTGGCCGACGCGCCCGGTGTGGGCGGGGCTGGCGCCGGCGGGGACGGGGTGCCGGACGGCGGCGAGGTCATCGCCGGGCTCCGGGCGCAGTTCGCCAAGGAGATCCACCGGATCGAGTCGATCCGGAAGCTGTGCGGGTCGGAGCACGCGGAGCTTGCCGCCAAGGCCATCGCCGAGGGCTGGGACGTGGTCAAGACGGAGCTCGAGGTCCTGCGGGCGAGCCGGCCGAAGGCTCCGGCGGTGGTTTCGGGGGCCTCGGTGCCGACGGCCAAGGTGCTGGAGGCGGCAGTCTGCCTGTCGGCGGGGTTGGAGGCCAAGAAGCTGCTCGGCATCTTCGGGGAGCGGGCGCTGGACGCGGCGCACCCGATGCGGCACATCGGGCTGCGGGAGCTGGTGGCCGAGTGCGCCCGGATGGAGGGCATGTCGGTTCCGCGGGTCTTCGGCGACGGGGCCGAGACCATCACCGCCGGCTTCTCGACGCTGAGCCTGCCCGGGATCCTCGAGTCGGTGATGAACCGGGTGATGCTGGCCAGCTACGAGGCGACGCCGGTTGCGGCGCTGGAGCTGGCCCAGGTCGGCTCGGTGAGCGACTTCAAGGAGGTCACCCGCTACCGGCTGCTCGGGACCGGGGGCTTCGAGAAGGTGGCTCCGGACGGGGAGCTCAAGCACGGCCGCCTGGGTGAGCAGGGTTTCCGCAACAAGGCGGACACCTACGGCCAGATGCTGATCCTCACGAGAAAAGACGTGATCAACGATGACCTGGGTGCGTTCCTCGAGATCCCGAGCCAGATGGGCCGCTCCGGTGCCGAGCTGATCGACGAGCTCTTCTTCTCGCTGCTCCTGGCGAACCCCGGCGGCTTCTTCAGCCCGGCCAACGGCAACTTCCTGGACGGCGCCGACAGCGCCTTCGGGCCGGACAGCCTGACCAAGGCGCGGACGCTCTTCCGGAAGCAGAAGGCCGGTCCGGGGACCAAGGAGCGGGACAAGAAGCCCATCAACGTCCGGCCGGAACTCCTGGTGGTGCCGGTCGAGCTCGAGACCGAGGCGGACGTGCTCATCGGCGCGGCGCAGCTGATGATGGACTCGATAGGGGTCAAGACCAAGATCCCGACCGACAACCCCCACCGGAACAAGTACCGGGTGGTCTCGGCGCCGCACCTGTCGGACGCCTTTTTCAGCGGGGCGAGCGGCAAGGCCTGGTACCTCTTCGCCAACCCCGCGGTGCTGCCGGCCTTCGAGGTGGTCTTCCTGAACGGCCGCCGGGAGCCGGTGATCGAGCGGGTGGACGCGCCGGCCAACATGCTGGGCATGGGCTTCCGGGGCTACCTGGACGTGGGCGTCCAGGAGCAGGACCCGCGGGGCGCGGTCAAGGTCAAGGGCGAGGCTTAACGGATGGGAGAACGCCTCCCCGTCGCGGCCGAACAGCAGGCAATGTCCACCAAGGTGTCGAGTGGCTGCGGCGGGGAGGCCCCGGGAGTGTAGTGCGAAGGCATGAGAGAACAAGGCCAGAAGGAAGACGGAGGGGCTGGAAGATGATCACCGAGTACGTGCATGAGGGCAACGCCATCGACTTCGTGCCGGCAGCCGACGTGGCAGCCGGGGACGTGGTGGTGATCGGGGATCTGGTGGGCGTGGCCAAGCGCGCCTGCAAGGCCGGGACGCTCGGCGCCGTGGCCGTCGTGGGGGTCTACGACTTCCCGAAGGCGGTCGGGGTGGGCAGCGCCATCCCGGAGGGCTCGAAGCTCTACTGGGACGAGGCCGACAAGCAGGCCAAGACCGACTCCGAGGCCGGGGCCAACAAATACCTCGGGAAGTCGGTGAAGGCGGCGGTCGACGGCGACGAGACCGTCCGGGCCAGGCTGAGCCAGTAGGGAAGGCAGCCGGCCATGGACCTCCTTAGGCGCGGACTGGAGTGGCTGGAACGCGAGCGCGTGAAGCATGCCTCGCGCAACGTCCTCTATGTCCGCGCCGGGGAGGCCATCCAGGTCCGGGCCACGATTGGCAAGACCGTCTTCGAGATCCTGAACGAATCCGGCGTGGCCGAGCGGACGGAGACCAGGGACTACCTGGTCCTGGCGCGCGAGCTGGTGCTTGGTGGCGCGGAGTCGACGCCCAAGCATGGAGACCAGGTGCGCGAGCGCCAGGGATCGAAGGTCTACGTTTACGAGGTCATGGCTCCGGGCCGCGAGCCCGAATGGCGGTATTCCGACCTCTACCGCCACACCTTCCGGATTCACACCAAGCAGGTCGGCGTGGAGGACGCGCCATGATTGTGGACATGGCCATGAAGACGGGGATGGGTGCCTTGCTCGCCATCTCTTTGCCGGTGGGCGGCGACGGTGCGATGTGGGCGCAGTGGGGCCTGGCCGGCCTGGTGGTCGGGTACGTTCTCTGGCGGGATTGGCTGCGCGAGAAGCGCATGTCCGAGGCCATAGAGCGCGATCACAAGTGGGTACGGGAAACGCTTCTGAGCGCACTGGAGAAGAGCACCGCGGCGCTTCTGGCCAGCAAGGAAGGCAGCCATGCCGGCGACGGTTCCGCAGATCGCTGACGCGGTGGTCGCCGAGTTGAACGCGGCCACCTTGAGCGTGCCCGTCACGGCGGTCCGGGCGTATCAGCCGGTCTTTGACCTGGCCGACATGAAGACCCTGCGCGTTACCGTCGTGCCCAAGGGACTCGAGCAGGAGCTGGGTTCCAGGGGGAGCACTCCGCGGGAAGTGAAGGTCGACGTGGCGGTGCAGAAGAAGCTCGCAACGACAGATGCGGCCGAGGTCGATCCGCTGATGCAGTTGGTGGAGGAGATCGCCGCGATCTTCAAGCTCAAGCGGCTGGCGCACGCGCCGCTGGTGGTCTGGGTCAAGACCGAGAACGTGCCCATCTACAGCCAGGAGCACATGGCCGAGCTGCGGCAGTTCACGAGCGTGCTGACTTTCACCTTCCGGATCATGGAGTGACCCATGTACAACCTCGACATCGGCCGCATACCGCCGCTCTTCCTGGAGGAGGTCGAGGGGCACGTGCCCGCCGGCGGCAGTGTCACCTTCCACGGAAGCACGGTGCCGGCCGACGAGAACTGGTTGCTCACCGCGGTCTCGGTCTACGTGCCCAACAGCGCGCCGTGCTACGCGGTGCTCCAGATGGAGCCCATCGTCGGCGTCGACAAGGCCTGGGTGGACCTGGCCATGACCAAGGAACGCTCGGGCTCCGACCTGGATCTCCTGGACTGCTACGTTACCAAGCGGGTGATCATTCCCGGCGGTGGCCGACTGGTCGCCTTCGTGAAGAACGGTGCCAGCCAGCCCGCCGGCAGCGCCTGGCTTGAGGCCCATTACCTGCGCTTCCCGCGCGGGGCTATGCCGCAGGGGTTCTGAGCATGGTCGGCATGAAGGTGCGCTCGCGGATGGACTCCCGAAAGGTGGTCCGGGCCAGCCGGCGGGGCTCGATCAAGAGCCTGGGCCAGGCCGGGGCGTATCTGCGGGGCATCGCCAAGCGCAGCATCAAGGTTTCGAAGGACTCCGCGCCGGCCGGGCACCAGCCGCACAGCCGCAAGGGCCGGCTCAAGGGCGCCATCCTCTTCGGTGTGGAGAAGGAGCAACAGAGGGTAGTGATCGGCCCGACGGTCACGGCGGTGGGGCGGATCGGCCGCACCCACGAGTTCGGCGGCACGGAGCCGGCGAAGAAGCGCAAGGGGCGCAAAGCAACCTGGAAGCTGGAAGTCGGCGGCCACGGGCCGATCTCGGTCGACGGCGGCAAGCCGGTGGTGGTGAGGCTGAAGACCGCCAAGCAGGTCGCCCGGGCCGAGGCCGAGGCCAAGAAGCTGCCGCCGGCCAAGCGCCGGGTGGAGAGCAACCGACCGCGGAAGTATCCGCGGCGGCCGTTCATGGGGCCGGCGCTCGTGATCGGCAAGCCGAAGCTTTCCAAGATGTGGGCCAACTCGGTCCGAGGGTAAGGAGACAGCGATGAGCCACAAACTCGGCATGGAAGGCAAGCTTTTCAGGAACGCGGGGACCTATGCCATCCCGGACTGGAAGGAGATGAAGAACGTCAAGGATCTCACCCTGACGCTGGAGAAGGGTGAGGCCGACCTGACTACCCGGGGCAACGCCGGCTGGAAGGCGACGGTGGGTACGCTCAAGGAGGGCTCCATCGAGTTCGAGATGGTCTGGGACACCGAGGACGAGGGCTTCACCGCCCTGCAGAACGCCTGGTTCGGCGACACGCCGGTGGAGATGGCGGTGATGGACGGGCCCATCACGGCCAGCGGCAGCCAGGGCCTGCGGGCCACGATGTCGGTGATCAGCTTCAGCCGGAAGGAGCCGCTCGAGGAGGCCATGACCGCCTCGATCTCGATCAAGCCGACCTACGCCGAGCACGCCCCCGAGTGGATGAAGGTTACCTGAGGAGGGAGCCGCCATGCGAACCTTCAAAGACAACGCCGGCCGCGTCTGGTCGGTCCAGCTGGACGTCGCCGCCCTGAAACGGGTCCGGTCGCTCCTGGGCGTGAATCTGCTCGAGGTCATCGAGGGCAAGCTGATCGACCGGCTGTCCAACGACCCGGTGTTCCTCTGCGACGTGCTCTACGCGGTGGTCAAGCCCGAGGCGGACGCCCAAAAGCTGACCGACGAGGACTTCGGCCGGGCGATGGGTGGGGACGCCCTGGACGGTGCCTCGGCCGCCTTCCTGGAGGAACTGGTCGATTTTTTCCCCTCTCCCCGCCGGCGCCTTCTCCGGAAGGCGATGGAGAAGCTCGGGGTGTTCCAAGCGAAGGCGCTGGGTGTCGCGGAGCAGCGCCTGGCCAGTCCCGAACTCGACCGGCAGTTCGAGTCGGCGCTGGCCGAGCTTGGGAACTCATCTGGCGGCTTGCCGGGATCGTCGGAGTAGCGCCGGAGCCATTCACCCTGCGGGATCTGGTCTGGATGGCCGAGGGGCGTAGCCGGGAATCCTGGAACCATACGGCCTCGATCATGGCGATGCTCGCCAATGTCCACCGCGACCCGAAGAAGCACCGGCCCTACGGCGCATCAGATTTCCACCCCTACGCGGCCGAGGCCAGGCCGGTGCCCAAGACCAAGGATCTGTCCATCCTGAAGGCGGTCTTCGTGGATGGCGGCAAGTGAAGGAAGGAGACGGGAGATGAAGAGCTGGAAGACCACGGTGTTCGGTGTCTGCGCGATCCTGACGGCCATCGCCGGGGCGGTGAAGCTGCTGGTCGACAACGACCCGGCCACGAACCCGGACTGGACGGCCGTCTGCGCCGCGGTCGCGGCCGGGATCGGCCTGATCGCAGCCAGGGACAACAAGGTCTCGTCCGAGGACGTGGGGGTCAAGTGACCCCCTTGGCGGTCGTGCTGGGGCGCTTTCTCGGCGCGATGCTGGCCGAGTGCGCTCCGGTACTCGTGGAGGTGCTGAGCCATGCGATCAGGGAAGGGCTGGCTGACTCGGTGGAGGATGGTGCTCGCCGTGACGATCTGCGTGAGCGCCTTCTCCGGCGGCTGCGGGACGCACGTGATCGTAGTGCCCGAGGGGGAGCCGGTGAGACTGCGGGAGGCAGTCAAGGCCAAGGTCTGGGTGGCTGACAAGGACGGTCGGGAAGTCCCCGCCGTGGTGGTGCTGCCCGCAGGGTGGTGGGCCCTGTCTGACCCGGGACCTGGGAGATAAACGATGGCTTCCGCGGGCGGCATCCGGGCGGGGCTCGCTTTCATCGAGCTCTACGCCAACGACGCCAGGCTGGTGAAGGGCCTGCAGGCTGCCTCGCGCCGCATCAAGGCGTTTGGGGCAGGCCTGCAGGCCACCGGCCTTCGGATGATGGCCCTGGGCGCCGGGATCGTGACGCCCTTGCTGGCCAGCGCCAAGGGCTTCTCCGAGATGGGCGACCAGCTCGACAAGATGGCCAAGCGCACCGGATTCAGCGTGGAGACGCTCTCGGAACTGAGTTACGCCGCGGGCCTGGCCGGTACGGATCTCGGCGAGGTGGAGGTGGCCGCCAAGCGCATGCAGCGGATCATCGTGGGTGCGGCCGAGGGCTCGCAGACGGCCACGGACGCCCTGCTGGCGCTGGGGCTCTCGGCCAAGGATCTGCTCGCCCTGAAACCCGAGGACCAGTTCCTGGTGATCGCCAAGCGCCTGGCGGAGATCACCGACCCCACACTTCGCGCCGCCTCGGCGATGGAGGTCTTCGGGAAGTCCGGAACCTCGCTTCTGCCCATGATAGAGAACCTGGCCGAAACCAGGGCCGAGGCCCGCCGGCTAGGGGTGGTCATGACGGCCCAGGATGCCAAGGCGGCGGCCGAGTTGAACGATGCCTTTGGCCGGGTGACGGCGGTCTTGAAAAGCCTGGTGGTTACGGTGGGCTCGGCGCTGGCGCCGATCCTCAGTGAGATGGCCGGGAAGGTCACGGAACTCATCATGGCCTTCCGGGACTGGCTTGCCCAGAACCGGGGCCTGGTGGTCTCGATCCTGAAGATCGGCGCGGTGATCGTTGGAGTCGGGGTGGGGCTTACTGCCCTGGGGCCTATCGTCTCGGCGGTGGGCACGGCCTTCGGCGTCATGGCCTCGGTCATCTCGACCGCCCTGAGCTTCATTCTGACTCCAGTCGGCCTGGTGGTCACCGCACTGGCAGCGCTGGGCGCCTACATCGTGTGGGCGACAGGTGCCGGCGGGAAGGCCCTCGAGTGGCTGGGGGATCGGTTCGACGATCTCAAAGGCTTTGCCCTGGAGTCGCTCCAGGGCATCAAGGACGCGCTGGCCGCCGGCGACATTGCGCTCGCCGCCAAGATCATGTGGCTCTCCATGAAGGTGGTCTGGCAGGCCGGGATCAACTGGCTCAAGGGCTACTGGATCGCCTTCAAATACTGGTTCCTGCAGACCTCAAGCGACATCTTCGATGGCCTGACCATCGTGGTGGCCGAGGCCTGGTATGGCCTGCGGAGGATCTGGACGAACACCATCAACTTTCTGCTCAACCTGTGGACCAAGTTCTCGACCGGGGTCTTGAAGGTCTGGAACCATGTGCAGGGCTTCATGGCCAAGCAGTGGGCCAAGGTGCTGGGCACGCTCGATTCCAGCATCGACGTGGAGGCCGTGAGCCGGAACATCGACCGCCAGACCCAGGCGATGAACAAGTCGGCCCAGGTGCGCAGCGAATCCACCCAGGCCGAGCGCGACAAAGAGCTGGCCGGCATCGAGGAGGAGCGCAAGGCCGTCATCAACATGATCCTGGACGAGACCGACGAGAAGGACAAGGCCCGGAAACAGGGCCACGACCAGGAGCTGGCGGACTCCGAAGCCGCCCTGAAGAAGGCCAAGGAGGCGTGGGCGGCGGCCGTGGCCGAGGCCAAGGCCAAGCGCCAGGCGGCCGAGGCCAGGAAGCCGGAAGCGGCCCCGGAGGCGCCCGAAGTCCCGCGGTTCGAGAAGTTCCAGGAAGAGGTCGCTCCAGCGCTGGAGAAGGCCGCCCGGATCGAGGTGGCGGGCACCTTCAGTGCCGAGGCGGCCCGGGGCCTGGCCGTGGGGCCCAGCCTCACCGAGGAACGCACCGCCAAGGCCACGGAGGAGACCGCCAAGAACACCAAGAAGATCCTCGACCGGTTCGCTGACCAGGAATTCGAGTGAACGGCCATGCCCGCTGTGATTGAAGAACTCTTCTCGGGCCGGACGGAGACCCTGGCCGAGAAGTCCGTGGCCGAGCTGCCCTATGTGGTCCGGGATGCGGCCGACGAGGACGAGGTCAAGGCCATCGCCACGGTGGGCACGCCGGCAACCCACGACGGCCTGCCCCGAAAGTCCATCGAGATCGCCGAACGGGTCAACGAGCACACCTGGAAGGTGACGGTCAGGTACGAGAGCCCGGAGTCCGGTAGTCCGGGCGACGAGCCGGTCTTCAACTTCGACACCAGCGGCGGCAGCCAGCACATCACCCAGAGCCTGCTCACGGTGAACCGGTATGGCGTCAACGCTCCTGACTTTAAGGGCGCCATCGGCGTCACGGCCGACGCGGTCGAGGGCGTGGACATCACACTGCCCATCTACAGCTTCTCCGAGACGCACTTCCTGGCCGACAGCGTGGTCACGAACCCGTACAAGGGCGTCCTTTTCATGCTGACTGGCCGGGTGAACCAGGCCGCCTTCCGCGGCTTCCAGCCCGGGGAGTGTCTCTTCCTGGGTGCCTCTGGCTCGAAGCGCGGCACCGAGAAGTGGGAGATCGCCTATAGGTTCGCCTCCAGCCCCAACCGGGTTGGGATCACCGTGGGCGGCATCGGCGGGATCTCGAAGAAGGGCTGGGAGTACATGTGGGTCCGGTACGCGGACCAGGAGGATGCCGGGGCCAAGGCCATCGTCAAGAAACCCGTGGCCGTCTACGTCGAGAAGGTCTACGAAGATGGAGACTTCTCGCTGCTAGGCATAGGGGCCTGAGCCGTGGCCGGTGACACGCTTCGGAAGGTCGCTCCGGGCGAGACCCTCCGCATCCCAGCCGGCGCCTACAACGCATTCATCGACGCCGCCCAGGACTTCCAGCGCCGGCAGAGGGAGCAGTCCTCTCAGGCCAAGGATGCCCCGCAGATCCCGGGAACCGTCTACATCCGGAACGACAGCGGGGCCGACCGGGCGCGGTATGAAGTGCTCGGTGTATCCGGCCCGCTCTTTCCCATCGGAAGCCTCGACGGCAGCTTCCGTGACGTAACTGCCTTGACCGGGGTGGTTCCGACGGAGGCTGGCCACAAGGGCCGCTTTGTCGTCCTGGTGGAGCCGATCCGGGCCGGCCAGGTCGGCCGGGCACTGGCCGTGGGGGTATGCCCGGTCATGGTCAACTGGACCGACCCGGCCCACAAGTATGCCGACGTCGCCGATGGCAACGCCGGCTGCCTCCTCAGCTCGGAGAGTGGCTCCGCGGCCATCCTGTGGGGCGACTTCATGCCGGGCTTGGCCTGGATGCTCGTTCGGCTGCCCGCCGGCGGTGGGGGCGGGGGCGAGCCGCCCGAGATCGTCTACCAGTAGGAGTTTGCCATGGGTTTCACGGGCTGGCCAGCCGTGGCGAAAGAGTCGCCGATCTACGCCGACGAATGGGAGCTTTGCGGCTGGAATCAGCTCGTCGGGGCGATCAACGAACGCATCCTGGCGCTCAACGATTCCTACGACATGGACCTGGCCTGGCCGCTCACCCCGGTCGTCAAGAGCACGCCTCCTTACGTCGAGTACATGCGGGAGCTTCGGTCGAGCGTCGAACTCCTCCTCAACTACTACCGCGACCCCGATAATGGCAACTCCTGGATGGCGAGCATCGGCAAGGCTGGGTTTCTGACCCGGTTCATCGGTCAGCCGGATTGGACCGACCCGGTGCTCGTGGGCAAACGTGAGGAGGTGTTGCCAGGCAGCCCGGCCACGAAGATCTACGCCACGCATGTGAACGAGATCTGGCAGGCGGTCAAAGCGCTGCTCTGGCTGCAGTACACGGGGGGCGTGAGCCAGTACCGCTATGACAGGGACGGCACGGACGTTTTCTATTCAGGATTCGACTGGGACGGTTCCTGGGAACGGGCCAAGACCTACTTCAACGCGGCGGGGTACTCCTTGATCCCAGGAGGGGCCTATGTTTCACTCCGGGGAATCCGCTACTGGGACGTGCCATCGTATCCGCCCTCCAAGAAGAACACCATCCACAGCTCGACCTATAGGCGGCTGGTCTTTCCGGCTAATGGGCTCTCCTTCGCCGGGATTCCGCCGGCGGCGACCAAGCTGAAGCTCAGATATACGAAGTGGAACGAGGGCGGAGAGCCCACGCCGGCGGTCACCATCCACGACCGCGGAAGCATGGGCGGTGCGGCCTTCACGCACTATGTGACCATCCCGGCGCCGGGCACCTACTACACCGGCCTGTTCGATTCAGGCGCGCCCGACCCGGTGGCGCCGGAGTTCAGCCTGGAGCCCGAGGTCCCGGCGAACCTTGATGAGCTCAAGCCGGCGGTCCCGCCGGCGCAGTACACCCAGCGGACGAGGGGGTTCTACTTCGAATATCAGGGGCTCTACGTCAGGCCCGAGTTCGCCTATGTGTAGAACTTCCCGTTAACGTCGCAGTTCGTTCAGCACAACCCAATCCCCGGTGGCGCGCTCCCATTTCCAGAATACCCAGCCGTTGCAGCTCTTGCGGCGGACGGCGACAGCACCGGCTACAGACGGTGACGTGTACTTGTTGCCTTTGAAAACGATCATGCCATCCCGGCGGACTCGGGCCTTGATTGCCTTGCCCTTGTGGACAGCACGCAGGCTCCTATTCTCACGAAACCTTCTGATGTACTTGGCCAACACAGGCAGGCGCCCATCGCGGTCGTGTGGACCCGAGGGGCGGCCGTTGCTGACGGGCAAGCCGAATAGCTTCTCCCTCTCCTCCTTTTGCCAACGGGCGACGTCTCTGTTCAGCCTGCTCTTGAGATTCCGAGAACGTGGGAAACGACCTGTCTGCCGGTTGCCCTTTGGCTTTACGATCCGGAGCACCAGCGACTCCAACTCCTTCATGTGGGTGTCGCCAATGGTCAGATATACGCTGAAGCAGTCCCAAGAGTCGCGGTGCTTATCCCGCAGGTGCTGCTTGAGCCTTCCGCTCAGGCTGGTGGCCAGACCGACGTAGTAGAGCTTGCCTTTGCGGAAGAGGGCGTAGATTCCGTGCCGGTGGCGAATGTATTCGCGGATGATGGCCTGATACTTATCGAGGAGGTTGCGGGAGACGTTCTCCAGGTGCTCGCAGACTAGCGCTGTGTTCTTCACTGATGACCTCCCATGCCGCCATCGACAATCTTGATCTCGTCCTCAGTCAGCTCGTAAAGATCACAGACCAGCCGGTCGATCTCGGCGTCAGTGGATGCAATCAGGCGCTCGGTGGCCAGCTTGCTGCTTTCGCCCCGGCAGCCGGCGAGCTGCTTGTGAAGCTCCAGCATCTGCTCCACCAGTGAGACCATCCGGTCGTGCGCGGTCTTCTCGGTAGGCTTCGTGAAGTCGATGGGGCGAATGGGGAGTTGCTCCACGAACTGGGTGAAGTAACGGAAATAGCCACCGCGCATAGTTGTGCTCACACGCTTCAGGTAGAAGTCCAGGACTTTGCTGTTGAGCAGGCCCAGGACGTACTTCATGGCCTCTCGAACGTCGGGCTTGAGAGTAATGCCGTACCCGCTGGTGAAGGCGTACTCGCCGCCTTCGTCCAGCGCAAATGAGGCACGGTCTGCGATGTCGGGGATGAGTATCTTGGCAGCAGCCATGACGTCCAGGTTCTTGGGGTAGACATAGGCATACCAGCCGTCTCTCCGCATCCGGCCGTGTTCGCGGCTTTCAAGGTAAGTTTGGTTCTTGCGGAGATAGGCCAGGGCTTTCGGATACTCCTTGCCGAGTTCCTTCTTAGTTACCAGGACCATCCTGTCGCCTTCCGAGCGGTAGGGGATGATCACCAGTTTGCCAGAGGGGGCTATCGAGTAAGGCTTGATTTCCCTGCCCTGCAGGAAGAGGCGAACTGCGCCACGCTCGACAACGACATCCTTGCCCAGTTGCTTCGATTTGGCCGTGACGAGATTGCCTTTGACGGAGACCTGATCGAGCACGTAGACTTCATTCGCGCTGGTACGAATCCCTTGGGCGATCCTGGCAGCAAGTTGCCCCAGCTTCACCGGCATCCCGCTGAGCTTCTCGAACAGCCCCGCGCTCGGCCCCACTGCGAAGTTCCACTCCGCCGCGCCGATCTTCTCCGCCGGGATGGCACCCGCCTCGGCCTTGCCGGCCGCTCGCCAGGCCTTCAGGTCGGTCACCTTGGCGAAACTGCACGCCGTCGCACCCGCCTTGGTCAGGAACATCAGGCAGGTGTAGGTGGTTGCGCCCTGGAACACCTGCTGGTCGCCGAAGTGGACAACCTCCGCCAGGTGCCGGCCCTCGGCCAGGCACTTCCGGAGCGCCTCGCCGTACTGCGCGTTGAAGAATTTGTGCGGCAGGATGAAGCCGAGCCCGCCGCCGGCCTTGAGCAGGCCCAGGCCCTTCTCGACGAAGACCACGTAGATGTCGTAGTTCCCGGCCGCCGCCGAGCGGTAGAGCTCTTTGTAGATCTCCACCTCCCGCGGTGCCCACTCCTGCATGTTCTGGATGCGCACGTAGGGCGGGTTTCCGATGACGCAGTCGAACCCGCCGGCCCTGGCCGCCTCCGAAAATCCGGCCTTCCAGTCGAAGGGGTTGATCCGCTGCATTTCCTCCTGGTCAGGCAGGAGCCGGCCGGCGAAGTAGTCCGGCCCGATCAGGCTGTTGCCGCACTTGATGTTGTTGTCAAGGTTGGGCAACGCCCGCTCGTGGAAGAGCTGCATCTGCTGGCCGACGGTCTCGTCGGTCTCGCCCTCCAGGACTTTCAGGAGCAGCGAGAGCTTGGTCACCTCCACTGCCTGCCTATCGATGTCCACGCCGAAAACGTGCTCGGTGAGGATGCGTTTCTTTTCGGCGATGGTTAACCGCCACTCCGGCTGGCCAGCGGCGCCGGCTGCCTGGCGCATCGCGTCATCGTTCTTCTCCGGCCCGTTGTTCGTGTACCACCGGAGGTGGTGGTCGAGCAGGTGTTGGTAGGCGCCCAGCAGAAAACTTCCCGAGCCGCATGCCATGTCCAGTACCCGGAAGCCCCTGAGCTGCTTCGGCCCCTTGCCCTCCACCTGCTTGCCGACGGTGTTCCGGACGATGTAGTCCACGATGTAGGACGGGGTGTAGTAGACCCCACCGGCCTTCTTGACCTCGGGCTTGTCCTCGACCTTGGCGCGGCCGCCGTCGGTAACGCGGATGACCTTGCCCAGGAACTGCTCGTACACGTTTCCGAGGATGTCCGCCGGCAGCAGGTTGAAGGCGTAGGGGCACTGTGGGTAGTAGAGGCTCTTGATGATGGCCGCCAGGACCTTGTCATCGACCTTGAGCTTGGGGGTCAGCCGGTCGGCCTCGAAGTCGAAGAGCCCCGAGTTGTACCGGGCCTCCGCCTTGCCGAAGAGCTTCAGCAGCCTGGTGTAGACGTCCTCCCGGTCCAGGAGCTTCAGGAGCAGGTTCTGCTCCTCCATGCCGCGGTCTTCGGCCATGCGCAGGAAGATGATCCGGTCGATGGTCCGCTGGACCGAATCGTTCAGGTCGCCGGCCTCCACAGAGTTGCGGTTGGCGATGTTGTGGGCCAGCAGGTCACGCCAGCCCTCGATCTCCTTGAGGAACTCGGCATCGACCGTGGAAGCGCCGCGCCTGGTTCCGGTCCCTTCGGCAAACCGGTCGAAGGCCCCAGAGATTACTGCCTCTCGGGAGAAGAGGTCCCATACCTCGCGCCAGTGGTCCGGGTACTGCTCGAATCCCCAATAGGAAAGCCGGGCCTTGCTGGCCTTGTCCTTGGGCGATGGCCGCACCCGACAATCGTAGACGGCCAACTCCTCGAAGTCGGTGAGGATCGAGAGCGGCAGCTTGGCCGTCCAGCCGTAGCGCCGCACCTGGTAGGCCGGGGCCACATCCACTTCGATGTTCGCCCCCGGCTTCTTGGCTTCGGCGAAAAACTTACGACTCGCTCCGATCCGGAAAGCGTAGTCCGGCGCCTTGACCTGGCCCTCGGCGTCGAGCGCCGGCTCGGGGATGACCTCGCGGTACTGCGGCGCCGCACCCGCATCGTTGCGCACATCCCAGCCCAGCGCCATGAACAGCGGGTCGATATACTCCATCCGGACGTGGGCTTCCTTGTAGTCCGGAGAGTGGTAGGCCTCGCGATTGGCCGCGAAGCGCTTTGCCAGTCGGGCTATGTCTTCGCGCCCTTGATCGTAGCTCTTGTTCATTGATGCCTCCGGCTGAAGCCCAAGCATACGCCGCGGGCAGCGGCCGTCAAGGCGCCGACATCTTGAATCATCCTCAGTTGTAAGGGGCTGAAGAAGAAAGGGCTCCTCATCCGATAACTCCTTGAACCCGGCAAGGTTAAGGAGCCCGAGATGAGGAAGCCCAGTTTCTGCGTTGGGGTGTTGTCTTG
>Ga0302248_1001390_pt1 | contig 18307 bp, 8 predicted proteins | sample AAG_UR_Leu_MG_FD_193528 | JGI IMG/M metagenome (GOLD analysis project Ga0302248, IMG submission 193528) | Enriched activated sludge microbial communities from anaerobic digester in WTTP, New Holstein, Wisconsin, United States - AAG_UR_Leu | ecosystem: Engineered > Bioreactor > Anaerobic >... | reverse complement strand
CGAACATAAAAAACAATCGATTCAAGCCCACGGAGGTTTCCATAATATGAGGAATAAATTTCTCGCCGGTTTGCGGATCGGCATACGTCAAATCCTGGCCGGAAAATTTGGAGTGCTGGCTCAAATCCCAATCGCCGCGCGCGTGGATACCCTCCACTTCTTTGTAGCCGCCCAGCGCCTTGAAATTATATTCAATATCATAAGCCTCGGAAGCGTAGTGCGCCAATTTTTCGTGTTGGTACCAGCGGATGTCGCTTTCACCCATACCATACTCCAAATACCATTCCCAGCGGACTTTTTTCCATTCTTCATATTTTTCTTTCATCTGCTCTGGGTGCAGGAAATATTGCATTTCCATTTGTTCAAATTCGCGCGTGCGGAAAATGAATTGCCGCGCGACGATCTCGTTGCGAAACGCCTTGCCCACTTGCGCGATGCCGAACGGCAATTTCACCCGCGCGGTATCCAGCGTGTTTTTATATTCCAAGTAAATACCGCCGCAAGTTTCGGGGCGCAGATAGACCACGTTCTCTTCGCTTAACGCGTCGGTGGGCGAACCCAGATTTGATTTCACCATCAGGGAAAATCTTTTGGCCGGCGTCAGATCCGCCGACCCGCAATTGGCGCACTTTAATTTTTTGGATTCTCTCAATTTATCAAGTTCGGCATTGATAAATTCCAGCGGCTGTTTGTCCGCCGACACGCCGAATTGTTCCAGAATATGATCCGCGCGCCAGCGGGATTTGCATTTTTTGCAGTCCACCTGCGGATCGTCAAAGCTGTCCACATGGCCGGACGCTTTCCAAGTTACGGGGTGCATAAAAATCGCGCTGTCCAGACCGACAATGTCGTTGCGCAACTGCACCATATGCCGCCACCACGCGTCACGGATGTTGTTTTTCAGCAGTGTTCCGTAATGGCCGTAATCGTAGACCGCGGCAAAACCGCCGTAAATCTCCGATGACGGAAAAACAAACCCCCGCCTCTTGGCCAACGAAATGATATTTTGCAAGTAATCCACGTTTCAAATGAAAATTTAAAATATCAAAATGAAAAATTAAGGTAATTTTAAAAATAGACTTGCACGCGCGATTACACGAGGGATGAACCCTTGCCTTGCGCCTATTTTGGATTAAGCGTGTGAGCCAATTTTAAATTTTAAATTGTCATTTTGATTTTTGATTTTTCAATTTTTAATTTGGTTTGGGTTGCACGATGCCGCTGTTTTCAATCAATATCGGGTCGGAAAGCGACGCGGTGTCCAACGCCGGCGACACCGATTCCAGCGAGGCCTCCGTCCATTCATCGCCGCCCTTGATCACCGCCTGGCCAATGATTCCGGCCGTCCCGCCGATTTGCGAACTCATCGGCGACACCGCGATTTGGAAAGAAACGTTCAGCGGATTGGAAACCAGCCCCTGCCCGGCGGCCATATCGCCGATATTCCAAACAATTTCACGGGTGGCTTCGTTATAAGTCAAGCCGGCGGTTTGTATCTCGGGGAAAATCTTGCCGGGAACAAATTGCGCCTCCGGCGGCAAAGTCGCGCGGACGGCCACCTCTTTAACGTTTGAATAATAATTTTTGGCCTGCCAGGTGACGGTGTAGGTGGTCGCCGTTCCCGCTTGCGGCGGCAAAGGCCCGGTATTGCCGAAAATTTCATCGCTGTAAAAAGCTTTCTGCGCCAGCTCCAATTTTGAACTGATCTTGGTGACAAAATCTTCCCGCGCCGGCCCAACCATCACTTTGTTGGCCAGCTCCGGACGATTCAAGCGGCTCAAGTCGTCTTTCAGCTTGATCCAGAATTCAACCTTGCCTTCGTTGGCCATCGGCAAATAGGCCAGCTGGGAATTCTGTTTCCAGTCAAACACCAGCGAATTGTCTCCCGGACGGAAACTGCCGGTTTCGGACTTGATGGTGCCCAGGTCAAACAAGTCGCCTTCAAGGCTGTCCACCAAAACCAGATTGTAGAGCTCTTTGTCGCTGACGTTTTTGTAATAAACTTCATAGTGCAACCATTCGCCGGGTTTGGCGGTGTAATTGGCATCGCCGTTGATCGTTTGGCGCAGGGCCACCGTGGGTTTGACGATCCGGGCTCCTTTTTCAATTTCCCGCAACTGCATATACTGCCCGTCTTTCCACATTCCGATGCGGGCGCGGAAAACCTTGCCCTCGTCCAGCGACCCGGAAAGCTGTCCGACAATGTCAATCGTGCCGGACTGGTTTTTGTTCAAAACCGGAATCACCCATTCGTTCTTGTCAAAAGACTTCGGGGAAGACTGCGAAAAGGAATAGCCGGCGGGATAATCCACGCTCACGCGCAAATCGGTGAGCAACCAGTCAACGTTGGAAAAATAATTTATCTTTAAATGAAAACTCTTGTCCGCTTCCACGGTGGAGGAAAGATCCATTTCCAGATCCAGCGGCGCTTCTTTCATAATCGTGGTAAAAGTGGTGGACGATTCATAGCGCGCGCTCAAATTTTTGGGCTGATAGGAAACCGACGCCTTGGCGATTTTGGCTTCGCCGGCTTTTCCCGCCACGCGGAATTTGAAGGTATAGCTTTTTTCTTCCCCGGGATAGATCGCCCCGCCCAATTTTTCGGCGTCAAGCACTTCTTTGGCGAAAATTTTGTCGTCTTTGATGGAAAAATCCGGCGCCGTGAACACCAAACTCGGGTTTTCCAAACGGAAATCGCCGTTGTTTTTGTATTTGACCACATATTCCACTTCCTGCCCCAAGGCCGCTTCGCGCGGTCCGAAAATTTCCAATTTCAATTCTTCCTTGGAGTAGATGTTTTTGCGCCAAAAGCCGTAACCCACGGCCGCCAGCACCAACGCGAAAACGATTAAAACTTTAAAAAATTTGCTCATTGGAAAATGATAAAATTATTTTGTTCTTGATTCACCGATCAGAAAACCTGAAAAATTTTTGTCAGAAAAAGCAAATATAAAAACAGATACAGCCAGCCCTGTCCGGAGCTTATTTTGCGCGAAAACCCCGAGACTGTCAACAGCGCGACCGCGGCGGCGAAGAACGGCAAACCGACCGCGGCGGCGGAAGCGCCCACCGGCAGAGGCGAAAACATTGCCGCAACACCGGTGACCAGCAAAACATTCACCGCCGTGCCGGAAAAAACGTTTCCCATCACCAATTCGTAGCGTTTTTTGGCGATAATTTTCAAGCTTCCCCAAATTTCCGGCAATGCGGCGGTGGCGGCTAAAACCGAAAACGCCAACAGCACGGGACTTATCGCCATCGCTGTCGCGGCGCCGGCCAGCGCCTCAACGGCGAAAATCGCCGCCAGCGCCAGCAGAACCGCGCCGGCCATCCCCCGCAAAAGCGCCCGGGCAGTGTTTTTGGCGTGGCCGTCAAAACCCCGGCCAAACCGGGCGCCCACGATTTCAACCAGTCCGCGGCCGGCCGCCAAAAATCCCGGCGCGACGATATCACGGGGAGTGAACCGGTTAATCCGCCCGCGCGCCGCCAAAAATACCACGCATACCAAAAACGCAACCACCATCAACAGCCCCTCTTCAAAAAAAACAATCCCGTCGGCGGCGGAAAACCATAATATCGCGGCGCTTCCCGCCAGCAACGGCGCCTCGGCCTCCGCGCACTCGCGGACAATCGGTAAATTTTTTGCCGCCGCCGCGGACGCGCCAACCACCAAAAAAATATTGGCGACCGACGACCCCAAAACGATTGGCAGAACCAATTCCGGGCGGCCGGACAAAACCGCCGCCAGCGCCAGCGCCAGTTCGGGCAATGCCGCACCCACGGCAATCGCGGCAAATCCCGCGGCGGCGGCCTTGTTCAAAAACCGGGAGGCGGCGGCGGAAAACCACACCGCGCCGATTAACAGCGCCGCCAGCGACACGGCAAATATCAATAGCCAAATGAAAAGTTCCACGGACAAAATTGAAAATGTAAATATCAAAATGAAAAATGACAATGTAAAACTGCAAAATGTCCGGCTTCCGACATTTTAACATTTTAATCTGTCATTTTGATCTTTGATTTTTCAATTTTACATTTATTAGACCTACTGCGCAAAAATTTGCGCAACGAAATTTTCAGATTTCGCGCGAGCCAAATGAGGAGGGAGGAGGCATATTGAGCTTAAATATGCCGACGATTGACGAATTCGGCGCAGCCGAAATATGGAAATTGCAGTAGTAAATCTTTGCGCAGTAGGCCTATTGTTAGTTTAACATTTTTTGACGCCCAGCCAAAGAGTCCGGGCGCCGATCTTAATCTCCGCTTCCGCCGCGGTTTTGGCCGGCCTCTGGAATTTCAGCCCCGCGGATTTGGTTTCTTTGGCGATTATCAGTTGGTTCTTGGCCGCCGTTTCGCCCAACTCCCCGTCGGATTGGACATAAACGGCGATCTTGTCCGCCGGGGTAAACCGGGCGCTTTTGCGCAACTCTTGTATTTGGCGGATAATCTCGCGCACCGCGCCCTCTTCCTCCAATTCCGGAGTGATTTCCCAGTCAAGCGCGGCAAAAACCGGCAAACCGGCGTCAAAAACAATTTCTTTCACATTGATTTCTTCTTTCACCAGATCGCGCAAGCCGCCCGGCAAATTCTTTTCCCGCAAAACCAATTTTGCCAGCGGCTGGCGCACCTTAACGCCCCGCTTGGCGCGCTCGGCCAGCGCCCACGCCACCAGGCGGCGCGCTTCTTCCATTCCCGCCTCAAGATCATCGTCAATGAATTTTTTCAAAGGTGCGGGCCACGCTTCCAAATGCACGGACTTGCCTTTGCCAAACCCGGCGCCGGACAAATCCTGGTAGATCTCTTCGCTTAAAAACGGAACGAAAGGCGCGCACATTCTGGCCAAATTTTCCAGCACGGCGGCAAAAACTCCCGCCGCCGCTTTCAATTCGGCGGCGCTTTGCGGGTGCTGCAAGCGGCGGCGGGACCGGCGCACATACCACAGGGAAAAATCATTGATCGCAAAATCTTCAATTTTTCGGGCCGCCGCGACAACACCGTAATTTTCCAACTGAACGGAAATTTCGCCAATGGTTCGGTTCAGCCGCGAGAGTATCCACCGATCCAAAACATTCTTGGAAACGGCGGCGGACGGTTTCGCTTTCGGCGCGTAGGTTTTCAAAAACAAATGGCAGTTCCAAAGAGTCAGCAAAAATTTTTTGCGCGCCAACTCCAAATCCTTTTCCGCGTAAAGCTTGGCGTCGCCGGGGTCGTTGACGGTGTAGAAATACCAGCGCACCGCGTCGGCGCCGTATTTATCGGCCATTTCCCAGGGATTGATCACATTGCCTTTTGACTTAGACATTTTTTCACCCTTTTCGTCCAAAACGTGTCCCATTGACACCACATTTTTGTAGGGCGCGCCGAATCCCAACGACGCGGACACCGCCATTAAAGTGTAAAACCAGCCGCGCGTTTGATCAATCGCCTCGCAGATGAAATCCGCGGGAAATAACTTTGGGGCCTTCGCTGAAGCTACGGCCTCCCGAAGGGCGGCCTTACCAAGCCACGGCCAGCCCGCTTGCGCGAAGGGCATTGATCCCGAATCCAGCCAGCAATCCAAAACTTCCGGCACGCGCGCCATTCTTTGTCCGCAATTCGGGCAAAGCGGCCTGATATTATCAATATACGGCCGGTGCAGGTCGGTTTCCATGTCATCGCCAAACGGCAATTGTTTGAATTCAATCTCGCGAAACTTGCCGGTCTCAATTTTCTTGATTTTTCCCCGATGGCGGCCGTCCAAAATCTTCGGCGCCGGCACGCCTTTTAATGTGTGCTCCAAAATTGTAAGCGGCAACTCGTGCGATACCAAAACAATGTTTTTGCCTTCATATTTTTTGTCAATTTCGGCAATCAACTCATATGTTCGCCGGCGGATATTTTGCAAACTCTCTCCCTTAGGCACTTTGGCGGTAAAGCGATTTTTTTGTTCCGCCAGATAATCCCAAAAATTTTTGGGGTCGCGGCCGTTGAAAATGCCGACATTGGCTTCGCGCAACCTTTTGTCATGGATGATTTTGGCGCCGGTGGTTTCGGCAATTATCCGCGCGGTTTCTTTCGTCCGCAACAAGTCCGAAGCGACAATCAAATCTATTTTTTCTTGGGCCAGTTTTTTTGCCGAAACTCGGACTTCTTTTTCGCCTTTCGCGGTGAGCGGCAAGGGCGCCGGCTCCGGCCAACAGGAAGCGACTTTTTTAACTTGCCGTTGAGAATGGCCATGGCGGAAAACAAAATAACGGTTGTTGGAATATTTTTGCCCGAGCAGATCGCCCGCGGATCCAAAAACTTCCCGATGGCCGCAATCGCATTGCCACACCGGCAGGGGCGTGCCCCAATAGCGGTCGCGCGAAATCGCCCAATCCTTCACCTCGCGCAACCACTCCCCAAACCGCCCTTCTTTCAAGTGCGCCGGCACCCAATTGATTTTTTCGTTGCCTTTCAACAAATCTTGCCGCAACGACGTCATTTTGATGAACCAGCTTTTTTTGGCATAGTATAAAAGCGGCGTTTTGCACCGCCAGCAAAACGGATAATCATGTTCATAGAGTTCGGTCTTGAGCAATAGCCGCCTCCCTTCCAAATCTTTAACGATTAGCGGATCCGCGTCTTTAACAAACATTCCCGCCCATTGGGAAACTTCGGGCAGAAACCCGCCGTCTTCGCCAACGTTTAAAACCACGGGAAATTCCGGCTGGTGGGCTTTTGTCCGGCAGCGGTTTTCCTTTTTAATCGTTTCCATATCTTCAGCGCCGAACGCCGGCGCGATATGGACGATCCCCGTGCCGTCTTCCGCGGAAACAAAATCCGCACCGATCGTTTGATAGGCGGCAGGCGCTTTTTCATCTTTTATCGGAAACGGCGGCTGATAGCGCAATCCGATCAAATTCCGACCGCTCATTTCTTCCGCGATCGCATAATCATCTTGAATGATCGCAAAACGGTTTTTGGCCAAAATCAACGCCTCTCCCGGTCCGGCCTTGGGCGCCGCTTTTACATATTCCAGCTCCGGATTTACCGCCGCGGCCACGTTGGCCGGCAATGTCCAGGGAGTGGTGGTCCAAACCAGCAACGCGGTATTTTTAAACTCCGGATCAACAACGGGAAATTTAACATAGACCGAAAGATCTTTCACTTTTTGATAACCTTGCGCCACTTCGTGGCTGGAGAGCGCCGTGCCGCAACGAGCGCAATAGGGCACCACCTTATAGTCTTGGAACAAAAGCTTCTTTTCCCACGCGCGCTTCAAAATAAACCAGACCGATTCCATATAGCGCGGATCATAAGTGATATAGGGATTGTCCATATCCAGCCAATAGCCGATGCGTTCGGTGAGTCCGCGCCATTCGCCGATTTGTTCAAACACCGAATTTCTGCATTCGCGGTTGAATTTTCCAATGCCGTATTGCTCAATCTCTTTCTTGTTTTTCAGCCCCAATTTTTTTTCAATCTGCAATTCCACCGGCAGGCCGTGCGTGTCCCAGCCGGCGCGCCGGCGCACCCGAAAACCGCGCATTGTTTTGTAGCGGCAAATCATATCCTTAAACACCCGCGTCTCCACATGGTGGATTCCCGGTTTGGCATTGGCCGTGGGCGGCCCCTCATAGAACACAAAATCTTTCCGTGTTTTGGGTTCGCGCTTGACCGATTTTTCAAAAATCAAATTATCTTTCCAAAATTTGATAATTTTCCCTTCCTTTTCTTTATAATTTTGCTCCATATTGTTTTTTGCCACAACTTCAATGTAGCAAATCTGGCCGATATTTAAAGGGTCTGTTGCCAAATTGACTTCAGGGCGAAATTAACAAAAATTACAGGGGCTGGCCCCCTGTAATTTCAGAGCAGAAAATCAAGATAGTTGTCTTTGCCGATCAAATCAAATGATGATTGCGGATAGTTTTTACGCCACAATTCCGGCGCGGATTGCCCGCGGTTTTGCCATTTGCATTCAAACGCCGCAAGCTTTCCGGAAGATTCTTTCACGATATCAACCTCTTGTCCGCTATGAGTGCGCCAAAAATAATAATTTTCCAGCTTGTTGGCGATATTGGTTTGTTTTTGCATTTCCATAAAAATAAAATTTTCCCATAGCCGGCCGATATCATCGCGCGACGCCAATCCGTTGAATTGCGAAATCACCGCGTTGCGGATGCCGTTATCCAAAAAGTAGTATTTGGCCTTTTGCGATATCTCACTGCGCAAATTGCGGGAAAAGCCGCGCACTTTTTTGATGACAAACATTTTTTCCAGCAAATCCAAGTAGCGCGACACGGTTTTGTTGTCGGCTTTGGCGGTTTGCGCGATTTCATTGACGGAAACTTCGCCGCCGATTTGAAACGCCAAACATTTGACCACATCCAGCAATGTGTCGGGAGACCGCACCGCTTCCAGCGCCAGCGCGTCCTTGAACAGATATGAAGAAACCAGCTCATTGAGAATTTTGGCTTTTTTCGCCAAATCGGATTCGTTCAAAACTTCGGGATAAGCCCCATAGATCAGCAATTTTTCCAACTCAACCCCCAGCTCAAATTGACTGGCGTCCATTTCCGCCAGCGCCAGCGGCAAAAGAAGCATGGAAAAATGCCGGCCGGTGAGCGGTTCGCCGATTTCTCCGGCGATGGAAAGAGATGACGACCCTGTCAGAATGATGTTTTTTTCGCCGAACGCGTCAATCATCATTTTGGCGCCCTGCCCGATAAACGGAATGTATTGCGCTTCATCCAGCGCGATAATGTCATATGGTCGGGCAAAATCAATGATTTTAGTCAAACTTTGCGAACGAAAAACTTCCCGCAATGCAATGTTATCGCCAGTGGAATAAAAAATCTTCTTGCCGGTTTGAGTCGCCAAATATCGTTTGAGCAAAGTGGTCTTGCCGATACGCCGCGGGCCGTAAATCACCAGCGCCCGTCCGGGCGTCAAATTATTTTCAATAGTTTGCCGCCGCTTAAATTTCATAATTTTATGGATGATAATACCTCATTTTTATACAAATATATAGTATCACACCCCCTCGCTTTCTGTCAAATCCATACCCTCCGCCTAACCAAAAAATTACAGAGGCTCAACCCCTGCAATTTTTAAAACCTATGTAAAATCAATTTATTTACTCTTCTTCAATACTTTGACAAAATCCGAGCCAAATCAGCCCTTAATTGAGCGAATTTAGCTTTAATTCTGCCAAAATCACGTTAGTCGATTTTTTTGCCATCCGAACGAAGCTCAAATTTTGCATCAGTTTGGCGAAATCCGCCAAACTGCCGATTGCAGTCTGGCAAATCTTTGAAAACACGCCTTTCAGTTTGCAGTGCATCCAAAAGGTGTAAGCCAGAAACACCATCATCCAGTGCCTCATAATCGTTAAGCCGTTTCTGACTTGAAATTGGTCAAACGACAAATCATCTTTGGCGCGGTGGTAGAATTCATCAATGTTCCAGCGCATTGAATATGCCGCGATTATCGCTACGGGAGTTTCAACAAAATTATTGGTGACAAAGCAGGTCGTGTTTTTGACAATCAAACGATAATTTCCCAAACTTTTAATATAGATTTTTCCAAGATCGATAACCGCATCTTTTTGATTTTCGGCAGAGACAATTTTTACCAAATCGCTTACCGAAGTTCTCTTGTTTTTCCAAATTACGATGCGGTTGGATTTCAAATATGAAACAAAATATTTTTCCAGCTCCACCGCTTTTTTGACCACTTGATCCGTGCAGTACCAGCTATCGAAATTGAACCATTTAAAGCGCAAATTCCGCTCAATCGCCTTGTCCATCAACGAACAAACCAGATCGAGTTTTGATTCTTCGCCGTGATAATATCCTTCCGCGTCCAAGGGAAAATCTTTCATGTCATCGGAATAATGCGCGGTAACCACAACTTTGCAATTGGCAATTTGTCCGGCGCCGGGCGCGTATTGTTTGGCAACACCATCGGTATGCTTTCCGGACTTTACCACCGAGGTATCGTCAAAAGAAATGCAACCGTTTTCCTTGGTCTTGGTGCGTACATCATTTTCCATGAATTGAATTCTTTTTTCATTCAATTGATTTTCATCCCAATTCGCATCACCGATGAAATACCGCAATTGGCGGTAAGAATATGAACTTTCTTCAGTGGCCAAATGCAGAGCTTGGAGGTTGAATCTTTTGAAGCCGTTCATCAATCCCGAAACGTAATGCTTGGCGATATCCGCGGCCTTGCTTTTAAAAAATCCCAGTTTGGCAAAAAAATTATCCAGCGCTTTGGGCTTGAATTTTGAAATTATTTTGTTGATCATGGAAGTAAAATTGGGTTAAAATGGGGTTGCAACGTGTTTTAGCTTCATTTTACTCTCATTTAGCTTAAAATTGTAGTCGATTTTGTCAAAGTATTGTCTTCTTTTTCTCCATAATATGGTATTAAGTATTCTTTATAATGGCCAACTGTTTGCGCTGATTGGCTATTATCGGAATAAATACCGCGCTCAACAAAAACCCTTCCTTGCCGATCAACTTGCGGATTCGAAAATAACTTTTCAGGATCAATTCCTTTAACAAAACTTACTTTATCGCCATTGGCTTCTAGTTCTTTAATAGTTAAAGCCAATTCCGAAGCAAAATCAATTTCCACGAAGCCCGCGGTTCCGTTTCCATATATCGGGCGTGTTGCCGAATGGCAAATATCGGCCTGATTTTTATGTCTGAATATGGTAAAATTGAATTAAGGCAAATCCTTAATTTTCAATCAAAAACCATGCAAACACCTTCTGAAAAAACTGAAAAAATGTTGTTCGCAACCGAAGAAGAAGTTTTCAAAACAATCATTGGCGCCAATCATCCGTTCCGCAAGTTAAACGAGCTCATTGATTTTGAAAAGCTGGTTGAGCCAATGCGCGCAACTTATTCGACATTGGGCGCCAATGGCATTGATGTCCAAAAAGGAATCAAAGCGTTATTAATCCAATTCTGGGAAGATTATTCCGACCGGGAAATGGAACAAGCGATCAAAGAAAATCTGGCCGTGCGCTGGTTCTGCGGATTTTCAATCGGAGAGACAACGCCCGATTACAGCTATTTTTGCAAATTAAGAAAGCGCATCGGAACCAAAAGAGTCGGCCAATTTTTCAAAGACGTGAATGCGATTCTGGACAGCTACGGTCTTTTCGGCAATGTTTTTACTTTCATTGACGCGTCCACGATCATCACCAAAACCGCGCTCTGGGAGGAGCGCGACCAAGCGATCAAGGCCGGCGCGGACAAATTGAACAACTCCAATGTTCAAAAATATGCCGCCGACAAAGATGCCCGCTGGGGAGCGAAATCAAAAAACCATATTTGGTTTGGCTACAAGAGAAATACCGCGGTTGATATGCGTTGCGGACTAATCAAAAAAGTGGCGGTTACTCCGGCCAATGTCCCGGATTTTAAAGCCGCCGAAAATGTAATGCCCGATCAGGGGGCGGTGTTCATGGACAAAATCTACGACACCAAAAAGACCAACGATATCGTCAAAGCCCACGACTGCTACGCGGCCACGATCCGCAAAAACAACAACAAAGAAAAGAATCGCGATCTGGATTCCTGGCATTCAAAAATACGAATGCCTTTCGAAGGAACATTTTCAAAGATGGACAAACATGCCCGCTATCGCGGACTGGCAAAAAATGCGATGCAGGGATTTTTGCAGGCGGCGGCTTACAACCTCAAAAAAGCGGTGAATATTTTAACCGTTTTGCCAACCGCGCCCATTGCCGCCGTTTAACGAGGATGCAGTGCGCCCGCAAGACGCAAAAATGGCGCGAGATGATTAAAAAATCAAAAACAACGGCAAATTAAAAGAAAAAGCAAAGTTGTCAACAGGTAATTTTGTTAATGACTTTGCTTTTCCTTTTAAAGCCGAATTTGGCAACGGACCCTTATTATCGGTTGGATTATGCAAGAGTTGTCTCCCCCACTTTAAAGCGATAATTATCTTATCGCTCTTTTATTTCAAAAACTTCGCGGTCCAGGTGTTGGATTTGGCTAATTGTTCCGGGGGGCCGGTGAAGATGATTTGGCCGCCGTTGGCGCCGCCGTCCGGACCCATTTCCACGCACCAGTCGGCTTCTTTGATGAAATCAAGATTGTGTTCAATCACGATCACGGTGTTGCCTTTTTCCACCAGGCGGCGCAAAATAATCAGCAATTTTTTGGCGTCGTCAAAATGGAGGCCCACGGTGGGTTCGTCCAAAATATAAATTGTTCGGCCGGTATCGCGCTTGGCCAGTTCCGTGGCCAATTTCACCCGCTGGGCTTCCCCGCCCGACAAGCTGGGCGCGGATTGCCCCAACTGCAAATAGCCCAACCCGATGTCGGAAAGCGTCTGCATCTTGTCGTTGATCGGCGGGATATCGGCAAAAAAGTTTTTCGCTTCGTCAACGCTCATTTCCAAAACATCGGCGATGCTTTTGTCGCGATATTTGGCGCTTAACACTTCGGCGGTGAACCGCTTGCCTTGGCAAGCCTCGCATTCCACATAGATATCGGGCAGAAAATACATTTCCACCTTTTGCCAGCCTTCGCCGGCGCAAACGGGACATCTTCCTTTTTGGGTGTTGAACGAAAAATGGCCGGGGGTGAACCCCCGGATTTGGCTGTCGCGAGTGCGCGTGTAGAGTTCGCGAATATAATTGAACACCCCCGTGTAGGTCGCGGGGTTGGAGCGCGGCGTTTTGCCGATGGGGCTTTGATCCACCAAAACCGCTTTGTTGATGCGTTCGGTTCCGGCCAGCGATTCATATTTTCCCGGCACCGTCCGGGCGCGCATCAAATCGCGCAACAGCGCCGCCGCCAGCGTTTCAATCACCAGCGTGCTTTTTCCCGATCCGGAAACGCCACAAACCGCAGTAAGTTTTCCGAGGGGAATTTTCAAGTCCGTGCCCTTCAGCGTGAACTGTTTGGCACCGGCCAACTCCAGCCACAAAGTGCGTTCACTCACCTCTCTCTTTTTAAATCCCGCCGAAATGGACATTCTTCCCGAAAGATATTTGCCGGTGAGGGTTTTGGCGCGCAAGAGCTGTTTGGGCGTGCCTTCAAAAACCAGCTTGCCGCCGTGCTTGCCCGCGGCCGGGCCGATCTCAATCACCCAATCGGCGGCTTGGATCACCTGCTCGTCGTGCTCCACCACGATGACAGTGTTTTTCAAGTCTTTTAATTTTTTCAGCGCGCCGATCAGGCGGTCAACATCCCGCTGATGCAATCCCACGGTGGGCTCGTCCAGCACATAAACCACGCCCGAGAGGGCCGATCCCAGCTGGCAGGCCAAGCGGATGCGCTGATTTTCGCCCACCGACAGCGTGGTGGCCTCGCGGCCGAGATTGATATAATCCACCCCCACTTCGGCCAGAAAACTCAACCGCTTGCAAATTTCAGCCAAAAGCGGCCGGGCAATCTCCTTTTGCTTTTCGGGCAATTCGGTTTTCAGGTTTTCCAAAAACACAATGGCGTCTTTTGCGGGCAAGCGGCAAACATCGGCGATGTTGCTGCCAGCGATTTTCACGCTCAACGCTTCGGGCGACAACCGCGCGCCGCCGCAAGCCGAGCATTCTATTTCGGACATATATTTGGTAATTTCCCCGCGCAAATATTCCGAAGTCGTTTCGCGATAGGCGCGTTCCATGCGGGAGATGATGCCTTCATAGCTTGGGTCGCTCTTATCGCCATAGAGCACCAATGTTTGTATATGTTCGGGCAGATTGCCAAACGGCTCGTCCAACGAAAAACTTTTTGCCGCCGCCAAATTTTGCAACGACCATTTTTGATGGGGCACGCCCATTGTGCGCAATGACCATCTTCCCAGCGAAAACCACGGCAAAATCGCTCCCTGATTCAGCGACAGGCGCGGGTTTAAAATCAGCGACTCGTTGATTTTGGCAATTTTCCCCAGCCCCTGGCAAGTTTTGCACGCGCCGTAGGGGCTGTTGAAAGAAAAAATTTTGGGCTCAATGTCGGGCAAGGAAATGTCGCAATCGGGACAAGAAAAGCGCGTGGAAAACGGGCGGTCGGCGATGATTTTTCCTTTGCCGATCTCCAGCCCCTTTTTTACCGCCGCCAAAATTCTTTCCTTCTCTTCTTTCATAAAATTTTCTTGCCGCTTTTTCTTGGCCGCCAGCGCTTCCCGTTCGCTTTTGGAGATCTGCTTTTTTTCGTTTTTGGGTTTTTCGTTGAATTGCCGCAAATCAAAAACGTCCACCGCCACGCCGATGGTGTGTGCCTTGTTTCTGTCCAAAACCTTGTCTTTGGCTTCGGCGGCGTCATAGGTGATGCCGTCAATGATCACCTTTGGCCAGCCCGAGCGGTAGATTTCTTCCAAGACGCCGGCATGCGCGCCCTTTTTGGCGGCTACCGCCGGCGCAACAACTGAAACCTCTTTTTTCAACGCTGTTTGATAAATTTTTTCGGCGATATGATCGGGAGTTTGCGCCGACACTGGCCGGCCGCATTTCGGACAATGAGCGACGCCGATATGCGCGAACAGCAAGCGCAGATAATCATAGATTTCCGTGAGCGTGCCCACCGTGGAGCGCGGGTTTGAAGAAATGGTTTTTTGGTTGACCGCGATCGTGGGCGACAACCCGCTGATTTTATCCACATCCGGCTTTTTCAGTCCGCCCAAAAACTGCCGCGCGTATGACGACAAACTTTCCAAATACCGCCGCTGGCCTTCCTGAAAAATCGTGTCAAACGCCAGCGACGACTTCCCCGATCCGGAGATGCCGCAAACCACCGCCAATTTGTTTTTGGGGATCTTGACCGAAATGTTTTTCAGATTGTGCACCCGAACGCCCGAAAGCTCAATGAAATCCGAATCCATTAGTTTTCAATTTTCAATTATCAATTTTTGCGCCATAGGCGCATCCGCCTTCGGCGGACAATGAATTTCCAATTTTCAATGTTTCAAACAAAATACGAAACCGCATTTCGTTTGGTTAATTGAAGCATTGAAAATTCGGTTCTTCAAAGAATTTTGTGGGTAAAATTAAGGGTAAATTTACTAATAATAGCTATTTTTGGTAAATTCTCCTTTAAGGAAAACCAAATTCAACTTTTAAAAAAGAAAAAAATGCTGTTTTTGGACTATAATTTAGCTTTAACCCATACAAATGTTTGAAGAGCCGAAAATTCATTGAAAACTGAAAACTGATAATTGTTAATTGTTAATTGAAGAGTATTCATTATACTTCAAAATCCCCATCTTGAAAAGCCCACGCTTTGTGGTAGGTTGAAAAGATGGATGATGTTTTGAAAAACAAAATTGGAGGGTTGCCGGATGGGGCCGGGGTGTATTTTTTCAAGGCCGCCGATGAGCGGGTGATTTATGTTGGAAAAGCGAAAAATTTGAAAAAGCGGGTGAAAAACCATTTTCAAAAGCCGGACCAGCACAGCTTTGATTTTGTTTCACAAATCGCCGACATTGATTTTATCCAAACCTCAAGCGAAAAAGAGGCGCTTTTATTGGAACAGCAATTCATCAAAAGACTCCAGCCGCGCTGGAATGTGGAGTGGAAAGACGACAAAAACTACTTTTACATCGTATTGTCGAATGAACAATTCCCCCGCGTTTACCTCACCCACCAAATTAAAAAGCCGACAGGGGTTGAACCCCTGATAGCTATCAGGGGTTCAACCCCTGTAAATTTTGGACCGTATGTGTCCGGGCGGGAGGTGAAGTCGTTTTTGAAAGAGATCCGCAAGGCGCTTCCCTTTCGGTCGTGCCGCAACCTGCCGAAAAAGCCGTGCTTTTACCATTCATTGGGTTTGTGTCCGGCGCCGTGCGCGAACAAAAATAAAAGGGCAAAGAAAAATTATAATGGAATAATGGCGCTGTTGCGCACCCTATTCTCAATTTACCAAGGCCATTTTTCAGAGGGTCTAACCCTCTGTTTCAGAGGGTTAGACCCTCTGAAAATAAGGATTGAGGGGTATGATGTTTCCAATTTGCAGGGGACGCTGGCGGTGGGGTCAATGGCGGTGTTTGAGGGCGGCTTGCCGAATAAGAACGAATACCGCAAATTCAAGATAAAGACCGTCAAGGGCCAGAATGATGTGGCATCGCTGGCCGAGATATTAAAACGCCGGATGAAGCACCAAGAATGGCCGCTCCCCGACCTGATCTTGATTGACGGCGGTAAAGGCCAGTTGAAATCCGCCAAGAATATTGATATACCAACAATTGCGCTGGCAAAAATCGGCGATAAAGATTCGGCGATGTTTGCCACAAGCGACGGCAAATTATTCACCAAATTTTCAAGAAACTACGCGCAACTGTCAAAATTGCCGCCGAATTTGTCCAATTTGTTTTTGCAAATCCGCGACGAAGCCCATCGCTTCGCCATCGGGTATAATAAGTTGAGGCGCAAAAAAGAAATAAAAAAAACACGATAAAGAATTATTGTTTTGGTCGAATAAGTCTTATCGTGGCTCCTACAATTATAAATTCATCGCCTATTTTATCAACGAGCGGCATTCCTATAATTCTCCATCTGCCTTTAACTCCTTTAATGGAGAATTCCCGGGGAAATTGTCTGATAATTTTATCACCCGTTTAAAAAGTATCAAAAAAAAAGGAAATGTCAAGGCTTGAAAAATACCTTTAAAAGGGTCTAACCCTTGCGATTACACAAGGGATAGACCCTGAATACAATGCGGAAACTGAAAATTGAATCAAAGTTTGAGCCGCGGGGAGATCAGAGGCAGGCGATTGACAAGCTGGCCGCAGGGATTGGCGCCGGAAATCAATTCCAGACGCTTTTGGGCGTGACCGGGTCGGGGAAGACTTATACCATGGCCAAGGTAATTGAAAAAACCGGCCGGCCGACTTTGGTCATTTCACCCAACAAGACATTAGCGGCGCAATTATACGAAGAGTTCAAAGGATTTTTTCCCAACAACGCGGTGGGCTATTTTGTGTCGTATTATGATTATTACCAGCCCGAAGCCTATATTCCCGCCACCGACACCTACATTGAAAAAGACTCTAAAATCAACGAGGAAATTGATCGCCTGCGCCACGAAGCGGTGCAGATGGTGCTTTCCCGGCGCGACGCGATCGTGGTGGCGTCGGTTTCCTGCATTTACAATTTGGGGTCGCCGCAAACCTACTTGCGCGAACGGTTTATCGCAAAACCCGGCGATCCGGCGACTTTTGAACAGCTTTTCGGCCGCCTGCTGGATCTGCAATATGAAAGAAACGATTACGAACTGGCGCCCGGGCGCTTCCGCAAGCGGATGAATTTTGTTGATGTGTGGCTGGCCGGCGCGCAAACCATTTGCCGCGTGGAAATTGCCGGCGGCGCGATTAAAAGCATCGCCCAAAGCCCCGCGCCGTTCGGCAAATTTGAACTCGCCGGCGAAGCCGATTTTTGGCCGGCAAAATTTTGGATGGCCGACCAGGAGAAGATCGAAATTTCCATCAAAAATATCCGCGCCGAAATGGAAGAACAAGCGGAATTTTTCAAAAAACGGGAAAAATTGATGGAAGCCGAACGGATCCGCCGGCGCACCGAATATGACATTTCGCTGATTCGCGAAACCGGCAGCTGCCGCGGCATTGAAAACTATTCGCGGCATCTGGATTTCAGAAAACCCGATTCGGCGCCCTATACCCTGCTGGATTATTTCCCCCGGGATTACTTGGTGATGATTGACGAATCGCACATTGCCGTGCCGCAAATTCACGGCATGCAGGCCGGCGATTTCGCCCGCAAACAGCCGCTGATCAACTATGGTTTCCGCCTGCCGTCGGCGATTGACAACCGGCCGCTGAAATATAACGAGTTCCTAAAAAAAATCAATCAAGTTTTGTTCGTGTCGGCCACGCCCGGCGATTATGAAAAGAAAGTTTCCGCGCAAATTGCCGAACAAATCGTGCGCCCCACCTATCTGCTGGATCCCGATATCAGCATCCGCCCCACGGAAAATCAAATCGCCGACGCAATCAAAGAAATTGAAAAGCGCAAAAAAATCGGCCAGCGCACATTATGCCTGACTATCACTAAAAAATTGGCTGAAGCGATGGCTGACCACCTTAAAAGTAAAAAAATAAGCGCCGAGTATCTGCATTCGGAAATTAAAACTTTGGCGCGGCCCAAAATTCTGGCGGATTTGCGCAAAGGAAAATTTGATGTTTTGGTGGGGATCAATCTTTTGCGCGAGGGACTTGATCTGCCGGAAGTTTCTTTGATTATAATTTTTGACGCCGACAAGGAAGGTTTTTTGCGCGACGAAACTTCGCTGGTGCAGATAATGGGACGCGCCAGCCGCCATCCGCAAGGATTGGTGATTATGTATGC
>Ga0302248_1001379_pt1 | contig 18454 bp, 20 predicted proteins | sample AAG_UR_Leu_MG_FD_193528 | JGI IMG/M metagenome (GOLD analysis project Ga0302248, IMG submission 193528) | Enriched activated sludge microbial communities from anaerobic digester in WTTP, New Holstein, Wisconsin, United States - AAG_UR_Leu | ecosystem: Engineered > Bioreactor > Anaerobic >... | reverse complement strand
ACAGATTTTTCAAACTTAGGCCTCGGCAGCATCACTATTCTGCCGCATTTCAGGCATTTTATCTTGAAATCCGCTCCCACCCTTATGACTTCCCAGTGATTATCGCCGCAGGGATGCTGTTTTTTTGTTTCCACGATATCTCCTATGTTGAATTGTTTCGGGTAATACATATGCATCCATCCTATCCTATATTAATTACTTTGCCGGCAGAATTCATCTTTTCAATTATTGAATACATATTTCCGACTATGCCGACCTGGAGTTTATCCTTCAACTGATAGAAATCCAGGCAGGTACCGCAGCTTATAATCTCCACCCCTGAGTTTTCCAGCTTCTTAATATTCTCCGCCACCTCTGAGCCCTCTGCGGTAAGCTTAACACCACTGTTTAAAAACATCACAGCCTTTGGCAGCGGTGTGGCTTCGGTAAGTGCGTAAGTATAGCTCTTTATCAGCACCTTTCCCAGCTCCTCTGCTCCTTGGCCTAATTTGTCCGAAGTTATTACTATTACTGTGCTGTCCTCTTTTGTTTCCGTACTTTCTGCTCCCGCTGCCTTTATTATTTTTATGTAATAACAGCCGCTTTCGTCGGATATCTCATATTTGCAGCTTAAATTTTCAGCCAATCTTGAAACATTTTCCTTTGCGGTGATATTGTCTACAATGGTTACTACCTCGCCCTCCGTCATCCCTTCAAGGGCCTTTTTGGTGAGTATTACCGGTTGAGGACACACAAGCCCTCTGGCATCTATTTCTTTCATACTTATCCTCCTCACTCTATGGTGCGATATGATTTCTGTTATAACGAGGCTAATGATGTCTCCCGCCTTTATAGATGGCGGATACCGCGTTCGTTGCCCAACAGGCGGTAAGCATATCTCCCGCCTCGTTGAAACGCTCGGGTAGGTTTTTGCAAGTGTGCAAAAACCCTCATTAAAATCTTGTTATAATATTTGAATTATATCATTAATTATTAATTTTTAAAACTAAAGCAGCATGTTTTGCGTATATATAAATAAGCAGAGATTCTATACAGGCTTTCCATATTTATTAATAATATTTATATGCGTTTACTATTTTTTAATATTTCCAATAAATTAAATTAATAATGTTAATTTATATATTGACATTATTAATTATTGGGCTATAATGGGATATAACGGCAATACATTATTAATAGTTAGGAGTGAAGTAATGAAACGTGAAGTCATGGGGCAGTGTCCTATATGCAGCGGACCGGTGGAGATAACGGAAGTGTCCTGCAATTCATGCAAAAGCACGATAAAAGGGCACTTCAAGCCGTGTAAATTCTGTTCCTTATCACAGGAGCACAAGGAATTTGCGGAAATATTCATTAAAAATAGAGGAAATATAAAGGAAATCGAGCGGGAGCTGGGAATATCATACCCGACAGTGAAGGGAAAGCTGGATTCTCTCATTTCGGCATTGGGTTATAAGAGTCAGAGTGTGGATCAGAGCTATAAGAAAGAAATTCTTGAAAGGCTTTATAGGGGTGAAATATCCTCGGAAGAAGCAATCAGATTAATGAGTGAATAGGGGGAAATATTGTGGAAGAAAAAATGTTAATACTTAAAATGCTCCAGGAGGGGAAAATAACCACCGATGAAGCTGTAAAGCTTCTTGAAGCTTTGGAGAAGGGCGGCTCCGGCACACCGTCCTCCGGTTCAAAAATAAACGAAATAAAAGATGAACTTGCTGCCAAGCTTAACGAAATCAAAATAGATGAGAAACTGAACAAATTTGGTGAAAAAGCCTCAAAGCTTGCTTCCACCTTCGGCGAAAAGGCAGGAAAGCTGGTAGAGCAGCTGGGAGAGAATATTAACACCGATAAGACAGGAAATAATGCTGAAAAATTTGCCGAGGAATTCACAAAAAGGATGGAAATACTGGGCCAGGATATTGCTGAGTCTGCAGCAAAATTTGCAGATGTCTTTACAAGCCAGATAGACAATCTCTTTGACACAGTGTACGAGAAGCATAAATATAACAGCAGCTATACCTACCCGGTGGAAGACACTCTCAGCTTATACCTTGAAACAGGTAATTTCTCCGTAAAAGCCTGTCCCGTTGATACAAAGGAAATAAAGATAAACCTGTATGTTAATTCAAATGTGCCTCAGCTGGCCATTGATGAATACTTCAAGGTCATTAAAGACACCGAAGGTTACAGGCTTTCCACCGAGTTTCCCGGCAGAACCTGGGGGAGGATTGAAATACTGCTTCCCAAAGGTATGGATGTAATTAGCTTTTCTACAAACAATGCAAAATGTGAAATCAGTGATATAGATGCTAATCATATAAGCTGTGCCACGGCAAACGGAAGGGTAATTCTGACAAGATGCAGCGCAGATGAAATTGAAATATTTACAGACAATGAAAGGATAATCTTTAACGAAGTATCCGCAAGAACTGCAAACATCAGAACCTCAAATTCCAAAATAGCTGTAGAGGACAGCCGCTTGGACAATATAGATGCAAAAACCAGCAACGCTGCAATTGCGGTAAGCACTTCCCGCAAAGGTGATTCTCTGAACCCTTGCTATACTCTCAGCACCTCTAATGGAAAAATTGATTTCAGCCTTGCCGGAGAAGAAGGCTTTGAGTATATGGTTGATGCACATACTGCAATGAGCAGTATTGATGTAAAGCTTGCAAACCTCACTTACGAAACGGAGAAGAAAAACATAGGCATGCAGGGCTCTGTACAGCTCAAAAGCGATAACTTTGATACCGCCTCCAACAAGGTATCAATTACGGCAAATACCACAAATGCACCGATAAGTATTAGGAATATCTAATTAAAACAAAAAGACACGGGGACGTTTCCCCGTGTCTTTTACAGTATGGCTGATTTTGGCAATGAGTCTCTAAAAATTAAATTCATTTTCCCAATTAAAGTTACCTGATTCTTCTAAGCTTTTAGGCCAATGGCTGCACCATTCCGGCACACCGGGAGCTTCCACCCTGTCAAGACTCGGTGTATATGGCTTTATATCGAGTACGGGTGTACCGTCATTCGCGTCGATATATGCAATTTGAATGATACCCTTTTCGTAGTCAATATGGATAACTTCTGCTGCAGACAAAGCAATGGGATTTGGACGGATAGGTGACCTTGTGGCAAAGATACCCATTACGGCCGGAGCCTTTTTATACGGCTGCTGCGTTTCAAGGGTTTCCCTTGCTTCTTTATTATCAAAATCGCTGAACCACCAAATGACATTAATATGACTAAACCCGTCTAGCGCTTGCAATGCCGTAATATACTCGGCTTCAAGCTCAATGAACATTCCCCCTCCGTTGATGTTGATTCTACCAATAGAACTTACCTGATAATTTTCCATATTTTATTCCCTCCACATGATTTTTATTTTAGTGTAGACTCTGACACCATGTGAGAGTCAATATATTAAAAGCGTCTTACAGAAGATTTCTGCAAAACGCTTTTAATATATTTTTATCAATGGGATTTGTATTTCCGTTAAATATTTATCCGGATCCTCCTCGTTCCAGGGCCCTCGGTGAACAATTTGCCTGCTCTGTCCGGTCATTCTATACTGATTATGCTCCTGAAGCCATTTTGCTAAGGCAAGATATGCCCCTAATATATTTTCAAATCTTCCATACACCATAGTGCAAGCCATTATGGGTACAGGCTCCGTAATGCGATATATAAAGCCATTCGTGTTTTCTCCCATCCTGGCTACAGGTGCACATATTTCAATGTCAACATCTTTTTCTCTATAATCAGTGTCGTGATATATAGTGAATGTATTGCTTGAAATAGGAATACTATTTTCATTTGCAAAATCTGACATCTCTTTCCACAATTGACCTTCGGCATAATAATCGGGAACAGTCCGCCTTAAAGAAAATACTTGATAACTGGGAATAGATTTTATTGAAACGTTGTAGTGTATCGCTATTTTTTCTTGCTGAATATCCTTTTTTGCCAGTTCAATCTTAAGCAGTTTATCCTGTTCGGATTTAATCATATTCTCAATTTCCAAGCGCTTGTTTTCAAGCTGGCTTATAATATATTTATTATCCCAATGATTAAGGGCCGTCGCAATTTCATAAACATTAAAACCTAAATCCCGCAAGAATATAATCTTATTCAAAGCGGAGATTTGCTCCGTGGAATATAACCTGTAATTCGTAAACTTATCAATTTCCGCAGGTTTTAACAATCCCATTTCATCGTAATACCTTAACATTCGTATTGATACTTGTGTCAGTTTGGAAAACTCGCCTATTTTAAACATTCACATAACCCCTCAAGTCCTTCTTCTGAACCTGCTTATCAGTATTAATACCCCCGCTCCAATCATAAGCAGCGGCCAGATATAATCCCTATTTAAATATACTTTATGCCATGTTATTATATCAAAGCTTACTCCATATGCAAAGATTCCTATCAAGAGCAATACATTTGCCGGTATCAACGGCCAGTTGGACTTCCCCATATAGGCTATAAGGTATATCACATAAAAAGCGAAGCCAAGAAGCAAGAATATGCTTGGTGATACATATCTGTCGTTGAATGATCTCAGTAATAAAAGGTATACTCCTGCAGCGGGAAGTATCACCCCCGGAAAAATAAAGCCTTCAATATGTTTTGAGTAATATAAGAATATAAATATTATTCCCAGCGCTATAAGCATTGCTTCAAAAACCATATCAATACGGAACAATCTGATATCCCTTAATACCGCCGCCAAGCCTATAGCTGCAAAGATTCCTCCGAATATAATAAAGGGCTGTTCTCTCTTAATATGATATGCATAAAGCAGTCCCAGCCCAAGGAAAAGAGTCAGCAAGCTGCCTGTTCCGATATTATAGTTTTTCAGGTACATGGATATGCCCAGGAATATCAGGGCTATCCCTATCAGTGCATTTTTCTTGTTCATGAATTCAACAACTCCTTAAGACTTGACTATTTATTCAAAAGGTCAACGGCTGCAGTCCAAATCCATCCAAGTATGAAGTTATAAGCATAAAAGTACTCCGCAAGGGCAGATGCCTCTATTCCGTCTGAGATCCCCGAAAGAGCCTTTATAGCAGAAATAGGAGTTATTATTGTAAATATCAGCATTATTATTATGATATTTTTTGCAAGGCCGACTATTGCCCCTCCTATACTGTTAACTTCTCTCAGTCCGGGTAATTCGACTGCATCTAAAAGAATGCTTTCGGCAATTCCAAGAATAAATCTCACGGCAATAAATATAATCAGCACGGATATTGCATTTATTATAAGTACTGTTACAAATGCATTCAAATCGCTGGTAAAGCTGTTACTGATGGAAAAAACCGCACTTTCCCCCGAAGGAGACATTAATATGTTTTTTACAAAAGCTTTTTCTGAAAGAAAACCTGTTATCTTCTCTTCCAATGCAGTATTCTCCACCAAAAACATAGTTAAGGCTTTATAGTAAGTTTTTGCAACCATAATTGATACCAACAGGCATATTATGCTGAATACCGACTTCAAAAACCCTTTCCTGAAGCCGATAATGACACCAACGGCAAGAATTACAATTATCAAGTAGTCAATCCAATTCATAGGTTTTTGGCCTCCTTTGTGCTATTTTATATACTCCAACTGAAGAAGCCTTCTGTTTGAAGCTATGTACACCTTATTATCCGAGGTCATATATACGGTGCTTATATCCACATTGGGCTCATACCTTGCATTAAGCTCTCCTTTAAGGGTGAGTATCATCAATTCATCAGAATAGTATACTATAAGATTGTTTTTCAGCGGAAATATTCCCAATGGCGCAGGCTTTATCTCCGTACGGCTTTGCTCCCGCATATTGCCATCATAGCATATCAGGTATTGCTTATCTTCAATTTCCAATGCCAATGCGACAATATGACCGTTCATTGCCGCACGGCTGATTTCACCTTCAATTTTGACTTCCTGATGAAGACTGCCGTCATTTTTATAAATATAAACCGTATTTTCTCCCAGGGCAAGCAGCCTGTTATCCTTACTGTAGCTGAGCTTTGAGATAATGACGTTGTCAAAATTTATGGCCCACAGTATATCCCCTTTGAAGTTGTATGTTATTATTTTTGTCTTAATCATTTCTGATGAGGTGTCTACAATTGAAATCGAAAATACCCCGCTGCCTCCTGCAAATGATAATATATGAGCATTGTCCACAGATATACTCCCAATTTTACTTCCGTCCTGCTTGAATGCTTCAGCATGGCTTCCTGTCATTCCCTTGTATTCTGCCAGGAAGCTTCCGTTATCCTCCGTAAAAATATCTACAATCTCATAATCCGACTTGTGTGTCCAAAGGAGTTTCCCCTGAAGTGTATAATAATGGATGTTATTGGCTGAATCAATAATTATGATATTTTGCCCTGCATCAGCCATCTTGACGGCCTTCCCGGGCAGCTTGCAGCTCCATGCAATATCTCCATTTATATTCTTCGCTCTGATATTTTCTGCCTGTGCTTCAATAAGAAGATCCTTCACATAGTATATGGCGCTGCTGCTTTGCGATACAGCCGTCACTTCTCCGGTAACAGCAAGTTTGCTTTTTCCGCCTGCAATAAAGGAAGACTTCCGGGTTGTTTTGTTGTTTATGTAAAGTAGAATGGCAAGCACCGATACTATGATCAGCAGAAGAAGCAATGCGGTTGTTTTTTTCGATCTTACTTTTTGCAAATCAAGCACCTCTCATAATATATACGAATAATTTCCAAAAAAGTATTCATAAAAACTCATGATTTATTTGATTGATCATATGGGCACAAAGGCCTTGGATGCAGTTGTTTGAAAACATGTGGTTATTGTATTTGATATTGAATAATATAATTATACAATAAAACACTTTGCGCCACACCCTGTTAATTTTAAAACCTTTGAATTTACTCAATGTGTTTTGGTAATACTCTATGTAGATATTTCAGATAAAGGAGTTCGGAATGTTGAAGATAAAATATGAGAGAACAGTTGATATTAATAAACCTTATTCCTTTTCTTATTTCTGCAATTACTTAGAGGAATGCATGAGTATTTTCTATGATAAAAACCATACCGACATCGTAATTGTGTGCATAGGAACGGATAGAGCCACCGGCGACTGCCTGGGCCCGTTGATAGGGTATAAAGTGAAGGATATGAGGTATAAAAATGTACATGTTTATGGTACTCTGGATGAGCCTGTCCATGCAAAGAACCTTTGTGAGTATATGGAGCTTTTCAGAAAATTTGACAATCCCTTTATCATTGCCATTGACGCATGTCTAGGCAGGTATGAAAGGATAGGCTATATAAATATAAAGGAAGGCCCCTTGTCTCCGGGCTCGGGTGTTAATAAGAACCTTCCGGCTATCGGTCATATAAATATCACAGGGATAGTAAATGTAGGCGGTTTTATGGAGATAATGATTCTTCAAAATACAAGGCTCAGTGTAGTTATGAACATGGCAAGCCTTATAGCAAACGGCCTTAAATACAATATGTGGAAAATGAACAGAAGAGCGTTATCCGATAACTCGCTGATAAACCGGCAGATTGCTTCCACAGCAAGTGAAGATAAGTTTTTTGATTATATGGAAAATAAGAATTAGAAAAACTATGCACGGCAAACAGTATTTTTTCCCATGCTCTTAGCTTTGTATAATCCTCTGTCTGCAGCCTGTATCAGTTCATGTACGGTCTGTCCGTCATGAGGGTACGTCGCAATGCCTATTGATATGGTAAACCTGGGATTGCTTGTTTCGTTTACCTTCTTCCTGAAGCGCTCTGCCACAAATCTAGCTTCATTCACCGATAAGGTTGGAAGTACAATAATAAACTCATCCCCTCCATATCTTCCTATGTAGTCTACTTCCCTGATATTCCCCGAAGCGATAGTAGACAGAGTCTTCAGGCACATATCTCCGGTAACGTGTCCCAAGGAATCATTTATTGTTTTGAAGTTATCTATATCAAACATTAATATTGAAAAGGCTTCCATTTTCTTGCTTGTTATAAGCCTTTCAATGATATTAAGTATTGTAATCTTATTAAACGTCTTTGTGAGCATATCTGTCTTGGATATTTCCAAGAGCCTTTCATTGGTTCTTTCAATTTCAAATACTCTTTTCTTTACCTCTTTATTAAGGGATTTTTTCATGTCTTCTATCAATTCTTCAGATTCATTGACCCTTTTCATAAGCAAATCATGGGTTGTCCTAAAGAAATAGAATAAAAAACAGGCATATGCACTTAACTTGACTGCAAATACTGCTTCATTTATATAAGCTTTGTTTTCAACAAATCCCAGCAGCATACCTGTAAGCCAAATAGCCAATGGCTTAGCAAGTTTCCTATCTGCATTCTTTTTTATATTGAACACAATAGCCGCAATAATGCATGCTGCCGTGAGAATATTCCGGAGAGCAGCTGAGAATGTATAGTATATGAAATGCTCCGTTTTTATTGCATATACGGACAGTATCAGGGTAAGAGCAGCAATTACAACAATCATTAGTTTTTGATTTTTTGTGTTGTAAGGATAAAGTATAAGTAGGAGAATGCCTGCGGCCAGGCAAAACTCCGAAAATGATAATATGAGATTTATCGGGGTATCCGGAGAGAAAACAAAGATTGAGCAGCACAATCCAAAGGGTATGAAAAACACCCAGCCCAGCAGCTTGAAAAGTGAAGCCGTTTTGTTCATGCTTATGGTATATAATGCAATGAAGAAAGAAAAACAAGTCATTGCAATTAATAGTATCCTATCATATACACCCTGATACATTACATGCTACCCTTTCATATTTATTTCGACAATTAATATATATTATATCATAAAATTGGGAATTTTATATTAATATGAAAGCTAACCTGCTGTAAATTATGAAATGCTATTAAAGCAGAGGGCTGTATACTCGCTTCTCCAATATTCTGATTATGTCATCCATAGATTTGTTTGTTACATTCACCAACAGAGCCCCGTATGATATATTTTCGTTTGATAACGCCGCGGTTGAGGGAACATTATTAACTGCATAGTAAGGACGTGTATCCGCCTCCTTGTAGAGGACTGCATCAGCCATTCTGTTTTCCCCTATGTAGAATACTTCATTCCCTCTGCTTTCCAGTTCTTTTTTTATATCTTCCAAGCCATGCTGTATTGCGATTATCATAAAAACACCTCCATAGCAACTTATTGTGCAATACAATTAGTATCCTATGAAGGTATATTTTTTATTCTATATTTGTGTACCTTTCAGACTCCTGTTCAATACCAGTTCTTCTTCAACAGAAAGAGGATATCTTGACGTTCCTTTGCTTACAGGCTTGGCATAACCTACAAACTCATTTCTTCCGTAGATACCTGTAATTATGATACCGTCATTAAAATTGTCAAGCATAGCTATGGAAAAACTCTGATCGCTTCCCGTATCACTAAAGGCGTTGTATCTTATTATGTTGCACTTCTGTATGCATTTATCCATCTGGTTCTTTACATGTATTAGGTCTTCGCTTATAATGTTCACTCTTTCTATTGACGCTTCCATATTTTCTATATGCCCCAGCAGCATTCCTTCAAAGTTCTTACCTGAAGAACCCCTCATGAATTTCTTGTATTTTTCACTCATCCCGGCAAGCCTGACAGATAGTATAAGATTCCAGACAATCATAATAAACAATAATATTGTAATAGAAAACAGAATTTCAGCATTGTATACTTTAATAAAATAATCCATGATATTCATCCCCTACTCTCCTATAACAAGGTTCCAATGTTTTCAACAGCATTCAGTGCCGCACCTACTTGTTCTTTTGTATTGAAAAAACCGAAGCTGAACCTTACGGTACCCTGTTCCAGGGTCCCTAATGTTTTATGGGCCATGGGCGCGCAGTGAAGTCCCGATCTTGTTGCTATATCGAATGTCCGGTCAAGAATATAGCTTATTTCTGAAGAACCCGTGTCTCCTATGTTGATTGATACTACAGGGGCCTGCCTACTTGCCTCTTTAACACCGTAGACCTTAACGTTCTTTATATCCGCCAGTCCATCCAAAAAGTATTTTACAAGCTCCTGTTCATGGGCTCTTATTTTATCAATCCCCTTACTCTTTATGAAGCTTAAGCCTGCACACAAGCCTGCAATACCCGGTGTGTTGTGAGTTCCGCTTTCAAAGCGGTCAGGCATAATATCAGGCTGATATAATGATTCGGATTTGCTTCCGGTTCCTCCTTCCTGCAAAGGGGTCAGCTCCAAGCCTCTTTTTATACACAATCCGCCTGTCCCCTGGGGTCCCATAAGGCTTTTATGCCCCGCAAAAGCCAGCATGCTTATATTCATCTTTTGCATATCTATTTCATATACACCGGCAGTCTGTGAAGCATCAACAAGAAAAGCCAATCCATACCTTTTCGCCAGATCTCCGATATCCTCAATGGGTATAATAGTTCCCACAACATTCGAGGCATGGGTAGCAGCAATAAGTGCCGTTTCCTTCTTTATTTCCTTCTCAATGCTGCCAATATCAATTTCCCCATATTCATTGCATTGTGCTATTGTCGTTTCTATACCGAGTTTTTCAAGAACCTTCAAAGGCCTCATTACCGAATTATGCTCCATACTTGTGGTTATTACATGACTGCCCTTTTTTAAGAAGCCTTTGAGAGCCAGATTCAATGCCTCTGTAGCATTATGAGTCAATATAACATTATCGGGTGAATCTGCGTTAAACAACTCTGCCAGTAACTCCCTTGCTTCAAGAAGTACCCTGCCCGATTGAAGGGAAAGCTTGTGTCCGCCTCTTCCCGGGTTTGCACAATAATTCCTGAGACAATCATCTACAGCCCTGTATACCGATTCGGGCTTTGGAAACGTAGTTGCTGCATTATCTAAATATATCATAGTTTGCTCCTTTGTTTCACGTGAAACATTATTAATATATATCGTTATGGAAGAATGATACAAAGCAAGGGCTTGTATAGTATGATAATATTATGGGAATGCAAATACCGACGTGGGGAAAATATCTTCGACGAAACTTTCCACCCGGCCTCGGAACGGGAATACCCCAGAGGAAAAGCTAGTCTCACGACGCTTTTCCGACCCTAGGGAACCCTATGGTTCCCGAAGGCGTTAGCAAGCATCCTGAGCACCCTCCTTTATCGGCAGGGGGCTTCTCCCCCTTGCATCCCCCGCTTTGGAAGGTGAGGAGAACATACTTCCCCTACAGTCTGAGTACTTCACAAACCCTTGTTTTTTAGCATTCTTATTATATCACAACAGATTCCATACTATCTATCCTGGCTATACCGCCGACAAATATACTTTCAGTTCCTTGATCATACTTTACAAAAATATTGCTTGGACTGTTCATGAAGTAGCCCTGTTCAACCTTATAAGTTTTGCCGCAGTCAAATTGCTTATCATTTCTCTTTATATAATATAGCAATGATGCGTTGGAAGTCCCGGTTGCACTTTCTTCATCTATACCCACCGCCGGAGCAAAGTTCCGGCAGCAAAAATCTGAATCCTCTTCAATTGTTTCACGTGAAACAACATGCATTCCTATAATATCGTACTCTCTGCAGATTTCTATCATTTTATCCTTCTTAATTCTCAATTTTTTCAATGCCTCTATACCGTTCACTTCCAATATAATATCTTTTAGCCCCGTAGATATAACATCAATCATTCCGTTTCGGTTTGTAGTTATTTCATCCTTTTCCGCATCAGTAATATCCATTATTATATTACTGCTTAACTGCATAATCAGTTCAGGCTTATTCATTTGAATCAATATTGAGTCCCCTTCGATTAATACCTTAAGCTCTCCTGCTTTTGTCCGATGATATGCATAATTATCTCTCAGATATCCAAGCTGCTTCAGTACCTGAAAAGAAGCAAGGGCTGCATGTCCGCAAATATCAACTTCTTCTGCCGGTGTAAAATATCTGATATTAAACCTATTCCCATCACTTTTATTAAAATCAATAAAAGCGGTCTCTGAAAAATTGTTTTTCTTCGCCAGTTCCAGCATCTGCCAATATGACATCCCAAAATCATCAAAAACAACTGCTGCTTTATTGCCGCCTCCCTTGTTTGATACAAAGGAACTCAAGATATACTGCTGCATATATCAAAACCTCCATATACGCATTAATGTTATCTGTAATTAATTTTTTGATTTCATAATATAAAACCATTATGGCACAAAAAATAATTGATTATAAGCCATTTAAATAAACCTTTATTTTTCCAGTAATTCAAAAATTCTATCAAATTCTTCATCACTATAATACTCAATTTCTATACTGCCCCTATTTTTTCTATGATGTATAGTCACCTTAGTACCCAATACCGCCCTTAATCTTTCTTCCAATTGGTTGATTTCTATCTGGTATGCATCAGTCAATACTTCTTTTTTCTTTTTTTGCTTTGTATCCTTGGCCAGCTTCTCAATCTGTCTGACATTTAATTGCTGGGCAATGATCTTTTCTGCCATATCTAATTGCTTCTTTTCCCCTGATATTGAAAGCAAAGCCCTTGCATGCCCCTGAGATATCTTTCCTTCCGCAATCATATTTTTGATTTCCTGTGGGAGTTGAAGCAGCCTCAGAGAATTGGCAATTGCAGGCCTGCTCTTTCCTATTTTCTTCGATATTTCCTCCTGCGTCATGTTATATTCTTCAATAAGGCTCTTATAGGCCATAGCCTCTTCAATAGAATTCAAATCCTCCCTTTGAAGATTCTCAATAAGAGCAAGCTCCATTACCTCCAGATTGCTGCATTCCTTTATAATTGCCGGTATAGTCTTCTTCCCGGCCAGTCTTGCAGCTCGCCATCTTCGCTCTCCCGCAACAATCTGATAACTGCTTCCCAGTTTTCTAACAATTATAGGCTGCACCACACCATGCTCTTTAATAGACTCTGAAAGATCCGCCAGTGTCGCATCATTAAATGCCTTTCTTGGCTGCTTATCGTTGGCTTCTATATCAGTAATTTTTATTTCCACTATTGAGTTCCGATCTGACTCTTCACCTTCGGGAATAAGCGCGCCAAGTCCTTTACCCAATCCTCTCCTGCTAATCATTTAAATCACATCCTCACTTAATTCTATGAATTCATCGGCCAAATCCATATATGATTCCGCACCCTTGGATTTCATATCATATTCAATAATTGACATTCCATAGCTTGGTGCTTCCGCAAGCCTTACATTCCTGGGAATCATTGTGGTGTAGACCTTTCCCCTGAAATACTTTTTGACCTCGTCTACAACCTGAATCGAAAGGTTTGTCCTGCCGTCGAACATGCTCAGTACAACCCCCTCTATTTCCAAATCGGGATTAAGGCTTTTCTTGACAAGCTTTATGGTGTTCATCAGCTGGCTTACGCCTTCCAAGGCATAATATTCGCATTGTATAGGTATCAATACGCTGTCTACTGCAGAAAGGGCATTTATCGATAACAAACCAAGGGACGGGGGACAGTCAATGAATACATAATCATACTCGTCTTTTATACTTTCTATGCATTCCCGAAGCTTCAATTCCCTTTTGTTCATCTCGGTCAATTCAATCTCCGCACCTGCCAGCTGGACACTTGAAGGTATGATGAACAGATTTTCCCTATTTGTGTCAATAATGCATTCCCTTGGGTCGCTGCCATTTATAAGTACATCATAAATTGTTTTTTCCAGCGTTGTTTTATCAATCCCAACCCCGCTGGTGGTATTACCCTGGGGGTCGACATCAATCATCAGCACTTTCTTTCCCCTGTTTGCCAGGCATGCACACAAATTTATGACCGTTGTGGTTTTTCCCACCCCGCCCTTCTGATTAAAGACAGCTATTGATTTGGACATAGCATACACCTCTCATTGTACTATTGTATTCTGATTTTATTATAAAGTTATATAGAAATAAATGTACATCCTTTTCTTGAACATAAATGCTTACTTCCGAGAATAAACATATTGTGAATATACATAAATTATCAAAGTATATGCATGCTCACCCGGATCATTTAGTATACAGCACACATTATTCCATATATATAATATATCAGATTAAAAAAACAAATAGAATATGAATTTGCCAAAGACTCTCCCACAAGTACAAATAAGGAGGACAAAAATGTTAAAATCCATACTTTATACATTTTTCCTTGTCTTTATAGCCGAGCTGGGCGACAAGACACAGCTTGCGACTATGCTGCTCTCTGCAAAATCCAACTCAATAATTGCAGTATTCATAGGCGCAAGCTTTGCATTGATATGCTCATCCTTTATCGGGGTTTTCGCCGGAGCTTATATAACGAAACATGTTCCTCCTCAATATATTCAGAATGCGGCAGGGGTTTTGTTCATTGCAATGGGTCTGCTGATACTAAAGGGGAAAATATAAAAAACGCGTCTCACGACGCCTTTTTATATTTTCCCCTTTTTATACATTTTTGGGTATTTTTACTGTAATCTCAATGAATTCTCCTTTATCAACCTGACCGTATTCAACCTTGCAGCCCGCCGTCAGAAACTCCTTGCAGGCATTTTTCAGGGTGTTTACATAAATATTATAATTCATTTTCCCTTTGATTCTTTTCTTCTTAGGCTCCTCTGCCGCTGCCGCCGCTTCATCTAGCATCTTATCGACCAGCTCTTCAGCTTTTTTTACGTTGAGAGACTTTTTTATAATGCTTTTGAGAGCTTTCTCCTGCAGTGTATCATCCGGAAGCTTCAGCAGCGCCCTTGCATGCCTCTCTGTCAGTTCATTCTCCAGTATCGTCTTTTTGATGCTGTCCTTGAGCTTTAGAAGCCTCAGCTTATTAGCTATGGTGGATTGCTTTTTGCCCACCTTTCTGGCAAGCTCTTCCTGAGTCATCCCGTGGTCATTTATCAAATTATGATAGCCCTCTGCTTCTTCCATGAAGTTTAAATCTTCTCTCTGCAGGTTCTCTATCAGAGCAATTACAGCAGAATCCTGTTCAACAACCTCTATTATTACTGCCGGTATATGACTCTTTCCCGCAAGCTTTGATGCTCTAAGCCTTCTTTCCCCCGAGATCAGCTCATATCCTTTTTCCCCTATTTTTCTTACATTGATAGGCTGAAGAACACCGTATTCCTTAATTGAAGAAGCCAAATCCTCCAGGGATGATCCGTTGAATTCCTTTCTAGGCTGATATGGGTTTGGAGCTATTTCGTCAATCGGTATATTAATTATTTCTTTCCTATCGTTCAAATCTTTCATTCCTCTCCATACCATATGATTTACTTTTTATATTCGCTACAAACCTTTGACTTCCTGCCTGAGAAAGATTGATTTTACTCGTTTTCAGCTGTTTTTTATATAACAAATTTCTGGTTTTTTCTGCTATGTTATCGGATTTGATGCCGGTTTACCCGGCTTTCTGGGATATTTTGTCGGAGTTGCTGAAACCTTCTCAATAACTATTATATTGTGCCTGATATCGCTGAATGGCAGTTTATACTCCTTTACCTCCCTTATTGTTCCTCCGAGAATTTTGACAGCTGATGCCGCATTACCGATCTCCTCTTCGATTTCAGGGCCTTTTTGACAAAGAAAGTATCCTCCGATCTTCGCAAAAGGAAGGCAATATTCACATAAAACGTTCATTGATGCCACTGCTCTGGACAGGACAATATCATAGCATTCCCTGTAAGCTTTATTGCCCCCTGCTTCCTCCGCCCTTCCGTGAACAGCGGTGATATCTCTTAAATCAAGCTTCTTAATTGCTTCGCTCAAAAATATTACCCTTTTGTTAAGGGAATCCAGAAGTGTCATTTTGAGCCCATCCATCAATATCATAACGGGAATCCCCGGGAAACCCGCACCGGTACCGACATCTATTATGCTCATACCTTCTTTTATATATCCTGCAGACAGGCAGGTAGCCGAATCAAGAAAATGTTTGATGAATATCTCCTTTTCCTCAGTGATTGCCGTAAGGTTTACTTTTTCATTCCATTCCAGCATTATTTCCTTAAAGGCTACAAGCTTATCCACCTTTTTATTTGCCGGTTCAATCCCCAGCTCCGTTAGTCCGTCAATCAGTATTTTCCTGTTTTCCAGCCTGCTCACCCCCTCGGCCCCTTCTAATCTGTTCAAGATATACCATAAGCACCGATACATCTGCCGGAGACACCCCGGAAATCCTGGAGGCCTGGCCCAGATTGGCAGGATTGATACTGTCAAGCTTTTGCCTTGCTTCCAGTGAAAGCCCCTTTATATCTGCGAAATTTATATTTTCCGGTATTTTCCTGCTTTCCAGTTTTTTAAATTGCTCTGCCTGCTGCAGCTGTTTCTTAATATATCCTTCGTATTTTATCATTATTTCTATTTCTTCCGCTGTCTCTCTGTCTAACTCAGGCATTTCTTCGTCAATCTCCTTCAGAGAACAGTATTCTATCTCCGGCCTCTTCAAAAGCTCATACAGGCTTATGCCTCCTTTTATCTCCGCGCTTTCTCTGCTCATTAAGAATTCCCTTATATCCTCTGTCATTGAAATACTCTTCTTCTTTAACCTTTCTGTTTCTCTTTCTATATTATTCTTCTTTTCAAGGTATCTCTTATATCTCTCCTCAGATACAAGGCCTATGTCATACCCCTTCTGCGTAAGCCTGAGATCTGCATTGTCCTGCCTTAGAATAAGCCTGTACTCGGCTCTTGAAGTCATAAGCCGGTATGGTTCATTTGTTCCTTTTGTAACAAGATCATCAATCAGTACTCCAATATAAGCCTCCGACCTGTCTAAAATAAAAGGCTCTTTTCCTCTGAGACTTAAGGCCGCATTTATTCCCGCTATTAATCCCTGGGCTGCGGCTTCTTCATAACCGGAGGTGCCGTTGATCTGGCCGGCAAAAAATAAACCGGATATTTTCTTATGCTCAAGGCTTAATTGCAGCTGGGTAGGATCAATGCAATCATATTCAATAGCATAAGCTGTTCTCATCATGTGGCAGTTTTCCAGTCCTTTTACACTGTGGAGAATATCAAGCTGCACGTCCTCCGGCAAGCTGGAGGACATCCCCTGTACATACATCTCTCTGGTATTAAGCCCTTCAGGTTCTATAAATATCTGATGCTCCTCCCTGTCAGGGAAGGATACTATCTTCGTCTCTATTGAGGGACAGTAGCGGGGGCCTACTCCGACAATGTCTCCTGTATAAAGGGGAGACCTGTGAAGGTTTTTTCGTATAATATCATGAGTCCCTTTGTTTGTATATGTAAGATAGCACGACCGTTGATCGATATCTATGTCCCCGGTCATAAAGGAAAATGTATTTATATCCCTGTCTCCGGGCTGTTCGGTCATCTTTCCGAAGTCCACCGTCTTACCGTCTATTCTGGCCGGAGTTCCCGTTTTGAACCTCATCAGCTTTATTCCAAGATCCTCAAGGCTGTCAGAAAGCTTTGCCGCCGGAAAAAGTCCGTTGGGACCCCCATCATAGCTTATCTCTCCAATCACTACTTTTCCCTTAAGGTATACTCCTGTAGCCAGAATCACAGATCGGCATTCAAATATTGCTCCAAGATGTGTCACAACACCTTTCACCCTGTCGTTTTCCACAATAATCCTCGTAATTTCTGCCTGTTTAATCTGAAGGTTTTCTTGATTCTCCATCACTCTTTTCATTCTATCCTGGTACAGCTTTTTATCAATCTGTGCTCTTAATGCTCTTACTGCAGGCCCCTTCCTGGTATTCAGCATTCTTATCTGAAGCATTGTTCTGTCGGCATTTATGCCCATTTCACCGCCCAATGCATCTATCTCCCTCACAAGATTGCCTTTTGCAGGGCCTCCGATAGAAGGATTACATGCCAACATTGCTATACTGTCAAGATTTATTGCCGTAACCAGGGTCTTCAATCCCAGTCTTGCACATGCCAGGGCAGCCTCACTGCCGGCATGTCCTGCCCCTATGACTACAACATCATATTTTCCTGCTGTATATTCCATATCCACACCTCTATTTGCCTATACAGAATTTACTGAATATCTCTTTAATGATATCTTCCTCAACGGTATCCCCTGTTATCGCTCCGAGGCTGTTCCATGCTTCCCTTATATCAACCGATATCAAGTCAACAGGAATATTATCCTCTATTGATAATATTGCCCTTTCTATATTCTCAAGAGCTCTGTCCAGAAGGTTCTTATGCCTGATATTTGTAACCATGCTGTTTTTGCTTATACTTAGCTTCCCATGATATACCAGGCCCTTTATTCTTTCCTCCAGCTTATCTATCCCGATCCGGTTCTTTACCGACATTCTTATTATATTGTCCTCTCCGAAAACGCCTCTTAAATACGCCTCATCAATAACAAGCCCCAAGTCTGTTTTATTCAATACAGCTATTACTTTTTTATTTTTTATTAAATCTATAATCTCATTATCTTCCTGCCGAAGCTCATCGGATGCGTCCAGCACCA
>Ga0302248_1001355_pt1 | contig 18678 bp, 17 predicted proteins | sample AAG_UR_Leu_MG_FD_193528 | JGI IMG/M metagenome (GOLD analysis project Ga0302248, IMG submission 193528) | Enriched activated sludge microbial communities from anaerobic digester in WTTP, New Holstein, Wisconsin, United States - AAG_UR_Leu | ecosystem: Engineered > Bioreactor > Anaerobic >... | reverse complement strand
GAAATCGCAAAAAATATCTGGATATTTTTCACGCTTTCGTATAAAATATCCGCATGATCCCTCGTAAAGACCTCGATAGGCTTCTAAAGCAGGCTACGAATCATTCTCTCAGCATCATCATCGGTGCGCGACAAGTCGGCAAATCCACACTGCTGGGCATGATTCGAGCGCAACTTGCGCAGCAATCTGAAATGTTTAATCTTGAGAATCCTCTTCATCTCTCCTTATTTAATGAAGGATATACCTCATTTATCCGCACGATTCGCACAAAACTCATTTTCATCGATGAATTCCAGTACTGCAGCAATATTTCTTCTATTCTGAAAGCGGTATATGATCTCAATCCTCAAATAAAGATTTATGCGACAGGTTCATCCTCTATGGAGATTCAAACGCATCTCAAGCAGTCGCTTGCAGGTCGAAAACTCGAGACAGTCCTCTATCCTTTGACTTATGGCGAATGGCTCTATCAAGAGGATGCATCGCAAAGGCCGCCATTATCGCCCCATATCGAGGAAGTCACACCGCCCGATAAGCTCGAAGCGCATCGCGCACGCCTCCGTGAATTTGTGCGCTATGGTGCACTTCCAGGGCTCACTGCGCTTTCAGATGACCTTGAAAAGAGAGAGTATCTCTTCGGAATCTATCAAACCTACATCGCAAAAGACATCAAGGCTTTTCTTAAGGAAGAATCGGTACTCTCGTTTAATAAAGCGATCACCTGGCTCGCACTCAACAATGGTGCACAACTCAAGAAAAGTACGCTTTGCAGCGTCGCAGGCATCTCGAGCCGACAGATCGAGCGCTATCTCGACGTCCTTGCGGGTACTTTTGTGCTCGCGCTCGTGCCACCGCTTTCCACCAATAAAGGAAAAGAGCTCACCAAAACACCGAAGTTCTATCTCTACGATCAAGGAATTATCAATAGCATCATCCAGGATTTTAGGGATATCGATCGAAGGCCCGATGCTGGGATCCTCAGAGAGCAATTTGTCTTCTGGGAACTCAAAAAACATCTCGACATTCGCTATTCGCTCTATTACTGGTGCACTGCCGATGGCAAGGAAGTCGACTTTGTGCTCAAAAAGGATCAGCAGTTCCTGCCTATTGAGGTCAAATCCTCCTGGCAGCCTCCTCTCCTTCCTTCTGGCTTACGCCATTTTCTGAGTTTCTACCCAGAGACCAAAAATGCGGTGGTGCTCTACGATGGCCCAGAATATACAAGCCGCCATGACCATTGCACGATCTATTTTGCACCGATCCACAAAGCCTTCGCAGCCCTCAGCCTTTTATAATGACAACGGGATTGTTGTGTCTTAGATTTTCTACACCTGCACGGTACTCGGCTCCAAGAGCGTAGGCAGAGCTTCTTTGGTGATCACGCGCACCTCGCTCTTGTAGGTGTCGAGCCATAGCTTCGGAACCTTGGCCGCGCTTTCGCGCAATTTGATCTCGTAGCCAGAAAGCGCGCCATTTTCCTCGATCACAAGATCGAGCTCTTTCTGGTCGTAGGTTCGCCAAAAATAAAAATTGGCATAGCGGTGCTCATACTCATATTTTTTTAAGAGCTCCATCACTACGAAATTCTCCCACAAAGCACCAACATCGTTGCGCAGCTGGATAGGCCTAAAGTCGTTGATCACCGCATTCCTCACACCCACATCATAGAAATAATATTTAGCGCTCTTGCGTATTTCGCTCCTAAGATTGCGCGAAAAAGCCCCAACTCTTTTGATGATAAACGCCTTTTCAAGCAGATCGAGATAGCGCTCTACCGTGTTTTTGCTCAAGGCTGTCTGTGTGGCAAGCTCGTTGAGAGAAACTTTGTTTCCAACTTGGAAGGCAAGCAGCCGCACAATGTCCTGCAATTTCTGTGAATTCCGAAGCTGTTCCAGCGCCAAAATGTCCTTAAACAAATAGCTATTGCGTAGATTCACCAGGTATTCGGCCTTTTCTGCGGCGCTACCCAAGCCAAGCACCTCAGGATAGAGTCCAAAGACGAGGTACGCCTCGATCTCGCGATAAATATCGGCCCATTCGCGTTCCTGTCTCAATTCCAAAAGAGAAATTGGGAACAAGCGTCGCTCGACACTTCTGCCTGTGAGCGGTTCAGAAGACCCTTGAGACAGTGTGAGCATGCTCGACCCAGTGAGCACAATCGATTTTTCCGGAAAGAGATCGATGAGGAGCTTTGCACACGCGCCGATTTGAGGGATATACTGTGCTTCGTCGATGAAGATGATATCGTATGGCGAAAAGAAAAGCCGGTAGGTTTCGATTTTTCTCGAACCGAGAATCGATGCGAGCTCGAAGTCGTCGCCTACACCTCGAAATACTTTTACTATTGAACCATTGAAGGCGCCGGTACCCGCGGTCTGCGCACCCTGAAGCGCACGTTGCGCCGACGGACTTTGCAGGTTCGCGATTACCCTCTCCATCAACATTGTCTTGCCTACCCGCCGTGCTCCATAGAGCACTACCACCTTGCCTTTTCGAAGAAGCGAGCCAGGCTCTACTTCGTACATCCGCGGAATCCGTTGCACACGGCAAGTATCGCGCTTAATAGAAAAATTGTCAATAAATTGACCAAATTAGGCAAAATATTGTCAGTTAAATGACAATATTAATTATATTATCTATGGCTCGTCCCCGCTTTGCATTAGAAAACTGCTTTACTTAATGACTTTTGAAAGAGCCTCGGCCTTTAATAATTTATATAGTTCTGGAATATTTCTTTGAACGACGATCCAGATTCTTTCCGTTATGATTTCTCCATATTCATGAGCAATAATGTTTCTTAACCCCGTGATCTTCTTCCACTCGACTGTTGGAAAATTATCCTTGGCCGATGAAGATAGCCTTTTTGATGCCTCTCCAATGACCAAAAGCTGCCGTTCTACTGCAAACCTACGAATTTTATCACTTTCAAATTGTTCAAAACTAATGCATTTCGTGAATTGTAGAATATCTTCGCATGCATCGACTATGTCTCATAAGTAAGCCTTATCTTCAATGCTATATTGCATAGATCTCCTTTGCAGATCTAAGAATCGATTCTCTTCTGAAAGGATTTCGCAGACTATTCTTTTCTACTATGTCCACCTTTCTTTGAAATATTCTCTCAAATTGTTCCTGAATCTCTAAAACATCAAAATAAGAATATGCCCTATCAGGGGATAATTCTATAAGCAAATCAATATCACTATTAGGACTAAAATCATCGCGAATAGCAGATCCAAATATGGATATTTTCTGAATAGAAAACTTGTGAGCGATTGTGGCTATTTGTGAATCATCGATTTGGATCAAGATTTGTTCCATAAATCAAATATCTTTCTCCTCTTATATTTTGTCAATTACCTCAAAATTCCTTATTATTTGACGATTTTTCAAGTCTTAGGTATGGAGAGCAATCATTGCGCATCGCTATCTATCTATTTATCTATCTATCTATTTATTTATCCTATCAAAATATCCTAAATCGCTTGAAATTATATATAAAAATGTCCTATAATATCTCCTATGGAACGTAAGGCACTCGATGTGCTCATCGAATGGAAGGCGAGAGCCAATAGAAAGCCTCTCATAATCCGCGGCGCTCGACAAGTCGGCAAGACTGAGCTCGTTCGTATATTTGCTCGCCGGGAGTTCGACTCGCTCATCGAGATCAATTTCGATGAGTATCCTCAAAAAGCAAGCCTCTTTTCAGACGATGATATACAGAACGTCTTTCGCTTCATCGAAATCGATGCGAACCAAAAAATTGTGCCTGGCAAAACGCTCCTCTTTCTCGATGAGATTCAGTCAGCGCCAATGGTGCTTGCTCGCCTGCGCTATTTCTACGAAAAGATGCCCGCGCTGCATGTCATCTGTGCAGGCTCGCTCCTAGATTTTATCCTCTCTGAACCTGACTATTCGGTGCCCGTTGGACGCATTGAGTTTCTGTACTTAGGACCGATGACCTTCGAGGAATTCTTGCGTGCGCGAGGGCAGGAGCAACTTCATGAGTATCTCAATTCGTATACGCTTGCCACGCCAATGCCCGAAGCGATTCATACAAAATTGCTGGGCTTTTTAAGAGAATACTTCGTGGTAGGTGGTCTTCCTGGTGTGGTGAAAGCCTATATCGAATCGAGCCTCGATCCCATTGTCACTTCTCGGGAACAGCAGAACATCCTCCAAACCTACTATGTCGACTTTGGAAAGTACAAAAAGAAAGTGAATGTGTCTTTTCTGCAAGATATATTCAAGAAAATTCCTACACAAATAGGAAAAACGGTCAAATATACTGCATTGAATCCGCTTGCAAAATCGCTTCTTGTCAAAGAAAGCCTTGATCTTCTAGAAAAGGCACGCCTTCTATACCGTGTATTCCATTCCGATGCAAATGGCGTCCCCTTAGGCGCAGAAGTCAATCCTTCCTATTTCAAGCTCATTTTTCTCGATACAGGCCTCGTAAGCGCTGCGCTGGGCCTCAAACTCACCGATTTTTTGCCATACATCGAGCTCACCCTTGTCCATTCTGGAGCAGTTGCAGAACAATTTGTAGGCCAGCACCTTTTGTACACCAATGAGCCTTGGGCTGAGCCTTCGCTCTATTACTGGAATAGACCGAGTAAGGGATCGACTGCAGAAGTAGATTACCTCATTCAGTATGATGGGCATATCCTTCCGATTGAGGTAAAGGCAGGTGCAACGGGAAGGCTCAAATCTTTGCAGATGTTTGTCCAGGAAAGGCACGCTCCCCTCGCGCTCCGTTTTAATAGTGATATACCTTCACTCCATCATACTCATACCGCGATCGCCGGAAAGGAAGCAATCCCCTTCGAGCTTCTCTCAATACCTCTGTATCTCGTAGAACAGACTTGCCGCCTTGTCGCAGCTTCCTCGAAAGGATAACGGATTCTTATAATACTGCTACGAACCTTGTGTATACGCTTTCTTATAATTGCTCAAATTTCATCGATTACGATAATACACATAAATGTATATTTTTGTAAATGATAGCGCTTATCTGCCCTTCAGAACTGACTGCGCCAAGTCCAAGCTGCTCAATACTCATCAACCAGAGCCTGCGCGCGCTGCCCCCTTTTTCTCTTTCTTTTGCCAAAGAAAAATCCCGTCAATCCAGTCTTCATCATGCCATCCTGTTGAAGAATATCCTGTTCATCCCGACCAAAATTCAATACAAAAACCCAAACATCCAGAGCGGAATCTTTCGATCGTTCCCGTACTCAAGATTGTCCGCCGCGATATATGCATCAGCAGCGGTTTTGATTTGCGCTCGTGTCTTGTTTTTTCCGCTGACCTCGATGGTATACTGCCCATCGACAAGAAAATCACCCGTTTCTGAATATTCGAGCTCATGTCCATAGGAAAGCTGATTCGCAAGGAAAGTCTCTCGAATTGTTCCTATATCTGGCCTTGCATCTTTCAAGAGATACATCAAGTTGGTATTTTCAAGATAGAGTTTGTCGGGCTTTTGCAGCGCACTGATCCCATGGGCGTCGCGATACAGGCAGATGATAAGCTTTGCTTCATGAAGATAGTGCAAATAGGCAAGAAGCGTGTGTCGATTGATACCGATTCGTTCGCTCAATTTTGAGATATTGGGAATAAATGGCGCAGATTCTGAAATGATGTGCAAAAGCTGCTTGAGTTTTGGGACATACGCAATCTCGATGCCCCTCAATTGGGGTAATTCCAATTCCAAAATCATCTGTACTGTCTCTTCAAGGCGCTGAGGATACACATCGAGCCCCTCAAGAAAATAAGGGTAATATCCAGTCTGCAGATACCCAGAGAAGTATTGAAAAGGATGCACGTGCGCAATAATCTCAGGAGCCAAAGTTTCATGGTGCTGCAGGAGTTCTGGCAAAGATATCACGGGGAAAATTTCCCCTGTCTGGAGATTCAGGAACTCTCTAAACGATAATCCCTGCATCGTATACACTACTGCGCGTCGACTCAAATCTGCGCGCGCATTGAGAATTTCCAGTAAGGAAGAGCCAGTGAATACCATATGCAGATCAGGATAGTCATCATAGATATTCTTGATTGTCTGCGACCACTGCGGATATGCATGCACTTCATCGAGAAAAAGGTGAGTTCCACCTCGCTTTACAAAATTATCAGCGAGTTCAATGAGGCTATGATTCGCGAACCATAGATTATCCAAGCTCGCATAGAGCGCAACATTGAGGTTGTTGCTAAAAGCCTCCGCGATATGTTGCAGCAATAGTGTCGTTTTCCCCACTCCGCGAGCGCCGCGTATACCGACAAGGCGAGCATCCCAGGCAATCGTGTCGGCGATCGAGCGAATAAATTCCTGGTTTGTGGCAGCGATTCTTCGCCTATACTGTTCTATAATTCGTTCCATGATCAAACTATATCACAAACTCAAGAAGATTGAATAGTGCAATAACCATTTTTGCTCTATTTTTGGTTATTTGGATAAACAAAATGCCATAGAACCTTTGAAGGATACACAGGATGCTTCGACAGGCCAACAGAATTTTACTTGATTTACAGGATATTTTATAGAGTAGGAGAGCCAAAAAAGCTCACAGCGCTTATATCGTTATGTGTATCTATCACAGATACGATTTATGCATTTTGTACTTGTCACAGATACAAAGTTCACATATAATCACTACTATGCGTATCGAACATGAAATAATTACCAACCTCGAGGAAGCCATGCAGCGGCGGCTTTCCATCTTGCCTTCCGCGCTTCGTCCATTTACGCGAGAATATCATGACCTTCCTCAAACATTGGTGCTCACTGGTCCGCGCGGCGTGGGCAAGACGACCTTTCTTCTCCATCATGCGACAGGCAAGCGCTTTCTTTATCTTTCAATGGATAATCCTTCGCTCGCTAACTTTCCCCTCTATGATCTCGTCCGAGCCATTTTTTTGGAAGGATACGAAGGCGTCATTATCGATGAAGTGCATTTTGCTGCAAACTGGAGCCTTCACCTCAAGGCGCTCAGCGATGACTTTCCACGCCATTCGATATGGGCGAGCGATTCATCTTTGCTCGTGCTGCGGCGCGGGGTGGGCGATCTCTCTCGTCGCTTTGTCCCGATTTCGATGCCGCTTCTCTCCTTTCGAGAATTCCTTGCCCTCGAAACAGGCCAGAACTATCCAGCCTGCGACCCTTTCTCGCCAAATGTTCCCTTGCCCCTGGCTCCTACTCCAGAGCTTCTTACGGCATTTCAGCGCTATAAGCAAAGAGGTACTCGTCCATTTTATGCACAGTCGGAATTTGAAGAGCGAATGATGGCGATCTTGGATAAATCGCTCTATGCCGATGTGCCATTTTTCCTGCCTGGTGTCACCGACGGCAATCTGAGGCTCATGAAAGCGATCATCGGAACGCTTGCGCATGCGACTATCCCCCGTGTGCAAGTACGTTCGCTGTGTGCAGATTGGTCGATAGGGAGCGAAAAACTCTATCAAATTCTCGAAATTATGCAATCAGTAGGTGTTCTGCGCATCATCAGGCTGGAAAACGATACCAAGGCGAAAACTGCGGGTCAAAAGCTCTTTTTTGCTGATCCTGTGCTCTACGAGCTTTTGGCAGGCAATGCAGGAACAGCGCGAGAGGCCTTTGTTGCCTTTTTGTGCGAAAGTGCGGGGTGGAGCATCGAAGCGTGTCGTGATGAAACAAAGGCAGATTTTGTCATCTCTTCTCCTCTGGGCATAAAACCGGTAAGAAAATATACGCTCGAAGTTGGTGGTTCCTCGAAATCTGCAAAACATGCCGATTTTGTGATTCGGGATGATGCCGATTATCCTGCGCGAAACGGCATTCCCCTTTGGTTTTTAGGCTTTCTTTATTGAAATACTGCTACGAACCTTGTGAGCCAATGCAATGCGTTCGTGCTTCATAGCAGCACTCCCCCTGAAACGCTATCGGCATAGGCAGGCACATACTCTGGTCTAAGCTCTTCTTGCTATTTGACTCGAAAGTCGATATACTGTCGACATTGGAGTCAAAATCTGAGGATGCTTGATGCAGTATTCAACGTTTAAATATCCAGAGCTCGATTACCTGCAGCTCATAGAACATCTAAAGGGCTACAATTATCCTCGCGATAGAATCACGAAGCTCCTCGCATCGGGCCAGCTTATTCGCATTAAGAAAGGGCTCTATGTAGACCCTCATTCCGCTATTCCTTATTCCAAGGAAATCCTCGCAAACCTCATCTATGGCCCCTCCTATGTTTCCTTGGAATACGCCCTTCAGCAACATGGACTCATCCCTGAAGCAGTGCGTGTCATAACCTCAGTCACCACCAAGAGAAAAAAGCGCTACCATACACCAATCGGTGATTTTGACTATCTGCATCTGCCAGAACGATATTTTTCACCAGGAGTAGAATATTATGCGATCGACTCTGAACGAGGCTATATGATGGCCGGACCAGAAAAAGCGCTATTCGATATGCTCTATTTGCATTATCCCGACCTTGAATATGCCGAGATCGAAGCCCATCTGTTCGAAAATATGCGCATTGAGGAGGCAGATTTCTCTCGACTCGACTTTTCAAAAATTGAGTCACTCCTCGCATCCTGTCATCGTCGTTCGATTATCTCCCTACATAGATTCATCAAATCTCGCTCAAGGAAAAATGAAAATGGCTGATACACTTGCCGCGCTCGTCGCAAAGCGACATCCAAGGAGCCTTGAAGAATACGATCAGAGCCTACGCGAAGTCATCCAGCAATTCATCTTGCTTGCGCTGTGGCGTGGCAAATTTTTCAATGAAGCAGCGTTCTATGGTGGTACTGCGCTCCGTCTCTTTTATGGGCTCGATCGATTTTCTGAAGACCTGGACTTTACCTTGCTAGCACCAAGCCTCGGCTTTCGCTTCGATCCTTGGTTTGAATATATCAAGAAAGAATTGGCTGCCCAGGGTCTCGAGGTAAAGATTAAAAATAGCAAAAAAGCTCGCACTATTCAGCCTGCTTTTCTTAGAACTGAAACCAAAAAGGCACTCCTCATCGTAGGAGTTGCAGATAAGCTTGCAGCGGCAGTACCTTCAAATAAACTCATCAAGATAAAGTTCGAGGCTGATACTGAACCTCCTCTAGGCTTTACAACTGAAAACAAGTTTCTACTTGAACCTATCCCTTTTAGCGTAAAGGTACTTACTCCTGAATCTTTGTTCGCAGGAAAATTCCACGCGATCTTGGAGCGAGAATGGAAGCAGCGCGTAAAAGGACGGGATTGGTACGACCTTGTATTCTTTGTGCGCAACAATATACCAGTAAAGTTGGATTATCTTTCCAAAAAGCTCAGAGCCTTCAATGAACAATCGAAGAGTCTTGGCTATGATCCCAATATACCTCTTTCCAATGATAGAGCGATATCGATGCTCGAGCAAAGAATACAACAGCTTAATGTGGAATCTGCAAAGAATGAGGTGTATCCCTTTGTAGAAGACAAGGATCAGCTTAACTTATGGTCACAAGAATTTTTTCTTGACATCGCACATCGTATCAGGTTCGTGTAGGATTTACGGGATATTCCAATAGGGCGGGATAGGCAAGAGAAAGACCAAAGCCAGACCGGTCCGGCTCAAGCCCAGGCAACCCAAAATCGCAAGACAAGCCCCACTCTAAGCGCGCCAATTCCAGGCTGCTCAATATTCCTTAACCAAGGACCACCTGCGCCGTTCGCTTTTTTCTCTTTCCCTAAAAACAAAAATCCCGTCAATCCAGTCATCATCCTGTCATCCCGTCTAAAAATCCTGTTTATCCCGTTTATCCTTCTTCTCTCTTGACGTCTTATTATCAAATTTGATAATATATGATCACAGAGAGAAAAGGTGAAATATATCGTCAAGATCAGCAAGCAAGCTGACAAGACAATTGAAAAAGCCCCGCGAGCAATTCAGCAAAAATTTGCTTTATTGATCGATGATCTTGAGAAGTATGGACCAATGAGAAAGGATTGGCCAAATTTTTCTCCTCTTGGAAATGATTTTTATCACTGTCATTTGTCATATTCATGGGTGGCAGTATGGAGAAATAAAAAAGGGACTATTTTGGTGGAGGTAGAATATGCCGGTAGCAGAGAAAAAGCGCCATATTAAGAAGGAGCGAAAGCTGATCTCGGTGGCAGCAGAAGATGCTTCTGAAATTCTTGCATATGCAAAAGAAAAAGATCCTGAGGCTCATATTGTGGCGGCTGAGCGCAGCAATAATGATATGATTCTCCCTGAAGATTCGGCATGGTATCGAGAGGTTAAGGCATCATGGTATCCTGGAATCACCTTGCGCATCAGGCGTGAAAATGCAGGGCTCACCCAGGCAGAACTTGCAGCAATGACGGATCTTACTGTGTCGAATATTTCTGCCTACGAGAATGGGCATCGCCCTATGGGGCTTGCGGTGGCAAAGCGCCTTGCCAAGGCTCTGAAGCGTCCTGTGATAGAATTCATTGAACCCGAAAGCATGACTGAGTGAGAATGACCGCATGGCAGGCTAAAGCCAGACCGGTCAAGCCCAAGCCCAAGGCAACCCAAAGTCGCAAGACAAGCCCCCACTCTAAGCGCACTAATTCCAGGCTGCTCAATCCTCATTAACCATTTATTTTAGCATAACCTATAAATTTCTGCCAGAATTATAAAGTCAGTATTGCAATATCTGGCAAACCAGAGTATGCTTCGAGTATGGAAATACGGGATAGGTTCTATTGCCCGATTTTGAAGGCAAAAATAGAGAAGCCTTTTGTGCATCTGATATTCGGGGCACGCCAGACAGGCAAATCGACGCTCGTCAATAGTATCCTTCCTTCTGAGACACAGATCATCGATCTTTCTAATCCTCGAGAACGAATGCGCTTTGCTGCTGATCCGGGTCTTTTTATCGATATCTGTCGCTCACTTCGTTCTGAGGTTGGCCCATCATGGGTTTTTGTGGATGAAGCGCAGACAGTGCCTTCGATTTTTGATGCGGTGCAATCGCTCTATGACAAGGATAAGGAACGTTTTCGATTTATTCTCTGTGGAAGCTCTGCTCGCAGGCTACGAGCGCAGTCTGCAAACCTCCTTCCGGGCAGAAGTGTGCGCCACCTGTTACATCCGCTCTTGACCTCAGAATATGCAATGCAGACAGTGGTCAATGCATCACCACGGTCTTCATGGCCTTCCTTTCCTTGGTTGGGCCAGGGAGTTTCAGGCGCAGTGAGCCACATGTCGAAATTCCCCTTCCGGAGGCTTGAAAATCGTCTTATCTTCGGTGATCTGCCAGGCATCGCGCTCCAAGAGGACGATACTGATAAAGCTGATCTACTTTCTACCTATGTCGCTTCATATCTTGAGGAAGAAATACTGCGTGAGGCCATTATCCGGCAGTGGGATGCGTTCGTGCGTTTTCTCAAGCTTGCTGCAGTGGATTCAGGAAACATCGTCAATTTTTCGTCGCTATCTCGTGAGGCAGGCGTCTCGCTGCCGACCATAAAATCGTATTATCAGATTCTCGAAGATATGTTTGTGGGCTTCACAGTTCCCGCGTTTTCGGGCAGCCCTCATAAAAGCGCACTTACAACACCGCGATTTTTCTTTTTCGACAATGGGGTTCGCAATGCTGCAGCGGATATCCCGCTTGTGGAATCGAGCATCAACGCTGATCCGGGCCGATTTTTTGAGCATTGGGTCGCCGGGCAGCTTTGGAGCGCGCTTTCCTATACGAAAGTAGGCACGCTTCTCTATTATCGCACATCCGATGGCGCAGAAGTCGATTTTATCGTGCAGACGAATCATGAGCTCATTCCGATCGACGTGAAATGGACAGATCATCCGCGTCAAAGTGATACACGACACCTCAAAACCTTTATCGCCGATCAGTCGGGCCGCTGTACGCGCGGCTATATTGTTTCGCGCTGCCCCTATGTGCTCGACCTCGGCAATCACATCACTGCAATTCCCTGGTGGATGCTTTAAGGCTGGATAAACAAGATTCCTCGACGGGATACCAGGATTTTCCGGGATTTACAGGATGTTTGATTAAATTAAAGAGCAACCATATGGCTGGCAAAAGACAATCCTAAGCCAAAGCCTTCCAAACCAGGTCAGCGCGAGGTCCCAAATCCAGCGCTCCATGCCATTCTTCGCCCCTTCATTCTTTTCCTCAAACAAAAATCCCGCCCATCCCGTCAAAAATTCCAATCCTATCGAAATATATATTCCACTACTACTGGAATAATGCCAGCTATCTTATCTTTCTCATGCCCCGTTTTTCATGGTCGCCAAAATCACAAGCGCTTGCGCACAAAAAAGTCTATATGATCGACCCCGGACTAATCCAGACTGGCTCCGTCTCCTTCTCACCTGATCGTGGCGCGTTCCTTGAAAACTTTGTCTATCTCGAACTAAGGCGGCACACTGCTGACCTCTCTTATTTTTCGGAACAAGGCCATGAATGCGATTTTATTGTCGATGCCCACGCAAAAGTGCCGCTTTGTCTCCAAGTGTGTAGGGATTTGAATTCCGACAATGAAGCGCGAGAGATCGGTGGCCTCATCGCTGCCCTCGATTTTTTCAACACAAAGATCGGGTACCTCATCACTGCCGATACGCGAGATACCCTCCTGCACTCAGGCAAGCGGATCGAGCTCATCCCCGCCCATTCGATGGATTTCCAGGATATCTCGACGGGATGAACATGATATCTCGACAGGATAACAGGATTTTGCAGGATTTACAGGATGTTTTTTCTTTTTCTTCCCCCAAACCAAAAATCCCGTTCATCCCTGTCTTATCCTGCCAATCCTGTCAAATCAATATATTTTAGCAGAACCTATAAATTTCTGCCAGAATTATAAAGTCATTATTGCAATATCTGGCAAACTGTAGTATGGTTGGACTATGGAAATCCGGGATAGATTCTATGGCCCTATTTTAAAAGCAAAAATCGAAAAACCTTTTGTGCACCTGATATTTGGAGCACGGCAAACAGGCAAATCAACGCTCGTCAAAAGTATCCTTCCTTCTGAAGCGCAGATCATCGATCTTTCTGATCCTCGAGAAAGAATGCGCTTTGCCACTGATCCAGGGCTCTTTATCGATGTGTGTCGCTCGCTCCCTTCTGAGCAAGGTCCATCGTGGGTCTTTGTGGATGAAGCGCAGACAGTGCCTTCAATTTTTGATGCAGTGCAATCGCTGTATGATAAGAATAAGGAGCGCTTTCGCTTTATCCTCTGTGGAAGCTCTGCCCGGCGGCTCCGCGCGCAGTCAGCAAATCTTCTTCCTGGCAGAAGTGTGCGACATCTTTTGCATCCGCTTTTAACCTCAGAGTATGCAATGGAAAGCATTATCAATGCAACGCCAAGGTCAGCATGGCCATCATTTCCCTGGAGGACCGAAGAAGCTTCAGGCGCCCTCAGCGAAAGCGTCTTCAACCCTGGCCCTTCGCCCTCAGATGGGGCGAGCCACGTGGCAAAATTTCCCTTTCGTACCCTCGAAAATCGTCTTGTCTTTGGTGATTTGCCCGGCATTGCGCTCCAGCACGATGATGCTGATAAGGCTGATCTACTGTATACCTATGTGGCCTCATATCTTGAGGAAGAAATACGGCGTGAGGCCACTATCCGGCAGTGGGATGCCTTTGTACGCTTTCTTAAGTTCGCTGCGGTGGATTCAGGCGCTATTGTCAATTTTTCGTCCTTATCTCGTGAGGCGGGCGTTTCGCTACCGACTATAAAATCGTACTACCAGATTCTTGAAGATATGTTTGTGGGCTTGACCGTGCCCGCTTTTTCGGGCAGCCCGCACAAGAGCGCGCTCACGACACCGCGATTTTTCTTTTTCGACAATGGCGTGCGCAATGCGGCAGCAGATATCCCACTTGTTGAATCAAGCGTCAACATCGATCCAGGCCACTTCTTTGAGCATTGGATTGCCGGGCAGCTCTGGCGGGCACTTTCCTATACGAGATCGGGCACACTTCTCTATTATCGCACCTCCGATGGCGCAGAGGTCGATTTTATTGTCCAGACGAATCGCGAACTCATCCCGATCGAGGTGAAATGGACAGACCATCCGCGTCAAAACGATACACGCCATTTAAAAACTTTTATCGCCGAACAGTCGACTCGCTGTACCCATGGCTATCTTGTTTCGCGCTGCCCCTATGTGCTCGACCTCGGTAATCATATCAGCGCTATCCCCTGGTGGATGCTCTAAGACAGATGAACAGGATTTCTCGACAGGATGCCAGGATTTTGCAGAATTTACAGGATATCTCGACAGGATGCGCAGGATTGTGTGGGATTGACAGGATGTTTTTAGAGTAAGGAAGGCAGAACCAGCCCCAGACCAAGACAACCTAAAGTCGGAAAGCGCAAGCCAACCTTCGCCGCCCTCTTTCTTTTTTCTTTCCCTTCCCCTAAAATAAATCATCCCGTTCATCCCTCTCTTATCCTGTCATCCTGTCCTTTTCTTTCCCCAAACCAAAAATCCCGTCAATCCCTCTCCTATCCTGTCATCCCGTCAACACATTATCCCGTTCATCCCGTCAACAACTTTTGCACATCGGCGCAATGCCTGCCTTGCGTGCGAAGGCCTTGATATCGTAAAGCGTTTCAATACCAAGCGGGAATGAATATCGCCAAGGCTAGCGTGGAAGGTTTTTCCATGTACAGAATTACTAAATTTTCAGTATTTCGTAACTGATTCGTTTTAAATCTTCGAAAAATTCCCGTTTATCGACCGTGCCGCTCCAACGGATTACATCGAAACGCTGTTCTGGAAATGAAGCAATAATTTCTGCAGCGCTCACTTCATCAATTCCAGCGTCTTTCCTTGTTGCTTGGGTAAAAACTTCTTGCCAATCTATCGGATATTTTTTCCAGATAGCCCATATATCCGCTACATCTTTTTCTGCATATCTATAAAGGGCACCTATTTTATTCGTCAGTATATTTTCTATGGTATCAATGGTGCCCAGAACTGGATGCTCAAAAGGTACACCTACTCTATATGCGATATCATTGACAAAATCCATTTTTAAAACAATTTCATCCTGAACAAGAGAAAAACTTATAAATCGTTCTGATCGGATAATTCCTTCTTGATCAAGCCGCCACGCATTCCCTAGGCTCTCTGACATGAGAGATTCTTCAATTATTCTTACATAATCCCGAAAATGAGGATCGTCATTTACAAAAAAGTCTAAGTCATCCGAATAACGATGGTTAAGATAGCCACGCGCGAGAGCGGTCCCGCCGGTTAGAAAAAACGGGGTGGACAGTTTTTTCAGTATGGTGAGAATCCCATCCTGGAAGGGATAAAGAACCGTGGTATAAAAATTGTCTAAGTCGCTCATATTTGCTCCGGATCGGTTCTATATGCACATATTGCAACGTCTGGTCGGACAACAAGTCAGGAAGCGCATCAATCACATATTCTCTTAATTCGCTCCATGACCAGCGCTCAAGCATTCGTGCAAATAATTCGTGTCGAGTTATTCCATCATAATCTGGAATACTGCCGTTTACGAGAGCCAGCCATTCATCCATTGTAGGACAAGGTCTATCCCAGAACATTCGCCTTATGAGGCGTTCCGGTGGTTGCCTAATCATAATTCAATAATACTGTGAAAGCAGGCGGTAAACAATAGAAATGCCTCGTGATTCGCGATGATGCCGATTATCCAGCCCGAAACGCCATTCCGCTTTGGATTTACGGGATGCTTTGACGGGATAACAGGATTTTGCAGGATTTACAGGATATTTCTAGAGTAAGGCAGGCAAAAGCCTAAGCCAGAATCAGCCCCGCCCTCTTTCTTTTCTCTCTTTCTTTTCCCCTAAAATAAATCATCCCGTTCATCCTGTCTTCATCCTGTCATCCCGTCCTTTCTCTTCCCTCAAACCAAAAATCCCGTTCATCCTTGTCTTATCCCGTCATCCTGTCGAAACATTATCCTGTCAATCCTGTCGAAACATTATCCAATCCTAGAGCATCCACCAAGGAATCGCAGTGACTGTCTTGCTCACTGCGAGGGGATAGGAGGCCCGGCATACAATGTAGCCATGAGAAGCTCGATCGCGATGGTCCTGGAGGAAGGTTTCGAGGTGGCGCGCGTCCTTGGTGGTGGGATTTTCTGTCCATTTTACTTCGATGGGATAAAGGATACCTGCTTGTTCTATGATAAAATCGACTTCTGATCCGCCTGCAGTGCGAAAATAGGAAAGCTGCGCATCACCACGATACGAGAGGCGCTTATAGAGCTCGATACCGACCCATTGCTCAAAAAGAGGGCCAGGGTTAGCCAAGAGCGTATCTGGCGTAAGGGAGAGACCTGCTGCGGCGTTGCGAATACCGAGATCGATAAAGAAAAATCGAGGAGTGGATAGCACGGTCTTACGCGGACTACCTGAAAATGCAGGCACCATAAAACCAAGGAACATATCCTCAAGGAGTTGGTAGTGCGCTTTGACGGTAGGAGCTGAGATACCAGATTCCTTTGCGATGCCCGCAAAGTTCACAATACCTCCTGATTCAGCTGCTGCGAGGGATAAAAAGCGTAAAAATGGCCCCCACTCGCGAATCTGTGTTTCCCGATGCAGCTCTTCTTCGATATAGGCAGAAACATAGGTTCGCAAAAGCTCGCGCCGCGGATCGGTGTTCGCATCGCGCTCGTGATACGAGATCGCCATAGCTGGAAGGTCTCCATAGATTAGCCGATCCTCAAGTGTCCTTTTTGGAAAGGGTGATACAAGCCGCGGCTCATCCTTAAAAATGGGTAGTAGGCTTCGCGATCCATAGAGCGTTTCTCCAGGAAAACCTGGCGGGAAATCTGGCTCGTATTCGATACTTGTAAGAGGGTAGAGATGATGGAGTATGCTTCTTCCTGGGAGCAGATTCGTACCGGTGCGCCGCAAGCGCCGCGCGGAGCTACCACAGAGGATAAAGCGCGTACGGCGCTCATCGGGCAGGCTGCGCTTTTCTTCGTCATAGAGAAATTGTACTGCATCGAAAAGCTCAGGCGCACTCTGTACTTCGTCAAGAAAGATAAAGTGAGGGCTTTCTGAGGCAGGAAGCGCTCGATAGATGTCGATTAACTGGCCAGGGTTCGCGGCGAATTGGAGGCGCTGCAATGGATTGGAAAGATCGAAGACAAGGCTTTCGGCAGGTATGAGGCTGCGAATGAGCGTGGACTTTCCCGTCTGGCGAGCACCGAACATGATGTGGACAAAAGGAAGGGATATTGTGCGGGAAAATGAACCCCCATAAAGGCGATCGTAAAGCTGCATACCAAGAGTATGATCAAATAGCCTTGAAAAGTAAAGTAGCACTTTAGATTATTTGAGCAAAACGAATAGAGCCGTTTATATTTATGCGGATGGAAGTAGAGGTTGTTTGTTCAAGGCTGGTTCTGCCTTCGGCTTTTCTTTTTCCCTCCAAACCCAAAATCCCGCTCATCCTGTCAATACATTATCCCGTTCATCCCGTCCAACTATCCGCCACGGCACTACTTCAATCCCCTTAAACTGAAACTTCTCATCGCCATCGTATACCAGAATGCGTTGAGCGATAGATTCAGCAATCGTTGCCCACTTTATGAGCGTGTTCGCCATTTCGGGGTGGATAGGTCGTGATCTGGCGTGGTTCTCGGATGCCCATGAGCCATGCCGCAAGTCCACAGTCATAAAAGTAGAGCTTTGGGTGATTTTGTGCAAGTTGCAAGTACAACATGCAATGTACATCCTGTCATTTGGTCCAAAAAATCTTCAATAACTATACATATGTATAGCCAATCTCTACATTTTTTCTAAAATTAGCACTATCAATCTTGATTTCCTTTTGAAGCTATACTACGCTGTGGAATGTTCACAAAATGAACATTCTTTTGGGCAAGAGTTGCGCTGAGCCCCGCATCTTGCATCCTGCATCCATGCGCGCGTGCCCTACAAAACCCTTGTAATGCTTACCAGCGTGTTTCGGCCGCGGCAAGGTGAGAGGGCGTTTTTCCTCTTTTTTACGCTTCCTTGGGCGAGTGGGCTTTTGAGCCCACCAAGAGGAAGAGACTTCGTATGCTCCTATTTGTCTAGTCTATTTGCATTTGGTCAGGCTAAGCGCAAGCCGATATTGCATTTCGTCAAACTCGGGTATATATTCTAGGCATGATCATTCAACGGCCATGGTGGCAATCGCGCATAAAGTTGCTTATGCAACACAGGCCTATTGTATGGCTCACCGGTGTGCGACGCGTTGGCAAGACCGTGCTGTGCCAAAGCCTTGAGAACGTACAGTATTTCGATTGTGAGCTGCCCTCTGTACGTCGAGAAATGGAAGATCCGGAGCTCTTTCTTAAGGCACATGACGGTATGCTTCTTGCTTTGGATGAGATACATCGACTGGAAGATCCGGCGCTCTTGCTCAAAATTGCTGCAGACCACTTTCCACGGATTCGAGTAATCGCCACCGGATCGTCGACGCTCGGCGCTTCGAGTAAGTTCCGTGATACGTTGGCGGGTAGAAAGTCCGAACTTTACCTCACGCCCTTGTGCGAGGCTGATTCGAATTTCCCTCAGTATAACGATCGCACGCGACGCTTCTTGAACGGTGGATTGCCTTCGTTTTATTTAGCCGATCTGCGTGACGAAAGGGACTATTCCGAATGGATGGAGGCTTTTTGGGCTCGAGATATTCTCGAATTGTTTCG
>Ga0302248_1001351_pt1 | contig 18764 bp, 16 predicted proteins | sample AAG_UR_Leu_MG_FD_193528 | JGI IMG/M metagenome (GOLD analysis project Ga0302248, IMG submission 193528) | Enriched activated sludge microbial communities from anaerobic digester in WTTP, New Holstein, Wisconsin, United States - AAG_UR_Leu | ecosystem: Engineered > Bioreactor > Anaerobic >... | reverse complement strand
TGGTGGTCGGGGGGATTTTTTCCAGATCCGCGAGGGAACGCATATCCTCCGGCGCCAGGCCGATGTCCTTGAAAAGATTGCCGTAATAATATGATTTCGCCGCCTGCTTCAGGGTCTGTTGCAGGCGCTCCAACTGCAGCGCCGCCAGGTTGTCCCTGCTTATCGTTTCGATATCTTTTTCCCAATACATCGTTTGCCTCCGCATTATCGTGCCGCGCCACGGCATTCCCCTGCAAATTTCCGCTGCCCGTCCGATTTCTTCAGCTTTTTTCCTACCCCGTGTCCGGGATTTTATCAAGTCAATATTGTTACCCCCACCACAAGTCATGAAGCACCCACCCTCGCAAGGAGAGGGCCGGGGTATAGATGGGGTTATTATATCCGCCGCTCTCCTCCTGTTCTAATTCAGCCTCCATTGATGCACAGAACAAGCTGAAAATTCATTTGTTTCAAAAACGGACCTTTCTATTGACCCTTGACATCAATATTGACCGCTCCTTGACATGCCCTATCCTTTACCCTATGCTTACCCGCATCATGATCAGGGCACAGGCCTTTGAACAGGAGGAACGGCGGCATGACCGGGGTTATCCTTTCGGGGGGTAAGAACACCCGCATGGGGACCAACAAGGCCTTTCTGGAGGTGGACGGCGAACGGCTCATCGATCGTACCGTCCGGATCTACCGTGATATCTTTGACGAAATCATCCTGGTGACCAACGAACCCCAACTGTATCTCGATCAGGACGTCACCATCGTGACGGACCTGGAAAAGGGCAAGGGGCCCCTGATGGGAATCTACACCGGTCTGTTCTGGGCCACCTTCGACCCGGTGTTTTTTGCCGCCTGCGACATGCCCTATCTCCAAGTCCCGTTTATCCGCTATCTGCTCGCCCAGAGCGGGGATGCCGACATAGTCGTCCCCGAAACCGCCGACGGCCTCCAACCCCTACATGCCGTCTACTCCCGCCGCTGTCTCGCCCCCATCAAGGCCCGCCTGGATCGGGAGCGCCTGAAGGTGACGGGATTCTACAAGGGCATGAAAGTCAGGACCATCTCCGAACATGCCATCCGCCGTTTCGATCCCCATGGCCGGATGTTCCTCAATCTCAACACCCCTGCCGAATACGTCAAAATTTCGTAGCAACCACCATCCCAAGCCCGGCTTGTCTTTATACTCGTCAATTCCGCCAGGTGATGTTTCCTGTCATCCCGTCGTATTCCCCGGGGCTTTGGACCAACCGTTGACCTCTCCCGGCTCGGCGGGGGCGGTTCGTCAAAGAAGATCGATGCCGGCAATACCCCCTGTAAGGGCAGGGTGGAGAGGGGATGGATTTCCCCCCAAGTCGCCAAAATCTGATGGACTTTGCCCCTTGAGTGTGTTACTAAGCGCGGCATTATTATAAATAAGGAGGAATGTTTAACAATGGCAGAACAGAAAACCTTCAACAGGTGGCTGGTCGTGGTCGGCGCCATGCTGATCCAGGTCAGTCTCGGCGCCGTGTATATCTACAGCGTCTTCAAACCCGCCCTGAGCGTCAAGTTCCCCTCGTGGAGCCCCACGGACCTGGCCCTTCCGTCCCAGCTAATTCTGGCCTTTTTCGCCATCGGCGTCATCTTTGCCGGGAAGATACAGGATAAGATCGGTCCCCGCATCGTGGCCTCGGTGGGCGGCGCCATGCTGGGTATCGGCCTCATCATCGCTTCCTTTGCCTCGGATCTCATGATGTTCACCATCGCCTTCAGCGTCATCGGCGGCCTCGGAATCGGCGCCGCCTATGTGTGCCCCATCGCGACCTGCGTGAAATGGTTCCCCGACAAGCGCGGCATGATCACCGGTCTCGCCGTGGCGGGCTTCGGCGCCGGCGCCCTGGTCTTCACCCCTATTGCCAAGGCCTTCATCGCCTCTTCGGGGATCATGGCCACCTTCATGTATCTGGGCATCATCTTTCTGGTGGCGGTGGTTTTGGGCGCCCAGCTCATGGTCGTACCCCCGGCGGGATACAAACCGGCCGGCTGGAATCCCCCGGCCCCGGCTCCCGGCGCCGGCGCGGCCAAGGCGGCGGGCGGTGACTTCACCACCATAGAGATGCTCAAGACCCCGCAGTTCTATTTCCTATGGATCACCTATTTCGCCGGCTGTATGGCGGGCCTTATGATCATCATGAACATCACCAACATGTGGCAGTCCCCCTCCATGATCGAACTGGCGAAGACCATGCCCACGATCACTAAAGACGCCTTCAAAACCATCGCCGATCAGGGAGCCATGGCCGTCATGATCGTGGCCATCCTGAACGCCGCAGGCCGCCTGGTCTGGGGGCAGGTTTCCGACGTCATCGGTCGCAAGATGACCCTCATCATCATCTTTGCCTATGCCGGCGTCATCATGCTACTCCTCAACACCTTCACGTCCTACATGATGTTCCTCGTGGGCGTCTGCTCCGTCGGTTTCTGTTTCGGCGGTTTCCTGGGACTCTATCCGGCCGTGACGGCGGACTACTTCGGGACGAAGAATGTCGGGGCGAACTACGGTCTCATGTTTGCCGCCTATGGCGCCGGCGGTCTCGTAGGCCCCTGGCTGGCTCCGAAACTCATGACCATCGTGGGCCAGATCCCTTACGAAGCCCTGGATAAAGGCGCCGTGATCATCAAGCAGTTCGCCGCCGGTAACTACTCCACCTCCTTCATGATCTCCGGTGTCATGTGTCTGGCTTCCATCGGCATCGTCTGGATGCTCAAACCCCCGACAAAGTAAACATCCTGCATAAAATACTACTCTTTGGAAAGGCCGTCCCGGTAAAATCAGGACGGCCTTTTTTTCAGCTCCCACCGGTGAGCATGAAAATGTCTCCGCTGATCTTCTCGAAATCATTTCCTCGTTCGTGGCTGTTGGCCAAACATCACAATTTATCTGCAAATGCCTCCTTGACTCCTCGATCAATTATGTATGTTCTTCTCTTGCGTCATTTTCTTCCCCTTTTGCGGCGGCAGGGCGAAATGACTGCTTCCTTTCCTGTTGCGCCTGCCCGCGGACATACAGATTCCTTGAATAAATCTCTTCCCTTATCAGCTCACGCATCGGTTTGCGGAGCCGCTCATGACGTATGTCATGCCCTTTGTTCCACAAGCACTCCGTAATGCCGGAAATCCCTTAACGGAGATCGGTGGACTGCCATAAAAAAGTGGAACCCTCTTTCGAGGGTTCCACCGGACTGTAAGGACACGAATGATCGGTTAGCGTTGATTCAGGGCCGGTTATTTAGACCGGTAATGAGAGACGTGCTGGGGTCGCTTGAACATGAAGGCGACGACAAAACCGGTGGCGAGTAAGGCCGCCGCCGTCCAGAGCGCCGGCTGTACGGTGAACTTGGCGAAGACCAAACCGCCGATGACACCCGCCGCACCCCAGGCGGTCAGAACAAAACCGTAAACCTTGCCGATATAGGTGGGACCGAAGGAATCGGCCGCGAAGGCGGGCATCACCGCAAAGCCGCCGCCCAGGCACGACAGGAGATAGCAGGCGATGATCGTGAAGATCAGGGGACTGGTTACCGACGGGAGGTAAAAATAGAGGGCCGCCTGGGTGGCGAACATGACCAGAAAGACGTTCTTACGACCGATCTTGTCGGACACGGCCGCCCAGAAGAGACGACCGAGACCGTTGAAAATGGAGGCCGTGGCCAGGACGCCGCCGCCGAGAATGGCCAGTTGCGCGGGATCGGTGATTCCCTGCGCGATCTTGTAGACATCCTGCGCCATGGGCGAGAGCTTCGAGAGCAGACCCATACCGGCGCTGACGTTCAGGAACAGCATGGTCCAGATCATATACCACTGGGGAGTCTTTTTCGCCTCGTTCCAACTGAAGGAATCGGCAGCGGAAACCGTCGTGGCCGGCGGGGTGAAGCCGTCGGGAAGCCAGCCAGCGGGCGGATTCCGGAGGATCATGGCCGCCAGCCCATTGCCCACCAGATATACGGCGCCTAAGAGGAAGAAGGCGTTGGCGACGCCGATATTGAGAATCAAGCCGGGGACGATCTTGCCGATGAAGAACGCCCCGAGACCGAAGCCCATGACCGCCAGTCCAGTGATGAGACCGCGGCGGTCGGGAAACCAGCGAATCAAGGTCGCGATGGGCACCACGTAGGCCAAACCGTTACCGACGCCGGCAATGACGCCGTAACCTATATACAGGGCCCAGATGCTGCCCATCTTAAGGGCAACGCCGCCTAAAAGGACGCCGATGCCGTACAGGATAACGCCGGTAGTGGCCGCAAACTTCGGCCCCTTCTTATCCACCAGCATGCCGCCGAAGGCGGCGGAAACACCGATCGTGCCGATGATAATCATGAAGACCACCGCCACTTCCGCTTGTGACCACCCTTGGGCGGCCATAATGGGTTTGACGAAGACCGACCAGGCATAGACGGTACCCAGCAACAACTGGATAACCACCCCGGCGACGGCGATCAGCCACCTTTTTGTCATCAAATTTTCATTACTCATTTGTTCCTCCTATGACTTTTATTACAGCAGATATCTGCAAGTTGTTGTAATTATAAATACCTTTCCCCACAGAGGGGCATCTCTCCGCTATGCTCCCGCGGGGCCGCTCATCTATGCGCGAAAAGGGATTGCTTGTCAATCAGATTATGTCTGATATGTGCGGTGCGGCCGGTGAACGGCGTCTGGGCCGTCGCCGCCGCTTTCTCCTTCTTTTAGGCGTCGCACCATCGGTCGGCGGGACGCCGTCCCCGGCCGGGACGGCGATCGTTTCGGGTGGGGCGCCGGCCAGGAAGGCGTCCCACCATTTCCGGACCGGATGATTTTCCCTGCTCGTTTCCCCTGTGAGGCGCAGGTAGGCCATAGCCTCGGGGAATTCCGGCCGGGCAGCCAGGGCGGTGGGACGGCGGGGCGGGAGGCGGTGCAGTGCCGGTTGAGAGGCGAGGATGCGGCGCAGCCGGTCACCGGTTCGTACCGTGATGGCCACGGTTTGGGAAATCTCTTTCAAGGCGGCGGTGCAGACCTTGTCCAGGGCCTGCTGGTGGGGAACGCCGTCGTCCCGGCTGTAAGCCAGGGTTTCCGCCTCCAGGCCGGGGCCGAAGAGGGCGGCCAGAAGAAGCGCCGGCGATGCCGGTGTGTCGTTGCTGTGCCGTTGATCGAGTCCCTCCAGGTTTGTGCGCAGCCACTCCCGGTGCCGGGAATCCGCCTGGAGCCAGCGGCCGAGCCCGGGAAACAGGACGGCCAGCAGGCCGCTTTTGTCCAGGAGTTCGAAAACAGGTCTCGCAAAACCCAGGAGAAAGAGTTTCTGCACCTCTTCAAAAAGCCGGGCCGGCGCCGCCCGGGAAATGGTGGGGGAAAGACGGCAGATGGCGTCCCAGGTTGCGGGTTCGATCGTGAACCCATGGGAAGCGGCGAAACGCACCGCCCGGAGCATGCGCACCGGGTCTTCGGTGAACCGGACCACGGGGTCGCCGATGGGACGGATGATCCGCTCCTTGAGATCCTGCAGTCCCGTGGTGTAATCGATGACCGAGAAGTCGGCGATGTTGTAGGCCAGGGCGTTGATGGTGAAGTCCCGGCGGAGGGCGTCTTCCTCCGGGGTGCCGAAGACGTTGTCCCGGAGGACCATCCCGTCGTTGTCTTTGAGATGGCGGGGATGTTTCCGAGACCGGGCCTCCTCTTCCGCTTCGCCTTCATCAGCGGGGACATCCGGTTCTTCGGGGGCGGCGGCCCGGAAGGTGGAGACTTCCAGAATCTCGTCCCGGAAATGGAGATGGGCCAACCGGAAGCGGCGTCCGATGAGACGGCAGTTGCGAAAAAGTCTTTTGATCTGCCCGGGTGTGGCGTCGGTGGCGATGTCGAAGTCCTTGGGAGGGCGCTTCAACAGCAGGTCCCGAACGCATCCTCCCACGAGGTAGGCGATGAACCCCTCGTCGCGGAGACGATAAAGGGTGCGCAGGGCATTCGGGTTTATCTGTTTGCGGGAGATGTTGTGCCCCTTTCGGGGAATGATCAGCGGCGGCATTTTTCCTATTTCGGCAGCCAATCCGGGGGCTCTTTCAGAAAATCGCTTCTGAAATCCTCCGGTCTCAGGATTACGACGTTCTGTATCCAGGACCTAAATACATGTTGACATTTCCCCCAACCGGTACGAAATGACAGAACTTCGTCTGTGCAAGCTGCCCTTCCCCGATCCGGTCCTGGTTATACAGCGTTTCGAGCGTCCCGGTCCTTCGCCGGAAAATTGATGCAGCAGTGGATGCCGTCGTTGTTGCACCGCTTTAGCCTAAGGCAGGCACATCTCCCTGCAAAAGGTATGGACGGGGATAACCCTGACGCCGTTTTTTTCATAATCAGTTTCCCCGGCATGAACCTGGTAAAACCTCGGTATTTCAGTTCTTTCCTTAAAATAATACAGGGAAGGATTAACGCTCTTTTCCCCCGTCTTGCATTCTACGGCAAACAGCGGCTTGCCGTCTTCCAAAACCACAAAATCCACTTCGCGCTTATCCGTGTCCCGGAGATAGCGAAGCTCCATATCGTATCCTTCCGTATCTTCCCGGAAATGACAATACTTCAGCAAATGTGACGCGATGAAATTCTCGAATTTCGGCCCTTGCCCGGAAACGATCGACCAGTCCCACATATACAGCTTCTGTTCTTTCTTAACCGCCCGAACATTGCGGGAGCCATACGGGGGGATACGGAAACAATAATACATCCTCTCAAACACCTTGAGCCAGCGTTCAACGCTTTCATGGGACACAGCCAGCAGTTCCTTAATATTCTTAATGGAAAGAGGCGCGCCCACCCGGTTGGGGAGTTCCGCGGCAAGGAGTTCCAGCAGGCTTATTTCTCTGACATTTTCCAAATCTCTTATGTCTTCATAGATGATCCGCCTTGCCCTCTCCCTCTGCCATCTCCGCCAGAATCTTTCTTCCGAACGGCAATATGGTTCCGGAAATCCGCCAAATTTGAAAAGACCGGCGAAATCCTGCTGAGTTGGCTTATTGTTCAACTCCATCAGGGAAAAGGGATGAAGTCTGTAATAGTGATACCGCCCCTGAAGAGAATCGCCGCCTTTGCTGTAATAGTCCAGCCTTGCCGAACCCGTAACGATGAAGGCCTTTTCAGATTTCATCGTGTCAAAAAAACCTTTTACCAGATTCCGCCACCTGGCGAACTTGTGTATTTCGTCCAGCACGATGATTTTCTCGCGCGCCGGTAGTTCGCCTCTCATCAGTGAGGATCTTGTGACGGTATTATCCCAGTTCAGATAGGCAGGATGCTTTTCGGTCGGCTCGGGCAGAAACGTCAAGGCAAATGTTGTTTTGCCAACCTGACGGGGACCGCCGATAAAGACCATCCGCTCCCTGATGTCTTCGGCGACGTGCATCTTTAAGTAGCGCTCGTAAATTGTTTTATTCATGGCATCGTAGCCATAACACGATTTTACTCATGAGTAAAGTAAGGTTTACCGTTGGCGGTCGCCTCCGGCGGCGTGCCCTTTGCTTTTTTCCCGAGCTGGGTGCCTCTCCGACCAGGCTTCGGCAGTGCGCAAAATATCCGTTGACGGGCAAAAACACCATCCCATTACGCCGACCATCAAAAATGATTTTTCAATCAAGTTAAATCAGCGCAGCAGGTTTCCGGAGATGACCAGCCGCTGGGCCTCCGAGGTGCCCTCGTAGATCTCGGCGATCTTGGCGTCCCGCATGAGCCGCTCCACCTTCGCCCCCTTGATGTAGCCGTAGCCGCCCTGAATCTGCACCGCTTTGACGGTGTGCCGCATCGCCGCCTCCGTGGCGAAGAGTTTGGCGATGCTCGCCGCTTTCCCGAAGGGCAACTGCCGGTCCTTCAACCAGGCGGCGTGATAGGTAAGCAGGCGGGCCGCGGCGAGGTCGGCGTCCATGTCGGCGATCATCCAGGCAATAGCCTGGTGGCGGGCGATGGGAACCCCGAACTGGACCCGCTCTTTGGCATAACGGAGCGATTCGTCAAGGGCCGCCTGGAGGATCCCCGTCGCCTGGGCGGCGATGCCCACCCGGCCGTGTTCGAAACCCGTCATGGCGATGGGAAGACCGTCCCCCGGCGCCCCCAGCATATTTTCCTCGGGGACGCGGCAATTCCTCAGCACCACCTCCGAGGTCTGGGAGCCCCGGAGACCCATCTTGTGGAACGGCTCGCCGGGCTGGAGACCCTGGGTTCCTTTGGGAACGAGGAAGGCGCTCATGCCTTTCTTGCCTGCGGTCCGGTCTGTCCGGCAGAAGAAGATGTACATGTCGGCAAAGGGTCCGTTGGAAACGAAGGTTTTGGTCCCGTTGAGGACATAGCCGTTGCCGTCCCAGGAGGCGGTGGTTGCCACGGCCATGACGTCGGTGCCCGCCCCCGGCTCCGTCAGCGAGAAGGCCCCCATATACTGCCCTTTGGCCAGGGGAATTAGATAGCGGCTCTTTTGTGCCTCCGTGCCGAAGAGGTGCAGCGACATGCTGATGATACCGGCATGAAACGACAGGATGAAACCCGTGGAAGAGCAGGCCCGGGAGATCTCTTCCACCACGAGGGCATGGGTCAGCAGATCGGCCCCGGCGCCCCCATAGCGCTCGGGAAGGGGGATTCCCAGCCAGCCTCCGGCACCGAGTTCCTTAAAAAGCTCCGTTGGATGGCAACTCTTTTCGTCGATTTCGGCGGCCAGGGGGGCCACCTTCGTCTCGGCAAATTCCCGGGCATTCCGGCGGATCAGTTCCTGTTCCTCCGTCAGTTGGAAGTTCATCGATCATCCCCTCCTGATCACAAACTATGGCGCATCGCCGTGCGTTGCCTGCGAAGACAGCACCGACCACGGTCGGCGGAAGCTCTCGTTAATTATAAAGGAATCCTTGCCCTTTATTTTTTACAGACCGGCACCGAAAAAGTTTCCGGCCGCAACTAAACTCATTTAAAGCTCGTTCCACAAGGCCAGCCGATATGCCGCCGTCCCCAGGATAAAGGACAATACGAGCATCAGAACCAATGACGCCGCGAACCATCGCCAGTTCCCCATTTCCCGCCTCATAACCGCCACAGTGGCCGCACAGGGAACAAACAGCATGAGGACCACCAGGAAGGCCAGGGCCGAAGCGGGGGCCATGACGGTGGGCAGTACCTTCATCAGCCCTTCATCCCCGACCCCGTAAAGGACCCCCAGGGTGGCGACGGCGTTTTCCTTGGCCACGAAGCTCGTCACCAGGGCCGTCATCATCTTCCAGTCCAAGCCCAGCAGCCTTCCCCAAGGCTCGATAAACTGTCCAAAGGCCGCCAGAAAACTGTCCTCCACCCGACCGTGGGGGAAATATGAAAGCCCCCAGACCAGCACCGAAACCCCCAGGATCACCGTGCCCGCCCGCTTGATAAACGCGGCGGTGCGATTCCAGATTACCAGGGCGATGGTCCGCAGGTCGGGTTTGTGATACAGGGGCAGTTCCATGATAAAGGGAAGGGGTTCCTCCTTGAGGAGGAACCGGTTGACGGTCATGCCCGTCAACCCCAATATCAGGATGTTGCCCGCCAGGAGGGACCAGGAGATCACGGCCGCCTGGGAGGCGAAAACCGCGGCGGTGACAAAGGTTAGCACCGCCAGCCGGGCGGTGCAGGGGATGAAAGGGGACAGAAAGATCGTCAGCAGACGCTCTTTTTTGGACTCCACGATCCGGGCCCCCAGGATCGCCGGCACATTGCAGCCCAAACCCAGACACATGGGGATGACGCTCTTGCCATGCAGGCCGATGACATGCATGAAACGGTCCATGACGAAGGCCGCCCGGGCCATGTAGCCCACGTCTTCCAGGAGGGCCAGGACGGCGAAGAAGATCACCAGAATGGGCAGAAAAGTCAGGACGGAACCGACGCCGCCGATGATTCCGTCAATGAGCAGGCCCTTCACCCAGGGGGCGTAGGGGTTGAGGAACGGCTCCACTTGCCGGGCCAGACCGCTCACCAGCCATTCCAGCCCTTTTTGCAGGGGATAGCCGACTTTGTAGGTCACCGCGAAGACACCGGCGAAAACCGCCAGCAAGATCGGAATCCCATAGAGGGGACGGGTCAGAAGGTGATCCAGGCGGTCCGTCATGACCACCTGCCCCATCCGGAAACGGGAGACGGCGGAACGGGTGGCGGCTTCGATCCAGTCATACCGGCCGCCCACCACGGCATGAAGGGAGTCCTCGTGTTGCACCAGAATACCCTGAAGGCGGTTCCAGGCTTCTGCGGGAAGCGCCGTCGCGATCTTTTTCGACACCTCGGCGTCGCCTTCCATGACTTTGGTGGCCAACCAGGAATGCAGGGGGTGTCCCGGCATATGTTCCGCAATGATCCTCTTGATCTGCCGATAAACATCCCGGTGATCGGCGGCAATCTCGGGGCGCCGGGGCTGATAGTCGAGCTCGCCGCCCGCCAGGGAAATGATGCGGTTGATAAGCTCCCTTATTCCCTGATTTTTCGCGGCCACCATCCCCACAACGGGAACGCCCAGGGCCCGCTCCAGGGCATGGATGTCGATGCGGATGCCCTGTTTCTCCGCCACATCGATCATGTTGACGGCGACGATCACCGGCGGTCCGAGAAGCAGCAGCTCCGTCAGGAGATATAGACTGCGTTCCAGGGCGGCGGCGTTGGCTAAAAGGACGATGACGTCAGGGCTGTCGTCCAGGATGAAGTCTCGGGCCACCCGCTCCTCTTCCGAAAAGGCCGTGAGGCTGTAAGTGCCGGGAAGATCCACGATACAGAGGTCTCCTTCCTGACAGACATAGGCCCCCTCTTTCTTTTCCACAGTTTTGCCCGGCCAGTTACCCACATGCTGGGAAAGACCGGTGAGGATGTTGAACACCGTCGATTTTCCCACGTTGGGCTGACCGGCCAGGGCCACAAGGATTCGCTTCGGCGCCTCCGGGGCCTTCTCCTCCGGCGGCAGGGACTCGATCCGGTAAACGGCGATCTTCTCCGCTTCCCCGTGACCGAGGGCGATGCGCGTTTCTCCGACCTGCACCATGATGAGTCCGCTGCTGTTGCGGAGCATGCGCAGCTTGGCATTCAGGGAGATCCCCAAGCCCGCCAGCCGGCCCGCCAGCTCCCGTCCCCCGGCCAGGGAAACGACAATGCCCTCCTCACCCTCCGCCAATTCGACCAAAGCCAGGGTGGCACCGTTGGGCATCGCTTTTTCTTCCGTTGCCGTCTCCGTCACGTTATTTATCTCTTTTTCCGACGCCGCCGACCCGACGCCGCTTTTTGTTATCCCCAGAGGTTATCGTTTCTTTAATGATGACCGGGCGTGATGTCAATGGCCGCGATTCACAAAACGTCCGGGAAGAGACTCACCGCCACAGCGCCGCCCCCTCGTTTTTCAGCCAGCGCCGCCGCTGACGGTAATCCGGGCAGTACTTTTCCACCAGGGCCCAGAAGCGCGGGGAATGATTCTTTTCCCGGATATGGGCGAGTTCATGGATGACGACGTAATCGATGACGGGCGGCGGAACCATCATGAGGCGCCAGGAAAAGGCCAGCCGATCATCGGCGGAACATGATCCCCACCGGGAGCGGGCCTTGGTGATCCGCACCGACCGGGGGGTGCAGCCGCAAAGACCGGACAAGAAATTCACCCGGACGGGCAGAAAGGCGGCTGCCGCCCGTCCGTACCAATCCCGGAGCCGGCTCTTTCCCGACGCAGCAGCCTCCGGCGCCAGCAGGAAACGTCCCCCGTCAAAGGCAAGACCCGCCTGGCCGCTATCGGCATCGTTCATGACCACCGGACAGGATTTCCCGAAAAAGATGATCCGGTCCCCCGCCGCCAGGGCCTCGCCCCGCTCGGGTTCCCGGACGGAGTCCAGAAAATCCAGCTTGCGGCGTATCCATTCCCGCTTGCGGTTGAAAAAGCTGTCGATCTCCACCTGGGGAACATGGCGGGGGGCCTGGATGACGATGCGCCCCCCCTGTCTTACCGAGAGAGAGAGCGTCTTTTTGCGTTTGCCGCTACGGATCAGTTCATATCTCAGGTTCATGTGATCAAAGCATATTGCCTTTTAAGAACGCCGTCAAGACAAAGGATAACAGACAAGAAATGAATTAAGCCGCCATATAGGCTCCGGCAATGCCGACGAGCGGCGGCTATGCAAAGTCTGCCCCTTGTGCTAAGAGAAGGGTCACGAAAAGCTGCGGAAGGTTGGTTTGTAGGTCCTGCCGAAAGAGAAATAAACGTGGGAACGTTCTCGAGGAGGTAGGCAAATCTACCGGCAGCGAAAAGCTTCCTGGCGGTGGCACGATATTTTAATATTTTCGGGGAGGAAAGAGTCATGGAAACGGATCATCGCCCCTGGGGCTGCTACGAGGTTCTGGCCGACGCCGCGGATCACAAGGTCAAGCGCATCACCGTCCACCCGGACCGGCGCCTGAGTCTTCAGCGCCACCGCCGTCGCTCCGAACACTGGTATGTCATCCGGGGGCAGGCCCTGGTCACCGTTGCCGGGAGGGAAATCCCCCTGGCCCCCGGCCAGGGGGTGGACATCCCTGCCGGCGCCGAACATCGCATGGCCAACCGGGGACGGGATAATGTCGTGTTCATTGAGGTACAGACGGGAGAATATTTCGGCGAAGACGATATCGAAAGGATCGCCGACGATTTCGGCCGGGTCTGAATTTCAGAGAACGATTTCCATGTCCCGGTAAACGGCACAGCAGTCCAGCGATCCCTTTGCGGCCCGGATCATCTCGATACCGTCAGCCAGGATTCCATCGACGCCCTCATCGGTCCGCTCCTGATTGTGGTGAAAGAGACCCAGGGTTTTAACCCCGGCCGCCATCGCCAGACGGACTGCGTCGCTATAAGTGGAATGACCCCAGGTCTGCTTGTAGTCATCGTCCCGGAATTCGGCGTCATGGATGAGGAGGTCGGCATCCGCGGCAAAGCGGACGTAATCGTCGAACTTCATACCACCGGGATGGACATAGGACAATTCGTTGTCCGTGAGAAATACGAAGGCTTTTCCATCCTCTTCGAAGCGATAGCCCATGCCCTGATTAGGATGGCTCAGGGGGAAGGAGGTTATGGTCATGTCGCCGATGGTAAAGCGGTCCCCGCAGGTCTGGTGGTAGGAAATATCGCAGCGGACGTTCTGGTACTCGATGGGGAAGTGAGGCGCCGTCATGACTTGAGCAATGAGATCCTTCACGGAAATCTGGGCGAACGGGCAGCCGTACATACCGATAGTAATCCCCTGGAAATAGATGGGCTTGAAAAAGGGAAACCCCAGGAGATGATCCCAATGGGCGTGGGTGAAAAACATGTTGTAATCGCGACGCCCCTCGGCCAGGAGGCGGTTGCCGAGGCGACGGATTCCTGAGCCGGCATCGAGAATGATAATTTCGTCTTTCCCGGTCCGGATTTCCAGACACGTGGTGTCGCCCCCGTATTTGAGGTATTCCGGTCCCGATACGGGGATGGAACCCCGCGCCCCCCAGCAGCGTATGATCATGGCTCACCCTTTATCGAAGATGGTTACTTATAATTATCAATACCCTCTCTTGTCAAGCTGTAATTCATGTGTATATTGGCTATTATTGTTGTTTTCGCAAGGCCGCGAATATTATCGTCAGGAGACAAGATCATATGGCAACAACGATCAAGATTGAGGGGATGTCCTGCGGACACTGCGTCATGGCGGTGACCAAGGCCCTGTCCGGGGTGGCGGGGGTGAAAAACGTCAGGGTGAGTCTGGAAAGAGGCGAAGCCACCTTCGACGAGGAGACGCCTGTTCCCCGGGAAATGCTCCGCCAAGCCGTACGCAGGGCCGGATACGAAACGCCTTAAAGGGCGGCACGGCACGACGGAATCGACGGCGGCAGTCAACAAGACCGCAGTGGGGCAATGACCTCCCCTTTTTGAGCCGCCGGAAGGGAACAGGAGTGTGCCCTTGGTTTCCCTTGTGTAACTTGCCGTTTTTCTTTTTGAAACACGATGTGGGCACGACCCGGCAGCGGCCGGCATTTGAAAAGCATGCAAAATATCTCCGGTCATAACTCCCGGAGGACGGCAGTCCCCGGGGAGACGTTGCAGGAAACGACGGTCTCCGTGGGGGGAATGACCTGTGCGGCCTGTGTGCGCCGTGTCGAGAGGAGCTTGCAGTCCCTGGACGGCGTGGAGGAGGCGGCCGTGAACCTTGCCACGGGCCGGGCGACCCTCCGCCACCATCCCGAATGGGCGGGCCTGGATGCGGTGGGAGCGGCGATCACCGAGGCGGGATACGATTATCTGGGTGTTCCGGAGGAGTTCCGGGCCGACCCCCTCGCTGCGGCCAGGGCGGAGGAGATCCGGGACCTGAAGCTCCGGTTTACCGTGGGCATGGCCTTGAGCATCGTGATCTTTTTCGGCTCCATGCACCACTGGTTCCCCCTGCTGGCGGATCTGCCGCGGCAGCCCCTGCTGACGGCCATGTTCCTGCTGACGACACCGGTCGTCTTTTGGGTGGGCAGCCGTTTTTTCATCGGGGCCATCAAGGCCGTCCGGCAGAAAACCACCGACATGAACACCCTGGTCGCCGTCGGCGCCTTTGCGGCCTATGCCTACTCCGTCCTGGCCACCTTCCTTCCCGGCATTTTCACCTCTTCGGGCCTCATGCCCCACGTTTACTACGACGGCGCGGCCCTGATCGTCACCCTCATCATCCTGGGCCGGCTGCTCGAAGCACAGGCCAAGGGGAAAACCTCCGCCGCCATCCAGCGGCTCATGGGACTGCGGCCGAAGACCGCCCGGGTGATCCGCAACGGGGAAGAGCGGGATCTTCCCATCGAGGGCATCATCCGTGGGGATCTCCTCCTGGTCCGCCCCGGGGAAAAGATCCCCACGGACGGGATTGTCGCTTCCGGAAAGTCGAGTGTGGACGAATCCATGCTCACCGGGGAAAGCCTACCGGTCCCCAAGGAACCGGGCGCCGCCGTCTATGCGGGAACGCTCAACAAAAGCGGTGCCTTCACCTTTACGGCCACCAACATTGGGGCGGAAACGGCCCTGGCCCGGATCGTCGCCCTGGTGGAACAGGCCCAGGGTTCCAAGGCCCCGATCCAGCGCCTTGCCGACCGGGTGGCGGCGGTCTTTGTCCCCGTGGTGTTCGTAATCGGCCTGGGGACCTTCGTCGTCTGGTATTTTTTCGTTCCCGACGGCAGTTTCAGCCGGGCACTGCTGAATTTCGTTTCCGTCCTGGTGATCGCCTGTCCCTGCGCCCTCGGCCTCGCCACCCCCACCGCCGTCATGGTGGGCACCGGTCTCGGGGCGGAACGGGGCATCCTCATCAAGGGCGGGGAAGCCCTGGAAAAGGCCTATCAGCTCACGATGGTGGTCTTCGACAAGACCGGAACCCTCACCCGGGGGGAACCACAGGTCACGGACATCCTGACCGCGCCGGGGATATCGGAAAAGGAGTTGCTCAAGGTCGCCCTGGCCATCGAAGCGACCTCCGAACATCCCCTCGGCGCCGCCATTGTGCAGGCGGGGAAGGCCCGCAGTTTGAAACCGGAAGCGGCTGAGGTGACCGATTTTTCGGCCGTGGCCGGTCTGGGGGCTGAGGCCCGTATCGCCGGGCGGACCTGCCTCCTGGGCAACCGCCGTTATCTGGAAGACGCCGGTCTGCCGGTGCATTTCTGGGACAAGGAGGCGGAACACCTGGCCGCAGCCGGGAAAACCGGCGTTTATATCTCCCGGGGTCAGGAAATCATCGGTCTCCTCGGCCTGTCCGACGTCCCCAGGGAATCCGCCGCCGAGGCCGTGGCCACCTTGAAAAAGATGGGGCTAAAGGTCGCCATGATCACCGGTGACCATGTCCGGACAGCCCAGGCGGTGGGCGCGGCGCTGCGGATCGATACGGTGCTGGCGGAGATCCTTCCTGGAGAAAAAGCATCAGAAATCAGAAGGTTACAACAGGGAGGGGAGGTCGTGGCCATGGTGGGAGACGGCATCAACGACGCCCCGGCCCTGGCGGCGGCCGATATCGGCATCGCCATCGGGACGGGGACCGACGTGGCCATGGAGGCCGGTGATATGACCCTGATGCGGGAGGACCTCCGGGCCGTGCCGGCGGCCATCCGTCTTTCTCATCAAACCATGAAGGTGATCCGCCAGAATCTATTCTGGGCCTTCATTTACAATATCATCGGCATCCCGGTGGCCGCCGGGGTTCTCTATCCCTTCGGCGGCATCCTCCTCAACCCGGAATTCGCCGCCGCCGCCATGGCCCTGAGTTCCGTCTCCGTCGTGGGCAATTCCCTGCGCCTCCGCCGGGCAAACATACATGCCTGACCAAAAATGGAGCGTCAACATTGCATAATCATAGGAAAAAGGTTCCCAAGCGTCGAAGTCATTTTTCAAAGTTGACGGAGTGTTTGCCGGGCCTATCTTTTTCGGTGAATTTTTTTGGTAACCCTTGCGACGATGAACCAAATGTATGCCGCCAGGCGGTCATGTCACAAAAATCGCGCCTTATGGCAGTATTTTCCATCCCTCCGTCCCCCGGCAGAGGGAAAATTCTTCCCTTGTCGTCCGCAGGGGCTTATTGTCCCCCTCATATTTTTCGGCAAAGGCGCTAAGACGTCGGCAGACATGGATGAAGGAGTCCATGGGGGAATCGGGAATAGCGGCGGGATCCAGCCTTTGAAACATATCGCGGAGCATCAGGGAAAAATCCGGAGCCGTCACCATAACCGTAACGGTGGCCCGCTCCCCCCGTACGTCTTCCGCCGCCATGACAAAAGAGACATAGCGCCCGATCATCCCGGCCAGCAGACCATTGCCCAGGGAGTAGGCCGCGGCGAATTCCGCCGGAGTCCTGCCCGCTCTGGCGGCCGCCGCCAGATAGCCATAGGCCTCCTCGGTACGGCCGCCGCGGAGGGCACCCAGGTAGTTTATGACCACTTCTCCCGGCGTCAGGCGCTTCCCGCGCCGCACCAACAAAAGCGTAACCACGGCGATCGTCAAGAGGATGGCGACAAACACGAACATAATGCCTGCCTTATTACCGCAAATGCTTCCTCACCGCCAGTGCCAATTAGTTATGCTATCCGTTTAAAAATCCATATTTACCCTTGACCATCCGTATTTTTTTGTCCATAGTGGGGCCGCTTGCCAAAGTCATCGGCAAAAGGTTGGAATGTTAATGTTCGAGAATCTCCGACATAAGAATTTTAATATCCTTACCCTTCATCATGCCGCAGCTATTCTTCGTCACGATTTGACCGGCGCAGTCGAAGAAATAGAAGAAGTTCTGTCCGAAATAACCATTCCCGTAGAAGAACTTGTCCGGGGCGGCGGCGGCGAAGGTCAGATGACTCAAAGACTGCGAAACTCTCTTGCCAAACGCGGCTGGAAAAAACACAAATTCGAGGTGAAAAAAGTCATCGACGGGAAAGAACGGGAATCCGTCTCGCATGAAATTGATCATGTAAAAAAATTCCCCGGGGGCACGTTTGCACTGGAAATCGAATGGAACAACAAGGATCCTTTCTATGATCGGGATCTCGAAAATTTCAAGCGTTTGCATGGAGACGGCGCCATATCTGTGGGCGGCATTATAACTCGCGGGAAAAGTCTTCATGCTTCATTAAAGGATCTCCTGGAAGAATTTGCCCTTTCAAGAGGCATATCTTCCATCGAACAGCTTGCCGGTTATAATTATCAGCCAACGGCGCGGCAGAAACAGCTTATACAAAATGCCGTACAGCGCTTTGGAAGCTTTGCGAAAGGGTGGTCGCACACCTTTGTGAACGATAAATTTGGAGAAGCCACGACGCACTGGGAAAAACTCGAGGAAAGAGTACAACGTGGCGTCGGAAATCCGTGTCCTCTGCTTTTAATCGGCATACCCAAAGAGGCAGTGCTGTTATAGGAGCTCTCTATATGAGTAAGATCATCAACATCGCCGAACCTAATCCTTCCCAGGATCTTCTCGCCAAGGTCAGGGGCCCTTATTCGACTATTTTAGCCGACCCGCCGTGGCAATTCCAAAACCGAACCGGCAAGGTCGCTCCTGAACATCGCCGGTTGCTTCGTTATCCGACCATGGAGTTAAAAGAGATAATGGAATTGCCCGTATCAAGTCTTGCCGCCGCCAAATCGCACCTTTACTTATGGGTTCCGAATGCCCTTTTGCTGGAGGGTATGAAGGTCATGGCATCCTGGGGTTTTACCTACAAAACGAACATCGTTTGGTACAAGATCAGAAAAGATGGTGGCCCCGATGGGCGCGGCGTAGGCTTTTATTTTCGTAATGTCACGGAATTGGTTCTATTCGGAATTCGAGGAAACATGAGAACCCTCGCTCCAGGCCGGACCCAGGTAAATCTCTTTGCCACCCGGAAGCGAGAACATTCCCGAAAACCGGATGAAATTTACGACCTTATCGAGGCTTGCTCTCCCGGGCCCTACCTGGAGCTTTTTGCCCGTTTTCGTTGTCCTGGATGGGATCAATGGGGAAATGAAGATGTGGAAGAAAATTCCCATTACGGTATAGCCCGCCGGAAGGGTCAAGGTTACCATGATCGGCAGTTGCGCCTCTTGGAAACCACGGCAAGATATGACAAGCTTGGTGAATCCTCCGTTGTCCAGAAACGATGACCGTCAATTTGTACTTGATAAAAGCGGACGGATAACTTGGGTCCCGGAGCTTTTTATATACATAGCGTCTTAAATAATTGCGCATAATTGGTGTAAAGTTTGATTAGGCACTTTCCATTGATGAAACTGAGAT
>Ga0302248_1001347_pt1 | contig 18785 bp, 25 predicted proteins | sample AAG_UR_Leu_MG_FD_193528 | JGI IMG/M metagenome (GOLD analysis project Ga0302248, IMG submission 193528) | Enriched activated sludge microbial communities from anaerobic digester in WTTP, New Holstein, Wisconsin, United States - AAG_UR_Leu | ecosystem: Engineered > Bioreactor > Anaerobic >... | reverse complement strand
GGCGGGTTGAGGGTTGAGGGTTGAGGGTTGAGGGTTGAGGGTTGAGGGTTGCGGGTGGGGCCGGCGGCTCGCTGCTCCTACAGCCTACAGCCTACAGCCTGCAGCCTCCGACATGCTTGACGCTCCTCGTGTCACGGCGAGAATCCGGAGCCGGAGTTGGGAGGAGTGTCCTGTGTTCGACTCTGGCGACGACCAGACGATGCCGGGCGAGGCGCCGCCGCGCGACGCCGACGGGACGGGCTGCTAGCTATCATGCCCTCCTTCTCTCAATACATCGGCATCGACTACTCCGGCGCCGAGGCGCCGACCTCCCGGCTCAAGGGGCTACAGGTATACATGGCCTCGCCGGGCGCCGAGCCGGTCAAGGTGGGCACGCCCGCCGGGAGGGGCTGGAAGTGGACCCGGAAGGAGCTGGCCGGCTGGCTCCTGGAGCGGCTGCTGGCCGGCGGGCCCGTCCTGGTCGGCATCGACCACGGCTTCTCGTTTCCGATGGCCTACTTCGAGAGGCACGGGCTGGCGGCCGACTGGCCGGCCTTCCTGGACGACTTCCGCGAGCACTGGCCGACGGACGATGACCACACCTGCGTCGACTTCGTCCGCGACGGCATCGACGGCAACGCCGCGGCGCGCTCGGGGGACGCCCGCTGGCGGCGGCTCACCGAGCTTCGGGTCGGCAGCGCCAAGTCGGTGTTCCACTTCGACGTCCCCGGCTCGGTGGCCAAGTCCACGCACGCCGGGCTGCCCTGGCTCCGCTACCTTCACCAGAAGGCCGGCGGCCGGGTCCACTTCTGGCCGTTCGACGGCTTCGAGGTCCCGGCGGGCCGCTCGGTCTTGGCCGAGGTCTACCCGAGGATACTGCTGGACGGCTCTCCGCGCGACGGCCGAAGCGACCACGAGCACGACGCCTGGACCGTGGCCCGGTGGCTCAAGGCGGCCGACGAGAGCGGGGTGTTGGCCGGCCATCTGGCCCCGGCCCTGACCGCCGAAGAGAAACGCCTGGCCGGCGTGGAGGGTTGGATCCTGGGCGTGGCCTGAAGAGCCGCATCCTCCAGCCAGCTCGACATCCGTATGGCCGATGTATTCAGGGGGGGGTGACACTCGTTATACATAAGTCGTAACCCACGTAAAATGAATGCGACACTCGATTTACATAAGTTCCGGCCTGTCTGAGAAGGACCGGGGGGCGGTGCAGGGCGGTGGAGGGTGGATGGCTGAAGGTGGAAGGTGGAAGGTGGAGGGTGGGGGCGTGGCCCTTGTACCTTGTACCTTGTACCTTGCACCTTGAACCTCGCTTGGCCGGGGCGCGAGGAGCGTCAAGCATGTCGGAGGCTGCAGGCTGTAGGAGCGGCGGGCGGCCGGCCGCCGGGTGATCTTCGCTTCGGCTTCCGCTCCCATGTTTTGCGGAACCTCGCCGAGGGCGCGGCCATCTAATCGGGTGAGGGATGGGTTCCAGTCAGGATCTCGCACATGGTGAAACCGGGGCCGCTTGCCGCGATCGTGATGGTGCTGCTTGCGGCCGCCGGCGCGCGCTCGGCTGCGGCGGCGACGGCGGATTCCGCTGAGCCGAAGCGGCCGATCGAGATGATCTTCAAGGGGAAGCCCGGAATCTACGACCTGGTCTTCCGCGGCGCGGAGGGAAGCGCGGGGCGCAGCCTCCCGGCCGGCCGCGACACGCTGGGGGTGGCCACCTCGCCGGCGCGCGACGTCGCCGGGGTACTGGAGCGCGCGGCCGGAGAGAAGCCTCTGGCGCTGACCGTGTACGGCTCGGACGGCGGCGCTATCCGGACGCTCCGGCTGGGCCGGCTGTTCGCCGACGGCTTTCTATCGCATCGGATCTGGGTCGGCTCGGGCGGGCAGGCGCTGATCGTGGGTGAACGGACCAACGTCGGCGAGCTGCTGCGCGACAAGCCCGGCGAGCAGCCGCCGGAAGTCCAGGTCAAAGCCTGGTGGTGTCCGGCCGGGGCCGAGCCCGTCGAGCTGTCCGGGCTGCCGGTAATCGAAGAAGGCCTGGTCGACATGCGCGAGGGCTTCGTGCTGTCCCGCTACGGCACGCCGGATGAGCGGGTCCTGTGCCGATACTCCGGCGCCGGAAGGCTGCTCTGGACGCGGACCTTCGCCTTCCACGCCGGCCTGCGCCCGTCGAAGATGGAACGCTGCGATTTCTTCGTCGGCGGCGGGGACTGGCGGGTCCATTTCTACCGGCACGGTTCGCACCTGATCGAGCGCATCCCCTTCGACCCGGAGGCGTTCCGCCGGGCGAACCCGGACTACGTCGAACGGACCACAGCGCTATACGAGAAGGAGCGCCTTCCCGAGGCGGTCCGGCAGCTGGCCGAGGCCGTGGGCGCCGACCGGGCCGAAAGCACCGGCTTCCGCGAGGCGCTGGCCGGCTTCATCAGGGAGTACCTGGCCGTCTACGCCTCGCGGGGACCTTACGAGGGCGTTGGCGCGGAGCTGCCCGGGCAGATCATGAGGCTGGACGAGCGGATGGCCGCGATCCTCCAGGGCAGGCGCTTCGATGTCTACAGGCGGTGGCGGGAAACCGAAAAGGGCAACGCCCTGCATTTCATGTTCAGCTACCGCCAGTGGGCCCCGGAGCAGTCGCTCGGGCCGGTGACGTTGCCGGACAGGACCGCCGAGGGGCCGGTCAAGCTCGCCCTGGAGGCCGATTTGCAGAGCGTCGTCGTGTCGAACATCGGGGACCGGGAGATAACGGTGTACAAGAACCAGCTGGGGCTGGTCATCGACGGACCCTGCCGGATGTTGCCGCCGCTTCCCGGTCCTCCGGCTCGAATCGAGCCGCCGGTTCGCGTTCTCCTCAAAGCCGGCGAGCGGATCAGCTGGCAGCTGGAGCTCAAGGGGCCGCGCCTGTCGCTGATGGGTGCAACCTACGAAATGGGCGGCCCTGAGAACAGGGTGAAGGTGCGCTATCTGGACCTGGAGTTGGGCCGCTTCGAGTCCAACACCGTCACGCACAAGGTCGGGCCAGACGGCGCGGCGTTCTTCGCCCTGCCGCCCGGGAAGCTCCGGTGGGGAGCCGAGGTCGGCGGACTCCGGCTGGGGATCGCCTGCGACAGGCAGAGGGTCCCCGTCGACGGCGGACTCGAGCTCGTCTTTCAGTTTAGCGCGCCCAAGGACCGGGACGTTCTGCTCTGGGGCGGGAACGTGGCGAAGGGGTGGCGGGCGACGCTCACGCCCCTGAACGGCGGAGAGACGCTTCGCGCGGTCTGGGCCGGAGAGCAGGCCGGCAAGGCGCCCGATATGGTGGTGTCCTCCGGGGCGCCCAACGAGTACAGACTCGACGTGCATGGAGAGGGCTGGGTTTTCGAGACCGCGGCCCAGGACGGCAAGGCGCCGCGCCGGCTCAAGACCCCGCCGCCGGGCCGTTACCGGGTGAGCCTGTCCTTCTCGGACTCGCGGTGCGGCAACGGGCTCTACTACTGGCACGGCGAGGTGGTGTCGGGATCGCTGGAGCTGGAGCTGGAGGCCAGGTAGCCGGGCCGCGATCAATACCGGCGTCGGTCGCAAACCACGTAATCGGAGCTGCGCGTCTTCGGAACTACGGCGCTCTCGCCGGCGTCCGCGGCTGGGCGTCCCTGATCCGCTCGATGGCGTCGTTGACGAAAACCTCCAAGTAGCGATTGTTCTTCGCGCACTGCTCGAGCGGCGCGATGGCCCGCTCATCGCCGAGAGCCCGCAGGCCAAGGACCGCTCGCAGGCGGATCTCAATGTCTTCGTTCTCGAGAGCCGCCAACAGCCCCTCGAACCCGAGCGGAGCCCCCAACTCCAGCAGCGCGCCAGCGGCCTGCGCCTGCACTGCGCGGCTCGGATCGTTGAGCGCGGCGGTCAGCGCTTCGATCGCGCTCCGGTCGCCGATCCTCCCCAGTGCCTCGGCCGCCTTGGCGCGCACCGTGGCCTCGGGGTCGTGGAGCGCCGCGGCCAGCGGCCCGGCCGCGCGGGGGTCGCGCAGGGCCCCCAGCGCCTCGGCGACCGCGGACCTGGTCTGCTCGGCTGGGGCGGAGAGCGCTGCGACCAGCGGCTGGAACCCCCGGGGCTCCCGACGTCGACCGAGGAAACGGGCCGCGCCGCTGCTGACCACCTCGTCGCTGCTGCCGAGGAGCGCGATCATCCTGGGTACGGCATCCGCCCCGCAGCAGCCAAGCACGTGTATCGCGGCGGACTTCTCCGGGGCGAATCGCTCGGGCAGGCGCAGGTACAGGCCGATCTTGCGCGCAGCGGCCGGCGGCCCGCCGAGCCTGGCGATGACCGGCTGGGCGGTCTCCTCGGGAGTCTGGCCGGTGTGCCGGCCGGTCCGAATCCAGCGCGCCAGCTCCCGGTTGACCTCGCGCTGAGGGCGGACCACGAAGACGCAGAACGCGCCGGCAACCGCCAGCAGGGCGAAGCCAGCCGCATAGACCCAGAGGAGCCCGCGAGGCCTGCCGGGCGACTCCGTCGCAACCGGAGCATCGGAACTCATGCCGGTCCCCATTCCTTGGCGACGCGTTGCCCCACTTCCGCTGTTTGTGCTGCGATGATCTTCAGTGGCCGGTCGGGTCATTAATGGAGCCACCCCCGGGGATCGAACCCGGAACCTGCGGTTTACAAAACCGCTGCTCTGCCATTGAGCCAGGGTGGCGCCTGAAGTCCTCTACCGGCTATTCTGCCGCCCCGCTGGGCAAAGTCAAGGCTTGCGCCCGAACCACCCGTCGGTGCGGTGGCTGAAAAGGTACAGCGACGCGCCGCCGGTGAAGACGAGGGCGCCCAGGAGCGCCCCGAAGCGGAGGGGCTGCTGCCCGGCGGAGGTGACCGCCCCGGCGAAGAAGACCAGCGCCAGCGCCGCCATGGCCAGCACCAGGCCGCGCGACCAGCCGCGGCCGAGCAGCAGCCCGGCCCCGGCCGTGCCGATCCAGATGGCCGGGAGGACCATGCTCAGCATGATGATCAGCAGAGCGCCCCAGCCGGAGCCGGCCTGGAAGGCCCCGGGAAGGCCGGCGATCATCGTCTGCAGCGCCCTCAGGATCACCGCCCCGGCGATGCCCAGCAGGAAGTACCCCAGGAAGGTCACGCCGCGGGGCCGCCCGGCCCGGGCGGGGAGCAGGCTCACTTGCCCCGGTGTTCCACGGCTTCGGGGTTGACCGCGTTCTGCGGCACGCCCCCGCGAAGCGCGGTGATGATCGCGCCGGCGGCGAGCTCGGACATGCGCCCCCGCGTGCGGATGGTGGCCGAGCCGATGTGCGGCAGGAGCACGACGTTGTCGAGCTCGGCCAGCCCCGGCGCCAGGCGCGGCTCGTTGGCGTAGGTGTCGAGCCCGGCCCCGGCGATCTCGCCCGTGCGCAGGGCCTCGACCAGCGCCAGCTCGTCGACGACCAGCCCGCGGCTGGTGTTGACCAGGATGGCCGACTCCTTCATGGCCTGGAACTGCTCGCGCCCGAACATCCCGCGGGTCTTCTCGGTCAGCGGCACGTGGATGGAGATGAAGTCGCTCTGGCGGATGAGCACGTCGAACTCCACCCGGGTGGCGCCGCACTCCGCCTCGAGCTGGTGGTTGCGGACCTCCTCGCAGTACAGGACGTTCATGCCCCAGCCCCGGGAGCGCTTGGCCACGGCCGAGCCGATCCGGCCGGCGCCGACCAGGCCCAGGGTCTGTCCGGCGATGTCCGCGCCCAGCAGCTCGGCCGGCTTCCAGCCGGTCCAGCGCCCGGAGCGGACCAGGGTGTCGCCCTCGATGATCCGCCTGGCCACGGCCATGAGCAGGGCCCAGGCGGTGTCGGCGGTGGCGTCGGTGAGCACGCCGGGAGTGTTGGCCACCAGCACCCCGCGGCGCGTGGCCTTGGGCACGTCGATGTTGTCGTAGCCCACCGCGTAGTTGGCGAACACCTGGCAGTCGGCCGCGGCGGCCAGGATGTGGCCGTCGATGCGGTCGCTGAGCAGGCAGAGCACGCCGCGCCGGCCGATGACCTCGGCGGCCAGTTCCTCCGGAGTGAAGGGCCGGTCGTGGGGATTGATGTCCACGTCGCCGAACTCGCGGCGCAGCATCTCGACTCCGCGTCCGGGGATCTTGCGGGTGATCAGGATCGGGGAACGGGCTGACACTGGCGGGGCCTCCTTCCGGGCTGACCGGCGGGAATTATACGGAGGGCCGGCCGGGGATGCAACCCCGGGCCGTCCGGGTCTTGACCGGGACCTCGCCCAGCGGTTATATTGGTGTCCGGTCGACAGGAGGACACTGATTGCCCGCCCCCGCCGCCGATGACAACGCCCCCAGCGTGGCAGACCTGGCCGTGGAGCGCGGGCTGATCACCCGCGATCAGCTCCTGGAGGCCGTCGAGGTCCATGCCAAGCTGTCGGCCATGGGCGTGCCCGACGAGCTCGGCAAGATCCTGCTCAAGAAGGGCATGCTCAGCGAGGCCCAGCTCCGGGAGTTGGAGGGGGCCGCCGGCACCCGTCAGCCGGTCAACATCGCCGGGTTCGAGATCATCTCCCGCCTGGGGCGCGGCGGGATGGGGGCCGTCTACAAGGCCCGCCAGGTCAGCATGGACCGGATCGTGGCCCTCAAGATCCTTCCGCCGGGGCTGGCCAAGGACCAGAGCTTCGTCGACCGCTTCATGCGCGAGGCCCGGACGGTGGCCAAGCTCAACCACCCGAACATCGTCCAGGGCATCGACGTCGGCACCTCCGGCAAATACCACTACTTCGCGATGGAGTACGTCGAGGGCGAGACCCTGCAGACCCTGATCGCCAGGGAAGGGGCCATGCCCGAGCGCCGGGCGCTGGAGGTCGTGCTGCAGATCGCCCAGGCCCTGCACCACGCGCACCGCAACGGGATGGTCCACCGGGACGTCAAGCCCGACAACATCATGGTCATGGGCAGCGGCGTGGCCAAGCTCTGCGACCTGGGCCTGGCCAAGAGCATGGCCGGCGACTCCACCCTGACCCAGACCGGCATGGCCGTGGGCACCCCGCACTACCTGTCCCCCGAGCAGGCCCGCGGGGACCACGACGTGGACATCCGCTCGGACATCTACTCCCTGGGCGCCACGCTCTACCACATGGTCCTGGGGCGGACCCCATTCTCCGGCTCCAGCGCCGCGGTGGTCATGACCAAGCATCTCAGCGAGGAGCCGCAGGACCCCCGGGAGGTCCGTCCGGAGCTTACCGCCGGCCTGGCCGCGCTGGTCATGAAGATGATGGCCAAGGAGCGCGACGCCCGCTACGAGTCGCCCGAGGCCCTGATCAACGATCTGAACCTGGTCCTGGCGGGCAGGCCTCCGGCCGGCGCCAGGCTGCTGGTCGGCACCCGCGCCGTCCGGCCGGTCGCCGCGCGCCCCAACAACCGCAGGACCACCCCCCGCCCGGTGGCCGCCGTCCCCGAGCAGACCGGCAACCGCAAGGTGCTCTTCGGCCTGATCGGGCTGGGAGTCCTGGCCGTTGCGGGGCTGGTCATCGGTCTGCTGCTGGCCGGCGGCGGAGGCGACGGCGGCCCGGCCCCGCTGCCGCCGCCCGAGAACGGCAAGGGGACGGAGCCGCCGCCGGCCGATCCGGAGAAGGAGGCCGCCCGCAAGCGCCTCGAGGAACTGTCCGCGCGGTACGACGAGATCGCCGGCCGGGCCAGGAAGGGGCCGTCGGCGGCGCTCGTCGCGGAGCTCGACCGGCTGACCTCCGACGCGGCGGGCACCCCGATCGCCATCAAGGCCCGCGCCGAGAGCGATCGGCTCTCCGCGCTCTTGAAGCAGGCCGGAGAGGATTCCGCGGCCCGCATCCGGGAACGCTCGGCCGAACTGGAGAAGCAGGAGAAGTTCGGCGAGGCCATCAAGCTCCACGACGGACTGCCCATTCCGGACATGCTCCGGGAGCGTGGCCGCATCGAGGCCCTGGCCCAGGCCCGCTTCGATGCCCTGAAGGCCGAGGCCGGGCGGATTCTGGCGGCCGGGAAGTACGACGAGAAGACCGCCGGCGCGTTCGACGAGGCGGTGAAGTGCCTGAACCGCTCGACCGGGTTCGGTCTGCCGCGCATCGACGAGCAGCGCGACGCGGCGATAGCCGAGCTGCAGAAGTCGCACGAGGCGCTGCTGGCCGACCGCGACAAGCGGCTGGCCGACGCCCGTGCGGCGCTCCGGGCTGACTTCATCGACAAGCGCGGCAAGGTCTTCGAGGCTGCCGCCCGGATGGAACCGGACGCCGCCACGGGTCAGCCGCGGGTCACGACCGCCGCCAAGCTGGCTCGCGCGACGCTGCTGACCGAGGCCTTCAAGCCGTTCGCCGGCGAGGCCACGCGCATCGTGCGCGACCTGGAGGCCCTCGATGCGTTCCTGGGCAAGATGCCCGAGATGATCAGGGCCCGGCGCGGCGCGCAGATCCGGATTATCAGCGACGACCGCGGTCAGGAGGAGGGCAGCCTCGAGGACGTCAAGCCGACCGGCATCGAGTTCCGGCCCAAGGGCATGCCCGTGGGGGCCGGGGTGACCGTGCCGATGCGCAAGATCTCCCCGGCCTGCCTGGCGGAGCTCGCCGGCCTGTCTCCCAGCGCGCCCGGCGAGTGCTACCTGACGGGACTGCTGGCCTTCTTCTCCAACCGGCCGGGCGACGCCGTGGCCCCCCTGGAGACGGCCGCCCGCCAGGCCGCCCTGCGCGCGGATGCCGAGTACTACCTGGCCATGGCCCGGACGACGCAGAAGACCGTGCGCGAACAGCAGGCCGGCGACCGGCTCAGGGACTGCCGCGAGCGCTTCAGGCAGTACAAGGATGCCAAGGTGCCCGATGGCGACCCGCGCTGGGTCGCGCTGCGGGCCGAACTCGAGAAGCTGCAGAAGGACTTCGCCGATACCGACGTGGTCAAGGCCAACCTGGGGGAGTAGGCGGGGCGGGGGAGGGGAGGCTGGACGATGCGCTTGGATCGTGCGTTTTCGGCGGCGCTGGCCGCGGCTCTGCTGGGCCTGAGCGGATTCGCCGGGGCCGGCGAGCCGACCATCTCCGAGATGCTGCAGGAGGCCACGGCCCGCTCGCAGAAGGCCCCGGCCGAGACGACGCCGACGGCGCCGGGGGCCGAGAGCGAGTACCTCCGCAACATGAAGGCCAGGCTGGAGGCCGAGGCCAACCGCCGCTTCAAGGACCGGCGGGGAGACATGATCGGCCTGGGCGACCTCTATTTCGACATCCAGAACTTCGATGCGGCGATGGCCAACTGGAACTCCGCGGTCCAGAAGCTGCCCAATGACTGGCAGGTGCGCGCCGGATACGTCCACCAGCGGCTCTGCCGCCTCTACACGATGAAGGGGCAGAAGGAACTGGCCGCGCAGATGCTCGAGGAGTCCACGACGCGGGCTCCGAATCCGGGGGTCATGCACCACGTCGACCGCCTCAAGACCTGGGCCAAGGAGTTCCCGCTCAGCGAGGAGTCCGGCAAGGACCTCAAGGCGGCCGTCGGGAAGGCCGGGGTCTCGGACAAGGATGCGGAAAACCGCTGGAAGCTGCTGCTTCTCTATCGCGAGGCGTACCCGATGCGGCTCGACGAGTTCGTCGAGCTGATCAAGTTCATCGATCTGTATCCCAAGGACCAGCGGGTGGCGGTCTCCGGCGAGGCCGACTGGCGCCTGATGGAACTGATGATGACGTTCGGGATCAACGACGAGGCCATGCGGCTGGCCGAGCAGTTCCGGGCGAAGTTCCCGAAGAGCGGGCTGACCAGCGGCGGCGAGGCGTGCTGGCGCCTCGGCGACTGGTCGGGACGGCTGGGGCGCCCGGCCGACGCCCTGACCTACTACCGGGAGCTGCGCGAGAAGTACCCCAAGCACTGGGCCCCGGGCAACGGAGAGGCCGCCTGGCGGATCGGGGAGTGTTGTCGGGAACTGAAGCGCTGGCAGGAGGCCGGCGATGCCTTCAAGGAAGTCCGCGACAAGTACAAGGACCACTGGACCTGCAATCCTCCCCCCGGCCAGCAGGCACTGATCAACGAGCGCATCTTCGAGGCCACGAAGAACGGGGCCAGGTGACGCCAGGGCTGCGGCCGCGTTCGGCCGGCCGGGCCGCGGCCGGGCGCCAAGGAAAATGCGGAAATATTCGAAACCGGGCTTGACAAATTCCGGCAGCATGCTTAATATGTCGTCCGTCGTCATCAGCAAGAGCCTTCTGCTACTGTGAATTGCCGGATTGCGGCCAAGGCAGCCCGGCGGCAGAACCGACTCCGATGACCACACTTCGATCGGCTGGCTGCACCGGCGAACGGTGCCCGGGCGATCGCGATCTTTTTTTTAGGTGGTGGACACAGATGGAGCTGCCCGTCTACAACGAAGCTGGCGAGGTGACCGGCAAGGTCGAATTCGATCCTGCCGTGCTTGGAGACAAGGTCAAGCGCCGGCTGCTTCACCAGGCCGTGGTCATGTTCGAGGCCCGCCAGAGGGCGGGCACGGTCAAGACCAAGACCCGCGCGGAGCGGGCCGGATCCGGCAAGAAGCCCTGGAGGCAGAAGGGCACTGGCCGGGCGCGAGCCGGCGCCAAGCGGAGCCCGCTGTGGAGGAAGGGCGGCATCATCTGGGGTCCCAAGCCGCGCGACTTCTCCTACAGCATGCCGGTCAAGGCCCGCCGCGAAGCCCTGCGCAGCGCACTGCTGGCCAAGTTCCTCGATAAAGAAGTCAAGGTTATAGACAAGCTGGATTTCGACGCCCCCAAGACCAAGCGAATCGCCGCCATGCTCGAGAAGCTCGGAGTCAACAGCAAGTGCCTGGTGGCGGTCAAGAACCACAATGCCAACGTCTGGAAGAGCATCCGGAACATCGAGCGGGCCTCGCTGAGCCCGGTCAGCGACCTCAATGCCTACGAAGTCCTGCGCAGTGGGCAGCTGATCTTCACCCGGGATGCGCTGCAGAGCCTCCCCGAGGCGGTGCGGAAATGAACGATCCTTACATGATCATTGTGCGGCCGGTGGTCACCGAGAAGAGCTACGCTCATGCCCACGGCACGGCGTGGAAGGCCAGCGGGAAAGAGGGCGAAGTCAACCGCTGGTACACCTTCGAGGTCCACCCCAAGGCCAACAAGCACGAGATCCGCGAGGCGGTCGAGAAGCTCTTCGACGTCAAGGTCATGGCCGTGCACACCATGAAGGTGCGGGCCAAGCACCGCCGGGTCCGGTACCAGGTGGGGCTGACCCGCCAGTGGAAGAAGGCCATGGTCCGGCTCACTCCGCAGTCCAAGGCCATAGAGGGGTTCTAACGTGGGACTGAAGCAGTACCGACCGATGACTCCGGGCAGCCGCCAGCGGCTGGCTTTCGATTTCTCGGAGATCACCAAGGACCGCCCCGAGCGGCGGCTGACCGAGGCCGTGCGCAAGTCGGGCGGCCGTGACAACTACGGTCACGAGACCAACATCAACAACGGCGGCGGCCATCGCCGGCGCTACCGGATCATCGACTTCCGGCGCCAGAAGGACGGCATCCCGGCCAGGGTGGCGGCGATCGAGTACGATCCCAACCGCTCGGCGCGCATCGCGCTCCTGCACTACGCCGATGGCGAGAAGCGCTACATCCTCTGTCCGGACACCCTCGAGGTCGGCGCCAAGATCATGAGCGGTCCGACGGCCGAGCCCGAGACCGGGAACTGCCTGCCGCTCAAGAACATCCCTCTGGGCACCATCATCCACAACATCGAGATCAAGCAGGGCAGGGGAGGGCAGATTGCCAGGTCGGCGGGGATCATCGCCCGGCTGCTGGCCAAGGAAGGCCCTCACGCTCACATCGAGATGCCCAGCGGCGAAGTCCGGCAGGTGAGCATCGAGTGCCGGGCCACCGTCGGGCAGGTCGGCAACCTCGACCACCAGAACGAGGTGCTCGGCAAGGCCGGCCGGTCCGCCTGGCGGGGCATCCGGCCCCACGTCCGCGGCGTTGCCAAGAATCCCGTTGATCACCCCATGGGCGGCGGCGCCAGCCGGCGGCACGGCGGCAGGCCTCCGTGCTCGCGGACCGGCCTGCTCTCCAAGGGCGGGCGGACGCGCAAGCGCAAGAAGTACAGCAACGTCGACATTCTGCGCAAGCGCAAGAAGCTCGTTGAAGCCTGATTGCAGGCGGGGAATTAGCTCATGAGCCGATCGCTTAAGAAGGGCCCGTTCATCGACGCCAAGTTGCTCCGCAAGGTGCTCGCCCAGAAGAGCTCCGGCGGACGCGACCCCATCAAGACCTGGCGCCGGGCCTGCACGGTGGTTCCGGAGTTCGTGGGCCACAGCTTCCTGGTGCACAACGGCAACCGGTTCAACAAGGTGTTCATCACTGAAGAGATGGTCGGCCACAAGCTCGGCGAGTTCTCCCCGACCCGCATTTTCCGCGGGCACAGCGGGGTCAAGTCGGCCGAGGAGAAGAAGGCCGAAGAAGGCGGCAAAGAGTGAGCGCTAAGACAGTGAGTGGGATCGGGGCCCCCGAGACGGTCTTCCGGGCCAGCCACATGCGGGCCAGCACCAGCGTGAAGAAGTCCAGGCCGGTGATCGACCTCATCCGTGGCCGGCGCGTCGCCGAGGCTCGGGATATCCTGCGCTATACCCCCAAGCGCGCAGCTTACTACATCGACCGGGTGCTGCAGTCGGCGATAGCCAACGCCGAAAACACCGGGCGCGTCGACGTCGACGACCTGGTGGTCTGGCGCTGCTGGATCGATGAGGGGCCGGCCAGGCCGGGGCGCTGGAAGTTCGCCGCCCACGGGCGCGTCAGGCCGATTCGCAAGCGCACCAGCCACATCAGCGTGGAGCTCGCCGTGGTCGAGCCGGAGCGGGAATCCGAGAAGAAGCCCCGCAAGGCTGCCGGCCGTAGCGGCGCCAAGAAGGCGAAGGAGTAGAACTTGGGCCAGAAGTGCCATCCCTACGGCTTCCGGGTCGGCATTACCCGCGACTGGCGCAGCCGCTGGTATGCCAACAAGCAGGAATACGGCAAGTACCTTGTCGAGGATCAGAAGATCCGCAAGCTGATCCAGAAACTGCTTGGGGCCATCGGCAACACCGCCGCCGCCAACGCCGGCGTGGCCGACGTGGAGATCGAGCGCACCAAGAGCGAAGTGCGCATCGTTATCCACACGGCGCGGCCGGGCGTGGTGATCGGCCGCAAGGGCTCGGCGATCGATGAACTCCGCGCCCAGGTCGAGAGGCTGGCCGCCCCGAAGAAGGTGACCGTCAACATCAAGGAAATCACCCAGCCGGAGCAGCAGGCTCAGCTGGTGGCCATCGGGATTGCCGAGCAGATCGCCAGGCGCTCCAACTTCCGCCGCGCGGTCAAGCGGGCCATCGAGACTTCGCTGGCCGCCGGCGTGCAGGGCATCCGCATCCAGTGCTCCGGCCGCCTGGGCGGCTCGGAACTGGCCCGGGTGTACAGCGCGGCTTACGGCAAGCTGCCCCTGGGCACCCTGACCGCCGACATCGACTACGGATTCGCCGAGGCTCCCACCGTGTACGGGAACATCGGCATCAAGACCTGGATCTACCGCGGCGCGATTCCGCGCGAGAGGACTAACCATGGCGCTGATGCCCAAGCGCGTTAAGTTCCGCAAGAATCACCGCGGCCGCTGCCGCGGGCTGGCCCAGCGCGGCAACGAGGTCTCCTTCGGCGACTACGGCCTGAAGGTGCTTGAGCGCGGGGTGATCCGGGGAAGCCAGATCGAGGCCTCCCGCGTGGCCCTGTCCCGCCACCTGGGCACGGCCGGCAAGTACTGGATCCGGGTCTTCCCGTACAAGTCCTATACCGCCAAGCCTGCCGAGACGCGCATGGGCAAGGGCAAGGGCGACGTGGCCTTCTGGGGATGCCCGGTCAAGCCCGGGCAGGTGGTTTTCGAGATCGCCGGCGTCGAGGAGAGCGTGGCCCGCGAGGCCTTCCGCCTGCAGGCCTCCAAGCTGCCGGTGAAGGTCAAGATGGTGAAGAGAGGGGCGCTGGCGTGAAAGCCAGAGAAATGCGCGACAAGTCGAGCGAGGAGCTCGCCGACAACCTCAACGAGGCCAAGAAGCGTCTGTTCTTCCAGATGAAGATGCAGCGGGTGAGCGGCGAAGGGGCCAAGCCCCACGAGGTCCGCAGCCTGAAGCGCGACATCGCCAGGATCCAGACCATCCTGCGTGAGCGCCAGCTCGCCGCTCCCGAGCAGAAGGCCAAGACTGGAGCCAAGTCATGAGTTCTCCGGAGCGCGGCAGCCGCGGCACGGTGACCGGGATCGTCACCTCCGACCGGATGCAGAAGACCATCGTCGTCCAGGCCGACCGGCTTACCCGGCACCCCCGGTACCAGAAGTTCGTGCGGCAGACGACTTCATACTTCGCCCACGACGAGAAGGGCGAGGCGCACATCGGCGACACCGTGGAGATCGTCGAGACGCGGCCGTTGTCGAAGAAGAAGCGCTGGCGGCTGGTTCGGGTGGTGGCCCGGGCTTCCGGCGCGGTCGAGGCCAGCAAGGTCGAAGCTAAGCCATGATAATGGAAGAAACTTTCCTGGACGTCGCCGACAACACCGGCGCGCGTCTGGCCCAGTGCATCAAGGTGCTGGGCGGCACCAAGCGCCGGTACGCCGGGGTTGGTGACGTGATCGTGGTGGCCATTAAGAAGGCCATTCCCCACGGCGACGTGAAGAAGGGCGAGGTCTGCCGCGGGGTGATCGTTCGCACGGTGAGGCCGATCCGTCGCGAGGACGGCTCCCTGGTGCGCTTCGACTCGAACGCGATCGTGCTGATCGACCCTCAGCTCAACCCCCGCGGCACGCGCATCTTCGGGCCTGTGCCGCGCGAGCTGCGCTCCAAGAACTTCATGAAGATCATTTCGCTCGCGGCGGAGGTCATCTAGGATGGGACGCAAGTTCTCCGTGGCAGAGCCGATCAAGACCATGATCCGCAGCAAGGATCTGGTCCAGGTGATCACCGGCCGGGATGGCGGCAGAGTCACTGCGCCCGGCGATGCCGAGCGCGACAAGGCCCGGCAGCAGGGCAAGCGCGGTCGGGTCCGTCAGGTTGACCGCAGGACGGGCAGGGTGGTGGTCGACGGTGTCCACATCGTGCACCGTCATGAGCGCCCGAATCCGAAGAAGGGACACCGCGGCGGGCGAGTGGACAAGGAAGCGCCGATAGCCCTGGCCTCCGTACGGCTGGTCTGCCCGGGATGCGACCGCGCTGTGCGGGTCAAGCCAGGCAGGGACGACAAGGGCCGGCTCACCAGGGTCTGCCGCGAGTGCGGAGTGGCGTTCTAGGAACGCCTTGGGGTTAGCAAGCATGGATGGCCAGGAAAAGAAGACCGACAAGCCCGAGAAGCAGGGGCCTCCGCCCGAGAAGGCGGACAAGGGCCAGAAGAAGGCCAAGCCCGGCAAGCCGGCCAAGGGCGACAAGCCCGAGCCGGCCGACAAGGGACAGAAGGCCGAGAAGGAAGTCCGAGAGAAGCTTCCTCCAGCCCGGTTGCTCGTCAAGTACAAGGGCGAGATCGTCCCGCAGCTTGTCGCCGAGCGCGGATACGGCAACAAGATGGCCGTGCCCCGGATGGTCAAGATCTGCCTGAACATGGGTGTGGGCAAGGCCAGGGAAGACGCCAAGGCCATGGAGCAGGCCGTGGGCGACATGACCCTGATCTCCGGCCAGAAGCCGGTGATCACGCTGGCCCGCCAGTCCATCAGCAACTTCCGTCTGCGCAAGGGCTTCAATGTCGGGTGCAAGGTTACCCTGCGCGGGGCGAGGATGTACGAGTTCTTCGACCGGCTGGTCAACATCACCATGCCGCGCATCCGCGACTTCCGCGGCCTGTCGCCGAAGAGCTTCGACGAGCGCGGCAACTACAACCTGGGGCTGTCCGAACAGACCGTCTTCCCGGAGATTGACCCGGACAAGGTCCAGTTCGTGCAGGGCATGCACATTACGATTGTGACTACGGCCAAGACCGCCGAGGAAGGGCAGGCTCTCCTGCGCAAGCTGGGGATGCCCTTCGCCGAGCGGTAGGCGAGAGCGACGGGAGGTCTGACCAGTGGCTCGGCTGTGTTTGAGAGTCAAGCAGCGGATGAAGCCCAAGTTCAGCACGCGGCGGTACAACCGCTGCGAGCTGTGTGGGCGGCGCCGCGCGTACTACCGCAAGTTCAGGATCTGCAGATGCTGTTTCCGGCTGCTGGCGCTCAAGGGGGAGATCCCCGGCGTGCGCAAGGCAAGCTGGTAACTGGCGGAACAGGGAACGCTCATGGCAATGACTGATCCGATCGCCGACATGCTGACGCGCATCCGTAACGGGCTGCGCAACCAGCGCCTGTCCGTGGACATGCCCAGCAGCAAGGCCAAGCTGAGCCTGGCCGAGGTCCTCAAGCGCGAGGGTTACATCAAGGGCTTCGAGCTGATCGAGGGCAAGGTGCGCAACACCCTGCGCATCAATCTGAAGTACGGAGATGGCGGTGAGCGGGTGATCGCCGGGCTCCAGCGGATCAGCCGGCCCGGTTGCCGCGTGTACAAGGGGGCGGCCGAACTGCTCCCGTACCTCAACGGTCTGGGGATTTACGTGGTAAGCACGCCCAAGGGCATGCTTAGCGACCGCGAGTGCCGTTCCAACAAAGTTGGCGGCGAAGTCCTCTGCAGCGTCTGGTAAGCGGAGTCCAAGCATGTCTCGTCTGGGGAACAAACCTGTAGCGCTGCCCGCGGGGGTCGACGTTTCCTGCCAGGGCGGAACGATCAAGGTCAAGGGCCCGAAGGGGGAGATGACTCTTCCCCTGAAGGGCAGCATCTCCGTCAAGGTCGACGGCCAGGCCAAGGTCGCCCAGGTGGTGCGCTCCAGCAACGCGCGCCAGGAGCGGGCCTACCATGGTCTGTTCCGGTCGCTCCTGGCCGGGATGGTCACCGGGGTGACCCAGGGATACAGCAAGGAGCTGCAGATCGTCGGGACCGGATACCGCGCCGCCATGGAGGGCAGCGTTCTGGTCCTGAACGTCGGTCTGAGCAATCCGGTGCGCTTCCAGGTGCCCAAGGGGCTGAATGTCACCTGCCCCTCCCAGACCCAGATCATCATCGCCGGGGTGGACAAGCAGCTGGTCGGCGCCTTCGCCGCCGAGGTCCGGCTGACCCATCCTCCGGACCCCTACCACGGCAAGGGCCTGCGCTACCGCGACGAAGTGGTGCGCAAGCTGACCGGCAAGACTTTCGGTTCGACTGCGACCTAGGTTCGAGAGAGGCGCGCAAATGAAGAGTCCTGTGCAGGTTCTCATCGGACGGGCCAAGAGGCACCTGAGGGTGCGCAAGCGGGTCTTCGGGACCGGCCAGCGCCCGCGCCTCTGTGTCTTCCGCAGCAACACCCACATCTTCGCGCAGATCATCGACGACCAGCGCGGGCACACCCTGGTCGCCGCCGGATCGCTCTCCAAGGAACTGCGCGACGGCCTCGGAACCAAGAAGGGGCGGGGCAAGCAGGCGGCAGCACTGGTTGGCAAGCTGATCGCCGAGAGGGCCCTGGCCCAGCAGGTGAAGGACGTGGTCTTCGACCGGGGCGGGTACAAGTACCACGGACGCGTCAAGGAACTGGCCGACGCTGCGCGCAAGGCCGGACTGAAGTTCTGAGCCATGGGGAAGGAGAGAGCTTTGCAAGCACAGGGCAGTCCTGCTCCTGAAGACTACATGGAGATGGAGGAGCGGGTAGTTGACATCTACCGTTCCGCCAAGGTGATGAAGGGCGGGCGCGTCTTCCGCTTCGGGGCTGTTGTGGTTGTCGGAGACGGGGCCGGCAAGGTCGGCTACGGCTACGGCAAGGCCCGGGAAGTCCCCCAGGCCATCGAGAAGGCGCTCAAGGGCGCCAAGAAGAGCCTGGAGCGTTTCCCGCTGGTCAACCGCACCCTGCCGCATCGGACCAGGGGGCGGTTCGGAGGCAGCGACGTTCTGCTCCTGCCCGCTGGGCCGGGAACCGGCGTGATTGCCGGTTCGGCCGTGAAGGCCGTCGCCGAGTGCCTGGGCGTGCATAACCTGCTTTCGAAGTCCTACGGCTCGACCAACTCGAAGAACGTTGTCAAGGCCACCTTCGAGGCTCTGCGGTCGATGCGCACCAAGGAACATGTGGCCAAGCTGCGGGGGGTCACGCTGGAATGAACCTGAACGGAGCTCATCGCGGTCTGGCACGGCGTTCGCGCCGCAAGCGCGTCGGCCGCGGGCCGGGCAGCGGCCATGGGAAGACCGCCTGCCGGGGCATCTCCGGTGCGCGCAGCCGCTCCGGCGACTCGCGCAAACGGGCCTACGAGGGAGGCCAGATGCCTCTCTTCCGCAGGATCCCGAAGCGGGGGTTCTCCAATGCCCGGCACCAGCCGGAGGTCGCAGTAGTCAACCTCGGCGATCTCAAGGCTTTCGAGGCCGGTTCCACCGTGTCGCCTGCCGAGCTCTTTGCCAAGGGGCTCGTGCCGAACCTGGACTGTGCGGTCAAGGTCCTCGGTGCCGGCGACTTGGATCGTGCACTGACGGTGCGTGCGCAGGGCTTCAGCCGGTCGGCCGCCGAGAAGATTGCCAAGGCCGGCGGCAAGGTTGAGGTGATCTAGAGCCGTGTTTCAAGCTTTTACCAACGTCGCCCGGATTCCGGAACTCCGCAAGAAGCTGCTGATCACGGCCGGGCTGTTGGTTGTCTACCGGATGTGCATCTTCATCCCGCTGCCGGGCGCACATCCAGATCCCAACGCCGACATGAGCGGCTGGCTGGACTTTGCCGACCTCTTCGCCGGCGGGGCCATCAAGCAGCACTCGCTGTTGGCTCTGGGCATCATGCCGTACATCAGCGCGGCCATCATCTTCCAGTTGCTCTCGGCGGTGCTGCCCGCTCTGCAGAAGATCGCCAAGGAAGGCGA
>Ga0302248_1001346_pt1 | contig 18803 bp, 26 predicted proteins | sample AAG_UR_Leu_MG_FD_193528 | JGI IMG/M metagenome (GOLD analysis project Ga0302248, IMG submission 193528) | Enriched activated sludge microbial communities from anaerobic digester in WTTP, New Holstein, Wisconsin, United States - AAG_UR_Leu | ecosystem: Engineered > Bioreactor > Anaerobic >... | reverse complement strand
AAACATCAATACACCGTAGGGCGGAAAAAGTAAAGAAAAAGATGAATATAATCGAATAGATGAAAACATTTTCCTATGGAAATAAGTGATTTCTATATGAATATTTGGCGGCGGCGAGAGCCGGCCGGTGAAACAGAAAAAGAGCTAAAAATATTTTTCAACATTTTTGTTTTTCATTTTCGACCGCTTTTTTCACAAAGCGAACAATATCAAAAGCATAAGCAACATTTTTTAATATTCAGCGCCGTTCATATAGAAATTTTAATTTTTATATGAAAAAAAATTGTAAGATATTGAAATTATTGATAAATACCTTGACAAACGCCTTAAGCCTGTATAATATGTCAGTCAAAGGGAGGTTGAAACGGCCATGTCTATCATTACGAAAGAAACGAAGGTTTTATTACTGGTTCTGGCATCCGCCATCATGTTTGCCTGGCTGATCTTCGGCCCTGAGGTTTTGCAATACATGGGCGGGCCGGTTTTATTCTTCAGATAAAGGAAAGGACAGCATCATGACTTTTAAAAGGATCGTCATCGCCATAGCCGCTATCGCAGCGTTGATTGCGGGCTATTACCTGCTGAACTGGACTGTTGTCATTTATGATTAAGGAGTTAAAAAAATGGACAGCCTGTTCCTGCATATAGACAACGAAAGCAACGACCTGTGGGCCTTTTTTTCCGACAACGGATGGTCCACCATCGGAGGGCCGTTCCTTTACCGTTTCGACAGTCAAAACCTTAAATATAAAGGAAATATTCGTCTTTTCAACGACAAGGGGAAACCTGCCACCAGTTATCATGAGCCAGTGTTTGCAACCCGCGATCAAAGTGGAAACTTCATTCTGGCCACCGATCTGGCCTACCTGATCGGCGTGGATTCGAGGGGAAAATGCACTTATCGAAAACGCCTGATGCGTCATGATTGCAGATGGACATCCCGCAACATGGAGCGCAAGAAGTTATATTTTATCAGGGACATAAAAAAACATGGTGATTATCGGGACCGCCTGGATTACCGGGAAAAAAGAATCCACAGTCTTAATCTGATGTCCATGGCCTATTCGGTGTCCCGCGATCTGCTCTTTGTCGGCCAGGGCTGCCACTGCTGCAGCAACGACATTCTTGTTTGCAATGGCCAAGGCGAGTATCTTTATCATTTCAGGTCGCCCGTGGGGCCGGAAGACATGGCCGCCCGCGACGGTCTTTTGTATCTGGCCGATTATTTTCACGCACTGATCCATGTTTTCACTTACGAAGGAAAATGGCTGCGCTCTCTGGACGTTTTGCTGAAAAACAGAATTCAGGGAGTGATTGATCCGGAAATCGACATGTTCCAGCAGAAATGGAACACCGACGGCCTGCTTCACGTGGAAGATGAAGACCAGGTTGCTTCTCTTTGCGTCATCGGCGAAGACAAGCTGGCAGTCGGGCTGGAGAAGGGGCTGATCCGAATTCTGGACAAGGAAGGAAATCACCTTTTTGACATCCAGCCGCCTAAGCCCGGATTTTATCCCAAAAGCATGGTCGCCGACGCGTCGGAAAATCTTTTCGTCTATTATACAGGCGACCGTTACTTCAACAAGCCCAGGGGCCTCTATCGTTATGGAGCAAACGGGAAGGTCAAAGGGCCTCTTTTTGGCGGAGAACTCGGCATCTTCAAGCCCGCGCAAAAAGCCCTGGAAAAGAAGATCGCCGAAGACCGCGCCGACGCCTGCGACTATTTCAATCTGGCAGACATCCTGATCCGGCGAAAGAAGCCGGTGCGGGAAACCATTTCGCTTCTGGAAAAGTCCCTGGAGCTGAAACCCGATCTGTGGATTGCCCTGGCCTATCTGGGGCTGACGCTGAAAGAAGCGGGAGAAATCGAGACGGCCGTCAACTGCATGGAAAGGGCTATGGAACACATGGGGTGCAGCAACATGGCCACCGCCTTGATGGAATACTATTACCGGAAACACGATAAGGAAAAGGTCTGGCAATACTTCCAGAGGATGGAAGCCCTGGAAGAAGATGTTGATATTGGCTTCTACAGTGATGATCTGACCAACAAACAAATCGAGCAGCTTTTGGGGCCGCTGGTGAAACGCAACAAAAGCGAAAATCTGGTAAGCAACTGAGGCAAACATGCAGACAGCGATGGAATGTAAACCCTATCAAAGATGCTGGCGGGATTGGGCCGTTGACCGGAATCTGGAAGACATCTGGCTTAAGCGCCTGAACGCTCTGGAAACGCTTGATCTCGTCAGCGTCTGCGAAGGACATACGGATGTAAAGCCAACGTCCGTCAAGCGAAGGCCTTCCGTCATCCTGATCGTGAAAGAATCTTACCTGAAGCCGCTGACTGAGAGATGGTATGAGATCAAGGCAGCTCTCGCCGATGAGACAGAACGAATCTGGCCGGAAAGCGATACCAGCATTGAATTGGAAATTCAGCATATGCTGACCAGGAAAGATGGTCAAAGGAGCGATGAACAAGAAATTATCCTTCGCTGCTTTTCCAGCCGGAAAAGGGATTCAGCGCAGTTTTCAGAATGGGTCGGCCCGTGGTTTCAAAATACCGTTTGCAGGATAGAGGAATATGACCGGAGCTTCAAGAAGCTGATGGAACAAGGAGCCCATGAACAATGTCAAAAATGAGACAAGGAACGATCAACAAAGGCTTTTATCAGAAGAAGCTCTTTTTGCAGTGGGCCGCCGAGAACCCGGAACTGTTTACCCATCAACCATACCTGCTTCGTCAGGGAAAAGGCCTCTTTGTCGTCGGATTTCGCGGCGTCAGTGAGCATATTACAATTTATTTTTCCGCCACCGGCTACATTGAAATCAGGGTTTACGATGACGAAACATTTTTTGACATCATCCAGGAGTTTGACCTTTTAGAAGAGCAGACACAAGCGGGGCGCTGGATATGTTGGCTGTGCCGGGATCATCCCGACCTGGAAAATCCTCCCCAATTGGTCGAATATGAAGATCGTCGGCAGCTATGGATCGAGCATTCCTTTGCGCCGCTGGCTGCCTGGACACGGAAATCCTTTACAAAAGATGCAATGCTTTGCCTGTATCGCACCGGTGGCATGACCTGGGCTGCAATTGAGCAGAAACTACATCTGACAAAAACCGAGCAAAGTCGTTACTTGTTCAAGAAGTTCCCCGTTTTGACGGCAGGGTAAGAAAAGCGGAGATAATCATCCATGTTTCAGATTATGGGAATTTGGCAATCGCATTGGAAATCATTATGTTGCGGAATCTATTCTTTTATTGTATTAAATCACTTACGAACCATCTGGTTAAAATCGCAGGATAAAAGAGCAGTGCCCACGCACGGAATACGGGACGTGGGTCATGAGTGAAAAGAATTAGCGGAATCATCATGAAGCTAAAAATACTCCTGATTTTAAAAATCGGCATTGCCCTCATCCTTCTCGCCGCCCCGGCATTCTCCGCCGACGAATGCTTCAATTCATCCAAAAAACTAAATGAAGACGCGCAGACGATCCGGCTGAAAGCGTTGGATATGATGGGCTGGAAAGTCAGCAAAACAGCCTCCCTCGCCGCCGCATCCATCGTCAAAGGCAAATCAGAACTTTATCCCAAAGACAGTGTTGAAATCTGCATCAGGGAAGAAGGCAGCGATCTTCAGATCAAGGCGCAGTCCAAATCAAGAGACGCCGGGAAGGCGGAATGGCATAAGATTATGGGGAAGCATATCGGTAAAAGCATATAACTAATTTAGCATGTCACATTTGATGATCCCGTTGAAAGTTTGGGGGAATGGCCATTTTTAGAAATATGCGCCTAATGAATTCAATAAGTTACAAAGGTAATTTTCACAAGTTTTGACTTTTTACATGTTCATTAATATTCAAATGAGGACAAGTTGATTAATCACACTTTAGGTAAAGGAAGATCGCTGATTCACCTCAAGAATATTTTGAGTCTTATTTATTTGATATTTATCATTTGGACATCTCCTGCATCTGCAAATATTAATCATATTAATGGATACGCAGCAGAAGACCTTATGGTAACTTATTTCAAGCAAACAGGTGGTTGGAAAAGCTTAAAGGGGCAGGTAGGTACGCACGGTATTGACGGATTATTTTACACAACAAACAAAAATGGTGTTATTAAAAACTTAATGTTTGTTGAAAGCAAATATAATACATCTCAACTTGGAAAAAACCTTAAATGCGGAAACAAGCAGATGTCTAAAACTTGGTTAATTTGTAAAATTGATGAGTTAATTACGGACTGTGAAATAAAAAGAAATGAAACTGATCTAACTAAATATAATGAGATTAGGAGAATGGGTCAAGCTAACAACTATCGCTCCAGATTATGGGAACAAAAAGTTGAAAATGGTAAACTCAAAATAACTATCTCTAAATTACATAGCTCTGACTCTAATGTAGTCAAATTACCATTAACAGGTCCAGAAAAGCCGAAAATTGACAATACTCAAAACACAGAGATTGATCTCAAGAATCCAAAAGGTAAATTTCAAAACCGTATTGTTAATAATTATTATAATAGTTATAAAAAAGCATTATTACAGTCAGGTGGCTTTTCGCCAAAAGAAGCAGATATTGTATTAAATGAGATGCGAAAAAACCCGACTACTCCCGCTGGAGATATCATTAAAAAGTACAGACCAGAAACAAAACTCAAATTAACAACAAAGCAACTATCTAAATTGCCTTCAGTGCATGAAGGTATGCTAAATAAAATTAAAAACCCAAATTTAAGAACTGCTGCAAGAGCTGGTGTTATGTCTAGCTTGCCGTCTGGTTTTTTTAATATATACAGTTCATTGATTGATGAGATGAGTATCTACAAAGCCATAGGAAAAACAATTGAAGATTCCTCCTTGAGCTTTTCATCGATGTATATTGCTGAAGCTGTTATTCAAAATGTTGGAAATGGTCGATATGCTATGACGGTTATAACAAATAAAAGCACCGCCTCAATTGTAACTCAAGTAACAGGTGCTTTTTTAAATTATGGTGTAGCTACTTTTATATTTGACGAAACAATTTGCGTATGGAATTACGTTCAAGCAAATATAGATAGTGAACTATTTTTTAAAGAAACAGGTAAGAACCTTTTCAAATCATTGGCAAGTGGCAGTGCATCATACTGTACGGTATTATTAGGTGCTACTCCAGGTTCTTTTATTGTCATAGGTGTTGCTATTGGATCATACTTACTAGTATCAAAATTTTTTGACAACTACATCTTTATTCAGGAATCAAATTACAGTGAATATAATGCTGTAATGGGGAAGCTTCCTTTAGAATTGCAAAATAAGCAAACTCCTTGGAACTATCAGAAGAAGAATAATATGGACGAATCAGTCATGGGGAAGTTGCCTGAAGAGTTGAAAAACAAAAGAACTCCTTGGAATTATGAAAAAAGGAATGATATGGATGAATCAGTCATGGGGAAGTTGCCTGAAGAATTAAAGAATAAAAAAACTCCTTGGAGTTCTCAAGAATAAAGGAGGTATTTATAATGTTAACAAAGAATAATAGGTTGATAATAGTATTGATTTTTTTTCTTGGCTTAATATTTAATTTTCATGCATATGCTGATGATCAAAGGACAAATATACAAAGTGTTTTTGAATTAAATAAAAATATTTTCTCTAGCAGTGAAAATATATATAAAGCTCTCAAACCTTATTTTAAGATTGCAATCAAAGAAAATGCACCTCCTTTCTTTAGTGGTCTATTGAAGGGTAAAATTGATAATATAAATAAGGAGTCGAAAAAATATTTGTCTGAAATTATTAAAGATAGAAATAGACATATATTCCCCAAAGATGTTTTATATATTGCAAGTGCTTTAGGATCATTTGGCATTCAAATGGCCGGTTTTTCTGCCTCAGGAAATGAAATAATTAAATCTAAGATATATGATAGTCCAGAGTCATTTCAGTTCTTTTTGAAAGTTTTCAATCCCTTCCTGGTGGAAACTCAAGTAAATGACAACAAGTTTCTTGATGATAATGCATTAAAATATATAACTTTTATTTCTGAATTAAACATAACACTTGATGATGTGCTTAAGAAATTTAATGAAAAGGGATATTACAAAGTTCATTTTTCAAATGAAAAATATTGGAATGAAAAGAAAACGGATATATGGCCTATCCAATGGTTGTATGATTCAAGTGATTATGGTGAATTTACTAGTCGCAAAAAAGAAATTGTAAAATACATTGTTGATGTGACTGAAAAATTTGGAGGCGATTATAGCTTCCCAAATACATGGGAAGATGGTCTAATTTGGTATAAGGATATAAATAACGATTATGAATTTAGTTTAAAAACTATTGATGTACTAATTGAAAAAATTGAAAATCAATCAAACGATGATACTGAGATAATAAACTTTCTAATTGAATATAAAAAGTTGCTCATAAAGTGGCATAATGATTTGGACAAATCATGCAGATTATTTTTAGTCGATTTACCTGTTATGGTTTACTGTACCAAGTATTTAAATCAAGTTATGTCTTTTAGAAGTCACTCGTGGTTTGATAATAAAGATGCTATGATTGAACCTGCTCTCAGATTGGTCAATTTAACGACATTTATTCCCAAGTGTGTATTACCGACGACAACAGAATATTATAATAATGTTAATAATTATTTTGCTAAAAAGATCGGTCGAAAATATACGTCGCCATATGAAAACCTAAAAAATAAGTCTTTGCTAGCGCCTACTTGGTTAAATCCAGAAAAGTATTTTTCTAAGTAATTTAAGCACACATACGCTGCCACTTGATCCATTTTCTAACATCTTTCAATAGTTGTTCCTTTAGATGCTCAGGTTTTAGAATTGCGACATAAGGAATCCATGATTTAATCATGTTCCAGATCGCATGGTAATCCCCAACATGATAGGAAACGACTATTGACCCGTCTGCCTTTTCTTCCAGAATTTTCTGCGTTGGGTACATTTTTTTCCTTTTGAAGTAATGGCTTCGTTCGGCATCAACCATGATCACTATTTCTATATCCTGCTTATTCGTAAACCATACACTGGTACTATCCTTCAGAAGACGGTCAAAATCCGGAGGAACATTCTTAAAACTAGCCGCCGTAATTTTTAAATCTGATATTTTGTCCAGAGCGTAACGTTTGATAATCCGAGTTTCGACCTCATTGCCCAGCAAATACCAAAATCCGTTGAAGTACGCTATCCGGTAAGGTTCTATGATAGCGTCATGATTTTTTTTGCCTTTCGGATATTGAAAAGCGACCATTTTCTTCTGGCTAATCGCCCTGACGATCTTGTTGAAAAGAGGAATATCTATGGTCACAGGTTCATCGATTTTCAGAAAGACTGGCATTTGGATGTCGGCGTCATACAACCGATCCAGTAAGTTGTTCGCCGCCTGCTGAAAAGGACTTCCAAGCTGACCGACTATGTCCTTGATTGCAATAACTATAGCTAACTCCGTATCGTTGAAAACCTCCAGATGCCGCAGCAGATCTTTCTTCAGCCCGTAAACTCCCTTATGGGTTTCATGTACGGGGAATCCGGATATTCTAAGCAAGTATAAATCCCTTTGGATCGTGCGTGTTGTCGTCTGGAACTGTTTGCTCAGCCAGTTGCATGAAACATGATCCTTTTCCATTAAAATACGGAGAATCTGGCCGATGCGAATCAGTTTAGTCCGGTTTTTATTCAATGCTGCCATATAAAAAGGTCCCTTTTAAAAATATCGCGACACAACGCTGTCGACATGACCTTGAACTATCCCAGAATAATGATTTAATCAATACCAAAAGAGAATACTGGAAAATAAAAGGAACTAAAAAGAAGAATACAAAAGGAGGTGCCTTATGCTGGAAACGATACTTTGGATAATCGTGGCTATTTTTGTTATTCGCCCTTTTGTGGGTAGCGGCAGTATTGCGTTCAGAGGAACGGAGAAATACCGGCAGTATGAAAGGGATGCTGATGCAAATGTAAGGGAGAGACTAAAAAACGGTTCGGGAAGTACGAAGGAAGAGCTACAGGAATGGTGGGACACCTATCATAAGTAAACGCGCCGGGAGGTACATCAATGAGTACTACAATAAAAAATTTGCTTACTGCGGGGTGTCTCGGTGTGCTGGCTTGGCTTTCCATTCTGTTCATCGCCTTTGCCGGTTTTACATTGTTCGTATTGCTGGCAATTGGTTTGGTTCTCGTTGGCCTTTACTATTGGTGGGACAAACGCGTGAAACAGCACTTGCGACCTGATGGAGAAGAACAAACATAGGGCACTGCAAAAGACACGTGAAAGCTAATTTCCACAACCAGGTAAGACTGTTGTTGGCGGGGGCAGTAAATGCCCATCAATGAAGCGAACTTTTAGAAAATAGCAAAGGAGGTTTATTATGGCAACGCTTCTTATGATTATTGGTGCATTGTTTCTCATAATGGTTGTGTTATTTTTTTGCTGTGAGCACCCTTTAATTTTATTTTTTCTAATTTTCGCCGTGCCAGCATTCCTTATTGTAAGTCTGTTCTCTGGATGGGGGTCAGGATTCATACATGCCATTGCCTTTGGCGTTGGTGGTTTAATTGGATTGCTAAACCTAGATTGCTGAACCGGCCAGTCAGTGTTCTAAGATTACGGGAATTACTACTCAGCCATCAAAGAAGGAGGTATGTTCAATGGAATTGTTTCTTTGCCTGTGTTTTATTATCCTCAATATCCTGGATGTGACGACAACCAACAGGATCTTATCCATGGGCGGATATGAAACCAATCCCCTCGTTCGCCTACTCATGAGATTCCACCTGTTCGTACCCTGCAAAATAGCCGTGATCATATTTTTTGTCTTGCTCGTTCTTTTCTCACAACCTCCTACTGGTCTCATCATGGTTGCTTGCGGCTGTTTGCTTTATCTCCTGATTGTTGGAAACAACCTGTATCAGATCCATAAAGAGTCAATGGGCGATTGATATTAATATCATAACAATGTACAGTCCAAATCAAAGGATGCCGGAAAGGCTGAGTGGCATAAGATTACTGCAAAAAAATAGAAGGCAGTGGCAATTAACGCCCGTAAAACTATGGAAATGACACTGGAAGACGTAGCGCGGCTTCAATATGCGAAAGACCTGCTGGAAAATCCGGGGCTGGCCGCAAAACTGACCAATGTGGTCGGCATGCCATTTGAAAAAGCCTTTGGCTACCTGCCGGAGAAATGGGCGGCTACGATTCAGACGATAACACACAAATCCCTGCAACACGCGCTGGAAGCAGCCGTCAAAACGCTTGCTCACGAAGACAGAAAATCCTCCAGCGACAAACTGCACAAATTCCTGGTTGCCGCATCCGGCGGAATCGGGGGCGCTTTCGGGCTTCCGGCGCTGGCGATTGAACTGCCTGCCACAACCGTTATCATGTTCCGTTCCATTGCCGATATTGCAAGGAGTGAAGGAGAGAATATTCAAAGCATCGAAGCGCGTCTGGCTTGCCTGGAAGTCTTTGCCCTGGGCGGCAGTTCCAATAAAGACAATGCCGCGGAAAGCGGTTACTATGCCGTCCGGGCGCTGCTGGCAAAGCAGGTATCGGAGGCGGCGAAATATATCGTTGAAAAAGGCATCGCGGAAGAAGGCGCCCCCGCGCTGGTGCGCCTGATCGCCGTTATTGCCTCCCGTTTCGGCGTCACCGTATCCCAGAAAGCCGCCGCTTCGGCAGTTCCCGTGATCGGTGCTGCAGGCGGCGCGTTGATCAACTCCATTTTCATGGACCATTTTCAGAATATGGCCAGAGGGCATTTTATTATCAGGGGGCTGGAAAGAAAATATGGCGAGAAGACAGTAAGTAACCTGTATATAGATTGAGGCATAAAAGAGGAAAAATTATGGGAAGCTACGTAGATTCAGTTTTGGTCAGAGGCGAGCGTGTGGAGTATCAGGCTAAACTTCACTGGAAGATTTATTTTACAGCAAAAGCCCTATTCACCCTGTGGATTTCTCCGATTATCCAACAGAAAACCAGTGAATTCGTGATCACCAATAAGCGGATCATCATGAAAACAGGTTTGATTTCCAGAAAGACCTTTGAGATGAACCTGCAAAAAATCGAGTCGGTAAATGTCGATCAGTCTTTCTGGGGAAGACTGCTGGGATTTGGAAGTGTCAGCATTGTAGGAACAGGCGGCTCACGGGAATCTTTCTCCGACATCAGCAAACCGCTGCTTTTCCGGCGCAAGTTTCAGGAAACAGAGATTACGGCGGAGTAGTTAGTGTGATTACAAACTGTGGATAAAAGCCCATTGTCCGGCTGCTCATCAAATTACGGCTTTTTGTGCCTTTCAAGGCGGCAGGAACGCTCTTTTTTGTCTGGATTGTTCTCACCTCAAATCCGCCCGTAAGCACTTATCTGGCGGTTTTCTGCACCTTGTTTTACGTATTGCTTGTTGGGAATAATCTTTACCAAATCCGCAGGGGGCTGAAATGGTTGCAAGAGGAGGCATCAAGATGAATCACGGTTTGGACAATGTTGCCGGGGACAAGGACATGAAGACATTTATCGAAGAAATCCGGCTGCCTGATGAAAAAAAGATCCTCGACTATCTGGAAGAAGTTTTAAGCGTCAGCACAATCAATGATCTGCTATTCTTTCATGCGAATCAGAAAAAAGATCGCAGTCTGTCTAAAAAAATGCAATTCAATCTGCCGCTCTCGCCGCAGGTGGGCGGAAATCTTTACGCTCTGACACAGGAAATCCTTCATCTGCTGAATTATACCGATCGCCCGGTTGCCTTTTACATATCCAACGATTCAGGTCTTAACGCATCGTCGTTTTTCAATAGCAACGATGATGAACCACATTACATCGTTTTCAACTCCGGCCTTTTGGAAAAATATAGCGAAGCGGAGATGCGTTTCATTATCGGCCATGAATTGGGTCATCTGATTTACAAACATTCAATTTTCAATTATGTCGTTGATTATATTTATCCTTCCGGATTACCTAATTTTATTAAATCAATCTATCAACTCTGGTCAAACCTCAGTGAAATGTCCGCAGATCGCATCGGCTCTCTGGCTGTGGATGATTCTGATATGGCTATGAGCGCCATGTTTAAAATGTGCAGTGGTTTGGGGATGGAGTGTTTGCAGGTCAATTCAAAACATTTCATGGCGCTGAACGACAAACTGGTGGCTGATATGATCACCTCGCGGCAGAATTATCTCACGGAGACGCATCCGGCAAATCCGCTCCGCATCAAGGCATTGGATGTCTTTTACCATTCCCGCCTGAGAAAAACCTTTCTGAAGAGCCGGAAACTTGTCCGGGATAATAAACTTTGCCGGCAGACCGATGAACTGATCGCCCTGCTCTCGGAGAAGACTGAGGATGATATGGACCAGGCCGCACTGGATTTTCTGGCCGCCGCCGGTTATTATCTAATCAACAGCGACGGCGATGTGGCCGCCGAAGAATATGATATGTTGATGAATATGCTGTTTGATTTCCATTCCTGGCCCCCGGACTACGTGCGGCAGTTGCTGAAGAAGAAAAAAATAATGAACATTATCAACAAATCCGCGTCTGTTATTGTTGAAAAATGCCCTCAATATGTTAACTCTCTGTTCAGAACTCTGGTTCCTCTTGTTACAACAAAAAAGCGTATTAAGAATGATGAAATAGAAGCCCTGCTTACGATTGCAGGAAAACTGAAATTGTCGAAACCGGATGCCATTGAAATCATCCTGGAAAAAATCAAAGGCAAGTGTCAGACAGCGGGGTGAAAATATTTGAGGGCTTTCCTCGTTCCCATGCGCTAAGTTATCAAGAACATTAACATTGTGCGTCCTGGATTCCGGCCCAGGTGCACTGCCGGAATGACAAGGAGGTTTTTAGAGAAAGGAGTTACCATGTCGCTTGCAGAAACAAACAAACCGGGCGTTGCGGCGGTATTGAGCCTGATTATTCCCGGCGTGGGGCAGTTTTATAACGGGACTTTCTGGCGGGGCATTTTCTGGCTGATTATCACACCCGGTCTCTGGATCGGATCGGGCGGATTGCTGGGGTGGATCTGCCATATCATTGCCGCCATCACGGCTTACAATTACGCCAAACGTCTGTCTGTGAATGATCCTGATTCCATGCCTGCCGGCGCGGCGATTTTAAAAAAGGAAGAAGACTACTATATTTTAAATGATGGCAAGAAATGATCGTTCTTCTATGAACCAAGGTTCAACCTGATAAGTATAAGTCAAAAAAAAGAATCACTTATTCACTCTTTTCCTATAGAAATAATACTTATAAATAGCGGCCAGAGCTTCCTGTGAATCAGGAACCTGGCCGCTTTTCGCTATTCATACCAACACATCCCGCCACACCGCCCGCCAGAGACAATCGCTTTCGCTAATCCCGAAGGCATTCTCTTTTATCTCATAACCAACAATTTCAAAACCACCGGTGGATTTGAAAATCAGGACCGACCAAAACTCTCGATAGTTTTGCTGCCCCCCCCTGATTTTCACACTCTCCCACGGTAGCTTCTGAAATTAATCAACCAAATGTTCAAGTCACCCCGCGGGGACACTTGAAACTTCACCAATCACTCGTCTTTGCGGCGAGAACAACTAAACTCAATTTAAAGGAGGTATTATCTATGATCCACGATTATCTTAAGGCGGGTTTTCCCGCCATCTGTCTGCTCACCCAGGAACCGCATCGTGCAGAAGAAATACTGCCCTGTGACGGCTGGAATTTTGTCATCTGGGACTGTTTGAGAGGAATCAGAGAAGCAATCACCAACAAACCCATTGACGAAATCAGAGACCCCGTAGAAGCCCTGAACTGGCTCAACGGCTACCAGGATACAGTATTGATCTGCCACAATCTGCAAATGTTCCTGGACAGCCCTGAAGTCATTCAAAGCATCCAAAACGGAATCACCCGCTGGAAAGCCACCGGTTGCGCGCTGGTGATGGTATCGCCCATTATCCAACTGAAATCAGAAGTGGAGAAGTTCTTCCATCTGGTGGATTTACCTCTACCGGATGACGAGGAGCTGTTTAACCTTCAGAACGAGTTGGGCAAACCCCATAACATCAAACCCAACCGGAAAGCAGCTCGCGCCGCCAAGGGCCTGACTGCTTTCGAGAGTGAGACCGCTTTTGCCCTGTCACTCATCCAGAAAGGGTACTTCTCCACCAAAGTCATATCAGAAGCCAAGTCACAGATGATTCGCAAATCAGGGCTGATGGAATTCTGGGAGCCGGCTCAAATAACCGACGTAGGAGGCCTGAACAACCTCAAAGCCTTTATTGAAAACCGCTCACAAGCATTCAATCCCGACACCAACAACAACCTTCCACAAATCAAGGGCATCCTACTCGTCGGTATTCCCGGCACCGGAAAATCATTAGCCTCAAAAGCGACTGCATCCATATTGGGCTGGCCATTGATCCGTCTGGACATAGGCTCACTAAAGAACTCCTTAGTGGGTGAGAGTGAAAGACGCATGAGAGAAGCCACCCGACTGATCGACGCTTTTGGTAAGGCAATCGTCTGGATTGACGAAGTGGAGAAAGCATTTGCAGGAACAAAATCAAGCGGTGAAACCGACGCGGGAACCACCGCCGCCATGTTCGGCCATTTCCTTACATGGATGCAGGAGACAAAATCCAGCGTCCTGGTCATGGCTACAGCGAATAACATTTCTCAGCTTCCACCAGAGTTCATCAGGGCAGGCAGGTTCGATGCGACATTCTTCGTGGATCTGCCTACATCAAACGAAAGAAAAGAGATCATCCGAATCATGAATAGAAAATGGGGATCGGAAATTCCCATCAGTAGTTCTGACCGGCTCAACGGCTACACCGGAGCGGAAATAGAACAACTTGCCAAGGATTCATTATTTGATGGTCTCGACCAGGCGTATGACGCCTTAGTTCCACTCTCCCGAACCATGCGGGAGGACATTGACGCCCTCAGGCAATGGGCGAAAACAAGAGCAAGACTGGCCAATACACCGGATGAAGAACCTGATGAACAAAGGAAGATTCGACCGGTCTATAAGAAGGACTCGGTTTGCGCCGAGATTATGAAGAGGGAAGAGAATTTCGGCATATTGAAGGAGAGCAACGAATGATTTTTTACCGGCAAGCTCCGGATAACGAATCAGAAAGGAGGAAACAAAGTGGCCTACACACCCGAGTTGACGGAATCCGGTTCAGCAACCTTAAGAAGAATCGCCTGGGCCCTGGACAAGCCCATGAGCAAGACGCTGAATGCCATCTTCGAGAAGATACCATCCATGATGGACAGGGAGAAGGTATGCGAAAGCTGCCGTGATCCCTCTGCATGCAGCATCTGCGGATTCAACGGGAACAAAGCGGCATAGACCGACCATCGTAACGAAAGGAGGATCCATTGAGCCACATAGCCAAGATCGAACTGGAGATACTCTCCCTGGAGGACCTGAAGTCGGCGTGTAAAATACTCGGCTTCAGCTTTCAGGAAGATCAGAAAGCGTACCAGTGGTATGGCCGCTGGGTTGGCGACAGCCCATTACCGGAGGGAATCAATCTGGAAGAACTCGGTAAATGCGACCATGCAATCAGAGTCCCGGAATGCGTCTATGAGATAGGCGTCGTCAGGAGAGGGTCAAAATATGTCCTCTTGTGGGATAGCTGGCACACCGGAGGTTTGGAGCAGAAGATCGGCAAAGACGCCGGTATCCTGAAGCAGGCTTACAGTGTCGAACGCATTAAACGGGAAGCGAAAAGGAAAAGCTACCAGGTCAGAGAGATCCGCAACGAAAAATCGATAAGGTTGGTTTTAAGGGTCTGACGACCCGGCGAGATCTGGAAGGAGACACATGCATGAAGACATCATACTACTTCTCCAACAGGATCAGGGAGCCGGGATTGAACCTGGTGGCTGTATCCAACACCTTCCCCAGACATCTCCCCTGGCTGAAAGACACCCGGCAATATCGAAAGCTCTGCCCCGGCTGGTCCCTCGTCAAAGATTACAAGCATCACAACCTCTCCTGGCAAAATTACACTGAGATCTATCAGGAGGACGTTCTCGATAAGCTCGACCCGGAAAAGGTCTATCATGACCTGGGAGAAGACGCTGTGATCCTCTGCTGGGAAAAACCGGGGAAGCTCTGCCATCGGCGCCTGATTGCGGCATGGTTTTACGATCATCTTCGGATCAGGGTCAATGAACTGTAGGGACAGGAGGTGAAGCGACATCGACAGGAGATATATCTTCAAAGAGACCATTTCAAGAAATGCCGTCATGGACATCCTGGAGAGATTTGAACACCAGGCGATAGAAGCCATAAAGACGGACAAGAAAATCAAGGCCGACTGCTATGGGAGCATCGGCCAATACAAACTGATCCTGAAGATCAAGCAGGCCCTCGGCACGGCGTTTCGCAAGGACTGGCCAAAGTCGAGATATTCCCTCGATGACATTCTGAAGACCGGCAAGATCTTCTGACGGCACAGGCGGCTGGATCACTGAGATCTGTAACATGGGGTTCGTCCCCGTATCCAAACAGAAAGGAGGAAAAACAACAATGAAGCAGAGAGATGCCCCGGATGTGCCCATGGACGAAGAGGAAACGAATCGGCTGGCAAAGTTCGAGATCATGTTCGACGACCTGAGCTTCAAGGCCCAGGCAAGACTTTGCGAAACCTTCGACACCCACCCGGTCATGGAAAGATGGGAAACCCAGCCATTGGCGACCATTTCCCGCCTGGTCGATTGATTTCTGCACCGGCGAGAGCTGCAATTGAAAGAACTCTCGCCGCAACAATCATCACAGAGAAGGAGGTGAAACATTGGCTGCTGCATCCATCCTGAAGCGCGTCTATTCCCACAGGAAGAACGAATGCAACCATCAGGAGTCGGTGAAACCGTCAACCTATAAGGCGGCCCGCTGCAGGGTGTGCCTTGTGAAGGAGCATGTCGACATGCCGATTGTCTTGATCGACAAACCGGCAAGGGCCTATGATCTGGTAAAAGATGAGCTTGTGTCATCGGACAGGGAAATCCTTCTGTCCATCATGCTGGCGACGGATCTGCACCTGCTTGGTGTGGAGACCGTAGCTGTAGGCAGGATCAATGTCTGTGGCGCAACCGCAGCAGAGATCTTCAGGAGCGCTATCCTGGCCAATGCCGCGTACATTGTACTGGCGCACAACCATCCATCAGGGAATATCCAGGTCAGCGCAGAAGATGTAGCCTTCACCGATCATGTCATTCGATGCGGCAAGCTTCTGAACATCCTGGTTCAGGACCATCTTGTCGTATCGAGCAGGGGGTATGTCTCCATGCAGGAGAAGGATTTGATCAACAAATCCTGACCCCGCCTGAACGGAAAATCCATTTCAGTCAAAGGATCACACCATGAAAGAGATTATTGTCGATGTCTCTGATGACGGAGAGATCCACATCGAGACAAGGGGCTTTGCCGGCAAGGCCTGTCTGGAGGAATCACAGTTCCTGAAGGAGTTGCTGGGCAAGGAGATCCACAAACAGCTTACCCCCGCCTATTACCAGGGCAAGCAGAAGATCAAAAAATACCTGCAACTGTGCGGGTAAAACAACCAATCACAAGGAGGAAAGAAATGAGTGAATTTGAAAATGTTTTCAGGAAAGCCTGTCTGATCCAGCTGAGCACTTCCACCTGGATGGGCAGCAAGATGCTGGACCAGAGCCACATGACAAAGGTTTCCCAAAACTCGGAGTGGCTTCGCGGGAAGAAGTTTCTGATCAATCCGGAGCTGCTGGGGCCGCTGCACACCTCGACGCACCAGGCGAGGGATCTGGTGAAGCAGTATGCGCTGCCATTCCCGATCACCAGTCTTTACCTGATTCCCAAGGAATCGCTGGGGTTCGTGGATGAGCGCCTGAACTACCAGAAAGAGAAGTTCCTGGAGAAAGTCGACGCCTTTGTCGGCACCTACGACCTGGCCCGCGAGGAGGCAAAGCGCCATCTCAAAGAGCTTTTCAATGAAGCGGATTATCCCATGGACATCCGCTCGAAGTTCAAATTCGACTGGCGCTTCCTGTCCCTGGATGTACCTGGGAAGGGAAGCATCCTTTCGCCTGCCGTCTATGAGCGGGAGGTGAAGAAGTTCGAGGAGATGATGGAGGATGCAAGGACCATGGCCGCGGTTGCTTTGAGAGAGGAATTTGCGGAGATTGTCAGCAGTCTCGTCGAGAGACTGGGCAAGGACAATGGGCAGGGCAAAACCATCAAGAGCAGCATGTTCAACAAGCTTCATGAATTCCTGGCTGATTTGACTACCCGGAATATCTTCGACGATGAGAAGCTGAAAGAACTGGCTGCCATCGCCCAGGATGCCATTTCCGGGATCTCTCCCTACGGGCTCAACTACAATGCCCAGATGAAGGAGAAAATGAAGACAGCCATGGCGATATTGAAAGAGGCGATCCATGATTCCATCGAGGATCTGCCCAAAAGGAAGATTCGTCTGGCTCTTGCCGCTTAGAAAGACGTTGTCCGAACCACCGTATAGCGCTGTATCAACTCGGTAATAAATCAACTTTCAGGACAATCGAAGAGCATAACCATCAGGATGGTATTTTATAACCCGGCATGAGCTGGGGATCCCCTCCATCAGAGCATTACCGCTACTTCTAATCTTGAAGGACCGGTAAAGTTCAACATTCCTAAAATGGGATTTTCCCCTCTTGAGCCGGATGCGAGTATCCCATCCACCTCTTCCTCAGGAGAGACAGGGTTTATGAGGCAGGCTTGGGCTACGCTGCCACCCTGTTCTCTCCATCTTCTGGGCCAAGGACCCTAAAAACCCATCAAAAGCAGAAAGGAGAAACAAACAATGAATCAGGTAATCATCACAGGCAATCTCGGCGACGACGTGAAGGACTTTTTCACTCCTGACGGAGTAGCTATCTCAACCTTCCCCATGGCGTTTCGTTCGGGAAAGGACAAGACGAGCTGGATTCGCGTAAGCTGCTATCAGAAACTGGCCGAGCTGGCGACGAAGTGTCTCCACAAGGGAGCCAAGATCGCTGTGCAAGGCATGTTGGATCAGCAGAAGTGGACGGACACGGATGGAAACCAGAAGAGCGGTTACCGCCTCATCGCCCACCAGATCGAGTTCATCAAGACCGATGGCAGAGGTTATGTGAAGGACTCGGAACACGAAGGGCATGAGTCTGAAAATGACGGAGATGTGCCGTTCTAACGGCCGTTCTAACGGAGATCAGGAGGACACACAAATGACCACTGAAGATTTGTCACGAAGGAACGGGAAATCGAACGGGCTGAAGGTGTTTCGGACACCGGATGGTCAGTTCTACGTAGAAAGCTCGGAAGGTAAGATCTGTTACCGGGTCAGCGGCAACAATGGCTCGAAGGCCTGCACCTGCGGAGACTACATCAACGGAATCGCAAAAGACCCGGCCTTTGTCTGCAAGCATATCCTGGCGGTAATCAACGGCAACGGCAATGTCAAAAGCGCCGACGTTATCCAGAATCCGGTTCCGAAGCTGGATGAAAGGTTCATCACCAGGATTAAGACCAAGGAGTTCGTCCTGTATTCAGGGCTGCTGGATCTGGCCCATCAGAAGGGCATCAGGCGGTTGATCGTCGAGGCGCTCCAGTATCCTTCCAAGGAGAACAAGATGGAAGCGATCTGTCGGGCCACGGTGGAATCTGCATCGGGAGAGACCTATGTAGAGCTTGCCGATGCGAACCCGGTCAACGTGAATCGTATGGTTGCGGAGCATATCTTGAGGGTTGCCGCTACCAGGGCCAAAG
>Ga0302248_1001334_pt1 | contig 18907 bp, 19 predicted proteins | sample AAG_UR_Leu_MG_FD_193528 | JGI IMG/M metagenome (GOLD analysis project Ga0302248, IMG submission 193528) | Enriched activated sludge microbial communities from anaerobic digester in WTTP, New Holstein, Wisconsin, United States - AAG_UR_Leu | ecosystem: Engineered > Bioreactor > Anaerobic >... | reverse complement strand
TGTTGTATCGTCATGCATTGAAATACAGTGCGGAAAAAACCCCTCAAATTTGTTTTTACAAAGCCCCTAATTATTAAGGGTTTTTATTATAAATAATTTTAGAGGATAAATCAAATGTTTTATCCGCACAACAATGTTCTTGCCGGTACGCGAATATAACTTACCGGTTTGAGATAAAGCGGAAGATTTTGAGTAAAATGGCTCTTTTAAATGACTTTGTCAATCTTACTGTAAAGTTTTGGAATGCTGTCTTGTCTTAATCTAAATTTAGTTCCGTGGTTATGACCAGTTCTGGCGTCGAAATCTATCAAGACCGATCCATCTTCGATACACTTTAAAAAGTTATTAAAAGAAAATCCGGATAAAATAAAAAGTTTCTCATATTTAAAATATTCTTTTCTGCTTTCAATCCTTGTGTCTGCAATCACATAAAAACAATTTTTTGCTTTCTCTCCGATTGTCCTTTCTAAATCATTAAAGCCCCAATATGGCTCTGGCTCTAACTTTCCAAGTCCAACCCGTTCTTTAACAGAATTAAGCCAAAATATTACCTCATTGTCTTTTATATCGGCTTTATATGAATCAAATACAAATTTGACTTTGTTTTCTTTTCTGTCGACTACAATTTTGAATCCCCTTTTTGTAAATTCAGTGGCACCGGTTGTTGAGCGAAAACTCTTTTCTCCTCTGGGATATTTTTTACCAGCTTCTTTGTGAGGCCAACCATATTTTGGCAAAAGAATATTTGCTACTATTTTGGCTGCCTGTGGTGATGGTTCTATGTGCTTTAAGGTAATCAAAGAGCTTGTATGCGCTCTCTGGCCTTTCAATTCCCATTCATTAGCATTCGGAATGGGTAAATTATTTTCTTCTATTCCAAGTAAAACCTCTAAAGTATTTCCTACCGCTCCGTCATTTCTTGTGTCAGTGGTGTTTTTAACACTCGGAATCCACCCCTTCTTGAATATCTGTTTTATCTCGCTTATTAGCTCTTCCTTTGTGCAAAGCTTCATTGTTCGGCGGTCTCCAAAAGTCTAATAAATATTCAAATGTAACTCCCATTGTAATATAATTACTCGGCCAACCAAAGATACCTATTTTATTGACGATATTTGTTCTATCCCAAATAATAATGTTCCTTAATTCATAGCCTCGTTTTCTTAATTCTTGGATTAAAGAGACATGTATGGTTATTCTTTCGTTTTCCCACCACATGTCAGGAACATTGATGACACAATGGGCCTTTGGTTTTAAAATAGGCAAAAGGTCCTCAAAAATGTCACCCATTGCCGTTGAGTATTCTTCAAGAGGCATAGTTCCCAGATCACGCGGGTCTTGTGAATACTGCTCAACCTTTCCTAATTGGTCGTTTTTTCTATCCCTGCGAGATTTATTTTTTCTCTCTCTGTTTAAAAGGTTAGCGTAGGGCGGTGATGTGAAAATAAGACTGACGCTTTCTTTATCTAAATATTTTTTAATATTATGGGCATCTTCTTTAATTGCAATTTGTTCTGTATTCCCAAACAATGCGGTTTGTTTGAGACGACTTTCACACAACTTAATATAATTATCCTGCAAATCAAAACCGACTGCATTTCTGTCACTGTCCTTAGAGGCAATTAAAACGGTTCCGCTACCCACAAAAGGATCTAATACAAGCTCTCCCTTATGTGAAAAAAGTTCTATAACCTTTCTAGCCAAGGAAATTGGGAAAGTAGCAGGATGGACACTTTTATCCCTAATATCCCTACCCTCGAAATGAAACTGCCATACCCCTAGTTGGCATTTCAGCCATTCTTTGGCGGTAAGACAGTTGATATGAGTAGGATCGCATTGGCAAGACCTCTGAAATCCGATACTTAGCTTTTTATTCATTAAATCCTCCGCAGAGCCTTTACATTGGATTCTCTAAAAATATCAAGATAAATTATAAAAACAACTCTAGAGGTAAAAAGCCAAAAAACTTATTTAAATCTTTTTTAAAAAAAAGATTGGCTCTAAATTGCAAAATTGGGACTTGTTCTTCTCAGCCCTTGACAAATATCCAAATATGCCAAAAGATATATAATATTGAATACATAGTATGGTGTTTGAAGAATAAATCAAAGATCGAAACCTATATACATAGAAGGGAAAGCAATCATGAAATACATTGTAACCGTTTATCTTCGCTACCAAGAGCAGATTATCGACAAGTTTATCCTTCGTAATATTACCCAGGAAGAACTTAATAGTGGATTAGACGGATTTGAGGCAAAATTCAAGGAGCTATGCGGTAATTTCCCGAAATTGCCCGAAGATGTAACCTATATCTTGGAGGTTAAACCACAGAAAAGACGCACTTTAAAAAAGAAAGGAGAGGAACAATGAGCTTATTAATGCACAGGGGCGGGGAATATGTAACCAAAGAACAACTTGACCTTATACCGGTGCCGGAAGCGACCGAAAGCTATGTCCCAGTATCCCATTATCACCTAACCGATAAATTTCTAACTATCAGCCAAGACATATTGAGGGATTATGTCCTGATCGGCCAAAACTACGGCATTGCCCGGCAGGGACAGCAGCTTTTCGCTGTCCTTAAATTCCAGAACGAAAAATCTGAAATGGGCCTTTCGATTGCCTTCCGTAATTCCTATGATCGGTCAATGGCAATCGGCTTGGCAATCGGGGCGTCTGTATTCGTCTGTGATAATCTTGCCCTTAGCGGCGATGTCACCGTGATGAAAAAACACACCAAAAACGTCTGGGAAGACCTGGAAGAAACGGCCATCGCAACAATTTATAAGAGCCAAAAAAATTACACACAGATTGTTTGTGATGCCGAGGCATTCAAAACTTTGCCAATGGGAAATAATGCAGCATTTAGAACCATGGGACTTTTGTTCGGCACTAATATCATCAGCCCACGGCAATTAACCATCTTAAAAGATGAATGGCTAAAACCATCGTACAAAGAGTTTGAGTCAAGAAACCTTTGGTCCTTCTATAACGCGGCCACAGAAAGCCTCAAATCAAGCCCGCCAGTAACAATAATGGAAAAACATATCAGATTACACGAAACCCTGATTCAGATCGGAAAGGAGGCCAGCCATGTTCAAAATGGAACAAATACCGCTGGACTTCTGCCCGGTGGTGAAAGGTAAAAAGCAAATCACTTCTTACGAGCTCCGAGAATTTCTCAAAGACAAGCGGATAAAGTTAGATTGCGGACACTATGCGAGTCCCGGCGTTAATCTTTCAAACACCTTAATAGTTATCAGCTTCGGCGGTTTTAAAACCCTTTGTCATTCCTGATACGATTAACCAGCTTGCCGGAGGTAAGCGTTCTACACCCTTGATTTAGTCAAGGGTGTTTCATTTCTTCGATATTTCCTTGAAATAAACCCCACTCCAACAACCACGCCTTCAATTAATGTTATCTTCCTTGGGGTGGGTGGGAACGCCCCCCGAAATGGCTTTCAGAAGCATAAAAAAAGGGGCGAGTTGCCCCGCCCCTTTCCCGGCTATTCCCGGGCTGTCCGTTTCCGCCCTGCTGCTATTCCGTTTTTGTAGGACTGTAATATTTTGTCCGGTATGTAGGAACTCAGTCGTTCCTTAAGCTCGTCTCGGCCTTCTGCCTCGTCAACCAGGATATTTATCTCTTCGATAACCTGTGAGAGGTAGCCTGACCTTTTGCTTTCTGTTTTTTTCATAGGTTTGGCTTTAAGAATTAATTAGTAATCGTCGGGGAAAAGCATTGTCTCGATGCGTTCCGTGTCTGACTCGTCGATGATGAGCCAAACTTTCTCGCCCTGGCCTTCGTTGGCATAGGCAAAACCGATGATGAAGTGCCTTTCCTGCGGAAATGACCTTATTAGGAGCTGAAAGGCCTCGGATAGGGCGATTTGCTCTAACGGGTTGTATTTTTCCGCAACGGCCCGCGTCATCACTCGATGGATTTTCTTGTTGTTCATATGGTTGAAGTTTAGTTTGTTAGTGCCGCCTTTCGACCTTTACTTAAGGCTGACAGAGGCTTTGAGCTGTCCTTGCCTCGCCCGTTGGTCAAGCAAGGGGGCACCAGGGCTGTCAAGCTGGACGTCTGCAAGAATCAGCTTGATAGCCCTGGGGGATTCCTTGCTACAATGGAAGACGGCAAGGACAGCGGACGTTTTGTCTTGCCCGTGGGTTTAAGGCGCAGCATTTCGGGGGCGGGGGTTTTGTGGTTGTTGGAGTGGGGTTTATCGGTTATGAACAACCTTTGTTTATAACCTTCCCTTTATCTGTGGAATAAATGGCATAGATAGCCAAACCAGGGTTAGAAATAGCAAATTGCCCACTTTATGGGCAAAGGGGCAATTTGACATTTTTCTTATTATTTATAACTATTTAGATATAAATAATAAGGGGGTGCCTATGGCAAAAGAAAATTGGGTTGATTACAAAGAGATAAAAGCTAAGGTAAGCATAGAAACGGTTTTAAAACATTATGGACCAGCGGGAGCGAGCGTACAGAAACCTACGGTTATGAATTGAAAAATGATTTCGAAACCGTAGGTTTCTGTACGAAACCCCCTACCTGATCTTCATCAATAAAATATGTCCCGTTTGGCAGAACATGCTTGTATGGCAGTAGAGAAATATGGGACAGTGTATCATTCTCAATTACATCACCTTGCCGTTTGAGGCTCTCGACAATGCTGTTAATTTTGATTGTATTCCAGTACAGGATTGCATTGGAAACAAGACTTAAACAGCTTGCCTTGTTCATGATCTCTTCATAATCTCCAGTGCTGAACTCGCCCTGATTGGCGAAGAAAATCCAGCGTGGCAGCTTGTGCCGGTATTCGCCCTTGTTAAGCTGTAGCTGCACGGTTCTTCTTAGCGCCGGATCGGTGATATACCGCAGGATATATTCTGTTTTGATTATCCGGCCAAGGTTTGTAAACGCCTTGGACAAACGGTCAGATGGAAAACTGTTGGTTAACCGCTGGACAATCACATGTGCCGGTGATGTCCTGTCAATGAGGGACTTGGCGACGCGGATCATTGGTTCCCATTGCTCCTCAACAATATCCAGGTCTGCTGTTTTGTTGAGCAACGGCCTTAACTCGCCGTAATTAACGTTTCTATCAACCCGATATAACTGCTGATCCTTCAGGTCACGGATACGGGGCATAAAGTAGTAACCGAGCAGATAACAGAGCGCAAAGACGATCTCGGTATAACCGTGTGTATCAGTCGTATGTTCTTTGATTTTGAGGATTGTATTGTTTTCCAGCAGGCCGTCCAGAACATACAATGCTTCGCGGGGGCTACAAGAAATGATTTTCGTACTGAACACCGAATATTGATCGGAAACATGAGTGTAAATTCCTATGGCCTTTTCATAATAGCCGTAATACCTGGGGTAGTAAGACGCCAACAGGCTACTTGCCCTTACCTTAAAGCGTTGAGCATCAGATGATGAAATCGTCCCTGAACCGTGGATGGCGCTGAATGGCAGATGGTGGTGCTGGTTGACTATTTCAGCGCTGGCGGCTTTCAGCGTTTCTTCACGGATGTAGAATTGGAGAACATTACGCAGCATGTCAACGGTAACATCCTTCACGCTTGAACTCATGGAAACGACGCCAAGATTGGTGGCCTGTGAGATGATTGCGGCAAGAAGGGTTTTATAAAAACTGTTTGGCCTTGTGTTATGCTGTTGGATGGGCACGAAATGGCGGCTAAATCTTGTGAGCTTGTCCACTTCCATCAGCAGGTTCTCAATCCTGATGGAGGGCATACTCGAATCAATGACTTTCTGAAGATTTATAACAGTAATCGGTATGGCGGCCTTATCTTCATGCTTCAGTCGAAGCCTGCCGTTTTCCATCCTTGCAAAATCATCCGAACCGAATTTTCCACCCGCTTCTGCGGCCGCTTTATCAAACTGCTTAACCAAGATTCCTTTCACATCCTGGGGTTGAGGCTGGTTGAGTTCTACAAAAGAAGATTCCCTTGTTTCACGCCAACGTGCTTCATCGAGCATAAGATTCCAGAAAGATACATGTTGTCTGCTCTGAGGCAAATAAAGATCGCCGGATCGCAGTGCATCCTTGATGGCAAGGGCCAGCCCCAGCTCCCATGCATTACGGGCGATGTTCCCGGAATAGTCTTTCAACGCCCGTCTCAACTCCTTCGGAACGAAAGTTAAAGGTGCATCATCAGGAAGTCTTTTCAGCTCGCCTGAATCGAGCCTTCTGAGCATTTCTATACCTTTCATCAAATCATTACTTCCTTGCTCGGCGGCAAAAGGCAGATGTATGAATTCTGCAAAGTATTTACGGAGGCTGGGGTATCTGGCCTGCAGCTGGTCACCGTATCCACGCTCTTCAAGTCTTCTGAATACATTAAGATCGTCGATTGACTCCCTCAATTTCCTTTCATCATCGCCTTTCAGTAAATTCCTTTTGTAAATGGGCTCATCATCGGGCCAGTCAAGAAATAGCCTGGTTGTGCCTACGACTGTATCAACGGCCTTTTTCTGCTTCTTGCGGATTTCCCTGTGTTTTTTCTCAAGTGCTTCCCCGGAATGCCGACACATGTCCATAATATACTGGTCATGCATCTTGACAAGGTGATCAAGAAGGACTTTCCGGGTTTCAAGGAGAAAGCAGGTCATCAAGGAATAACGTTTGTGATCCTTAAAACGTTTAATATCTCTTGCATTGTAACCCTTGGCCAGTTTGTAAAAATAATCCTGAAAAGCAGACTCGATAAACAGCGACTTTATGTCATTAATGCCTGTTTCGGTCAATGTCCGGTAACGTTGCAGATAATTCCTAAGCGACTTCACTTTTGCCGCGGGAGGATACTCCTTAAGCTGATAAAAAAATGAGCGATGTTCGCCTGCCGGCGTAATCAGCAGTTTGTCAATGGATTGGATAACCTCCGGAGAAAGATGTCTGTATATCTCTTCGAATATCTGGTCATGGGCGGTCAGGCAAACTCCGATCACCATCCTTTCAAGGACAGAGGCACCGGGCAATACTACCCGTTCTGAAAGGAGATATCTTTCGGCCCGCTTGAAGAGGTCATCAGGGATAACGCCTTGACCGCTATGCCGCTCAAGCCATTCCTGCAAAACCGCCTGTGCGTCGGCATCGAATTTCCGGAATCCAAGGTGGTTAAGAATGTTCTTTCTGTATTCGATGTAAGTGGCTTCCCTGTCAGGGAGCTTAACGGTTATCGACGGAGATAATCCCAATTGCCCATTGAGATAATTGACTATCCTTGGAGAAAGAACGTCCACTTCGTTAATGAAGCGGCCATAAAGACGGACTGAACAAATTTGAACGGATATAAAAAGGCGGGAAGTCTTCCTGTATTTGCCGATCTCCCGGAGATCATGCTCTGTTAGTGTCCAGTCCCTGGCCATTTCCTCATCGGAAAATTCCTGTGGCAGAGAAATCGGCTGATAACGCCTCCTTCTGGTTAGAGATTTATTTTCTGAAACCATATTAAATACGGCATCCATTTTGATATCTTCAGTAAATAAAACGGAGGTTTTCTTTACCGATAGGGGAAAGTTGAAAAACCACCCAATTTGCCCTTGCAAATGGTAAATTATCTTGGTAAATAAATCAATGTAAAATTAGTTCATCATATAATGGGTAAATTAACTTCAATTTCCTGAGGCTGTTCATGCTAATTGGCTATGCACGAGTTTCTACTGATGATCAAAATCTGGATCTCCAGAGGGATGCACTCACCCAGGCTGGGTGCGAACGTATTACGGAAGATCGGTTAAGTGGCGCAAAAGCTGAGCGTCCTGGATTGAAATTAGCGTTAGATATTGCAAGGGATGGTGATGTTCTTGTGGTGTGGCGTTTGGACCGCCTCAGCCGGTCACTTAAGGACCTCATCGAAATGGTCACACTTCTCGAATCGAAGGGCATCAGTCTGAAAAGTTTGCATGAAGCTATCGACACGTCGTCGAGCTCGGGAAAACTGATCTTTCACATCTTTGGAGCCCTAGCTGAATTCGAGCGTAACCTGATCCGAGAGCGAACTCAGGCGGGACTTACCGCTGCAAGGGCACGGGGCAGAAGAGGGGGAAGGCCAAGGGCGCTGGATCTTAACAAAAGAATACTGGCGGTGAAGCTATACGATAAGAAGGAGCACACGGTTTCCCAGATTTGCCAGATGATGGGTATTTCCAAACCAACACTCTATAAATATATTGAAGCGGAACGGGAGGTTACATCATAACCGTAGGTTTCTGTACGCTCGCTCCCGCAGATCCAATATGAATCATAAAATCTATCCCAACCATACAATCCACGCGGACCGGCGTTCCGCCGGCCGGTGATAGTTTCGTTAGACCTTAGCGGAAACTGGTAGAATACAACTCGAAATGGGCCCCATGAAAACGCAGCTATGTTTTCATAGGGCCTCAGTAATACTGCCTGATATACCCATAGGCCCTATTAAATAGTTCCTGGTCCTGGTGGAGCCGATACTTGAAAAGAGTCTTCCGCAAAGCTTTCTTAACTTCCCGTTCCCCAGCATGGGTATTTTGCCAGCCATCGAATCGGACATAACGCACGATCTCGTCGATGTCGTTCACCACGCGGGCGACAATGATGGGTGTCTCAGGATTTTTCACCTCTTCAAAGAGTTTTGTCAATGCAGCTTTCCCTTGTACCTCACGCTCTACCGGCGGCTGGGCACGTTCCGCCGTCACGACATCACGGGCCAGGTTGAGGAGTTCTTTGAGAAACTCAACACTTGTCAGCAGGCCTCGTTCATGCCGTACCTTCAGTTCCTCCAGCCGTTCGCCCAAGGCTTTGAAACGTGGGTCATGGAGACGTTTCCGTAGCCATCGGGACACTTTGATTTCTATTTCCTTGGCTTTCTTGTTCGGATCCGGTGTCCCCAAAACGGCCTCCAGCAGGTCCGCGTCCAGGACCAGCGTTTCCAGATCATCGCGGATGGCGTCGATATGCACATGCTGGTGGATCAGTTCGATAGTCTTGGCGCCTAATGCATGCCACAATAACCGGCCGCTTCCGGTTGACGGTTTTACCGAATCATACACCTGCGACAGCCAGCGATAGTCGGCTTCATGGGGACTCAGGATTGGATCAGGCGAAATCGCCTCCCACAATCGGCTTAGATAACTGTAGTCCGCCGCGAATCGGTCGCGTGTGTTGTTGTCGGGAAGGCAATTCTGAGCCGCGATCAATCCTTCATAGCCTGTAACCGTGCGGTCCACCCCCGCGAAATAGGTCAGGCATTTTTGCAAGGCCTCCGGCAGCTTGGCTTTCAGTTCGTTGATGTTGGTGACAACACGGGTGATCCCTTCCTCATCAAACTGGATGGCCTGGGCCACATCATCGAAAACGCCCAGGTAATCGACTATCAGCCCGTGCGTCTTAGTCTCGCCATAGGGCCGGTTGGTGCGGCATATGGCCTGCAAAAGCGTATGGTCGCGAAGCGGTTTGTCGAGGTACATCGCCTGAAGAATTGGTGCATCGAATCCCGTCAGGAGTTTTGAGGTCACAATCAGCACCTTCAGCGGGTCCGCAGGATCGCGGAACCGGTCGAGCAACTTCTCTTCCGATTCGCGATCTCGGTTGTAGGCGGCGTATTCCGTCTCACCGCTATTGACCGTCATTACGATATCCGACACCTCCGGCGGCAAATACTCGTCGAGCGCCTTTTTGTAAAGGACACAGCTTTCCCGGTCGTATGTGACTACCTGCGCTCCGAATCCGTTCGGTGCAACATTTTCCTGGAAGTGTCGCGCAATATCCGTGCAAATTTTTTGGATACGTTCCGGCGACTTTACCAGCACGGCCATCTTAGCTGCTGTCTTGGCCAGTTGATCCCGGTCCAGATCGCTCAAACTTCCGGTCATTTCCCTAAATGCTTGGTCAATGTCTTCCTTGTCGATATGCATTTCCAGCAAGCGTGGTTCAAAATGCAGCGGCTTGGTCGCTCCGTCCCGGACAGACTCCTCAAATCCGTATCGGCTCATGTAACCAGCTGAATCCTCATCTGCCCCGAAGGCATAGAAGGTGTTGCGATCGGCCCGGTTGATCGGTGTGCCGGTCAAACCGAACAGAAAGGCGTTGGGCAGCGCATCACGCATCTTGCGACCAAGATCGCCTTCCTGCGTCCGGTGCGCCTCATCCACCATGGCAATGATGTTGCTCCGGTCGTTAAGAACGCCGTCCGCCTCGCCGAACTTGAAAATCGTCGTGATGATGATTTTCCGCACATCCTGTCCCAGGAGCCGCTGCAGTTCTGTCCGGCTGTCGGCCTTAACCAGATTGGGGGTGTCGGCGGCATAAAAGGTGCTGGATATTTGAGTGTCCAGGTCAATGCGATCCACGATAATCATGACGGTAGGGTTCTTAAGCGCCGGATGCAGACGCAGTTTGCGCGCCGCGAAAAGCATCAGGAGCGACTTTCCCGATCCCTGGAAATGCCAGATCAAACCCTTTTTCGGATACCCTGCGACAACGCGATCGACGATCTTGTTAGCACCGTCGAATTGCTGGTAACGGGCGACGATCTTGATCCGGTGTTTCTTCTTGTCCGTGGCATAGCAGGTAAAATTGGCCAGTAAGTCGAGAAGGACATGCGGCCGCAGGAGAGAATCGACTCCCTTGGCGACCTCTTGCAGGGCCGGTGTTGCGATGCCGGATTCAATACGCCACGGCCCCCACAAATCGAGCGGCAGTCCGATGGAGCCATACCGGAACTCCTTTCCCTCGGTGGCAATGGAAAGCAGGTTCGGCACAAACAGCTCCGGCACGTTGCGCTCGTAATCCTCATGAATCTGGATCGCCGCGTCCAGCCAGCTCTGGCTTGCCCGGACCGGCGTCTTGGCCTCAATCACCACCAGAGGGATGCCGTTGATCAGCAAAACGAGGTCGGCGCGCTTTTCCGTAGCCCCGGCGCGAATGGTGTATTGCGTGGTGACGACATATTTGTTCTGCGTTAAATCGCTGAAATCCAACAGCCGGATAGTGACATGTTCGCCGTTCGGGCCGAAGGGCATCGACCGCTCGCCGTTCAGCCAGGCGGCAAATTCTTCGTTGCCCTTGACCAGACCGTCGCTGCGCACGCCCATGATGATGGCACGCAACTTGTAGAGCACATCATCCGCCCGGTCGGGCTGCGCGGCGATCTCCGGATTCAAGCGGATGAGGGCTTCTCGGACCCATCGTTCGACCATTACTTCCTGCGGCTGTCGCGGCACATCCATCGGCGATGCGAAATTCCAACCGAGACGGGGCTTCCCAAAGGATGCCACCTGTCCCTGAATCTCATTAGGACGTGTGATTCTGACCGGGCCGGCCAGCCGGTCACGGATGTAGGCTTCGACGGTGTTGGATTCGGTGAAGTTAGTCACATCAGACTCCTTTCAGGTGTCAAAAGCTGCTCGGACGCAACTCGGCCTAAAACTGCACAGGCCACTTCACGCTCCAGCAACTCACGCTCACGAGCCTCGATCAGACGAAAGTGATCGACAACGGCCTGCTGCTCTGGGCCATCTGGCAGATTGATACTGATACGATAAAGGGCTTTCTCATTCAGCCCTGGCATAACGGTTCCATGAGCGTAGGAGTATAACATCCGCGCCGCGCCATCAGTCTGTAAAGCAAGATGAAGATAACCCGGAAGAACCTTTGAAGAAGTGCAGCGAAGACGAATTGTGTCCGAACCACCAATCCAACCAGTGTGTTCCGTCGCAGCAAGAACAGCCTTGCTGAGATCAGCTTTCCTTGCTAGTAGGATGTCGCCTTCTCGTAACCGATAGACATCAAGGCGGTTGGCCGTTGCGTCATCCACGCATGGCCCTCCTTCATGACAGATCCGGCCGCTCTTCATGTCAGTAGGGTTCACGATAGGCCACCCCGATGTTTGATACTCCTTCGCTGCAAGGACAGTTCCGAATGGTCCGGTCTTCAACTCAACATCGCCGTTGTCTACAAGACTGCGAAGGGCGACAAGGCACTCCGATCCGCAATCTGAAAAGTGCCATCGTAGCAGCGACATCCGGAGCCTCTCTGCACACCGAACTGCGTTCTGAAAACCTTTCCTTGTCTCCAAATGAGCCAAAAGCACTTCCGCAATCAGCCTTTGCTCCTCCGGCGGCGGCAGGGCGAATTCATAACTTGCAAGGCTCTCCCAGTTTGTTCGCGGCGATAGCGATCCCGCCGAGGTGCCAATAGCATGGTTAAAGAATCCATCGCTCTGGCAGATAAATGGCAGTAATTCAGACAGAAGGGTTTCATTTTTTGTTTTGAACACATAGATGTCACCGGAACAAACACCCTCAAAGTCAGCTAAAGCAACTTTGCGCTGATAGGCACGGCGTTTACCAAAAAGAACTTGACCGGTACGGAACACGTTGGTGAAGGTGGTGCCATCCGCGATATTGCCCCAGCGCCGAATTTTCAGATCGCCGGGTTCGAGGTGTTCAAGGCCAACATAGCGATCAAAACCATCGTCAAGGGGGGCGCCGGACCGTTCACGGCATAATTGCACCACATCTCCAAAAGCAACCCTTGTCCACCCTTGTTTCAGCTTCTCAGGCATCTTCCGCCTCTCCGGCCACAACGCCGTCGAGCATATCCACCAGCGCGTCCATCTGCTCCCAGAACTCTCGACCACTGGCTTCAAAGGCCGCCCACATTTTTTTCAGACTTGGAACATCTCCGGCGCCATTGTTGTTGCCGTTTCCCACAGGTCGGACATAGCGCGGAATCGAGAGATTGCCGTCTTTGTCCAGAATCTCTTTTTTCGTCGCCACCTTCGCAAAACCGGGATCATCGGCAAAGGTTTGATAGGCGGCCAAAATGCGCTTCTGATGTTCCAGCTTGAGAAAACTTTGCGCCCGTTCCCGCGCCACTTCATGAACGGCATCGATGAACAATACTTTGCCTTCGCGGTCGGGTGGCTTGCAGCTCCGGCAGATTACGACGCAGGCTTCCATGGGCGAGTTGTAAAAGAGATTCGGCCCCAGCCCAAGGACGCATTCCAGCAGGTCCAACTCGACAAGCTTGCGCCGCATGTCGGCTTCTTCATTGCGGAACAGCACGCCATGGGGGAAGAGAATCGCGCACCGGCCAGTTTTAGGATCGAGGCTCTTGAGGATGTGCTGGAAGAAAGCATAGTCGGCCCGTCCCTGCGGCGGCGTGCCGAGGAAATTTCTGCCCCATGGATCGCTTGTCCATGCCTCGCGGTTCCACCTCTTGATTGAATAGGGCGGATTGGCCAGGACCACATCAAATGTGCGCAGGCGGTCCCGCTCGATGAAAGCGGGGTTGCTCAGGGTATTGCCGGCGACGACCTGGAAATCTTCCACGCCGTGCAAGACAAGGTTCATCCGGGCGATGGCGGCGGTGATGTGGATCACTTCCTGTCCGTAGAGGCCCAGGGTGCGAACGTCCCCACCCTGTCTTTTGACCTCGGCCAGGGCAGAGATGAGCATGCCGCCTGTGCCGGCCGTCGGGTCGTAGATGCTCTCTCCTGCTTTCGGTTCGAGCATCTGCGTCATGAGATGAACGAGGGTCCTGTTGGTGTAAAACTCCTGCGCCGTATGCCCGCTGTCGTCGGCGAATTGCTTAATGAGGTACTCGTAACCGTTGCCAAGCTCGTCCTCGGGAACGGCGGACAGGTTCAAAGTATGCTGTGAAAAGTTCTCGATGAGATTTTTGAGGATGCTGTCGGGCATCTGCGCCTTGTCCGTCCAGGAGGCATTGCCGAACACACCGGAGAGACGTTCGGGATTGGCGGCCTCAATAGCTCGAAAGGCGTTGAGCAAAGCTCGCCCCACGTCGCGAGAGGCGGACCGCACATCGGACCAGTGAGCGCCTTCGGGGACGGCAAAGCGGTCATCGGCGGTGTCACGGGCATACGAAGCGTCGCCGGTGTCCGCGAGGGCAGCCTCGTACTCCTCATCCCAAACATCAGATAGCCGCTTGAAGAAGAGAAGCGGAAAGATATACTGTTTGTAATCGCCGGCATCCACCAGCCCACGGAGCAGCTTGGCCGCTCCCCACAGATAGGATTCGAGTTCCTGTTGACTTAGATGCGGCGCGGTAGAGGTCATTTAAGCCAGCCCCCTTCGATCAAAACCTCGCGCAGACGGGCCTCCGCTGTACGGGCCTCGGTAAGGGCTTCCTTGAAGGCTGCAACCGCCTCTGGCAGGGATGGTATGTTATCCGCAACGGGCGGCAGCACATAGCGGGAAATATTTAGCGTCCAGTCTTCCGCCCTGATTTCCGCCAGACCAATGACCTTAGCACGATCTTCCACATCCCTGAAGGTACCGACCCATTCGACGATCTGCTGGGCGTGTTCCGGGTCAAGATAGTTTTGAGCGCGACCTTTTCTAAACAGACTGGATGCATCGACGATCAGGACCTTGCCCTTTCGGTCGGCGGGCTTTACGCGACGTAAGACCATGACGGCTGGGGCAAGGCCGGTCCCGTAAAAGATGTTCGGGGCAAGACCTATGACGGCCTCGATCAGATCTTTTTCTAAGAGCTTTTGTCGGATGTCGCCCTCAGCCCCTTTGCGGAAAAGCGCACCCTGCGGCAGCACCACGGCCATACGACCGGTCCGTTCCGCCATGGATGCCACCATATGTTGAACCCAAGCATAGTCCCCGTAACTTTCCGGTGGCAGGCCAAAGGCCGTGCGGCCCCATGGATCGGATTCCCATATCTCCCGCCCCCATTCCTTGAGCGAAAAGGGCGGATTGGCGATGACACAATCGAAGGTGGATAGACCACCAGTGCTGGAATCCGTAAAGGCCGGTTGGCGGAGCGTATCTTCACGTACAATCAGAAAGTCCTCAATACCGTGCAGCACCAGATTCATGCGGGCAATGGAGGCCGTTGTTAGATTCTTCTCTTGGCCGTAGATTTTGCCGAAGAAAGTCCGCGGGTCGCCACCTGCGCGTTGAACGTGCTCTACGATTCCAAGTAACATGCCTCCGGTTCCACAGGCTGGGTCGTAAATGCTTTCACCTGCTTTAGGTGCCAATATATCCACCATCATACGCACAACACTGCGCGGCGTGTAAAATTCCCCGGCCTTTTTCCGTTTTGTAATATCGGCAAACTTGCCAATCAGGTACTCGTATGCGTCGCCTAAGATGTCGGAACTGACGGCGGCATTGCCGAGAGAAGCTTCTGAAAGCCCCTCGATGAGGTCTTTAAGAATGGCGTCGGTCAGCAGCTCTCGGTTGCCCCAGTCAGCCGCTCCGAAAACGCGGTAAAGGGTGTCAGGATTGGCCCTCTCAATTTCACGCATCGCACGCGATAGAGCGGCGCCAATGTTTGATGGAGTTTCTCGAATATCTCGCCAGTGACATGACTCAGGTACGATAAATCGGTGAATTTCTGGATAATCAATGGGTTCCACATCACCAAAGAGACTGGCAGCTTCCGCAGTCTCTTCGTCCCATACATCGCAGATGCGTTTAAAAAAAAGTAAGGGTAGAATATAAGCCTTCCAGTCAGTGCGATCCACGGCACTTCCACGGAGTATCTCAGCACATTTCCATAGATGGGACTTAATGTCATGAAAGCTTAACGACATATCAAATAAAAAGGACTGACCCTGCATAGAATTCGTTGCAGATTCTGTGGTAATGGATGCCTCTATCGCTCTTCATTGCGAAGGGCCTTTCGCGACTTCCTGGCTCTTTCCGGTATGGTGGTTATGGTGACTGGTATTCAACCTGATCGGGCACCAGGCATTCGGCATCAGTCTCACCCGCAACGATCTTGAACGCACCAGATTTGGAGTTGCGGATCATTTCTCCTTATGCCTCTTTTGTTAGATAATTCGTATTCACGACCCATAGAGCTTGTCAACGAAAAAGTGACACCTCTTGGAAAGGATTTGCCGGGATGGAGGTCTTGCTCCCTTCGAGGAAGGACTAAGAGGACCTATAATGCAGGATTGCAGAGGGACCTCCGGGACACTACCTCCCACTGTCGCCTTGTGTGCGCCGTGATCAGTAGGAGCATACAGAATCCACCGTGAACACGGTACAACAGAACAGCAAGCCAGGCCTCTTCGTGAGAGCAGGAGCAAGAGGAAGCCGCCACTTTTTTCAATCAAACTGGGAAAACCATAGCTGTCGGGTAGGTGTGCCGGAAAACAAAAACCCCCTGACGACCGGTTCATCAGGGGGTTTTTTATTTGGGACACAGATCTTTAAACGACGTGTCTTTTATGTCTCGATGGGGCTCCTTTTCAAACCTCTTTTCGCTTCAACCAGGCCTCCTGGTAGAGACGACCGATGGAGAGGAAGAGGGCCAGGAAAAACATCCCGAACATGAAGTTGGGGGCCGTGCCGAAGTACTGGTCGATCTTGAAGCCCAGGTAGAGGAACAGGAAGGAGGCGATGGCGATGACGAATCCGTAGGCGCTCACGATCATCACGGGGTTGTACTTGTGGTAAAGAGCCTTCTTGGTTTGTTGCAGTGCCGACATCGTCCGATCCTCCTTTCTAAAGATTGCTGACTCCGCCTATTAGCCGACCATGTTCTTGATGCCTTCGATCACCGGATTGGTGAAGAGGGCGATCAGGACCGTGTAGAGAGCGAAAACACCAGCGACCTCTCCCGTGTACATCTTCTCGTACTTGTGTTTCAGGCTGATGATCACCATGCCGCCCACGATCAGGCATCCAAGCTGGAAGTAAGGGAAGTTGCCGACACCCGCCGCCGCATACTCGGCCAGGGCGAAAGTACCGGTGCAAAGAACAACAACGATTGCCGCTACCAGGGTTCCTAATGTCTTTTTCATTTTCTGTGTCCTCCATTTATTTTTATTTTTTTGTTTGCGTCTGTTTGACTTTAGATAATGCGGGAAGCGTGCCAACTGATTTGAAGGGAGATGTTGGTGGTTTATATGTTTGATAATGTTGCGTATTATTGGAAAGCGGCGCGATCTGGATCGGCAATTAGGGGGATGTTTGAGGAGGATCTTTCAAAGAATCTTTAAATGGGTTGAATGGAATGATTGAAAAGCTGCGTATTGAAGGCATCAGGCTTTATGAAAATGAGTAGCTGCCCGTCCGCAGCGTGGTCCAGGCCTTGCCGATGTTGAGCTATTTTTTCTTGTTGTTCGGGCCGTTACTTGTTCGGAGCATCCACTCTCTTCTTCAATTCCCTCCCTACCTTGAAGTATGGCAACCTCTTTTCGCTCACCTCAATTTTCTTTCCCGTCTTCGGGTTCCTTCCTCTGTATGATTCATAATTCCTCACCGAAAAGCTTCCGAAGCCTCTGATTTCAATCCGGTCGCCATTCTTCAATGCATTGGTAAAACCATCGAAGATCAGGTTTATTACATCTTTTGCGTTTTTCTCGAAGAAATTTTCTTTAGCGGCCAGAGCTGCGATAAGGTCTGATTTGTTCATGATGATCGTCATTATCCTCCTTTTGGTTTTGCCATCCGCGTGTGCGTTGGAAACGTAGGCCCTGGCTTGCCTACGCCCGGCATGGGCGTAAACTCATAGGTTGAAAGTCCCTCCACTGTGTTCGCCCTCGACGCTGACGGCGATCAGGTCCTCTCCCGCTGCATAGAGTTCGCTACGGATTCTGTGCGTTACAACGGAGGCAAAGATGAGTATCCCCACATTGGACAAAAGGCATCTTTCAGGTTAGGCTTAAAAGATCACTAAATTTCCCGCTATCCTCCACGGTTTGATTTACTTCCCTTGCCTCGCGTCTTCTTGATGACGGCGTGAATCTGCTTTGCCAAGGCAATTTTTCAATATTCATCGTCTTCATATTCACTATCTTCTTCCATATCTTCAGCGACGGCGTCTGGATTGATTTCTGACCAATTAACTGCTTCATCAAAACGCTCTAATAGACTTTCACATTTGCTTATAAACTTCCATGGTGGGTCGCTTTGAGGATAATCCCAGAACAAACCGATTGACGGATAATCACCGAGTTCATGTTCATGCCACATTATCCCAAGTTCACACCCTTCCGGGGCTGTGCCAACAATGAAATTCAAATATGACAAGGCAAGTTCGTAGCATTGCACTATCCAGTCCTTATCATATGGCATTTGTCCGGAACCGCAGCTCCCAACATTCTCCCAAGGCATAAGTTTCACCGTATTTCATGCCCAACGGAGGCGTAGATGTGTATCCCCACATTGGACAAAATGCACCTTTCAGGTTAAGTTTATGAGTTCATCCTCAAAATTGTACTCTATCCTCCCCGGTTTGTTTTACCTCCCTTCCCTCGCATCTTCGGTTCTCTCCCTGACGGCAATCAGTAGCTCTGTCAGGTCGTTTTCTTGCAGCGACATCAGGAAATTCAGATCCCTATTGGTCTGCAATAGTTTCAAGAGCTTTCCCAGGATTTCAGCCTTTGTCATATCAGCCATGTAACACTTCTATCTTCAGGCTGCCACACTTTCAACCCCCGCACTGGCGGGGAATGGAATGTCAAAAACGTATGCCGCCTTTCGCCCTCTGGAACCTTTCTACCCCCGCACGTGCGGGGAAACACACCCCCTCTCGGTAATCAACCGTTTTTATGGCGATTTCGGCATCACTTCCGCTTCCTGCGTACGCCCTCGACGCTGACGATGATCAAGTCCTCTATTAAGGTGGACCCATTTGTCAAGACAGTTTTTTCGAAAAGTTAAGTTACACCCTGGAGCGGTTTTTATGTTCTTCTGCATGTGCTCATACCCCTTGAGCCGGGGTTTATCCACAGCCAAATTCCGCCCGCTGCCTTTTAGCGGAGCAGGGCGGGCGGGACTTGGCTGTGGGTAAACCCGTTGTAAACCATGAATTAGTCAGCACCTCGCTCTTTGAAAATATACTTCCGCCGGCGTTTGATAGCCAAGGGACTGGTGTGGCCGGTCATCATTATAGAA
>Ga0302248_1001330_pt1 | contig 18967 bp, 9 predicted proteins | sample AAG_UR_Leu_MG_FD_193528 | JGI IMG/M metagenome (GOLD analysis project Ga0302248, IMG submission 193528) | Enriched activated sludge microbial communities from anaerobic digester in WTTP, New Holstein, Wisconsin, United States - AAG_UR_Leu | ecosystem: Engineered > Bioreactor > Anaerobic >... | reverse complement strand
TTGTTTAGCAATCTTGCTGATAATTTCATTCAGAGAATCCCACCCGGCTATATGAGCTTTGGTAAAAGACAGGATGTCCCATGTCAGCGTATGATTCTTTTTGTCTTTTGACTTGGTACGGTCATTCCGGATAACCAGTGGGATCAGTTGAAAGAGGCTGCTTGCGCATTCCTCTGATTTGGCTGGATCAAGCAACTCCTTGACTATATCCCACCGCCAGCCGTCTTTTCGGTTGCGTCGCTTGTCGTACACAATAGGGTCTGCAAACAAAATGCTGCCTTCAGTATGCATCCCGGCTCGACCCGCTCGACCGATGAGGTTATGAAAATCCCGAACTTTGATGCGCTCCATACCCTGGTAGACACTGGTAACAATGAGATACCGGATTGGAAGATTTACGCCTTGCGCCAGTGTGGAGGTGCAAACAACGAACCGCACGAGGTTTTCACGCATAGCGTGTTCCACTGAAAGGCGGATGCCATGGGGTGTATTGCCATGATGAGAAAATATGCCATGCTCGGCACTCATTGAGGCCGATGCGTCAGTTCCAAGATTCGCAACATGGAGGTAATGGAGCCGTTCAACCTCCCTTCGGTCTGAGAATTCTTGTGGGAGTGGAAGCGGAATACCACGATCAATGAATTCCACCGCTTTTTCACAAATGCTTGTCGCTGTTGATTTTTTGCCACAGAAGATGGCGATGCTTCCATTAGGGGCCAGTTTTATACCGAGATAGAGTGCAATGGCCTGGCCATCGTCCCTCTCTGGAAAGTGACGATCTTTCTGCTCTCTGCCTCTTCTCCCGAGATTGAATCTTTCAATCACCCTCGGAACGAAAAACTCGCTTTGTTCGGCATCACGACTGTCGACGTACTCGATCCTTCCCAACTGATCGAGCCAGCTCGCGAACCCGACCGACCTGAAAGTCGGAATCAGGGTTGTGCCTTCGACGACATTGGGTTCCCCGTTCAGCCATTCTCCAACAGCCTCGGCGTTACTGATGACCGCTGAGATCAGTACCTTCTGGGTTCCTTCAGGAATCATGGAGCGCAGCGACGTCAGCAGCAGCTCGTATGTGATGCCTCGGGTGCCGCTGTCAAACTGGTGGCCTTCATCAAAAACCAGCAGGCCAATGTGGGCAGCCAGTTCCGGAGCGTGCCGAAGGACGTAGAGCAGCTTCTCGGGGGTTACGACCAGAATTTGTTGGTGCCCCAGGAGTTCGGCAATCTCGAAGTCGGTCTGTAGGGCATCGGACAATTCATCCACCTTGGTGGGTTCGTTGTGGAACGCCTCGACGAGGCTGTTCTTGATCTCATGGCACAGCGCCCTGAACGGGGCGATGATGATGGCCAGCGATACGCGCTCGGCCAGAAACGCGCTTCGAAGGATCAGTTCCGTTGCCTTCGTTTTGCCAGCGCTGGTGGGCATTTGAACGATGGCAGACTCGCCTTTGAGAACATCCGCCTGGCCCAAAAGGTGTTGTGCAGGCCAGAGCTCCTTGATGAACGAATCCTTTTGCAGCGCGTGGAGCCATTTGTCTCGGGGCAGCCCCGAATATGACGGCAAAGCCTTCCAGGCGGAATTCTCCAGTTTTTTCCTCAGAACGGCCGCGATCACATCACCAAACAGAAGCTGCCTGGGCGTGCCGAATTCATAGACGGCGTCCCGCAGCTTCGTGGCCAAATCGAGAAGATTTTCTTCGCCGTTCCCATCCTCAAAAAACTGGAGAATCCACTTTGAAATCCCGTCGATGAATCCTCCGAACGGCCCCTCAGCTCCATCAAAATAGGTTCCCAGATCGGCCTGCAGCAACCAGAGCAACAGGTCCTCCAAACTATCGCCATCCAAATCCGGGCAGTCACCATCGATGCGCTTCGCCAATACCGACGCGCTTCCGGGAAGATCGCACAGGTAATAGGAGGCGGAGCCCAGAAGCACGAGGTATGGATCAAGTTTCTCGTTCAGCTTTGACTGGAGGTAGGAGTCAAAAAAGCGGGCGGAAAACAGCAGATTGGTTCTCAGCTCCGAGAGGGAATCGGGATTTGGCTCGTTCCGGTTGATAGCAGCGGCAAGGTCGCCCAGCAAGCCAATCGAGATAGTGAACAGCTTGGCCGGATCTTGGGTGATCTTGATGTGATGCTCTTCAGGAACACTGTACTCGAGCATCTTGGCCTTTGACCGTGTGACGCCCAGCAGGAGTTGGGATTTCTGTTCAGGCCTCATCCGCAGCCCTCCTGTAGAGCTCGTGGACGAGTGCCATCATCTGATCCCCTTTGATAACCACTAACGCAAGGTCACCTGAATGCGGATGAGAGGAGGCATCGGTCGAGGATGTCAGGTGGCCGTCAAAAAGCGGATTCTCAAAGAGCGCGACAGCTCCATAAACTTCCTTGTATGGGTGATCTACTTCGTTCTGGAAACGCTCAATTTTTTCGGCATCATCGAGCTCATTCCGGCCATGCAGCCTTTGCTTGATCGCATTTAAAGACTCCGCCTTCCGTGCGATGTCTTTTGCTGAGCCATCTACGGCGTCTTGAAGTCTCGCCTTGGCTTTCTTTCCTGAGAATTGCGCCTTCGCTTCAAAGATCGCCAGCTTATCTTTCGAAGAGGCTTTGCCATCCTTGACGATATGAAAGCCGATAATGTCACTGCCTTTTGTCGACTCGTTCCGGATGGTTTTGTCACCATAGCGAGTGCGTGGAACCCAGTAGCCAAGCAGGTATTCAAGAAAATCGGCAACCAGCACTTCTCCAAAGTCGCCAGCGCGGATACTGGGTCCTGGTGCATCTTTTGGGTCCGGGAACTTTATGGTGTTGAGATACTCTCCGCGAGAGCACTTGTACCCTCTGCGCCAATAATCGATCTCGCTGTCAAAGCAGTAGTGATTCCGAAAATGCTTGGCCCAGGCCGAGAGCACTGCCTCGTCCTTCTCATGACGGAACTCCCAGACCTCGACCTCCTTGCCGTCGGCGGTCTTCAGTCTCTCGCCAGTATCGACGAGCCATTTAGTGTGTTCCGAAGTCCAAGGCATTCACGTCCCATCCCTGATTTAGTTGCCCTTCAATTTCAACAGCTCATCGTCCAATCCATAGCGAACCACATCGATCCGGTCGCTGCGTTGGGATACAAAATCACCGGTCATCACGGGGAGCTGAAATGGGAAGAATGCCGGGTTGTTCAGGAGCAGCCCCAATGCGCCCTTGGCCTCCGGGGTGGCCAGTAGTGCGGACTCGAACATCAGGATGGCCAGGTTTGGCTCGGCAATGCTCACCGGAGCGGCTTTCTCATAGCAGCCCTTGGCCTCGGAATCCTTCAGGGCTCCCCAGGCGACAAAGGAGCGGATGACGAACCGGGCATAGCGGCTTACGGTCTGCCGGTCGCCGTACTGTTCCTTCAGGCGGTTGATGATCTGGGTCTGGGTCACCTGATCCTGCAAGGCCAGCAAACGGCCGGTCTGGCGGGCCACATTGAACCAGAAGGGATAGACTGCCGAAATCATCCCCCAGTGGACCGCCAGGGCCATGGACGGGTTTTCCCGCAGAAATGCCAGCGAGGCATCACGGAATGGAATCAGCTCGGGGTCAGGAGAGACCCAGATCTTCATCAGGTTGTTGACGACAAAGGTCCGGGTCTGATCGCTTCGCTCGCCCTCTGAGCCGTTGCCTTTTCTGTCCGCGAGGAACTCATGCAACTCCTGGCGGATGGTTTTGGCGTCGAGTCCTGCCAGCAGCAGATTGGCTGCCTTCTGCATCCACTCGAAACGGATCGCCTGCTTGATGCCGATGGCTTCATGTCGTTTACCCATCACCGTGTTCTCCTTTCAAACTTCACAAGGGGCACGATGACTTCTTCGATGGCTACACCGCCGTGACCTACGATGGCATCTCCCGGATTCACGAATGCGTCGCGGCCACCGGCCACCAGGGGGAAATAATCTGCGGGCAACCCGACCGGCTGCCACTCGTGGGCAAACGGGAAGGCCCCGGCCACCTGAGCGCGGAGTTCCGGCGTAGGATAGACACGAACCCGCTCGCCGCGAGTTTCGGCAATCACACCTTCAGATGGGCGGCCTTTGCCGTCGCATTGGATGTTGCCATGATCGGCTGTCAGCCAAACCTCATAGCCGTATTCCAACAGTTGTCCGACTAGTTCAGCCAGGAACCCACCTTGGCACCATTGCTTGATCTGGTTGTGCATCCCGGCCGAGCCGAGCTGCATGCCGTGCATGATCTTGTCGACTTTGTCCACGACCAGCCCCACCACCTTGGTTTTCCCGGGGTGGATTGCGGAGTCGAGGACGCCCGCAGCATCACCATCGCCAAGGCCGCGCTGGTAGGCGACATCCAGCCGGGACAGGCCATGGCCTTCCCAGAACTGCTTCCAGAGTTTCTCTTCGCTGTTGGTCGAGTTGATGGATGACGGAAAATAGAGCGGCGGCTTGCCCGAGAAGATCGATTGCCGCGATACCGAGGTCAGCGTCGGAATCCAGGCGAAGGTCGCGGATTCGCGCATGACCAGATTGGCGTCCCGCTTTTGCAGAAGCTGGCGAATGGTCACCCACTGGTCCAGGGCCAGGCCATCGACCACGATCAGCGCAGCACGGCTACTACCAGAGTCCTCGATGTCCCGAGCCAGGCGGCGCGGCACGTGGTGGAGCATGGCCGGATTGGTCGGCGGTAGGTTGATCAGACTGGAGTAGTGGTCCGCCAGCCAATCGGCAAAGGTCGTGTTCAGTGCATCGCCGATTCCCCTGAGCCGGGTCTGATACTCAGTGCTGTTGCCGCAATGAACCAGCGAAGACAGTTCGGCCCATTTCAATGCAAAGGCGGTCCAGTCAGAGTAACGCGCTTCCGCAGTGGGCAGCTCCTTCTCGACAAGGCCAAACAAGCGAGAGATCCGCAGCTCGTCATCATCCACGCCGGAGGTAGCGATGCCGCTCCGGACCCAGGACCCGGCGTCCACTTCAATGTCATTGGCCTCGACTGGGGTGAGCTTCCCCTCCAGGAACAGGTTGTCGATGTAGACCTTGATGTCCTGATGGTCGAACGGCAGGCGGTCAGGGCCGGGATACTTGAGGCCATATTCCGGCGAATCTTCCCGCACCTGATTGGCGCTGCCGAGCCTGGAAAGAAAGAGCGGCCAGCGTTCCTGTAAAAAGGCGAAGAAGGCCTCATCGTCCGGAACGATTTCTGAGAGCGGCCAGGCTTTGAACCCATCATGGCCTTTCAGAACCTGGATGAGCCGCTCGGCCAGCATCAGCGGGAGTTGGAGCTTGCCGTAGTGCAGGCGCAGCAAGGCGCGAAGCAGCTCCACCTCGCCCCCAATCAGTTCCGCCGCAATGCCGAACACATGACGGAGAATGAAATCCTTGGTGGCGTTGTCGCCCATGCGATCCGGCGGCGACTTTCGCTGGGCCTCAAAAAGCGAATCCAGCAAGCTCCGGTCGAGCTTTTCAATGACCGGGTAGCTCAGATTGGGAAAGAGATCCCCCAGGTTGAACGACAGCTTCCGGCCCGCCTGGAGCAGGTCGTATGGCAGCGACTCCAGCTCCGCATCCTGCAAGCGGAGGACTACCACCAGATCGGTATGTTCGCCCCGGTCCCAGATCGAACGGTACTTGGATTCATAGGCGTATCTGAATTCGACCGGGTCACTGAACTCGATCAGATCGAAGCCTCGCCCGCGAAGCTCCAGTGCCAGTTTCTCCTCGGTCAGCAGGCAATCCGGATCGGCGACCAGGGTCAGCTTGCTGACGTTGGGTACAAAATCGTTCAGGATGGCGTCTCTCCAACTACTCATTGAGCGCCTCCCTTGATAATCCGCAGCATCAGCAGCGGCCGGATTTCCGGCACAATCTGCCTTGCCGATTGCAGTTCATGCCGCCAATCGGATTCGTCCGCATCGCAACGGGACAGTCTGAATTGCCGCACCTCCGGCAGTCCAACCCGTTCGATGGCCTTGCGGCGCGAGGCAAAAGAGACGACTCCGCGTTCCTCTTCGCGAGCCACAGAGGAGAGGTGCGCCTGCTGCAGGGCGTCGAACAGCTCCTGTCCGGCCTGTTCGGCAGCAATCTGCAAGCTCTCATGGGCGATGATGGATTCATCCTGGCCGAGGGTGGTCTGCACCTGGGCTTCAGCAGTCTGCAGCGCATCCCAGATATGCCGGGCCGTGGGCAGAAACAGTTTGCCTTCCTCGCTCAGGAACACGCTGACATAGCCGCGCCGCACCATGGGGATGCGCAGGAGTTGTGTCTTCTGGTGCATTCCGGCCTGAAGGCGGATCTCAAAGAGTCCCCAGAGACCGGAGATGCTGGCTGGCAGACCGCTGACGCTTACGCAAGGCAATGGCTGGCCCGCCGCGACCTGCGGCAGGTTCAAGGCCAGCCCACGGACACGGCTGTTTTCAAGATTGAGCAGGGTCGCGTCGGTGAGTCGGTCCGCTTCCCGGGCGTTGAACACGGCCTTGCGATGCTCCTGGCCGTCCGGCCAATTCAGATCCCACCAGGAACGTTTACGGCTGGCCGCGCCGCCGTGAGAGTTGAGATAGCCCACCGTCATTCGCTCCACCCAATGGGGCAGAGGATGGGAGCGCAGACGCTCAGCCGCCTGCACATCCGGCTCCTCGGAAATACCATAGATGGCGGAGGCCTCGCGCACCTGCTGAATCTCATCGCGAAGCCGAGCCACCGTGTGATCGACGGAGGTTTCGATACCGTCCGGATTAAGGATGGCCGAGGCGAACACTTCCTCGAACAGCTCACCGGCTTGGGCGGAGTCGAGTACGTCGCCGGTCTTGTCGATACCGAACTCGTCGAAGATCACCGAGAGCTTCTGCTCCAGCACTTCGCGGACCCGGAACTCGACCGAATCCTCAAACACGAAATTGATTGCCCGCACCTTCTTGGGCTGCCCGATACGGTCCACACGGCCGATTCGCTGTTCCAGCCGCATCGGGTTCCAGGGGATGTCGTAGTTGATGATGACATGGGCGAACTGCAGGTTCAGACCCTCACCGCCCGCGTCGGTGGAAACCAGCACGCGGTGCGATTTGCGGAAGGCGTCCTGGGCCTGCTTGCGTTCCTCCATATCCATGGAGCCGTTCAGGGTGACGACCGATATGCCCCGGGCTTCCAGAAACTCCTTCAGCATCTGCTGGGTAGGCACGAACTCGGTGAAGATCAACACCTTCAGGTCCGGCTCGTTTTCCTCGGCTTGCAGCTCGTAGACCCACTCGATCAACGCCTCGGCCTTGGCGTCCGGTCCAGCCTGTTCGCAGCGAACCGCCGCATCGAGCAGGGTCTCTACATGGCTGCCTTCGCTCTGCAGAGCCGACACATGAGACTTCAGCAGCTCATCGAGCAGCTCCTGGCCGTCCATGTCGTAGAGCTCGGCCATTTCATCGTCTGGGCTTTCCGATCCCTCCGTACCGTTTTCCAGCTCCGCCAGGCGCAGGCTGGCCTGCTGTTCGCCTTCTTTGAGTGCGGCAAGTCGCCGTTCCAGCGTGGTGCGGATCGCCCGGGTGCTGGAGACCACCAACCGCTGCATCAGGATCATCAAAAAGCCGATGTGGCGCTTCTTCTCGCGCAGAGCCTGGTTGTAGCCCTCGCGCACATAGTCGGTCACTGCCTCATAGAGGAGTTGCTGCAGGTGATGACGGCTCTCCCAGGCCACCGGGGCCATCTGCGTGCGCCGGGGTTTGAAGAGCGGCTTGCCGTCGGCATCGATGGCCTTGCGCTTTTCGGTGCGGATGACATACGGGGCCACCCGCTCACGGGAAACGCTGTCCATATCCGGAAAGGCGTCGTCATCCAGCAGGTTCATCAGGCGATGAAAGGCGTCGGTCTTCCCCTGGTGGGGAGTCGCCGAAAGGAGCAGGACATAGGGCGCGGCTTCCGCCAACCCCTTGCCGAGTTTGTAGCGGGCGACCTGATCGGTGCTGCCGCCCAGGCGGTGCGCTTCGTCAACCACTACCAGGTCCCAGCCAGCGGTAATCAGATCCTCGAACCGGCTGCGGTTGTATTCGGCAACGCGCTCAGCAGTCCAGCCGCGCCGCTTGTCCATGGGCTTGACCGAATCCAGGGAAACGATGACCTGATCGAACATCGACCAGGCTGAGTTACGGTGGTCAGCGCCTGTAGCCAGACGCTGCAAGGTGCCGATGTCGTCGCCCAGCACGAGCTGGAACTGCTCGTTGAAGTGGGTCTGCATTTCTGCCACCCACTGGGTAGCGATGCCTTTTGGAGAGACGACCAGGATTCGCCGAACCAGCCCGCGCAGTTTTAGCTCGCGCATGACCAGACCGGCCTCGATGGTCTTGCCGAGACCCACCTCGTCGGCCAGCAGGTAGCGCACGCGGTCGCCGGAGATGGCACGGGACAAGGCGTGGATCTGGTGCGGCAGCGGAATGACGTTGGATTCCATGGGAGCCAGCAATACATGGCCGTCGGTGGCACTGGTGGAGCCTTCGAGCACCTCGGCCACCTTGGCTGCGGCGGCCACATAGGCAATGCGTCCAGCCTCGATCTCCGGCTGCAGGTCGGCACTCAACGGCCGCAAAGCGGAGCGGGGCACGCGCACCACAGCGTCCTGGTTCGGCAACCAGACACGGCACACCGTCTGCCCCCACAAGGTCTGCTCCTCGATGACCTTGCAGGCGCTGTTATGAACGGTGCTGTATTGCCAAACATCCTGCATCGGCATCATCCCGGAATTGAAAAATCGTTGTGATAGACCACGGACGCCAACTCGACTGTCCCGTCGGCGCACTCCCAGTAATGAAGATGGAACTCCCTATCGATATCTCGACGCTGCGCTTTATCAGAGCCACGCATTCTTTGCGGATCATTTCCGCCTGGCCCTGTCCGGAGAGCATGTACGGCTGGAAGATTCTGTCCTTTGATAGTCTCAACGATTGAACGGAGAATCTTAGGTGGCACTGAGTCCCCCTGGTCGGCGCAAACTTGCTGGCACAACTCCCGGAATCTGGCTCCAATGGCTGGAACAATCACACCACCCCAGTCAGGGGAATCACCTTGAGCAATCTCGTTTTTGAACAGAGCGATTCGGACGGCGAGTTCAATTCCAAGGTCGTCAGACGCGCCAACCAGAATGGCGGATTCGTCGAGACAATCGATCAGGCCCCGAAAATCGTCACAGACCAACACATCGCCTTCAAAGAACTCGGGTGGGCACGGCAAAACCGGGATGTCGTCTCTGGTATGCTCGAGCTCGTGAATATGGGCTCTTACCTGGATTACCTGTTTGGGCGCTTCTCTCAGTATGAGTGAATGGCCGCCAAGAGGTTGGGAGCAGTGCTTGCGTAGGACGGCGATCAACGTGATGCATCGGGCAAGATCGGACTGGAGGCCGTCGTGTGTTGTCAGCCGAATAACATCCGGATCTGTTTCAAGATGTTCTGACAAGACATCCTTGACCCGATAGTAGGTTTCAAAGGATGGAGTGATCGCCAGAAGCTGGTTGGCAATTCTCGCAACCGTATTGACGTCGTACTCTACTATGCCATGGGCATTGAACAGTTCTCTGAGTTGCTCCCTCAGTGGATACAATCCGTCGGCAAACAGGGACTCTGAAGCCCGCTCGCTCATGTAAATGGCTACCCAGGGCTCATCAAGCAACTTGCTCCAGTCAAGTAGCGTATCCACGTACTGGAAAGCATCATCCTTGGCGCAATCAACATGGGGGACCGCGAGCACGCCTGCGTCAATAGTTACGCTGGGCAGGCTATGCATCTTTATTCCTCCGGCTTGCTTTGCGCTTCATCGCCGCAGCTCGAAGGATTTCCTCGGCCTGCTGTTGGGACTGATCAAAGAATCCTTCCGGCCAGTCTGAGATGGCTCCGTACTCGTTTATCACCACCTCTCGGAAAGCAGAACCCTGCGACGGCTTTTCCACGAAGTAGATCTTGGTCTGACTGTTCAGCTCTTTCTCGGGTGTTGCCGCTGCAATTCGGAAGCGAAGGCGGTCGATAAAATACTCGCTGTGGGTTTCAACAATGCATTGCTTATTGCAGAGCGCCATCGAAAGGAAAAAGTCGCCGAGTAGTGTCTGAACTTTCGGGTGAAGGTGCAGCTCCGGCTGTTCAAAAACGAGTGTAGAGTCCGTGTCGGCGAGAAGGCACATGACGAGGATTGGCAGAACCTGACTGACACCTACGCCCACATGCGTGAGGTCATGCGTGCTATCAGAATTGGCAAGCCCCACCTTCAGCTCGTGCCCCAGTTTCCCCTGATCTCGGCTTTTGACTGAGCTTGCGACTCCCAGATATTGGAGCCAATCGATAACCGCTGCTTCGAGTGTCCGGGTAACGGTCTTGCGGTCAATTACCGGGTCTTTGAAATTTGCGGACGGGATGTAGCGGATCTTCTTGCTCTTGTGCAGTTCAAGAATGGACGCTGTGTGTTCTCCGCGTAAGCCTACGTCATGTGGGTCCGCTGCTGGCGCGAGCGGATACAGCGGTTTGGGAGCATCCCTTAATGGGCCGAGGTATTTCAAAGACGAGGCGAAGAAATTATCCAGATACCAGGTAGCTTCCGTTATCAAGCGAGGTGGCCTGGCTTGGACAAAGGCATGGGTCTCGGGCTTCTCTGCCATTGATGCCTTCATGGCTTGGTGGATGCGGTCAAAAAGATCCTCGCGCTCACGCAGGACCTGCTGAACCTTCAGGCGCTCTTCGCGTGGGATGCTGCGCAACCTTTCATACCAAGACCTGAATGTAAGCGTATCGGCATCGGAACCGAAGAGTGACTCTTGCCGATATTTATCCTTGAAAGTCAGGTCGAAATCGATTGTGCCTTCAAGGACTTCGCGCAACACCGCAATGATCTCTTCGGAAAGAAGGATATCTCTTCCCATGTTGCGCCGTAAGCCAATGGCACGACGGCCATCATCCTGAAGAGCCATGACGATGGCGTTTGCGTCCTCTTCGATGGTATCGATAGCGTAAACAATTCTCTCGGGAAGGAAGTGTCGAAGCATGCAGCCGATTGGCTTGGCCGAGCGAAAGTCATCCTTCACCTCAGCCATGGAACCATCGTCCAGCTCAACAGCGTAAGCCAAACTGGCGCGTAGCTGATCGTCAATTTCACTGGCGCTGTCAGCTCCTTCAATCTCGGAGATGGCCTTGGTTGAATGATGGATCGATATATCGGCTTTCTGATCCACGTTGTCCTCGTCTCTGGATATGCAGGACAACTGCGTGGCAAAAAGCCGAGGTTGAATTTGGAACAGATCACGCTGGGAGCTCGAAGCATCAGCGTCGAATGAAATCTCACAAGCGATTTCCTGAAGCTGATTGGATCGCGGTCCATAGTAAATAGCACCACGGGGCGCGAACTGAGACCGCCTGCTGATTGCAGCGTCCTGATCTGGAAGCGGCCGACAGGTACATTTGATGGTGATCTGATCCGAGGCCCCACCGTTGGATTTCAGGTCGTCAAACTGGCCCAGGCTCGTGAGAGCACCATTCAATACGACAGATCTTGATCCGACTTTATGGGCCAAAGTCTGTGCCACGAGTAGGACGGATTGGATGAATGTGCTTTTCCCACTGCTGTTTGCACCAGCGAAGATCGTAAGAGGGCCGAGATCCAGCTCGGTCTCCTCACGGATCGATTTAAAGTTGAAGACCTTCCATTTGGTGATCATGGGCTATTCCCCTCCCATTCTTGTTACCGCCTGGTCGTACCACATGAGCAGCTTCGGATCTTCTTCCAGGACGTTGTTGGGGATCTTGTCGGCCACGGCGACGATGACGGCGTAGTCACGCTCCTGCCAGGCTTTTTTGAATCCGGCGCGGACAGCCTCCAGGCGGAAGACCTTGAGTTTCTTTTTGACCTCTTTGTATTCCTCGAACTCCTTGAGCAGCGCCTTCTCGCGCAGCTTCTCCAAATCGCCTGCCTTGTTGGGATCGGGCACGTACCAGCGGTCGCGGGCCTTGGCGACCAGCGCCGGGTCATCCTTGGGCAGGTTGCGCAGCTCTTTCCAGTTGGTGGAGAGGTAGGCGTGGATCTGTTCGGGCACAGGGCCTTTGCCGTCGTAGCAGAGGAAGTTCTGGTTCAGGAGTTCGCGCAGGTCGAGCTGAGCCTCGTTCTTGCTCCAGCCGCCGAGCTGCTGCATGAACTGCGGGTTGATGTCGGAGAATGTCTGCGGCTTTTCCTTGATGAGCTGGCGGAGCCACTGGATGGCGGAAGCCTCGTCGGAGACGAACATGGTCATCTGCTTGAGTTCGCCCGAGGTCATCTTCTTGCGGTCGTATTCGGCCACCTGATCCGGCAGGAAATACATACCGTCACGCTCAATGAAGCGCTGTGCCAGCCCGATCTGGAACTCCTGGCTGGAGATCGGCACCGGATAGCCCTTGCGGACGTAGTAGGCCACCATCTGGTCGAACAGGATGCGTGGATCACGTTCCGGGACGAACTGCAGCAAGGCTCCCTGTTGCTTCGTGATCGGTAGATACTTCAAGTGCGTACGAACAAAATCCCAAACACCTTCTTCGGTTTGCGCCTCTTTCTGAAAACGTTCTTCAAAGCCGCCATTGGGTTTATAGGCTGAGATAACGAGGTCTTGTTTTACGGCTGTAGGTGTGGTTACGGCCTTGAAGCTACCCTGCTTCTTATCAAGGGCAGATACATTTGCCACAATAAAACCGGCTTCAGTCAGTGCAGTTTGAATGCTATTCCAAACAGATGCTTTTGTATTAGAAAATTCAACTGTCATCCAACGGCCAGGCTTCAACTTTCTATAGAACTCGCCGAAGCAAGCAGCCATTATTGAGCGGTACTCAATCGATCCCTTTTTGTGAGCGTCATTTTCAATTGCTTCCGTCTCATAGTTTGTCAGTACCTTAAGCCACGACTCCCAAAGAAAGTTGAGCTCTGAATAGTTCAGGTTGGCTCCAAAAGGAGGGTCAGTAAAAATGTAATCTACAGAATCATCAGGTAGTTGCTGAATTCCTGATGATGAGCCAGTCATGATCACCTGCGGAGTCATTTTTTCAAGCAATTGCTTCTTCTTAACTCCCTTTTTGAAATAATCCGAAAGTGACTTGAGAAGAGAAATGTCTTTTATCAAGGATGGGATGAATAGAGTGCCTGCAAGTGGGCCACCACCAGCGCCCGCAAATCCGCCTGCCCACCTATATCGGTATAGCTTCGTATTCGTCCAGATTACGGGCAGTAGCGTTATTGCATAGTTTAAATTCGGCAGCTTGGACAAGGTGGCTGCAATTACCCATAGATTTTGCCGTGTGTAGAAGTGATGTACATGAGTAATTCCCATGGGATCGTTACGGCGAGTTTCCTTCCCTGGCATCATTCTATTCTTGGGGAAGGGATATGGTATCGGCGCATCATCAATCTTTCGCTGGAGAGAGAGGTCAGCATCGTCCGGCTTTTTTTCAAACCTTTTCCCTGCAACGCTGTAATTGATGAGAACAGGAGTCTGCTTCGCCTGCTTTAGGGTCTCGTTTAGCTCCTTGTCAAAGACAGTAACCCAAGATCGGTCCAGCTTTCGTTTTGTTAATAGTGCGGTGCAGTGTGGGCAAGGGAAGTCGTCATTAACTTTTCCCTTGTCATGGTCAACTGCGGCATCCCAGAATACAATTTCGTTGGCGCATTCCGGGCAAACAAAAACATCCGACCAAACGGTATAGTTTATCGTGCCTAAGCGCCCGTCCGAGTGCTTGGTCTGAAACATCCAGCCGCATTCTTTTTCTACTTCTTTAAGGATGCGCTTTGTTTCTCTTTCAAACTCTAGTGAATTTACAGGCGTGTTATAGTTATGGGCTATATAGGTGGCAGCAGGTGACAAGTCGTTCAACGCAGCTCGCCTTGCCCCTAGTCTGGAAAATGAAGACCAAATCTTTTTCCCATTTTCGTCAATTTCTTCCTGCAAAATGGTTCCGTTCGCCTTGACTTGATACCCTAATGAGGCGACTTCGTTTCTGTCTCCACACATCTGCGCAGCTACGCCAGTCATGCCGGTACCACAGAAACCGTCGAACACGATATCACCAGGCTGCGTATAGTGGAGGATGTAGCGCATGATGGCTTTGTGTGGCACCTTGGTGTGGTACGAATGAGCCATGTAAATAGGATCGTTCTTGCCCTCGCTCACATCAGCCGCAAAAGGCTCACGATGGTAGTGATAGCCTTCGGGCTGTTCCGGCTTCTGCGCCTCCCATTCGGCGATGAAGTCGGCGACCCACGGGTTTGGGCAGACGGTGTAGTACGGCGGATCGCTCAAATTCAGGATGTCCTCGTCGATGCCGATGGGAAAGCCTTCGATCTTGCGGAACTCCGGGTCCTGCAGCTTCTTACGCAGCTCCTCGGTGAAATGGGCGCGGCGGGCCTCGTCATTTTCGAAGGTCATGCCGAGACAAGTCACCGTGCCGGAGGGCTTCTGCGGCTCTTCAAGCAGCGAGTCGAACAAACTGGTTTCTTTCATCTTCATAATCCTTGGCTTTCGTCTTGTGTCTCAGCTTGGTCACTTCGCGACTGAACAAGCTCGGCGGAGTTGGTCACTCGCTTAGTCACTCTTATTCCATGACGATCCGCACCTTAGCCGGGTCCTTGCCCTTGGTGAGCTGATCGATGTACTCCTCAAAGCGTTTCTTCATCTCTGCCGGGGTGGCCGGGCCGTCGGTGACCTGCAGGGCCTGTTGCAGCTCCTGGGCCTTGACGGTGACCTTGACCAGACCGGAGAGCACTTCCTTCAGGGCGTGGACAAAGTTGCTGTCCAGCGGCACCGGCAGCTCCTTCGACTTGATGAAGGCCTCCAGGGGTTCGCGGTCATCGATCTTCAACAGGTCCATGTTGGCCTGGGTGATCGGGTCCTCCAGATTGCTGAGGATGGTGGAGGTCCAGGCCGCCACCATGGCGTCGAGCTGGGTGTCCATCTGGTCGATCATCTGCGAGCCTGCCGCCGTGCCGGTTTCGACCGAAGGCCGGAATCCACAATGCGGGCAGATGGGCGAGGCGTCGAGGTTTTGCTCGGTCAGGGCGAAGCAGCTCTTCAGCCCGGCCAGGCGGTTCTGATAATCAGTGAGCTGCTGTCGGGGCATCAGATCGATACCGGCCAGCTTGAGCAGGGTTTGCAGGCGCTGGTCCTTGAGCAGGCCAGCCTTGCGCTTGTCGTCGTTCACGCCCAGCCGGGCCTTGGTGTGCAGGCCGATGTAGGCGACGGTGTAATCCTTCTTCAACTTTTGCAGCTTGGCCCCGATGCTCTGGGATTGGCTGGCCAGCTCGGACAGGTCGGCCTGCTTGAGGGCATCCAGCACATCCTGCCGGGTGGTCTTCATGCGGTCCACCCATTCATGCTCAGCAGGTAGCACAGCCTCGGCGGTCGAAAGCCAGGACGCCGTCGGGCTGTGATCCATGATGAACTCGCGCAGGGCATCCAGCTCGTCCAGCGCCTTTACAGCCTTTTCATGGGCCAGCACTTCGGGGGCGCTGTAACGGAAGTTTTTCAGTTTGCCCGGCGAGGAATAGGCCTGGAGCGATTCAAAGAAGCCCTTGGCCTCGTCCAGCCCGCTGGCCTGGCTGGCCAGGTCGGTGCCCGCGAGCAGGTCCAGTCCCCAGAAGGAGAGCCCTTCGCGCAGGGTCTGCTGGGTCATGACGATGCGTTTGACGATCTTGCCCACCGCCTGCTGCAGGTTCTGCACCGGCTCGTCCTTGCCCTGGGTGACGAGCTGGGCCATGCCCGGCGTCATGCCGAGCAGTTCGAACAGCGCTTTGAGCGCGGGCAGGTTCCATTCCTTGGGCTGCTCCAGGTGCTTGAAGCGGACCAGCTCGTCCATGCCGGTCGCGGCAAGCTGCTGCAGGCCGGTGGCGTCGAATTTCTTGCCCGGGATGGCGAGCACGATGTCGCCGGAGTAGACCAGCGCCGCCACCAGCACGCTCACCCATTCGGGTTCCAGGCGTGTGCCGCCCGGGTTCATGTATTCCAGTCCGTGGTCGTCCTGGATGATCTCGCTGCGGTTGACCACCTGGCCGTGGCCCTTGGCCTTGACGGCATCGAGGATGAACTTGGTGTACTTCGATTTGTAGGGGTCGATCTTCTCGCCGTCGAGCAGCTCCAGGGCGTCCAGTACGGCGGTGGCCTGCTTGGTGCGGTTCTGCCCGGCGATGGCCCGCAGGGCGTCCTGCGCGGCCTGGGCGCGGTTGTTGCCGGTGATTAGGACCGAGAAGAACGGATAATCCGGGGCCTGGTTCTCGAAATTCGGGGCTAGGCAGACACCGGCGATGGTGTTGACCAGGTCGCGGAAGTTGATGGTCTCGTGGGGCGACAGGCCGGACAGGTCGCGGATCGATTTGCCCTTGGCCCATTCGGTCATGGACTTGGCGCGGCCCTGATAGGTGACCTCGAAGGCATCGCTCATGTGCTTCTGCAGCCACTGGACCAGTTTCTTCAGGAAACCGTTGGCCTTCGATTCATAGGTGGCCTTGGCGTGGCCCGATGAGGTGGCGGCAAGGTCCAGGGCCGCCGCATAGCTCTTCAACGCGGTTTGGAATTCCTCGTCGGTGCCTTTCAGGCGGAAGAAGACCTCGTCGTTGACCTTGTCGTCCTTGAAGCGCGGCGGATCGTTGGGCTGGATGAAGTAGAGGTAAAAGTCCCGCTGCGGCACGGCGGTGGAGCGTTCGTTGGGAGCGCCAAAAAAGAGATAGCCGGTACGGGCTGCTTTGTGCTCCTGCCAGACCAGTTCGTGCTGCCAGATCTTGTAGCCGGTCACGTAGGTGGCGTCCTGGCACTCCATGACCCGCTTGAGCGCCTCGTAATAGAAACGGTCGAGCTGAGCCTGGCCCAGGCTTTCGGCCCGCTTGTCGATCAGGGCATCGAAGTCGTCGGTCTTCTTCAGATCGAGGTAGAACTGGCGGTTGTCGGCATTGAAGGAGATGAACTGGCCGCTGACCGTTTTGTGGATCTCGCGCAGGACCGTTTCCACATGGGTTTGCAGGTCCTTGTCGGGCTCGTCGCTGCCCAGCTCGGCGATCAGCGGATCGAACAGGCAGAGGCGGTCGCGCAGTTCCTCGGCGGATGCGCCCATGGGGGCATAGATGTCGCCGGTGGTGAGGCGGTGGACGGACAGCGCATGGATGAGGCGCAGCGCCATCGGCTTGTATTGCTTGCGGGTGATGGCGTTCTCGATGCGGGATTCCAGCACTTGGCTGCAATCGATGACCGCCCGGATCTCGGGAATGGCGCGGAACGAGGCGTTCTGCTTGAGCGTGTTCCAGTAGCTGTCGAAGGCGATCAGGCCGGGCTCGTCCTGCGGCACGTCCTTGCCCAGGATGCCTTTCATCCCCATGGACAGGGTCTTGAGCACCTCGCGCTTTTCCACCACGGTGACGCGTTCGAAGGTGTCGATGTAATCCGGATGCACCGGGAAGAGCCGGACGAACTCGTCCATGCGCTCATTGAGCCCGCCATAGTATTTGGCAAAGGGCATCAGGTAGTCGCGGATCTTGGCTTGCTGCTCGGTGGTCTTCTTGAGCAGACGCTCGGCCACGACGAATTTCACATCGCTGCGGGCAATGAGGATCTGCTCGAAGCGGTCCTTCACCCGGCGGATGCTGTCGGCGACAAAGGCGAAGCGCGGGCTATCGAAAATGGCTTCCTGGACACCGGCCATGAAGCGGAAGCGCAGGTCCTTGCAGACCTCGCCGACCTCGCGGAGGAAGTTGAGGTCGAGGATCAGCTCCTGGTCCTTGCGAGTGCGCAGGTAGTCGAGCAGCTCGTCGACCACCAGCAGCAGGCCGTGCTCGGGGAAGATCTCGCCGAACTTGGCCATCATGTCTTCGAAGGCCCGCTTGTGGCTGGTAATGGTCCCGGCTTCGGGGAACACATACTCCACGCCGATTTTTTCGAGGTGCTCTTCCAGTTCGGCCACCAGGATGTCGCGCAGGGACATGGTGGTGGCTCCGATTTCGGTACGGATGACCTTGAAACGCCCGGCGATCTGAGAGGCTGCATCGCGGACACCGGCGTGGTTCAGCCCTTCCAGCAGGGAGGCGTCTGCGGCAAGACTGGAGACCACCGACATCAAGTGCGACTTACCGGTGCCGTAGTTACCGACGACCAGCAGGCCTTTGTTGTCGACCGGCTGGTCGAACTGCATCTGAGGAATGACAAGCTGGGTGAGCCGTTCGGCCATTTCCTCGGAAATGACATAGGTGTTCACGAGGGTGTGCGCGGCGCTCGATTTGTCCGCGTCACGCAACTGAACGACCGACTCAATCGGGTCGAATTGGATAAGGTCTCCGTATTTCATGCTTGTCCTGCCTCTCTATTGTTTTTTGCCGAATCGACCGTGGCCGTGCCATCCATGCCCACAATCAGCGCATCGACCGAGTCATAGCTGCGGTACTCGGGATGGCCGGTTTCGGCGTACAAAAGCCTCCCGGAATTTACGATTCCGTTCCACGAAGCCACCACGGCCCGGTTTCTTGAAATGGACTGCAGCAGCCGCAAGGGGTCCTGCTGGAGATCCTTGTCGAAGAGGATCTCGAGATTATCCAGCACCACGGGTGACTGAGCCTGGTCCGCGATCTGATCGAGGATGCCCGGCAGCCGCAGTGACCGTTGCTTGGCTGTCAGCTCCAGTAGTTCGCCTGAAAGCGCCAGATTGACGTTAACGACGGACGAGCCGAACTCCTCGGCAATATCCCGAAGGACGCCGGTCTTGCCGGAACCGGTCTCACCCACCAGCAGCACCAGACGGTGATACAAGCCTTCGGCAGCCTGTAGGGATCGTTTTATCTTGTCGTGAATCGGTTCGGCCATGGTCGCTCCTTACTGCTCGGTGTCCGGCTTATCGGATTTATCAGCCGCACCGCCGGAGCGGACCCATTCGTCCACTTCGTCTTGTTTGAACATCCAGCGACGGCCGACGCGATGACCGGGCATAGCCCGTTGTTCGATCCACTTGTAGACCGTCTCGTTGCTTACAT
>Ga0302248_1001329_pt1 | contig 19013 bp, 13 predicted proteins | sample AAG_UR_Leu_MG_FD_193528 | JGI IMG/M metagenome (GOLD analysis project Ga0302248, IMG submission 193528) | Enriched activated sludge microbial communities from anaerobic digester in WTTP, New Holstein, Wisconsin, United States - AAG_UR_Leu | ecosystem: Engineered > Bioreactor > Anaerobic >... | reverse complement strand
TGATGTGGGCATAAGTAAGCATTACCGGACTGGCAGGGCAACAAGCTTTTTTATCGAAACAGGTTTTTCACTAAACAGTACCGAGGTGCTTAGCCATAAAATTATGATAGGAAATCGGGAGTATTCAATTGTAAATGTGTATCTTAACCAAAACTGGGTGCCAAATTCAAACGTAACAGCATATAAGGTCTATCAAGGCGGGCTTGGTTACGGGCTGTTCCTCAATGGTGGATTTAAGTTTATTTTCAGTGAAACTATCTCTATTGACCCGGGAATACAGCTTTATTTTAAAAATATCAACCTAAAGCCATACAACGAATTCGCTACCAACTATTACTTCTATGTGCGTATGATCTTTAGCTTTTTCGGCGAGATATGATCATTTTGTATTAAACCGGATACAGAGGTAATGTGTAACCTTGAATTAGTTTGACATCGCTTTATTGGCGGTGATGCCAATTACGAAACCTTCACCATGAAGGTTAGTCCGGTTGGAGCTATTGCAATTGACGGAGGATATGGCTCATTACCCATGATAGAACCATATAAAATCAACTATTGATTATCAAAACGGATAGCGATGGCCTCACCTTTACAATTAATAATAAAAATTTGTCCATTAGCACATCGGATGCAATCTTTTTTCCCCAACCCTGCCATTAACTTCATAATCATGGATTCCAGCCTGCTTTACAAAACCGCTACCCTGCAACTGATTGACCTTGCCGCCGCATCCTCTTTGAGCAGAGGCTCGCTTCCAACCGCCAACAGGCGGATATCTCAAGCGTACCGCCTGGCGCCTACGTTTACCGTATTTTCAACAGTATAAGGAGTAGAGGAAAGCGGAAAATTGGTGGTGGAGTAAAAAATGGAGGTAAATAACACCAAAGGCTTCGCACACTGGCATATTCTAATAATTAACGCCATAAATTTTCCTGGTTACTCCACCACCACCTTCTCCGTCCTACACCTTTCGCCATCCCACAGCCTTATCAGGTACAATCCTGACGGCAGGTGTGTGGTTTCTATTTTATGATACCGGCTTAAAGGCTGTGCTTTGTAAAGCAGCTTGCCTGTTGGGCTGTATAGCTCAATTTTCGCTGGCGCCGGCGGCATATTTTCCGGTAGTTGCAACCATAAATCGGTGGCGGCAAGGTTTGAATAAATTATTATTTTCTTTTCTAAAATTTGTGTGGAAAAATATTAAAAAAAATGTGTTTAAAAAATTTGTTTTTTAAAGATCTTTTAAATTCTTTTGTCGCCTTAAAAAAATGTAATGAACATATAAATTTTATAAAAATGATAACATTTATCCCTGAAATTACTTTTCGGGACAAGAGAAAAAGGCTTATCGAAGACAGATCACTGCCTTCATCAATAATTAAAGCTTTGTAATCAACCATATATTTCTGCCCAATGGAATCAAATGAAACTACTATTGATTTATCTTCCTATCCGAAAGGAATGTATTTCGTTACTATTAAAAATCAAAATGAATCATTTATTAAAAAAATTATTAAACACTAAAATCATGAAAAGAATTATTCTAATGCTTATTATTCTTATTGTTGGCACATCAAGTTTTTCACAATCGTGGAACTGGGCTCACAGCGCTGGAGGGAACAGACCTGATTATGCTAAAGACATGGCTATTGACCTCGATAATAATATATATGTTGGGATTACTTCTAGGTCAGATACTTGTTATTTCAAAACCGGTTATTATACCTTATGGGGGGAGACTGATTTTTTTATCGTTAAATACAATTCTAATGGCAATGAGTTATGGGTAAAGCAATGTGGCGGGCCATACGAACCCCATTTTGGAGGATATTCCGGTAAAGATGGAATTATAGCATTAAAATACGACCAAACAACAAATTCAATTTACGGTTATGGTGGCTTTGTTGGTACGTGCAATTTTGGCGAAATAACTATTGGTTCCAGTTCTCCGTATGACATGGATATATTTATTGCAAAATTTAATTTGGATGGGAATTGCATCTGGGCCAAAAGAATTGGATGTACCAATGAGGATGAAAGATGGGACCGCGCTTTTTCAATGTCTATAGATAACTATGGATACCTGTACGTATGCGCTTACCTTCCCTTTAGCGGAACTTTCGATAATACACCGGCCGAATTCGGTGGAAATCTGGCTAAATTTGACCCGGATGGAAATTGTTTATGGGTAAAAAAGATTATTCCGGTTCAAAATATAGGTTTAATTCCCCCATTATTTTTTCTTTACAGCTATATTATTAACGAGTCTCTATATCTCACCGGTTACAATATCAAATCTGAATTTACTGTGGACACCATTTCAATGTCCATTCCTAATTATTCAGGTCAATTGATTGCAAGTTTTGATTTAGACGGGAATATAAAGTGGCTTAAGGCTATCGGTGGCCCTACAGGAACATCATTGTTAAAGGAAATAGATTCTGACGATTTGGAAAATATTTACATCCCTGGCGCTTTTTCAGGTTCCTATGCAACATTCGGAATAGATACAATTTTTTCAGATACCGGACGCGGCATCTATGTTGCCAAATACAATAAAGAGGGAACTCTTGTATGGTTAAAACATGCTGATGTAACAAATTCAGCAAATGCTTCTTCTATAAATAGAGACAGTAAAGGATTTTTATATCTTTCCGGAGGTTTCAGTGGTACAATAAATTTTGACTCCTTTCAATTAAACTCAATATCCGAAAATGATTTATATATCATCAAATTCGATCAGGAAGGCAATTTTTTATGTGGCGATAATACAAATGGCGGAGCAATCTATTACCTCAGAACTTACCCAAACGATATAATAAATATATGCGGGTCTTTTTTTGGGACAGCAAACTTTGGTAATACAGTTCTTTTTGAAAAAGGCGCAGTATGGGGTGATGTTTTCGTTGCCCAGCACGCACCAATCAATGAAGGAATTAACGAACATAATTCCAAAATTTCCAATGCTATGATCATCTACGCCAACCCCACCACCGGCATCTGCAACATTAAAATACCGGAGGAGTTGTGGCACGAGGAAAATCTTACACTGTTGGTGTACGATAATTCCGGGAAACTCATCCTGCAACAGGAAATCAACACACAGGAGGAAAAGATAAGCCTTAACTTAGAGGCCAGAGCTAAAGGAGTTTACAATGCCATCCTTACCAACGGAAAACAGAAATTCCAGGGAAGGGTGGTGTTTGAGTAATTTGTTTTCCAATTTCACCCCGTGAATCCTACCGATCTCTCCACCAAACTTCAAACTTAGGCGGCTGGTGAAGTAAATTCATGGGGTGAATTTTCCGGCCTACTCCACACCCGCTTTGGCTTTTAAACTTACACTGATGACCTATATTCCCTCACCGAAAGTGGGTTGTTAAGGATTGGCTAAACAATTGCAGATATAGTGGATATCAGAATTAGTATATCAAAAACATATTCCGATAGGCGATATTGAGTTTACGGTTGGTCTAATATTTTTTCATCTTTAAAAACCAGATTAATTGCCAGTTGTAATGAGTAAAATTTAGCATTTCCAAAAGTGAACGGTGCTACGAAATTCTCACTGATAAGATAGATTTGAAAAGCGCCCAGATTAGCGCCAATAGCGGCGCTCGGCGAAAAGAGCGTACTTTTGGAAAAGGTATTTGAAAACATTAAATGCAACTTATCTTTTAAGGAGTAAGTATATGCAAGTGTAAAAGTATTCCAGTTTTGGTTTTTAATAAATCTGCTTTGGTAAAGCAATCCAACATGATGGCTCGGTTTCGGTTGATAGTTAACATTGATATTCACCCATGAAGGCAATGAGGTACGATACTCTTTCTTGTTTGTGGGAATTCCGATCTCGTAAAAAATTGAGTCGAGCGCTTTGCTAAGGGCGCTGCTGGCAAGCGTTTTGGAATCAAAATAATCCTCAAGCGGGAATCCTTCATGAACGAATTCCTCCGTGGTATCTAAAGTCTCATAATTTTTTAAATTTGATTTCCATCTGACAAATCCCACATTCACTGCGCTAAGCGTTGCAGATAATTTCTCATTATATTTATACTCAGCGCCAACATCGAAAGCAAAACCTCTATTTTCGGAATTAAAAAATATATCGAAAAAATCTGACTTATTGGGCAAAGAGGTGTTAACCATTACATTCGACTTCATTTTTATTGTATAATCAACGGGGTCGGTAAAGAGTAAAAAGGAAAAATTATTAGAAGTAATATTGGCTATACCGTTTAAATATTTTACATTCATCCCCATTGACAATTGTGGGTTTATCATTTTTGAAAATCCGAGTAAATATTCTCTTACATAGCTAAAATTCAATCCATTACCACCAAGATCAATATCTTTACCCAAGAATGCAGAATGTCCGTTGCCATAAAGGAAAAACTGAAAGGTTTCTTTGGTAATTGCAGTATTTACATTCATTTTATCGGCAATGCGAAAGTTGAAATAGTTATCTTTAATTTTAATTCCTGCCGATAAAAACTCCAAAGAGAGATCAAAATTGATATTATTATTTAGCTTTAAATTATTTACAAAATAATCCTGTTCAAAATATATTGAATCTCCTTTCCGAATAAAAAAGTCGTTATAGCAAAGGGTATTCTCAAATCCCATTTTTAAGGAAGACAATATAGGAACACCTACATATAGCCTATGATCAGGAAATGCTGCAGGGTTAACTAACTTTCTTTGTGGTATATCCGGCAGAAAGAAAAGCGACCTCTCATTTTGAGCTTGCAGTTGACAAATAATCAATACAAGATTAATAAACATTAAAACATTAAGCATCCTATTTTTTTTCATGTCCTTATTTTTCAAGTTTCATCTATAAATTAATACCTGTTTTGGCCCCTACTTTTATTTTAAAGGCATAATCATCATATATTTTTGCGAGATCGCCATTGGTTGTAGATAATTCCGCTTTAATAATCAGTTTTTCGGCGTTAATGATTCTTTCTAATCTTGAATCGTACAAAACGATGTCGGTAGTTTTATGGGATGGTTTTTCCACTTTTAGTTTCGGTGGCAGTCCTACTTTTCCCCCTTCAATAATCCTGATATCATTATCATAAATGAGCGAATCGAGGATATTATACTTTGAATCAGTAAAATAGATTTGCAAACCGGCGTTCAATGGAAATCCATTATAAGCATTAACTCTGCAAATCAGATAATCAATCGTACTCAGGGTTGCCGTACTCATTTCAAAATCTACGGTATCCTGGATACTTAGTTTTGCTATTTCGAAATAGAGTTTAAGCTCTAAGGTAGTCTGAAACCTAAGTTTACTGGTATCCTGCAGGACATTTTGTAATGTAGTGTCGCCAGATAAGTTGATGTTTGCTTTAAAATCGTAGTAAAGCTTCCGTGGCGCCATACTTAGGAACACTTCTGGAAAATTGGTATTGCTAAAATCTAACCTCGTATAAACAGATTTGCCAATCTCTGCCGGAGTTGGGGATAATATCTCAAACATATTTGGTTGCGACTGGCCAAAAAGGTAAATATCCTTATAATAGGGAGCCGTGAAAGGACTATATACCTGCAAAGTTTGAGCTTCAATAGTAATTGGCACCCCTACCTCGTTATATGTTTCCACAACAAACAATAAAGCGTCATGACCAAAACCTACCGCCCCACCAAGAGAATTGTTGAAGACCGATATCTCAACCGTATCAACTAAATTAAAATCATAATAACCAATATAGCCATAAAAATCCAAATACTCCATGTTGGTCATATCGCCATTGATTTCAATTTCATAGGGCGACAAATCAGGATTTGAATCAGGTTGTATGACCAACTGACTAATAACCCTAATTCTATTTTTTCCACCAGACAAAAGCGGATCTATCGAAAGTTTATAATCCTTCAAACTCTCGTTAGCCGAAAAGTTAACCCAATCCTGTTGGCCACCGGGATTGTCAAGAACAAGATCTATACTCAACTGATCATTTGTTTGAACATTAATGATATCGGGGCTTGTCAACTTCATGGATGCTTTTTCTTTGTTCAGATTTGTTTTTCCGAATATGGAAAAGGCGCCAGCCTTAAAAAAAACACTATCAATACGCTTGCTTTCACTTGAAGAATAAAATGTGAACGAAAACTCCATAGTAATTGTATCGGGATTGACCGATGGAAATATCAACAAAGGAAAGGTGTGTTCGAAATGGCGATCATCTAAGAAAAAATAGCCCTCAGCTCTATCTGATGATAGGTTTTTACTTTGGTAAACAAGACTTATCAGTCCATTATCATCCGTTTTAATAAATTTCTGATTTTCCTCCGAAAAAAAATCCTTAATGGCAAATTCAGAATAAACCAAAGGAATAGCATACTCCGGACTCCAATCAATTTGCGCAAATTTGTTGAAATCCAAATCATCCATTATTTTGCTACACGAAAAAAGCAAAATAGCAAATGTAAAAAGCAGCAAAAAAGATCTTTTAAACCTCATTTTTTTCAATTTTAAAACATCCATATCGTATGATGGTTAATGCAAATAACTAAAACAAAAATAAACTCTTTTTCCTAAATTTGAATTTAATTGAAAATTTATTTTCCCAAATGCCAGATTTACGATATGTTTGTATTAATTTTAAAATCTAATTAAGTGAAAAAGAAAGACCTCTTATTTCTGTGCGGCGTTGTTATTTTCATGCTGCCATTTTTTGTTGTAAAGCCGTTTATTAGCTTCTATCACGCTTTCAACCTCAATCATCCGTTTTGGATCAGTTTTATCAAATTTGCCATTCTGTCAACGACAGGCGAAGTAATTGGCTTGCGAATAAGGACAGGCAATTATTATCAGAAAGGGTTCGGTATTTTGCCACGAGCTATAGTTTGGGGGTTTTTAGGTATGGCCATTAAAATGTCATTTGTGATTTTTGGCGAAGGCGCACCGCAAATGTTGGCTGCTATGGGTATTAACTACGGAGAGGCCTCGCCTTCGGAAATACTTAATCAAAATTTCTTTGAGACATTTTCAGGACTACAGCTCTTAACAGCAGTAGCTGTAAGCGTTACAATGAACAGCTTTTTTGCTCCCGTTTTTATGACCGTTCACAAGATTACAGATACGCATATTCTAAATACCGGAGGTACGCTTAAAGGCCTGTTTACCCCAATACCAATAGGAAAAATTATGAGAGAGATGAATTGGGATGTTCAATGGAATTTCGTTTTCAAGAAAACAATCCCTCTCTTTTGGTACCCTGCTCATACCATTACTTTTCTGCTGCCCTCCGATATGCGTATCCTTTTTGCAGCAATTCTTGGCGTTGTGCTTGGCCTTCTATTATCAATCGCAAGCCTGAAAAGCAGATAAGATTAACTTGCTGACCTTCATTATTATAACAGATAGTCTGCAGTTTAATATTTTTCTGATTAACTTTGCGCTTCATTAAAATAATCTGTCAAATTTATGCTAATGAAACGTCATTATCTCCTACTTGCTTTTCTTTTTTTGACTCAATATGTTTTTAATCAAATCGCTACTGAGCCACAATTTCCCATTGATTCTGATGAAGTGCTGATCACCTTCGACGCCACCGGCACAGCATTGGAAAACTATACCGGCGACCTATATACTCATACGGGCGTGATATTGGAAGGAAGCAACAGTTGGCAATATGTTATCGGAAATTGGGGTAACAACCAGACACAGCCTAAACTTACCAGAATAAGCGATAAACAATACACGCTCAACATCTCGCCCTCAATACGGTCGTTTTATAATGTCCCTGATAATAAGATAATACGAAAAATGGCCTTCGTGTTTCGTAGCGCCAATGCTAATATACAAACGGTTCCCGATCTGTTTGTTGATGTTTACGAATCAGGCTTGAGCATTAACATAACATCTCCGGACAAAGAGAGAATAATGGTTAAAGAGAATGAAATCATTCCCGTTAATGCCATAAGTCCACAGGCCGACTCTATCTTTCTTTTTGTGAATAATGAACTCAGGCTCGCTGTCGAGGGGATCGAGATCGAATATAACCTTTTAGCCGAAAACTTTATGGGCTACTGGAACGATGTTGATGTGAATATTTTAGCAAAAAAGAATGAGGAGAGTGCCAACAAGTCATTTTACTATTTTGTAATACCCTTGCCCGATACGGCGACCATACCCTCCGGAATTGAAGATGGGATCAACTATATTGATGACAATACGGTAATATTATCGTTGTATGCGCCTTATAAGGGGTATGTGTTCGTCCTTGGCGATTTCAACAATTGGGAGTATGATAAAGACTTTTACATGAAAAAAACTCCCGATCATAACCGTTACTGGATACAAATCAATGATCTGGAGGCCGGCAAAGAATATATCTTTCAGTATGAGGTAGATGGTGAAATCCGTATTGGCGATCCCTTTGCCGAAAAGGTAAGCGACCCGTGGGATGATAAGTATATCAGTAATTCTACTTATCCTGACCTGATACTCTACCCTACCGGAATGACCACCGGCATTGCCACAGTATTACAAACTGCTCAACAGCCATACTCTTGGCAGATAAACGACTTTACACCTCCGGCAGTAGAGGATATGGTAGTTTACGAATTATTGATTCGCGATTTTACCGCATTGCACTCTTACCAAAGCCTATCCGACACTATCAATTATTTCAAAAGATTGGGAGTTAATGTAATAGAGCTGATGCCTGTAAGCGAATTTGAAGGTAACATATCATGGGGATATAATCCTAACTATTATTTTGCTCCCGATAAGTACTATGGCCCTAAAAACACCTTGAAAACCTTTATTGACCTCTGTCATGCCAACGGTATCGCCGTGGTTTTAGACATTGTGCTTAACCACTCCTTTGGCACATCCCCTTATGTTATGTTATACTGGGACAAAGTCAACAAGCGCCCTTCTGCAAATAGTCCGTTTTATAATCCAATTGCTAAACATGACTTCAACGTTGGCTATGACTTCAATCATGAAAGCCAGGCAACCAAAGCTTTCACAAAACGAGTGGTCAATTTCTGGATTACAGAATATAAAATAGATGGCTTCCGATTCGACCTCTCAAAAGGCTTTACTCAAAAAAATACGCTCGGCAACACCGCTGCCTGGGGGCAATATGACCAATCGAGAATCAATATATGGGATGAATACTCAACCTACATCTGGCAAATAAAACCTGATGCTTATGTAATCCTTGAACATTTTGCCGAAAACTCGGAAGAGACTGTTCTGGCTAATATGGGAATGTTGATATGGGGTAACCTTAACTACAACTACAACGAAGCCACCATGGGCTACCACAACAACAACAAATCAGATTTTTCATGGATATCCTATAAAAAACGAGGATGGAACAAACCTCATGTTATAGGTTATATGGAAAGCCATGATGAAGAGAGGCTACTCTACAAAAATTATATGTACGGAAATTCTGAAGCCGGATACAACATAAAAGATACTACCACAGCTTTGCAACGAATGGAATTGGCTGCCAACTTCTTTTTTACAATACCAGGCCCCAAAATGATATGGCAGTTTGGAGAATATGGATACGATGTTACTATTGAGCAAAACGGACGAACCGGACAAAAGCCAATACGATGGCAGTATCTAAACGACTGGCGCCGAAAGTATCTTTTTAATGTTTATGCAGCGCTTATTGACCTCAAAAAAAATCATGATGTATTTAAAACAGATGATTTTACGCTTCAGGTAACAGACGCTAACAAATCCATTATCTTACGCCATAACACAATGGATGTTGTAATAGTGGGTAATTTTGAAACTTCGGCCTCCACCATTACACCTGGCTGGACAAGCCTTGGAAAGTGGTATGAGTTTTACAGCCAATCCGAAATTGAGATAGATAATGATAACTCCACTATTAATCTCGCTGCCGGAGAATACCGACTCTTTTCAACTCAAAAAATTGAAAAACCGGAGTGGCTTAACACCTACATTGACGAACAAAATGTCAACCCTGATAAAGTATTTTTTGTTTATCCCAACCCATCAAATGGAGAATTCCATTTCAGCTTAAACCCAGATGAACAACAAAGAATAAACCTCCAAATTTATACGATCACTGGTGAATTAGTGGACGAAATAACCCACGAAATATCACCCACCAACCCGCACCTTGACTGGAAACCGAACAAAAAACTAATGCCAGGCATCTACTTTGCAAAAATAAGAAGCTACGAATTCAATCAAACGATTAAGCTGCTGGTTAAGTAAAATTATTTTATTGGAAAAGAACAAGTTGTTCTAACCAATAATACACGGTTTATTTTTTAATGATTTTGAGATTTGATGAGCTATTTTGGCTTGAAATACTCAGAACATAAATACCCGGAGTTTTGCACGGAGTATTTATTTCCTCTGTGTTACTCTGTGTAACTTTTTTTTTGTTACACAGAGTTTCTCAGAATGAAGCGATGCTGTTAGGCTTGCATTCACTTTTATCATTTTACTTACCATCATCAAACGCTCCCCCGAAAGCCCGTTCTATATCCCTCTATAAGCAGCATTTTGAAAAGATCTAACCCGCTGTTGGGTTTTTCAACACGAAGAAAGCTATTCAAACACCAACTTTATTAGCTTTTCCGCTTTCGATTTATTTGAATAAACACCCTTAAGCAGCTCCTTGCGGCGTTCCACTTCACTATGTTTAAATTCGCGTTTAAAAACTTCATCTATCTTAATTTTCATCTCCTTATCGCTGTTGGCAATCTCGCACAACTGATCAAGACCTGTCCCTGTAACCATATGCTTATTAACTAAACAAAAGCGTCCTTGATATAAGGTATTTAAAAGTTTTAGCTTTAATCCTGTAGGCTGAAAAGTAACCAACACATTTACATGAGCATTTCGAATAAGTCCGAAAAGTGTATCATCATCAGGGTTGGGCACAACCGATACGTTAACGTACTTTTGCGCCAGACGAGTTAAGCTCTCGGGCGGATCAAGCCCGGCAATAATCAGTTGATAATCGCTGCCGCGAAATACTTTTTCAATCAAATATCTGGCTGCCTGATAATTCTCCATAACCGATAATTTACCATGATACAAAGCATAATAGCCACGTCCTGAAATAACTGAAAATTCATCATTAGGATGAAAACTAGGGAGGTAAACCACTCTTTGGCCAGGAAACTGCTGTTGCAAATAAAGGGTGTCGCTTTGCGAAACAACTAACATCAGCGAGGCATGTTTCAAGATTTTCTGATAGATAAATAATTTTAAGCTTGCCAAAAGGAAGTAAGGTTTTCGCAACAGGTTGCGCTCGGCTTTGAAAAGATGATAATAGTAATGATGTTCAATGTTGCTTTCGCGATATATTTTTTTTCTGTTTTTCAATCGTTTATCATCAATGAAATAGCACGAATGCAGTCCTTCAAAAAGAATTGGATATTCATCTTGTACCAGCCTGTTGATCAACTCTTTTGATCTTCTGCTTTGGACAATGTAAGGGCGCTTGTAAAGAGAATTCCAAATTCCGGTGGAGCGAGGGTAATAATAGACATTTTCGCACCACTGTTCAAGCTCCTGAGCCGGCTTGCGGCCATATTCATAACAATGCAGGTGAATCTTAACCCCCGCCCTCTTCAAGGCTACAAGCTTATAATAAACATCAATGATACCCCCGTAATTGGGTGGATATGGGATGTCGAAAGAGATAATGTGCAGATGCATGTCAGGCATATTTTTCAAAAATTTTCATCAACACCTTTTGTTCATTTTGCCAAGTAAGTTTTTCAGAAGCTTTATGGCAGTTTTGGCGATATACTTTCAGTTTTTCATCATCCGATATCATCTCCGTTATTCTTTTGGCTATATGTTTCGGATCGTGATTTTCAATAGTTTCCCCTACCTGATACTTGTCAATTATCTTTTTCACTTCAACCAAAGGCGATGCTAACACCGGCGTTCCGGCATTTACATAATCAAATAGCTTGTTAGGGAGCGAGAATCTATAGTTGATGTTGGTGTCTTTATCAAGCGTCAAGCCTAATGTAGCATTAGCAGTATAATGAAACAAACGGTCAAAAGGCATTTTTGGCAGAAAAATTACCTTATCGCCCAATCCCATTTCATCTTTCATGTGTTTCAAAATATCAATTACATCGCCACTGCCGATAATCAGCAAGATGACATTATCCAAATATCTCATAGCCTCTATCGCTTCCTCCGCACCACGCTGAATATTTATCCCGGCTCCCTGAAGCAATATTATCGGTATATTTTCCGGAAGCCCAAGCTCTTCACGACTTTTTATACTTTCATAAACCGGCGCCAACGAAATGTTACGCACCACATTTACCTTTACCCCATACAAATCATAGTAAAGATCAGAAATTGATTCGTTTACCGTAATTACATCTTTAAGCTTGGGAAAAATCGCCTTTTCAATTCTTTTCCAAATTCCTTGTACGAACTTTCGGTTTACCAACTCCGGTGTTTCTGTAAAAAACTCATGGCTATCATACACCAATGACACCGACTTCATCCGTGATAAAAGATAATTGGGTAAAAGTGTATCGAGATCGTTAGAATAAAGCAGTTCCACTTTTTTAAATAATAATAAAAAGAACAATCTGATATTGAACTCCATATAAAACAACGGGCCGCGCTTAAAGAGGAGTCCCATTCGATGCATTTGGTAAGCACGTTGCGGAAGCGGCAGACTATCCGGCAGTTTACGACCAATCAACAGCACGTCAAAACCCGCCTGAACAAGTACATTACAGGTCTTATCTACCCTACGGTCGGTAACAAGATCGTTAATTACAGAAACAATAGCTCTTTTCAATTACGCTGCATTTATTTATGCGAAAGTAAGCATTTGATAATTACTTAAAAATCTATTGATCATCAATTAAACCGAAACCTCTTGATCATCGGCCTAAAACTTATTTTAACCGCTAAAAGAAAAATGACAAAAATCATTACTTTTGAACCAATATATTCCGTTTATTATGCAACGATTTCTTGAAAAAACAAGTCGCTACATTTGCACACAACATCAACACAATCTGGCTGATATCTGTGTTGTTCTGCCAAATCGCAGGGCTGGTTTATTTTTGAAAAAGATCATTCCGGGTATCGTTGAAAAAACTACATGGGCGCCAGATATTTTTTCTATCGAAGATTTTATTATTCACCTTTCAGGTTTCAGTCTGGCCGACCAAATTGACCTGCTCTTTACTCTTCATCAAATTCATCAGGACATAGAAAAAGAGGATACCCACTCATTTGAAGATTTCCTTTCGTGGGGTCAACTTATTTTAAGCGATTTTAACGATATAGATTTACATCTTGCAGATGCAAAATCTCTATTTACCTATCTCTCCGAAGCCAAAGCTATTGAAAGATGGAATCCATCAAGCGCCACGCTTTCCGAATCTGTAAAAAAATATCTACGTTTCTATCAATCACTGATCCATTACTACACAAGCCTACACGGTCGTTGTATAGCAAACAAATCGGGCTACCAGGGATTGATATTCAAAAGGGCTTCCGGACTTATCGAACAAATCATACCAAATTTGAAATGGCAAAAGGTCTATTTCGCAGGTTTTAATGCTTTAACCCCTTCTGAGCAAAAAATTATCACCGCCTTGGTTGAATCCAAGAAAGCGGAAATACTTTGGGATGCTGACGACTACTACGTTTCCAACTCAATGCAGGAGGCCGGTTACTTTTTAAGAAAAGAGATTGAAAAAAACGAACTTAAAAAGTTTAAATGGGTGGACGAGGGATTTAGAAAGATCATTAAAGAGGTAAACCTAATAGGAGTATCCAATAATTTAGGACAGGCGAGATATGCTGCAAGTGTCATTGGCAATTGGGCAGGTACAAATACCACAACAGCAGATACACTAAGCAATGCAGCACTTGTGCTGACGGATGAAAACCTTTTGTTTCCGGTACTAAATTCATTGCACGACAACACACCGAAATTCAATGTAACAATGGGTTTGCCAATTAAGCTGACTGTCGTTTTTCAACTCTTCAACCACATTATACGGGCCTTTGAGAATGCTGACAGATTTCAATCGTTAAACCAAAACAAAGCCAAAGGTTTTTATTATTCCGATATCATCGTAATCCTTCAACATCCCATTCTTTTCGATTTAAAAGGGACAAATAATAGTCTAAATAAGATAAAAAAGGCTAAGAGAGCCTTTTACCGGCCAGACGAAATAACACCTATATTTGATAACTATCAACAAGAGATAAAGGAGATACTGCTTACTATTTTTGGCCACCTCACTCCTACCGTAAGTCAACTGATAGAAAACATGATATTTATCATTGGCAAGCTTCGCAAAATAATCAATGAAAATGTTAATGAGCAAAGTGAAGCGGCAAATCCCGAAATTGAATATCTGTTTCACCTTTCCGGTATCTTTACCCGTTTACAGGGTTTGCTCGCCAAACATCAGATTTGCATTACGCTGAAAGCTTTTAAATATCTTTTCAATCAAATTATACAAAGCAACAGGGTACCTTTTGAAGGCGAGCCTCTTACAGGGCTACAGATTATGGGGTTATTGGAAACCCGTACTCTTGATTTCGAAAAAGTGATAATCCTGTCGGTCAACGAAGGCATTATCCCACCCACTTCAACCTTAAACTCCATCATCCCGCTCGATATAAGACAAACATTCGGCTTGCCGGGAATAATGGAAACAAATGCCGTTTCGGCATATCATTTTTATCGGCTGTTACAAAGGGCAAAAGAGATACATTTAGTATATAATACTGAACCCGACGATCTTGGCGGTGGTGAAGCAAGTCGTTTTATAATGCAGTTGGAACACGAACTGAAACAATATCAACCGGCACATATCATTTCAAAAAAGATAATTCACCAACCAATACCTGATATAACATTCGACAATATAATTGTGATCGAAAAGGAGGAGGCGGTTTATAGAAAATTATTAGATAAAGCAAAACAAGGACTTTCGCCAACTTCACTCAACAGTTTTATTGAATGCGGTTTGAAGTTTTATTTCAGCGATATTGCCGGCATTAAAGAGGAAGATGAGATGGAAGAATTTATTGAGTCGAAGACAATCGGAAGCATTATACACCGAACGCTTGAACTTTTATATAAGCCATATATTAACAAAGCTCTTCGAGCTGATGACATTAACGAGATGAAGCAAGCAGTACAACAGGATATTGCAACAGCATTTGCCGATAAGTACCCTGGAGGCGAGTTCACCTATGGCTGGAACAGGCTAATTAAGGAAGTAATCCATAATTTTGTTGAAGCTTTCTTAAAAAACGAACAAAAGTTTTTGTCGGCTCAAAAACAACTCAATCGCCATCTTACTATTCTCAAACTTGAACACCCGTTAAACGCAATAATTCACTTAGATATAACCGGTGATGCAGATATAAAGATCAAAGGAATAATTGACCGCGTAGATCAGATAGAGGGGAAATTGCGTATCATAGATTACAAAACCGGCAAAGTTGAAAAAAATGATTTAACCTTCGACACATGGGAATCGTTCGCTAACTCCGAGAACAAAAGCAAAGCTATTCAAGTACTGATATATTCATGGCTCTACGAAAAAAATTATTCTCAACAGGAATTTCCGTTTATTTCAGGAATTTTCGCTTTGCAAAAACCCTCCATTGGCTTGCTTAGTTTTGCTATAAAACAAGAGATCAATGAAAATCAGCAGTATTTAGTTGATAAGACGACTTTGAGAAAGTTTGAAGAGATTTTAAAAGAGATACTCACTAACCTGTTTGACAAATCAATCCCCTTTACACAAACGACAAACCTCAACATTTGCCAATATTGTGATTTCAAAAAGATCTGTCAACGTTTGAAGCTTTCCTAATGGATTTAGAAATAAAGTTTTATTTTTGCAACAATGTTGCATAAATCAGATATCAGCACTTCAGAACTTCTTAAAAAACATAACTTGAGTCAAACGAAAGTCAGGAAGCAGCTCATCAATATTTTGAAGAACAGCAATGTAGCTCTTTCGGCATCGGATGTTGCCAGACAAATGCCGGCAACCTGCGATAGGGTAACTCTTTATCGTAATTTCAAAACTTTGGTTGAAAAAGGTATATTGCACCAGATAACCATCAATAACCATGAATCATTTTATGTTCTGCCGCAAATTGATTCGAAAACCAACGAAAACAACACCGAGCATATTCATTTTAGATGTGTAAAATGCAATATCGTTCAATGTCTTCACAGCAGCCCGATAGAGTCAATCAATCTGCCGGAAGGTTTTTCGAAGTTAGATACTAACTTTATTGTTTACGGAACCTGTAAAAATTGTAATACGATTTCAAATTAATAATTTAAAGATTTTAAAAGTGAAAATTAAACAGAGTGATACACCATGAAAGTAACAGCTTGCCGCCATACACATTTTAACGCTACTCACCGTCTGCACAACCCAAACTGGGATGACGAAAAGAATGAAAAAGTATTTGGCTCATGCAACAACCCCAACTACCATGGTCATAACTATAATCTAATCGTCAAAGTGAAGGGAGAGGTTGATCCTGAGACAGGTTATGTGATGGACATGAAAGTATTGAAAGATATTGTTAAAAAGCATATTGAAGACAGATATGACCATAAAAATCTCTATTTGGATGTGAGTGATTTTGCCGACCTGAACCCAAGCGCTGAAAACATTGCAATCAAAATATGGAATATATTGCGCGAACAGATAGACTCAAAATTTGAGCTATCGGTAGTACTTTACGAAACTGATCGAAATTTTGTGGAATACGATGGCGAGTAACAGTTACTATAAATTGACTTTGCAAATGAAAAGAGTACTAACAAAAGTCTTTACTCTAATCCTTGTACTGCCGATCAGGATTTATCAATACATTATTTCACCTCTTCTACCGGCTGCATGCAGGCACATTCCCACCTGCTCGGAGTATGCCGCCCACGCTTTAAAACTTCATGGCCCGTTGAAGGGTGGAAAATTGGCAGCCAACCGCATTTTGCGTTGTAACCCATGGGGAACCTCAGGCGTGGACCCTGTCCCTAAGTTTTTGATAAAAAAGATAAAAATAAACACATCCATTTTTACGAAGCAACGGTTTAAAACCTGCAATGTGCTAAAACACAACCCTCGTGTTATAGTTTTAGCGCTTGTTGTATCGGTCGTATCATTTTTAGCTTCATGTGCATCACCTGAGAATGGCAAAACTACCAAACCCACAGTGTTAGTAAGCATTGCTCCTTACAAATATTTTGTTGAACAAATCGCAAGCGACCTTGCCGACATAATGATCTTAATACCGCCAGGAACCAATCATCACGATTATGACCCGTCGCCAAGGCAACTGCAAGCATTAACAAAAGCTAAACTCTTATTCATTAACGGAGGACTTCCTTTGGAACAAAATTTAGTTCCCTCATTGCGCCAAAACCAACCTGAATTAAAGATCATCAACCTTAGTGAAGGTATAAACCTTATATATGATGATGATGCTAATAATCATAATCATTATGGCCACAATTACGATCCTCACATTTGGCTCTCGTTCAATAATGGGCTTATAATAGCAAAAAATGTGATGACAGCGCTTTTGGAAATGTTTCCTGAACATCAGGAGAGAATAACAGCCAACTATAACACACTTAAGGCAAAAATAAATGAGGCTATCGAACTTAACAATGTTGAGATGGCTAATCTTAAATGCCGACAGTTTGTAATTTTCCATCCGGCATTGAGCTATTATGCCCGCGACTATAACTTAGAACAGATATCAATTGAACACGAAGGCAAAGAACCTACGCCATCGCAGCTTAAAAAGATAATTGATATTGCCCGAAAAACCGGTGTACAGGTTGTGTTTATTCAAAAAGAGTTCGACGCTTCCAATGCAAGATTAGTTGCCGAATCAATTAATGGAAAAATAGTGCAGATTGATCCTCTTGCCGAAGAGTGGTTGGATAACCTTAAAGCTATTGCCTCCCTTATCAATTATCCAAATCCTTAAATACGATGGATAAAATTATTGAATTACAAAATGTTACAGCAGGTTATGGCGAGGACATCATTCTTCGGAATGTGAACATCGCCATTCATCGCAACGACTTCATCGGGGTAATAGGCCCTAACGGTGGTGGAAAAACAACATTAGTTAAAGTAATTCTGGGACTTATTAAACCTATTACCGGAAAAGTAATTTACTATGACAGTATGAAGGAGGGTAAGCAGCAAAAAATAGGGTATTTGCCACAAAATAGTGATACAGATAAAGTTTTTCCTATTTCCGTGTTAGATGTCGTGTTATCCGGTCTTGCTCAACCTAATAGGCTTATCAATCGTTTTTCGAAAGCGCAAAAAGCTAAGGCGCGTGAGATACTTGAATCAACAGGCATCTTGCATCTGGCCGACAAGAATTTCGGCGAGCTGTCGGGCGGAGAGATGCAGCGCGTTTTCCTTTGTAGAGCCATTGTATCCGATCCAGAGCTTCTTATCCTTGACGAACCCAACACCTTTGTTGATAATAAATTTGAAAGCGACCTCTATCATACCCTAAAAAAATTAAACGAGCATAAGGCGATCATCATGGTGTCGCATGATGTCGGGACAATCGCGTATTACGTAAAATCAATAGCCTGCGTAAACAGAGAACTTCATTATCATCAATCCAACATCATTTCGCAAGAACAATTGGATGCATACAACTGCCCGATACAAATAATTGCTCACGGCAGCGTTCCGCATACTATCCTGAAAGAGCATAATAAATAGACTATGGAAACAATTATCACTCTTTTTGAATATCGTTTTTTTACCAATGCCCTACTTGCAGCCCTATTTGCCAGCATCACCTGTGGAATAACCGGCGCTTACATAGTCTCCAGAAGAATCGTATTCATCAGCGGAGGGATCACACATGCATCGTTTGGCGGAATAGGGATAGGATACTTTTTTGGTTTTAATCCTATTGTAGGCGCAATGATCTTCAGTGTGTTATCAGCGCTTGGCATTGAATATAT
>Ga0302248_1001324_pt1 | contig 19072 bp, 16 predicted proteins | sample AAG_UR_Leu_MG_FD_193528 | JGI IMG/M metagenome (GOLD analysis project Ga0302248, IMG submission 193528) | Enriched activated sludge microbial communities from anaerobic digester in WTTP, New Holstein, Wisconsin, United States - AAG_UR_Leu | ecosystem: Engineered > Bioreactor > Anaerobic >... | reverse complement strand
GATGTGGTCCCCGGCCAGGAACCCCAGCCCGCCCGCGTAGAAGGGAAGCGAGTGGTGAAGGCCGTATTCGGCCGAGAAGTAGGCCACCGTGTAATCGACGGGAACGCTGATCTTCTCGTCGCACCAGCAGTCCTCCTCGGCGAGTTCCTTCCTGAGGCGCTCGAGCACCTCGTCGTACCGGGCCAGGTATGCCGGATCGGCCGCGGTCGCCGTCAGCGCCTCCGCCGCGAGTTCGCGCAGCACTTTCACGGGATTGTGGGTGCTTTCTTTCCAGACCTGACGATCGAGGTTCTTGTAGAGCATCCTTGCCGCCGGGTGCCAGCTCCACCAGAGGTTGGATGCAATCTCCGCGAGCCCCGCCAGGCGGGGAGGCAGGTTTCGGGATTCCATCGGCTTCGGTTCCATGGAATGGTCCTCCTGTTTTCTGTGCGGTCCGGTCATTTCTCCTCGTCCCGCTCGCGGGGCGATGCGGCGGGCATCAGCCAGTTCCTGCCGTCCCGGGCGATGAGCACCTCCGCCGGCTCCACGATCCACGTGCCGGCGGCATAGTTGGGGAAATCGGGCGGGGACGACACCTCCCAGGCCTCCAGGATCGGGGTCATGATGGACCAGGCCGCCTCGATCTGATCGGTACGCTTGAACAGCATGACGTCCACGAGCAGCGTTTCGTAGGCCTCGGGCGGAACGGCGCGGAAGGCCTCGCGGTAGAAAAAGTGCATGTCCACGGGGCTCAGGTTCACCCTCAGGCCGGGCCGCTTGGCCTGGAAACGCAGGAGGATCCCCTCGTCGGGCTGGATGCGGAGCACCAGCCGGTTGGGCTGCCAGTCCCGGATCGCCGTGGCGGGAAAGGACTGGTGGGGAACGGGCCGGAACTGGATGACCACCTCCGAGACCCGGGCCGGCATCCTCTTGCCGGTGCGCATGTAGAACGGGATGTCCTGCCAGCGCCAGTTGTCCACGAAGAACCGGATGGCGGCGAAGGTCTCGGTTGTCGAACCGGGGGAGACGCCGGGCTCTGCCCGGTAGGCCGGCACGCGCTCGCCCGAGATCCAGCCGGCACCGTACTGCCCGCGGACGGCGCTTTCGTGGACGCGATCGGGGTGGATGGGGCGGATGGCGCGCAGGACATCGGTCATCCGGTTGCGGATCTCGTCGGCCTCGAACGAGACGGGCGGCTCCATGGCGATGAGGCAGAGGATCTGGACGAGGTGGTTCTGGATCATGTCCCGCAGAGCCCCCGTGCGCTCGTAGTAGGCGCCCCGGTGCTCGATCCCGATCTGCTCGGCCACGGTCACCTGCACGTGATCGATGTAGCGCCTGTCCCAGATCGGCTCGAAGAGGGCATTGGCGAATCGGAACGCCAGGATGTTCTGCACCGTCTCCTTCCCGAGGTAGTGGTCGATCCGGAAAATCTGGGACTCGTCGAAGACCGCGGTGAGAATCCGGTTCAGCGCCCTGGCGGATTCCAGGTCGCGCCCGAAGGGCTTCTCCACCACGATGCGCGATCCCGTGCGGTCGCGGGCCAGGCCCGCAGCCGCCAGCCGGGGCGGGATGACCTCGAAGAGGGCGGGCGGCGTCGCCAGGTAGTGGATGATGAAGGCATCCAGGTCCCACCGGCCGCACTGCTCCTCGAGCAGCCCGGCGAGCATCCGATAGGCCTCGGGCGAGCCGAAATCCGCGGACCGATAACTGAGGTGGGAGGCGAAGAGGCGCCACGCGTCGTCGTCGGGCCGCCCGCAGCGGGAAAACTCGTCGACCCCGGAGCGGAGGCGTGCGCGGAACTCCTCGTCGCTCATCGGCTTGAGGTCCAGGCCGACGATGGCAAAGCGCTCGGGCATCCACCCGTCCATGAAGAGGGTGTACAGGGCCGGCACGAGCTTGCGCCACGTGAGGTCGCCCGCCGCACCGAAGATGACGATGATGACGGGGTTCGGGTGCGTCAGGGGCTCCACCGTTCCGCCCGGGTATGCGCCGCGTGGCTGCGTCCTGTTCATGGCTCCTCCCATCGCGTGTGAAAGACGCCCTTTTCGTCCACCCGCTCGTAGGTGTGGGCCCCGAAGTAGTCCCGCTGGGCCTGGATCAGGTTGGCCGGCAGCCAGGCGCTGCGGTAGCCGTCGTAGTAGGCCAGAGCGGCCATCATCGACGGCACCGGGATTCCGAGCGAGGCCGCCGTGCAGACGATCGACTGCAGGTCCCCGCGACGGGACGCCGCCTCGCGGTAGAGCCGGGGCTCCACCAGGAGGTTCGGCACGTCCGGCCGGCTCCTGAGTCCGATCATGATCTCCTCCAGCAGGGCCGAGCGGATGATGCAGCCGCCCCGCCAGATGCGGGCCACCTCCGAGAGGTTCAGCCCGTACCCGTGGGCTGTCGATGCCGCCTCGAGCAGGACCATGCCCTGCGCGTGGGCGATGAGAATGGCGGCATAGAGCGCGCGTTCGATCTGCCCGATGACGCGTTTCCTGTGCTCGCGCAGCGTCGCGGGAGGGCCCGCAAGGATTCGGCTGGCGGCCTCCCGCTCGGCCTTGAACGCGGAGAGGTCGCGCGCCGCCACGGCGGCATCGATGACGGAAACCGGGATATTGAGGTCCATCGCCGCCTGGGAGGTCCACCTCCCGGTGCCCTTCTGTCGGGCTTCGTCGAGAATGACATCGACGAGCCTTTTCCCCGTTTTCGCGTCGACGCGGCGGAAGATGTTCGCGGCGATCTCCGTCAGGAAGGCGTGAAAGGTGCGGCCGTCCCATTGCTCGAAGACATCGGCAAGCTCGTCGTCGTCGAGACCGAGCCCGCGCTTCATCAGATCGTAGGCCTCGGCGATGAGCTGCATCATGGCATACTCGATGCCGTTGTGGACCATCTTCACGAAATGCCCCGCGGCCCCGGGCCCCAGGTAGGCCACACAGGGCTCCCCGCGGACGTCGGCGGCGATCGCCTCGAAGATGTTCTTGACCCAGACGTAGGCCTCCCGGGGTCCGCCGGGCATGATGCTGGGACCGTGTCGGGCGCCCTTCTCGCCGCCGGAGATCCCCACGCCCAGGAAATGGATCCCCTTCCGGGCCAGCGCCTTCTGCCTCAGGGCGGTGTCGGTGAAATGCGAATTGCCGCAGTCGATGAGGATGTCCGCAGGCCGGCACAGGGGTATGAGATCGCGGAGCGCCGCGTCCACGGGAGGTCCTGCCGGCACGAGGATCACGACGACGCGGGGGGATTTCAGCAGGGCCATGCATTCCCGCGGGGATCCCGTCCCGCGGATCGCGTGTCCCGGCGCGCGCCGGCGATCGAGGTCCCGGACGCGGTCGGCGACCCGGTCGTACCCCACCGCCGAGTAGCCGTGATCGGCCATGTTCAGGAGCAGGTTCAGCCCCATGACTCCCAGCCCGATCACGCCGATGTCGTATTTCTTCTGTTGCATGGCAACCTCCTCTCGAGCGTACCGGACATCACGCGGGGTCCTGCCGGCTCTCGCCGGCGTGAAACCCCTCCAGAACGAGGCCCATCGCCGCAAGCGCGTCTCTTGTCGATTCCGGCGTTCGGTGCACGATGCCGCGGATCCCCAGGCTGCGCGCCACATCGACGAACATGGCCCGGTCCTCGACGTAGGCCACGCTGTCCGGGACCGCCTGCGCGATATCCAGGGCGATCCGGTAGATGTCCGCATCCGGTTTGCGGCAGTGGACGAAGCACGAGGAAATGAAGAAGTCGATGAAGTCGGTGAGCCTGAACTTCGCGATGCGGTGCTCCGTCAGCTCCCGCCCCTCGTTGCTCACGACGGCCACCTTGAGGCGATAGCGCGCCTTGAGACGGCGGACCAGCTCGATCATGTCCGGGAAGGCCTTCGACTGGGCGAACATGAAATCCTTGAAGGCCTCCCGGCTGAAAGGGCGGGGATCGTGAAAGACCACCCGGTCCAGGTACTCGTTCAGGCTCAGCTTGCCCTCCTCGTAGGTGTCGAAGGTCAGGTGGTGGCGCTCGTCCATCTCGTCGTGATCGAGGCGGAACCTCTTCGCGGCATCCCGCCTCATGCGGCGATCCCAGCCGTTGGTGAGGATGACGTTGCCGATGTCCAGAAAGAGAGTCGTGATCCGCCGACATTCCATTGTTTTCCTCCCGTGCGTTCTTTCCGCCCCGGATCCCGTCACCGGATCGCCATGGCCGGGATCCAGTCCGTCAGCAGCCCCGGATACACGCCCAGTCCGACAAGCAGGGCAACCAGGGCGGCAAGCGCGAGCGTCCCCAGGGGCCGGACCGGGACATCGACGGCCGGCGCCGCGGGCATGTAGAGGACGGCGAGGACGCGAAGGTAGTAAAAGAGGCCGATGCCGCTGGTGACGATGAGGCTTGCCGCCAGGAGCCACCGGCCGGATGCGACGCCGGCGGCGAGCATGAAGAATTTGCCGATGAAGCCTGCCGTGAGCGGGATCCCGGCCAGCGAAAGGAGCATGGCCGTGAAGACCCCGGCGATCCAGGGCCGCCGCGAGAAGAGGCCCCTGTAGTCCTCGAGGGCATCGGCGTCCCGCTCTTTGTCGGACAGGACGGTGATGACGCCGAAGGCGCCCAGCGTCGTCACGAAGTAGGCCGCCAGGTAAAAGAGACAGGCCATCACCCGGCGGGGCCCCGACGCCAGGAACGCCACCAGCAGATACCCCATGTGGGCGATCGACGAGTAGGCCAGCATGCGCTTCACGTTGTCCTGGAAGAGGGCCAGCAGGTTCCCCGCGAACATGGACAGAACAGCGATCCCTGTAAAGATCGCGCCGAGCGGGCCGTCGCCGGCCGCCGCGGGCTCCAGGAGCCAGCGAAGCAGAAAGGCAAAGACCGAACCCTTGGAGACGGCGGCGACGAAACCCGCCACCGGCGCCGGCGCACCTTCGTAGATGTCGGGCGCCCACATGTGGAAGGGCACGACGGCCAGCTTGAAGCCGATGCCGACAACGATCAGGACCGCGCCCGCCAGCAGGGCCGGCTCTGCCGCCCCCTCCGCCGGGGAGAGACCCGCAAGCGCCAGGGTCCCCGAGTGCCGGTAGACCAAAGCCATCCCGAAGAGCATGATGGCCGACGAGAAGGCGGCAAGGATGAGGTACTTGAGCCCCGCCTCGATGCAGGACGCGTTGATGCGCAGGTAGGCGATCAGGACGTACAGGGAGACGCTGAGCGCCTCGAGCCCCAGGAAGAACGAGGCGAAGTGGCGCGACGCCGCGACGATCACCGACCCGAGACAGGCCGTCAGCAGGAGCACGTAGAATTCCTCGCGCCTCTCCTCGTGGATCCTGAGGTAGTCATGGGAGAGGAGCAGGACGGAGAGCCCCGCCAGGAGAATGAGTGCCGCGAAGAAGAGGGTGTAGGCGTCGACGACGAGTAGCGGCGTCACCTGCCTCGGTGAGCACGATGCGGCAAGAGGCAGGCAGAGCAGGGCTGCCGCAAGGGCCCCTGCGGACAGGGCGAAGCTCGCGGCATGGCTTCGCCTTACGGCGATGACGAGCATGACCGCAACCGGGGCAGCCGACAGGATCAGCAGGGGCGCGATGGCGGCGAAGTCATGGACGGTCATGATCCCCTCCCGCGGCCGGAGCCGATTGTGCTTCGAGGACGGCGTGAGCGGCCTCGCGGAGGTTCGCGAGACTGTCGCGAGCCGTGTTCAGGAAAGGTCCGGGATAGAGGCCGATCCAGAGGATCACGGCCATCAGGGCGCAGAGAGACGTCGTTTCCCGGACGCCGAGATCGGGGATGCGCCAGTTGCTCGCGTTTAGCCCGAAGAAGGTCTTCTGAACCATCCACACGGCATAGACCGTCGAGACCACGAGGCCGAGCGCGGCAAGCACCGTCAGCGGGACGCTGGCACGCCAGGCGCCGAGAAGGACGAGGAACTCGCCGACGAAGTTCCCCATCCCCGGCAGCCCCAGGGCGGCCAGGGCGAAAAAGAGCCACATTCCCCCCATGCGGGGGGCCGAATTCCACAGCCCTCCCATGCGTTCCAGGTCGCGCGTGCCCGTCCGCTCCTGCAGGGCGCCGCAGAGAATGAAGAGGGCGCCCGTGCTCACCCCGTGACAGAGGACCTGGATCAGGGCGCCTTGGAGGGCGATTTCGTTCCAGGCGAAGATCCCGAGCAGGACAAATCCCATGTGGCTCACGCTCGTGTAGGCCACGAGCCTCTTGATGTCCCTCTGTGCAAAGGCCAGGACGGCGCCGTAGAGAATCCCGATGACGGCGATGACCATGGCTGCTGGCGCGAACTCCGCGGCGGCCTCCGGGCAGAGAGGCACGGCGAACCGGAGGATTCCGTAGGCGCCGGTCTTCAGCAGCAGTCCCGCAAGGATGACGCTTCCGGCCGTGGGCGCCTCGGTGTGGGCATCGGGCAGCCACGTGTGGAAAGGCACGGCGGGAAGCTTGACCAGGAAGGCCGCGAGGAAGCCCGCCAGGATCAGTCGCGCCTCCCCGGGGGACAGGGGCGTCCCGACGAGCTGCCGCAGCTGGAAGGTGTAGTCGCCCGTCATGCGGCCGTGGAGGAAGAAGAGGGCCAGGATCGCCGCCAGCATGGCCAGCCCGCCGAGCTGGGTGAAGAGGAAGAACTTCACGGCGGCGTACCGTCTCCGCTCGTGCCCCCAGAGGGCGATCAGGAAGTACATGGGAACGAGCATGAGTTCCCAGAAAAAATAGAATAGAAAGAGATCCGCGGCGACAAAGACGCCGATGATCCCCGTCAGGGCCGCCAGGAGATTGAAGTGGAAGAAGCCCGTCTCGCGTTCGATCCCGGTCCACGAGGCGAGCACGGCCGCCAGGCCCAGGAAGACCGTCAGGAGGACGAGCAGAAAGCTCAGCCCGTCCATGGCCAGTTCGAAGCCGACGCCGAGGGACGGGATCCACGGAAGGCGCACCACGGCATACGTCTCGGCGCCGGATTCCCGCCCCGCCGCCCCCAGCCAGAGCAGCAGCGCAAGATCGGCGGCCAGCGCCGCGACCGAGATCCAGCGCGCCGGACGCGCGCCCCGCCGTGCCGCGGCCCAGGCCGCAAGCCCGCCCGCGAAGGGGATGAATGTGATCCAGGCGAGAATCATGGGAACTCCTTGAACCAGGCAACCAAGCCGAGGGCGATCACGGCGCCCGCGAGCACACCCAGGGCATAGCGCCGCACCGAGCCCGACTGGGTGCGGCACAACCGGTACGAAAGCCGCGACGCGCACCAGGCAAGGCCGCCGTAGAAGAGGTCGAGGACGTCGTCGCGGTTGAGGCGGGCCATGCGGACGAAGGGACGGACAACGAGCGTCTCATACAACGCATCGAAGCCCCACCCCGCAAGCCAGAACCGATGGAGGGCCGAGCCGGCGCGGCTCCGCTCGATCCGCGCCGTGAAGCCCGGCCTGCGCAGGGTCAGCCACCACGCGGCCGAGGCCCCGATCAGGGGCGCGATCAGCGCGTCCAGGAGCAGCAGGATCTCCGTGGCCGGGGACACCGCCACGACGGGAAGAACGGGCAGCGTGCGCGACAGGAAGTCCGAAAAGACCGTCACGGGCGCGATGAGCGCCGGCATCTGAAGAAAGCCGACCGTCAGGGCGAAGAAGGAGAAGACGACAAGCGAGATCGATACGGCTACCCCCGGCTTCCGGATCACGGGAAGCCCGGCCTTGCCGAAGAAGACCAGGAACACCATGCGGAACGTATACAGGCCGGTGAGGAAGGCCCCGGCCAGCCCCGCCGCCCAGAGCCAGGGACTTCCCTGCGGCGATGCGAACGCCTGGTAGAGGATCAGGTCCTTGCTGTAGAAACCCGCCGTCACCAGCGGCAGGGCCGCCAGCGACGCGGCGCCCGCCAGAAAGCTCCAGAACGTGAGGGGAAGCTCGCGGCGCAGCCCCCCCATCCTGTGAAGATCGTGCTCGTCGCCCAGGGCCGCGATCACGACGCCGGCCCCGAGGAAGAGCAGGGCCTTGAAGAACGCGTGGGTCGCGAAGTGGAAGACGGCGGCCGACCAGGCCCCCACCCCGAGGGCCAGGAACATGTACCCGATCTGGCTGATGGTGGACCAGGCGAGCACTCGCTTGATGTCCGACTGCGCCAGGGCGCTTGCCGCGGCCAAAAGCAGCGTGACGGCGCCGAGAACGGCCACGAGGGCCTGCACCTCAGGGGCCAGCGTGAAGATCCCGTGCATCCGCGCGACGAGGTAGACGCCGGCGGCGACCATGGTGGCCGCATGGATGAGCGCGCTCACCGGGCTAGGGCCGGCCATGGCGTCGGGGAGCCAGACCTGCAGGGGCAGCTGCGCCGATTTGCCTACGGCGCCGCCCAGCAGGAGAAGGGCCGCCCAGGCGGCCGGCCCGGATCCCTGGAGCCACCGGTCGGGCGACCGGGCCAGGATGTCACGGATGCTGAGCGTGTCGAAGTGCGCAAACAGCACGATGAGACCGAGGGCGAGCGCCGTGTCTCCCACGCGGGTGACGATGAAGGCCTTGTTGGCGGCCCGGACGTTGGCAACATCGCGATACCAGAAGCCGATGAGCAGGTAGCTGCACAGGCCCACCCCTTCCCAGCCGAGGTAGAGAAGCAGGAGGTTGTCGGCGAGCACGAGCGTCAGCATGGAGCCGACGAAGAGATTCATGTACGCAAAAAAGCGGCTGTAGCCTTCCTCTCCGGCCATGTGCTCCGTCGAGTACAGGAGGATGAAAAAGCCCACGACCGTGACGGTCGCGATCATGACGGCCGAGAGGGCATCGAGGCAGAGGGAGATCTCCGGTGTGAAGCCCCCCGCGGCCATCCACGTCCACAGGGTCTGCACGAACGCGTTTCCGGCGGGCGGCCGCAGCGCGTAGTCGAAGCCGACGAGCAGGGCCAGGACAGCGGACAGGCCCGTCCCCGCTGTCCCGATGGCCGCCACGGCCGGATGCGGCATGCGCTTGCCCGCCGCCGCCAGGAGGACAAAGGCGGCAAAGGGCAGCGCCGGGATGAGCCAGAGTCCGTTCAGCATGTCAGCCTCTCAGTCTGTTTGCACGGTCCACGTCGAGCGTACCGGTCCGGCGGTAGAGCCACAGGACCAGGGCCAGGCCCACGGCCACTTCCGCGGCGGCCACGGCGAGGATGAAGATGAAAAGGACCTGGCCGTCGGGCCTGCCCCACAGGGCCCCGGCCGTGACAAAGGCCAGGCCCGCGGCATTGGTCATGATCTCCAGCGACAGCAGGATGAACAGGAGGTCGCGCCGGAACAGGACGCCGGCGGCTCCCAGCCCGAAGAGCAACCCCGCCACGACGAGGCCCGACTGAAGGGGAATCCCGCTCATGCCTCTCCCTCCCCTGTTTCCCTGCCTCCCGGCCGGCGCCCCAGGTGCCAGCCGAGATGATAGGCCCCCACCAGGCCGGCAAGCAAAACGACGGAGGCCATCTCGACGCCGAGCAGGTAGGGCCCGAAGAGGGCCAGGCCGACCTCGGCGGGCTCGACCTGCCCTGCCCCGGCGGATCGGCCCGCGCCGGTTGCCGCGAAGTAAACGAGCTCGGCCGCCAGCACCGCCGCCAGGACGGCGGGGCCGGCCCAGATCCGGGGCCGCAGCCAGTGGCGCTCCCGCTGCACGGACCGGGGCCCGGGGTTGAGCATCATCACGACGAAGATAAAGAGGACCATGATCGCGCCGGCATAGACGATCACCTCCAGGGCGGCCGCGAAATGCGCCCCCAGCAGAAGAAAGATCACCGCCACGGCGAGCAGCGAAACGATGAAGTAGAGCAGGGCGTGCACGGCGTGGCTTGCCGTGATCGCCCGGAGGGTCGCCGCCAGGGCGGCGGCGGCTGCGATGTAAAAGGCGTAATCCATGTTCGAAGCTCCCTTCAGGGCAGAAGCCCCCTGATGTCCACGGGCGGCTCTTCGTTTTCGGCCTGTCCCTTGCCCTTGCCGCCGACCGCAACGCCCGCCACCCGGTAGTAGTTGTAGCCGGGGTACTTGCCGGGCCCGCCGATGAGCAGGTCCTCTTTCTCGTAAACAAGATTCTGCCTGTGATACTCGCCCATCTCGAAATCCGTCGTGAGCTGGATGGCGCAGGTGGGGCAGGCCTCCTCGCAGAACCCGCAGAAGATGCAGCGGGAGAAGTTGATGCGGAAAAAGCCCGCGTAGCGCCGCCCGTTGCCGTCTTCGGCGGCCTGCAGGGCGATGCAGTCCACGGGGCAGGCCGCGGCGCACAGATAGCAGGCCACGCACCGCTCACCGCCGTCGGGGTCCCGCGACAGGACGATCCGTCCGCGCCACCTCGGCGGGATGGGGACCTCCACGTCGGGGTACTGGATCGTCTCGCGCCGGCGGAAGGCGTGCAGGAAGACGAGCCACAGCGATCGAATCTGACTCCGCATGGTCTCACCCCTTCGCCGTGACGATGGCGCCCGTGACGAGGACATTGGCCAGCGCGAGCGGAAGCATGATCTTCCAGCCCCAGGCCATGAGCCGGTCGTATCGCGGCCTCGGCAGGGCCGCCCGCAGCAGGATGAAGAAGGCGACGAACGCAAACGTCTTCAGGGCAAACCAGGCCGGCGGCGGAAGCCACGGCCCCAGCCAGCCGCCGAAGAAGAGCGTCGCGATCATGGCCGAGATGAGGGTGATGCCGAGATACTCGCCGAAGAAAAACAGGGCGAATTTCATCCCTGAGTACTCCGAGTGATACCCGGCCACCAGTTCGCTTTCCGCCTCGGGCAGATCGAAGGGCAGCCGGTGGGCCTCGGCAATCCCCGCGATGAGGAAGATCGCAAGACCCAGGAGCTGCGGGGCGCAGAACCACAGGCCGCGCTGCGCCTCCACGATGGCCGACAGGTTGAACGACCCCGCCAGCATGACGACGCCCATGACGGAGAGGCCCAGGTACACCTCGTAGCCCAGCATCTGCGCCACCGCGCGCAGCCCCCCGATGAGCGCGTACTTGCTGTTCGAGGCCCAGCCCGCCAGGACGACGCTGTAGACGCCCAGCGAGATCATGGCCAGGAAGAACAGGACGCCGACGTCCAGGCCGGACACCGCAACACCCGGCGCGAAGGGGATCACGGCGAAGGCCAGGAGCGTCGTTACGACGACGATCCCCGGTGCGACGACAAATACGGGCCTGTCCGCGAAGGGCGGGATCCAGTCCTCCTTGGTGAAGATCTTGATCATGTCGGCCACGACCTGCAGCAGGCCGAAGGGGCCGACCCGGTTGGGGCCGTAACGGTCCTGCCAGAGGGCGAGCAGGCGGCGCTCGAGCCAGATCTCCCAGGCGGCGGCGGCAAGGGCCGCCGCGATCACGGCGAAAACGACGATGAGGGTTCCCTTCACGTCCACCTCAGGTCTCCTTCGCGGTCCGGGGTTCGAGGACCCCCCACGCGGGCAACGAGACGCCCGGGACGAGGCCGGCCGGGATCCCGGCCGTGCCCGCGGGCAACGAGCGGTCGATCCGCACGGGGAGGCGGTATGTCCGGCCCTGCGCGGCGACACAGGCCATCTGCCCCTCGACGAAGACCCTGTTTCGTTCCTCCGCGGGGTTCACCGCGACATACGGCGCCGGGCTGAGCGAGGCGACGCCCGCGGCCAGGCGGCTCAGTTCCTCGGAGCCGAACACGTGCCAGAGGGGGACCAGCAGCCACTGACCCTGCCGCGGCTCGAAGGCGCCGGGCATGTCCCCGGTATAGCCCGATTCGTCCATCCCGGCCGGCGCCAGGAGTCTCAGCCCGGGATCGCCTCCCCGGAGCGGGCCCCCGACGCGGCTCTGCAGCCTGTTGACGGCCTGCGCCGAGTTCCACCCCGGCGCCCATTCCCGGCAGATCAGGGCCGGCGGCGGGGTCGTCCCCGCCCCCTCCATGGAATAGGCGAGCGGGGAGTCGGGATCGTCGACGGGCCGGGGCTCGCGCACGTCGCGATGGGCCGTCACGGCCGTGCGGCCGCTGCTGCGGTGCGGCTGCCGGGGAATCTTTCGGCCCGTCAGGCGGAAGGAGGCCGGGCGCGCGAGAAACCGCAGGACCTTCAGGGCGCGCACCTCGTCGATCATCGAGGACGCGACATCGTCGAGATCGCGCCAGTCGGGCGCGGCGCCGTTTTGTCCGGCCGGCGATCCCGCGACGCGAAGGCGCATCATCTCCGCGATCCAGCGCCAGCCGGACCGGACGTCTCCCCCGGGCGGCATGACGGCGTAGGCTCGCTGGGCGCGGCCCTCGAGGTTCACGTATGTGCCCGCCGCCTCGGCAAAGCTTGCGGCAGGAAGAACAACGTCGGCCCTCTCCGAGGTCGCGCTGGCCGTGTGATCCGCGACGACGAGACGGCCCGCGGCCGCAAAGAGGCGCTCCACAAGCGGGGCATCGGCCCGTCGGGCCAGGTCGTTCTCGACGACGAGCACCGTCGTTGACGCGGCGCTCTCCACGGCGTCCACGGCCTCCTCGAGGGGCCGCCCCTCCAGCAGGCCCGACCCCAGGCTGTTGCACTCGTCCATGACGTACAGCAGCAGCGGGTCCCTGCCCGATTCGCACAGCGCCCGCGCCACCTGGCCCGCCGCCCGGATCACGTCCTCGCTCCCGGAGGCGGTCCCGGAGATGACGAGGGGCCGCCCGGCAGCGAGCAGCGCCCGGGCAATGCCCTGCGCCGCGGCCTCCATCGCCCCGGAGAGACCGGGCACGGGAGGCGCCCCCGCGCTCAGGGCCCGGGCCACGGCGAAGCCGAGCCGGGCCAGGTCGTCGGGGGCCGCTCTCAGGGTGCCTGCGGCGATCGGGTCGAGCCGGGAGGCCGCCATGCCCGCGGCGAAGAGGAACCCCCTGTTCTGCTGCAGCGCCTCCCGCACGGCGATATCGTCCCAGGACGGGATATGGAGCTTCCCGGCGGCGGCCATGGGCCCCCGGCGCACGGATTGCCGCAGGGCCAGGGCGAGCCGGGGGGCCCTGTTCGGGACGTCCTCGCCGAGGATGAAGACGGCGTCGGCCTCTTCCGCTTCCCTCAACGAGGGGGTCCGCGCCGGCCCATTCGTGAGGATCTCGAGGATCAGGCCGACAAGGCGCTGCTCCCGCCGCGCCAAGCCCGAGAAGAACTGTTCCCCGCCCACGAGCGTCCGCAGGGCGAAATTGGTCTCGAGAGAGGCCCGGGGGGACCCGATGCCGATGAGCCTCCTGGGCCCGTCGGCCTGAAGGAGAGCCGAAAGGGACAGAAGGGCTTCCTGCACCCCCGCGGGCCTTGCCGCCCGGCTGGCTCCGCGGCCCTCGCGCAGCAGGGGCTGCCGGATCCGCCCCTCGCCGTTGACGAACCCGTAGCCGTAACGGCCCCGATCGCACAGGAAGTAGCCGTTGACCTCCCCGTTGTAGCGGTTCCGGATCCTACGGAGCGTGCCGTCGCGCTCCCCGGGGATCGTGTTGCAGCCCACGGCGCAGTGAACGCAGACCGAGGGGGCCGTCTGCAGGTCCCATTTTCTCGCGTAGTGGCCCTTGAAGAGCTTGTCCGTAAATACCCCCGTGGGGCAGACCTCGACGAGGTTGCCCGCGAATTCGCTTTCCAGGGGCCCTTCGGCGTGCCGGCCGAAATAGACGTCGCGCTTCGCGGCGAAGACGTGGAAGTCGCGCCCGCCGGCATAATCCCGGTAGAACCGGACGCACCGGTAGCACTGGATGCAGCGGTTCATCTCGTGGTTCACGAAAGGCCCGAGGTCCTGGTTGACGTGGGTCCGCTTGGGATAGCGGTAGCGGCGGGACACGTGGCCCGTCATGACGGTCATGTCCTGCAGGTGGCACTCGCCCCCCTCGTCGCAGACGGGGCAGTCGTGGGGGTGGTTGGCCATGAGCCACTCGATCACGCTTGCGCGGAACGCCCTCGCCTCGGGGTCGTCCACGGAGATCCGGGTCCCGTCGGCTGCGGGCGTCATGCAGGACATGACGATGCGCCCCCTGCGGTCCTTCTCGTCGTGGAAGAGCTTCACGGCGCACTGCCGGCAGGCCCCCGCGGAGTGCAGCGCCGGGTGCCAGCAGAAGTAGGGCAGGTCGAACCCCAGGGTCAGGCAGGCCTGGAGGAGATTCTGTCCGTCGTCGACCTCGTAGGGCCTGTCGTCGATAAAAATCGTCGCCACCGTCTACCTCCAGGGACACGTCCCTTCCCGGATATGCCTCTCGAAGTCCTCGCGAAAGCATTTCAGGGCGCTCTGGAGCGGCTCCATGGCGCCGGGGGCCAGGGCGCAGTACGTGTGTCCCGGTCCCAGCAGGCGGGTGTGGGACTCGAGGATGTCCAGGTCCCCGTCCCTGCCGTCGCCCGCCTCGAGGGAGCCGAGGATTCTCTCCAGCCACGGCAGCCCCTCCCGGCAGGGCGTGCACCACCCGCAGGACTCGCGGGCGAAGAACCGCGTCAGGTTGTGGACCATGCCCACGGGGCAGGTCCGGTCGTCCAGGACGATCAGCGTCCCCGTTCCCAGGCGGCTGCCCGCCTTCATGCACGAGTCGAAGTCCATCGGCACATCCAGGTGCTCCGGCAGGAGGAACTCCGTCGAGGCCCCGCCCGGCAGGATGGCGCGCAGGACGAATCCTTCCTTCATGCCGCCCGCGCGTTCCTCCAGGATTTCCCGGATCGTCGTTCCCATGGGCAACTCCCACGCGCCCGGCCGCTTCACCCGCCCGCTCACCCCGTAGAGCTTCGTGCCCCCGTCGGCGCAACGGCTGAGACCGCGAAACCATTCGGCGCCCCTGGCGATGATGTGAGGGATGTTGCTGAGCGTCTCGGCATTGTTCACGACGGCCGGCCTTCCCCACAGGCCGGAGAGCTGCGGGAAAGGGGGCTTCGAGCGGGGTGTGCCCCGCCTGCCCTCCAGCGCGTTGAGCAGCGCCGTCTCCTCTCCGCAGATGTAGCGGCCCGCGCTGACGTGGAGCCGCATCTCGAGGCTGTAGCCGGAACGCAGGATGTCGCGGCCCAGGTAGCCTCCCCGGTACGCCTCGTCGATGGCCCGCGCGATGCAATCGGCCGACCGCCGGTACTCCCACCGCAGGAAGATGTAGGCGCGGTCGGCCCCGGTGGCGTAGCCCGCGAGGATCAGGCCCTCGAGGAGCTGGTGCGGGTTGCCTTCCATGAGCAGCCGGTCCTTGAATGCGCCGGGCTCCATTTCGTCGGAGTTGGAGATGACGTACTTCGGACCGGCCGCCTCCGCGGGGACGAAACTCCACTTGGCGCCCGTGGGGAAGCCCGCGCCGCCCCGTCCCCGCAGGTTCGACGCCTTCACCTCCTGCTGCACCTGCGAGGGCGTCATCCCGAGAAGCGCCTTTCTCAGGGCCCCGTAGCCGCCGAACCCCTCGTACTCCGCGATGGACAGCGGCGCGCCGTCGGGCCGGATATGCTCTGTCAGTGGACGCTCCACGCTGCCCCCTACCGGTATCGATCAAGGAGACGGTCGAGTTTCTCGGGATCGAGATCGACGTGCAGGTCCCGGTCGATCATCACGGCAGGCGCGCCGTCGCAGGCCCCGAGGCAGGAAACGGGCAGCAGAGTGAAACGCCCGTCCCGCGTGGTCTGTCCCGGGGAGAGGCCGTAACGCTCCCGGAGGTGCCGCAGCAGGGCTTCATGCCCCATGATCCAGCAGCTCACGGAGTCGCAGACGAAGATCGTGTGCCGCCCCACGGGCCCACGGAAGATGAAGGCGTAAAAGGTCGCCACCGCGTCCAGCTCCTCGGGGGTCATGCCGAGCATCGGGGCGATTTCCCGGATCGCCCCGTCGGACACCCAGCCCCGCCGCGCCTGCACGATCCGCAGCGCCTCCACGCAGGCCGCCTCCGGCCTCTCGCTCCGCTCGATCTCGCGCAGGATGTCCGATCTTTCCTGGTCCGTCAGCATGGGCTCGTCCTTTCCGCCTCGCTCAGCGGTCCACGTCGGCCAGCACGTAGTCGATGCTGCCGAGGATGGCGATGAGGTCCGCGATCATGGAGTTCCGGGCAAGCATCGGCACCGCCTGGATGTGGGCAAAGGAAGGCGTGCGGATCCGCGTGCGGTAGGCGCCCGTGCCTCCGTCGCTCACCACGTAGTAGGTGCAGTTTCCCTTGCTGGACTCGATGCCGAAAGCGGCCTCGCCCGGCGGGATCACGGGGCCCCAGCTCACGTTCAGGAAGTGGTCGATAAGGGTCTCGATGTCGCGCAGCGTCCGCTCCTTCCGGGGCGGGACCGCGAGGGCGTGGTCGGACTTGCAGGGACCGCCGGGCATGTTCTCCAGGCACTGCCGGATGATCCGCAGGCTCTGGCGCATCTCCTCGACGCGCACCACGGCACGGCCCCAGCAGTCGCCGCTTTGGGCCGTCGGGATGTCGAACTCGAACTGCTCGTAGCCCGAGTAGGGGCGCTTTTTCCGGAGGTCCCACTCGAAGCCGCAGGCGCGGAGGTTGGGCCCCGTGATGCCCCATTCGACGGCCTCCTCCAGCGTGCAGGCCCCCACGCCCCGGGTGCGGGTCCTGAAGATGCGGTTGCCCATGACCATCGAGTCGTATTCGTTGAGCCTTGCCGGGAGATAGTCCACAAACTCCCGGACCAATTCGTCCCATCCGTCGGGCAGGTCCTGGGCGACCCCCCCGATGCGGAACCACTCCGGGTGCATCCGCCCGCCGCAGATGGCCTCGACGATGTGAAAAGCCCTCTCCCGGTCGTTGAACGTGTAGAAGACGGGCGACATGGCACCCACGTCGAGCGCGAAGGTCCCGTACCAGACCAGGTGGCTGATGATGCGGAACAGCTCGGCCATCATGATCCGGATGACCCGGGCCCGGTCGGGGACCTCGATCCCCGCGAGACGCTCCACGGCCAGGACGTAGGGAAAGTTGTTCATGACGCCGCTCAGGTAATCGATGCGGTCGGTGTAGGGAATGAAGGTGTGCCAGGACTGTCGCTCGGCCATCTTCTCGGCCCCCCGGTGGTGGAACCCGATTTCCGGCACGGCGTTGCGGATCTCCTCGCCGTCTAGCTCCAGGACGATGCGCAGGGGCCCGTGCGTGCCGGGATGCTGGGGCCCGAGGTTCAGAAACATGAAGTCCGTGCCGGGCGCGTGCCTGGACATGCCCCACTCCTCGGGCCGGAAGCGGAGCGCTTCCTCCTCGATCCGCTCCCGCGCGTCGGACAGCTCGAAGGGCTCCATCTCGGTTGCCCTCGCCGGGTGGTCCTTCCGAAGGGGATGCCCCTTCCACGTGTGAGGCATGAGGATCCGCCGCAGGCGGGGGTGCCCGTCGAAACGGATGCCGAACAGGTCCCAGACCTCGCATTCGTACCAGTCGGCCGCGGGCCACAGACCGGTGATGCTGGAGACAACGGGGTCGTCCTCCCGCAGGGAGGTCTTGACACGGATGTCGGCGTTCCGGTCATGGGACAGCAGGTGATACACGACGGTGAACTCGCCCGCTGGCTGGCCCGCCCGGTGGACCCGCTCCCGCTCGTCGATGGCGGTCAGGTCGTAGAGCATGCGGTAGGGCCGGGGGATCTCGTTCTTCAGGCACCGCAGGGCCGTCTCTACTCGATCCCGGGGCACCCAGAGGGTCGGGATGCCGTCCCTGGTCTCCTGCGGGACGACCTGGCCGACGCCGAGCCTCTCTTCGAGATGCCGGATTGTTCCCCGGGTTTCTTCCACGGTCTCTCCCAGGCGGGCCGCCGACGCGCCCGTCACACCTCGTCGGGCGATCGAAACGTGACCGCGGCGCTCCGCGCTTGCCGTTTTTCATCGCGCATCGAAGGCATCGGTCTCTTCCGCACGCCCCGCGGCCCCGCGACCCAGCTCAGCGGACGCCTCTCGCCGCCCACGGCGCGCTGCAGCAGCAGCAGGCCCTCGATGAACGCCTCGGGGCGCGGCGGACAGCCCGGGATGTAGACGTCCACGGGCAGGATCCGGTCGACGCCCTGGACAACGCTGTAGCTGTCGTACATGCCGCCGGAGTTGGCGCAGGACCCCATGGAGATCACCCAGCGGGGCTCCATCATCTGCTCGTAGAGCCGCCGGATGATCGGTGCCATCTTGATGAAGGGCGTCCCGGCGATGACCATGACGTCGGCCTCCCTGGGCGTGCCGCGGAGCACCTCGGCCCCGAAGCGGGCGATGTCGTAGCGGCTCGTGGCGCTGGTGGCCATCTCCACGTAGCAGCACGACAGGCCGAAGTTGAAGGGCCACAGCGAGTTCTTGCGACCCCAGGCCAGGAGGTCCTGGAGCCTAGCCAGGACGAAGCCGTGGTGTTCGGCCTGTCCCCCGGCACGCTCCGCCCCGCTCTTGCCTGCCAGGGACCACTTCATGATGACCCACCCGACGGGGATTCCCGCTGCCTCTTCATCTCGCCCCAGTCCAGCGCGCCCATCCGCCACAGGTAGCCGAGCGAGGCCGCGAGGACCCCGATGAACACGGCGACGGCACAGTAGGCTTCCCAGCCCGCCTGCCGCGCGACGACGGCCCAGGCAAAGATGAAAACGGCTTCCACGTCGAAAATGACGAAGAACACGGCGACAAGAAAATACTTGATGTTGAACCGGGTCCATGCGGCCCCCGTTGGGGCGAGGCCCGATTCGTAAGGCTCCCCCGTCGTCCGTCCCGAATGCCGCTCGCCCAGGACATGGGAGAGCCCGATCAGGACCGCCACGAGACACAGCACCGCCGCCGCGTAGACGTCCAGGGGCCAGAGATGGGGATCGAACGCTGCCGGCTTGTCGGTCATTCGCACTCCCGTCGCCGCGTGGGCCTTTCGGACCGCGCGCAGGTGCAGCCGCGGCGGCCCTCCGCCTGCGCCTGATCCGCAGCCGTCGCCTTCATTCTACTCTTTCCATGCATTCACGTTATCAGGGAAAAGAATCCCCGGGCGGGGGAAAAACCTTACTTCCCTCTCAGAGAAAGCAGGATGCGGGCACTCAGGGCGGCAACCCGTCCGTGGCGACCCGACCCGGGAGGAGACGACAGGCGGGAACGATGAATTTCCGTCAGAGGCGGCCCTCTTCGCAGAGGCCCGAAAGCAGCAGGTGGATGTAGACCAGGCCCGCGAAGCCCGGGCAGTTCCGGAGTCGCCTGTCGATCGCTTCGTCGTCCAGCGGCTTGCGTGCATGCAGAAGGCCCTGGAGCCTGTTTCGGGCCCCCACGTCGCCCCGGGGGAAAACCGCGGCCCGTCCCAGTCCCCTGAGCAG